>Ga0111539_10001564_pt1 | contig 30474 bp, 24 predicted proteins | sample RhiMethybrSRZTD1_FD_79667 | JGI IMG/M metagenome (GOLD analysis project Ga0111539, IMG submission 79667) | Populus rhizosphere microbial communities from Tennessee, USA - Rhizosphere MetaG P. TD hybrid SRZTD1 (version 2) (version 2) | ecosystem: Host-associated > Plants > Roots > Rhizosphere >...
AGTCGCGCCCCAGGTTCTGACGCTTCCCAGCGCCGGCGAGGCTTCTGCTGGAGAGAGTCTCGAAGCCGACAAACAGGCTGCGTAGACCCGCGGCCGCAGCCTCCTCGACAAGATCGTCGCGCAAAATCGAATCGACCGTTGCGGCCCCCTGAAAGACCCGGCCCATCCCCTTCATTCCGCGAAAGAGCTCGCGCGCGAAGCGCGAATTTCCAAAAAGGTGATCGTCGAGAAAATAAAGGTGCCGGCCCGGCAGACGAGCAATCTCGGCCAGCGCGTCATCCACCAGCTGAGTGTAAAATCCCCGCCCGCCGGCGAAAAAAGCGTCCTTATAACAGAAGGTGCAATGGTGCGGACACCCGCGTGAAACAACAATTGAGTTTGGCACCAGATACCGGTGACGCTTGATCAAATCTCGCCGTATTGGCGGCAACCCTTCCAAGGTTCGTACCCAAGATTCATAGCGCGGTCGAGGTGTTCCTGAGGCCAGGTCGCGCAGGAAGGCCGTGAACGTGTGTTCGCCCGGTCCAAGAAAAATCGTGTCCGCATGGGGCGCAGCTTCATCCGGAAGTGACGTTACGTGCAGGCCGCCGAGCACGACATATGCTCCACGCGCACGATAGTGGTCGGCAATCCGATACGCGCGATACGCGTTGGTGATGTAAACCTGAATTACCACCAGGTCCGGTTCGTCATCGAGATCGAGCTTCTCGACGTGTTCGTCCTGCAAAGAGATTTCGAGATCAGGATCGAGATAAGCAGCCAACGTTGCCAGGCCAAGGGGAGGAAACAGCGAGTACTTGATCGGACGCCAGAAGGGACTGGTCGCTTCGGTCAAAGCCGGAAGAATAAGTTTGATGCGCCTGATTGACCGTCTCATGTTGTTAGCTTGGCGGAGCTTGTTCCGTTCACGTGAAGCCCAGAGGTTCCGGAGCCGGGGAAGGCTGCAAATCCGGGAAGGATCCGCGACCGAAGAAAACGTGCCGGGCAAATGAATCAAGCACCGGCAGGCGCATTAGACCACAACCCATCTCCAGGACCATTGGCGAACTAACAGCCGCAATTAGCCGCCGCATCCATAGACGCGAAACAAAACGAGATCGAAACAGTTGCCCGGAATAAGCGGCCAGGGCTTGCGGGTTGCCGGTTTCAAGATATCCACCAATAACGCGGGCAGCGAAAACCGATAGCCGGAGACAGGGATCCAAACCTCCTGCCGTCAGCGGAGAAACCGCGCCGGCAGCGTCGCCCAGCAGAAGCCCATCGGCGTTGGCAATTCGTTGCAAGACGCCGCCCACGGGAATGCGTCCCCCGCGTCTTTCAACGAAACGTGCGTTTCTCAAATCAAGGATGTCACTCAGACTCGCGCGAAACTGCTTGAGCGCTTTCACCGGATCGAAACGCGCAGCATAGCCGCCCACTCCGACGTGAACCTGTTCGCCATCGTGAACGGCCCAGGCAAGGTAACCGGGCGCGATTCGAGGATCGAGGAAACAATGAAAAATCGGCGGCCCTTCAAGAGGGACATTTTCAAGAACCTCTTCAACGCCGACAATCCATTCATGATTTCGATCAAGATCGAGCGCCTCTGCGACTCGCGAGTTGGCGCCGTCGGCTCCCACCAGATAACGAGTTCGGATCACCCGTTGGCCAGTGCGATCTTCAAGCCGAATGGCCATACCGATCTTTAATTTCGTGCAATTAATGAATTTGCTTGACGGCATCCATTCCACGCCGGCACAGATGGCCCGGTTCAAGTATCTTTGATACAGCAGGCCCATCCGTCCGACTCGAAACTCGTCGTGCTGACTGGCGAGATCCATCCGGCGCCGGGCCGGCGAATACAACCTGACATGTCGCACAGCAGGTCCAAGACAATCTTCCGGCAGGGAAAAGTCTTCCAAAGTCCGCCGCACAAAAATTCCGGTGGTGTGAATTGAGCGGTCCAGAGAAACTTTGCGATCGACCAGCAACACTCTGAAACTGCGTTCCGCTAACAGCCACGCACAGTGCAAACCCGCCAGGCCGGCGCCGATTATTACGACGTCATAGCTTTCCATTTCTCAGACTTGAAACCTCGGTTTCTTATGCAGCAGACTATTCTCGTGGCCGATCACGACACTCGTATCAAACGCGTCTTCATTAGTCAGTATTGTGGTTGGTTTCGCCGGCGCCAGCGGGGACCGATGGCCTCGGTCAGCGCCCGAAGAACGAGTTTGAGGCGATTGATTGATGATGGCATCCTCAAGGCCGCCTCTCTTCCGGCTCAAAGACCGCATCATGTTGTGTGTTGACGATTTTAGACGAAATCGCCGGCCATCAGCCTTAACGATGCGATCCGGCCAAACATCCAGGGACGGTCGAGTTGGGACCTTACAACGCCACATGTGCCGAATCACCCTTCCAATTAACACGATCAGTTGAGCCCAAATGACCCATTGAAATAGAAATAAGATAGTTAACAGCGGCAGCGCCCACCAACCATCAGCATCCCGTAACCCGCCCGAGCCAGTGAAGATGTATATGATTCCGGTTAAGGGATAACCGAGTACGAGATAGAGACCATCCCCGATGTCGTAACCTTCAAGCTTCGCCGCTTGATTACTGGTGAAGGATGCGGCCAAACTGTTGAGTAACGCGAACAAAATGATTGGCAGAGACAGTAAGATTGCGAAGAGTGTAGCCCACTTGTTCAGGGCCATACGTGGGTATTCCTTCCGACATCCGGTTTGAAACATATCATCCGTGGCCGATCACCAAGCGCGTCCTTTCTTGTTTGGATAGTAAAGCGCTTTACTTCATAAAGCAGCCAGGCAAAAAAATTTTCGTTAGCTCTTGCGCATACGTCCGATCAAGGCTTCCATATGATCGAGATAACGTTCCAGAGCGCGGCGCCCGGCAGTCGTCAGGCTGTACTCGGTCTTCGGCGTACGGCCTTCGAATGATTTCGAGCAATTGATGTAACCGGCATCTTCCAATTTCCGCGCATGGACACTCAGATTTCCGTCGGTTGTTTTGACGGTGTGCTTCAGCTCGTTGAAGGTGAGAGATTCGTTTGCCGCCAGGGCGCTGATTATGCCCAACCGCAGACGTTCGTGAATCATTCGATCGATCTCGTGCGCGCTGTGGGGCGCGCCGCCATGTACGCCCCGCAACTTTTCCTTCTCATTTTGATCTTTAGTTGTTTCGCGCCGCAGCGCTGCTTGTTTAGCCACCGTACTTCCTCGCAATTATCAAACCAAAAATTATGTGCAAGCCGCCAAAGCCGGCTGCCATCAGCCAGTTCTCGATAGGCGCCGGCAGGAACAGACCCATTGCCCCCAGCAACATAAAACACAACCCCATAACCGGCACCACGCCCACAGAGAACATGCCTCCAGTTACGACGCCCGTCCCGTAGAGCAACAGCCACATGGGCGGAATCACGTTCAGCAATCCGGCGCGAAACAACGCGACCGTTAGCAAAGCGCCAACCAACATTGGCGGTGAAAGACTGAACGCAACCTTTCGACCGGGTCCGGAAAACAGGGGCACCCCCAGCCTTCGGGCCTTTCGATCCATCAGCCAGCCGGCAATCAACAAAGATATGATTGCTTCGGCGACCCAAACTCCCAACCACGCACGCGGTGTCGCTTGCCGCGCAGCCACCACAGTGGCGGCAATGGCAGTCACACCAATCGCCACCTGTCCCCAACCGGGCACGGCGGTAAAAGCCGAGGCCCTTTCCATTGTTTCGCGGATATAGCGTAAGTTGTCGATTGCGCGGTCGTGCAGGGCAGGCGGATCGGCTTTTTGCGAAAGCGGTGTCATGCTTTGGATAAACTACTCCGCACCCTTCTGTTTTGTCAAGTACTTTGCAACACAAAGGCGGAAGGTTTAAAAGCGGAACTGCGGACGGCGTAAAGGGTCGCGCTCGGGCATTAGACTTCGATTTCTATACTGCCGTCCGCAATCCGCAGATTGTAGCGGTTGACGGCTTCCATGGCCGGCGGTCCGAGCACGCGTCCGGTTGTAACATCAAAGGTGGCGCCGTGCCAGGGGCAGGTTACTTCAGAGCCGTTAATCTCGCCTTCGCATAAGGGACCACCGACATGCGTGCAATTGTTGTCGATCGCGTGAAACTGCCCGCCTACATTGAAGAGCGCGATCTCGTTTCCATTCACCTCGACTAATTTGGCCTGGCCGGGTGTTATCTCGTCGATAGTTGCAACTTTGACAAAATCAGGCATCGATTCTGAGACTCACTTTAACGGAATTGCCGGCAAACGGTTAGGAGTACGATTGGCAGGATCAATCGTAATCCCTACCGATTCAAGAGCAGTCACCCCCAACAAGTGGTCAGCATGATCCGGACCAAAAATTATCCTGCCGGACGGTCACTTCTCCCATAAAACTGATTTCAGCTAAACCGAATTCGTATTCTGCGACCGAGCCGTCCGCAGTTCATAAAGCTTAACAAGCTGCTGGTAACAGGACAAGCATCGTCTGATTCCGATCAAGGAACTAAAACTATCTTACCAATATTTCTTCGCGCTTCTATGTAACGATGGGCGTCGGCGATTTCTTCAAAAGAAAAAGTGCGATCGACATGGGGCCGGATCCAGCCCTGTTGGACGCCGCGCATGATTTCTCGGGTCCAGCTCGCGACCTTCTCTCCCTCGCCCCACATATGACCCAGGTTAAGGCCAAAGACACCCTTATTGCGGCTCATCAATCCCAACGGGTTATATCTGGGCATTGATACGACCGCTTTCAGGGCTTTGAGTTTTCCTTTGATGCCTGATGCCGAAGCCACCGACATCCCAAACACTCCCATGCGACCGGTGCGGCGCAAGGCGCGATAGCTTTGCTTCCAGCTGTTTCCCCCAAGCGGATCGATTATCAACTCGACCCCGCGACCTTCTGTGAGCTCCATCAGAACCGGCAGCCAGTCCTGATCCCGGTAGTCGATCGGATGATCGAGCCCACGATCTCTGAGGAATTCATGCTTTCCGGCGCTGGCTGTTCCAAAAGTCTTCGCGCCGATGTGCCTGGCAATCTCCAGGGCTGCCAGACCAACCCCACCGCCGGCGTTGTGAATCAGAATCGACTCGTCCGCCCTGAGGCCACCCATGGTTACAATCAAGGCCCAGGCGGTCAGATAATTCACGGGTAAGGCCGCGCCTTGTTCAAAGCTCAGTTCCGGGGGCTTCTCAAAAACCTGCGCGTCGGGAACGCACACCAGTTCGGCCTGGCCGCCAAATCGCGTCATTCCGATTACGGGCTCGCCCACAATTCCCGGATCTACGCCTTCACCGACGGCTTCAATGAGGCCCGACACTTCATAGCCCATGACACAAGGCTTTGGCGGCCCATCGGGATACAAACCCTGGCGCGCCAGTATGTCTGCGAAATTCAGACCGGCCGCCTTTACGCGGATGAGCACTTCGCCCGGCGCCGGTATCGGATTGGGGCGCGTCTCCACCTTCATCACTCGAACATCGCCATTGCGGGTAGTTACGATTGCGCGCATAGGAATCTCAATCGGGTCGTTTGTTGATTCAGTTAGCCTTTTTGTTTCGGCTCGCAGGTGGTGGGCTAAGGCTCAAGGGCAGCGAAGGTCGCTACCCTTGAGTGCGCGGAAACAAGAGTGTTCCAGGGGGCAGTAGTTCAAAACAATCAACCGTCAGCAGCCTTTGTTTGCGGCTTGTCCGGCTGCGGCACAACGCGCAGGTAAGGCTTCAACGTCTTCCAACCGCCGGGAAATTTTTCTTTGGCTGCCTCGTCGCTAAGCGAGGGCACAATGATCACGTCATCGCCATCTTTCCAATTAACCGGCGTGGCCACACTGTACTTCGCGGTCAATTGCAGTGAATCGATCACGCGCAGGATCTCGTCGAAATTCCGACCCGTGCTTGCGGGATAGGTAATCATCAATTTCACTTTTTTGTCCGGCCCGATGATGAAGACCGAGCGGACCGTGAACACGTCGCTGATTTCCGGATGGATCATGTCGTAAAGTTCGGCGACCTTATGATCCGGATCGGCAATGACTGGAAAGTTAAGAGCCGAGCCTTGCGTCTCTTCGATGTCTGCGGCCCAGCGCTTATGTGAATCGGCCGCATCGACGCTCAGGCCGATCACTTTGACGTTGCGGCGATCGAATTCCGGCTTCAGTCGCGCGCACTCACCCAGCTCAGTGGTGCAAACTGGGGTGAAATCCTTGGGATGCGAGAACAGGACCCCCCAACTGTTTCCCAGCCACTCGTGGAAATCAATGGGGCCCTCGGTCGTTTCGGCCGTAAAGTTTGGTGCGGTATCTCCTAAACGTAATGCCATGATGGAAAACTCCTTTGCTAGAGAAAAGTTCTGCGATCATCGCTCGGCGCGATGCTCACTTAAACGGTTTCTGTTGGTTCTTAGTGTTGGGGATTCTCAGCCTAAACGGTGGCCAAGTCAAGGAAAGCGGAATTACTTTGCCTAAGCCGCAAGAATCGCAATTTTGTGCTTGTCGGCCAGCTTCACCATTGCCTCGCGATCGAACATTAAAGTCTTCCCGGCAGTGAGGCAAATGCAGGTTGCTCCCGAATCTTTCATTGATTCAATCGTCGGCACGCCCACCACCGGCACATCGAAACGCATATCCTGATCCGGTTTAGCGATCTTTACCACCGTCAGTCGACCGCGCACCAACTCTCCGGCGCGACGAATCACCGCGTCGGTTCCTTCCATCGCTTCAATCGCCACGCAGGCGCGATCGCGAACGACTATCGTTTGGCCCAGGTCCATTCCGGCAATGCCACGGGCTATCTCCAGGCCGTACTCGACATCGCTCCGTTCGCGTTCATCGGGCGCGCGCCTGGTTAAAGTTCCAGGTTGGGGAAGTTGATCCTTCAGGAAAAACGTAGAGTCGATCAATTCAATGCCTTCGCTGGCGAGTTCGTTGGCCACGGCACCAATCAAGGCATCTGTGTTCCGGCGCGGCAGCCGCAGCAGCATTTTAAGCATGCGGACATCGGGAATCGCCCGGCTGAAAATCTGCACGTGTTTAACCTGCCCCGCCATGATTGCCTTGTCGACGCCCTCATCTTTAAAGAAACGAAGCATTTTGCCCAGCTGGCCGATGCCGACCCAGGTCAGTCGCTCGGCGAGGCTTTCGATCGCCGGATCGGTCTCTTCGCGAATGGCGGCGACGGCGACGGATGTGCCCGCGCGCTTCGCGCCTTCCAAAACAAGAAACGGAAATTTTCCGTTTCCCGCAATCAGACCGAGTTTCATAGGGTTACTTTACGACGCCGCGTGGGGATGTCTCAACGAACTGAAGCAGCCCGTCAACCTCTGGAACGTTGGTGATTTCCGCGCGAATCCGTTCAATCGCCTGACTTGTGTTCAGCTTTGCGGAAAGCAATAAGTGAAAGGCGTGATGGAGTGCGTCGAGGGTCTCGCGTGAATAGCCGCGCCGGCGCATGCCGACTTTATTCAGACCGTAACACTTTGCGTGATTACCAACAGTCAGCGCGAAGGGCAAGGCATCCTTGACAACCACCGAGTATCCGCCGATGTAGGCCTCGCGGCCAACCCGACAGAATTGATGTACCCCGGAATAGGCGCCGATGTTGGCGCCGTCTGCGACGAGTACGTGGCCGGCGAGGGTGGCGGCATTGGCCATAATTACGTTATTGCCAATCAGACAGTCGTGCGCCACATGGGCCTGGGCCATGAGGAAACAATCGTCACCGATTCGGGTAATGCCACCACCACCGGCAGTTCCCCGATGCACAGTGACAAATTCGCGAATGCGCGTTCGCCGCCCGATTTCTGTTTCCGTATGTTCACCCGCGAACTTCAGATCCTGCGGTGGCAGTCCGATCGAAACAAACGGGAAGAAATGCGATTCGTCACCGATGCGCGTACGTCCGTCGATAACGCAGTGACCATCGATTCGGACTCGGTTTCCGAGAACTACCTCTTCGCCGATTATGGCGTACGGTCCGACGGCACAATCAACGCCAATCTGGGCACCTGAACTGATAACGGCGGTGGGATGAATCCGTGTGGATGTATTTTGGATCGACGGAGCACTCATTTTTACGACTTTGGCCGATCGGCAATGACACTCGTAAGTTCTGCGTCGGCACAAAGCTGCCCGTCGACTTTAGCTTCCCCGTGCATACGCTGAATACGAGGGCCAAAGCGTAAGGCGGTAACTTCCAGAGTCAGTGTATCGCCCGGAACGACGGGCCTCCGGAACCTCGCTTCCCTGATGCCGGTGAAGAGAACCAACTTCTGATCGCGATCCTCAATTTCCCGGAGAGCCAGGATGGCCCCGCATTGGGCCAGGGCTTCAATGACCAGCACTCCCGGCATGACAGGCGCACCTGGAAAGTGCCCCTCAAAAAAATGCTCGTTAGCACTAACTTGCTTGATACCAACGATGCGCTCGAGCGGCTCTAATTCAATAATGCGATCAACCAGGAGAAAAGGATAACGATGTGGCAGTAGTCTCTTGATGCCTTCTGAGTCGAGAACCGTTTCCATAGTTTGTTCAGAAGCAATAGGGCGTTCAGAGTTCAAGGCTCAGGTCGCCTTTGCTCCATCGCCGGAAGACTGAGTTCAGACCATTACCTGGGCGTGGTTGCTGACGCGGTGGTCGCCGGATTCCTGGTATTGTATTCGGCGATGAATGCTCGCGTAATGTCGATCGTCTCTGCAGCGAAAAGAATTCCTTCCAACTGACTGGCGTCCAGGATCAGGGTAATCCCACGCGCTTTGGCATAAACGTCCAAAGCCTTACCAACATCCTCCTGCAACGGCGTAAAAATCTCCTGGCGCCGCTTTTGATAGGCAGCCTGGCCGTCTTCACCGCGTCGTTGATAGTCTTTTTTCATCTGATCCAGTTGTTGGACTTTTGTCTGGACGATCTTTGGATCGCTGCCCGCTGTTTCCTGCAGCTTTTTGATTTCATCCTGGAGCGCCTGGATAGTCTTGGCCGTTTGGGTCAGATCGTCCTGAGTTTTTTGAAACTCACTGTTCAGTTTGGTCACCAGCACACCAAACTTGGCTATACCCTGCTTTTGGTCCTGAAAAGCAGCCGAAAAGATTACTGCCACCTTACCGGTGGGTATATTCACCGGTCCGGTCGATGTTGCGGGGGTCTGTGGCTTGGTCTGGGTCCCCGGAGTTTGCGCGAAGGTAATGCCAGCAGCGGCAAACAAGACCGCTGCAATCGCCGTTACGAAATAAAATCTGCTCTTCATTTCCTTGCTCCATCAGCCATTAAGTCGAAGATGCGGGGGCGCGGCAAAGTTTGCTGCGCCCCCGCACCCTCCGAGGCTGGAAAAAAATCCTGTCCTTACGGATTCAGCGAGGCCGTCACCGGATTCTTGCTGTTGAATTCACTGATAAAGGGCTTCGTAATGTCCAGCTGTTCCGAAGCGCTGACGATGCCCTGAATTTTGGTCACGTCGAGAATTAGCGTGATGCCACGAGCTTTGGCGAAGACATCGAGGGCTTTGCCGATTTCGTCGTACACCGGTCCCAGCATTTCCTGCAAACGCTTCTGGTAAGCAGCTTGCGCGTCCTCGCCTTTTCGCTGAAGCTCTTTCTTCTTCTGATCAATAGCATCCTGCTGCTGGGCCGACACTTTCGGATCCTGGACCGGCGCAGCTTTCTGCAAGTCGGCCGTCATCTTGTCGATCTGTCCCTGTATGGTCTGCAGCTCTGTTCGTCGAGGTAGAAATTCCCCTTCGACCTTTTTGGCAGCCGCGACGAGACGTACGATGCCGTTCTTCTCATTCAGGAACTCGTCGGTATCAACCAATGCAATTTTGGCTTCCGGCAGGGTTGCAGATTGCGTCGGCGCAGTCGTAGCGGGGGTACCGGCCGGCTTTGGCTGCGCAATAGCTGAAGAAGCGCTGACTGCCGCGAAGAAAACGATTGCGGCCATCGCACGAGATATTTTCATAAGCGTGTTGTAATACTCCTTAAAATTTCTTTTGGGCGGCGATGCGATGCAACTGGTTAGTTGTTCATGACGCCGGTTTGGTTTGCCTGGGTGGGCCGGCCATAATCAGGCGCGGCTTCCGTTTAACTCCTAAAAAGTGCGCCCTACGCTAAAGCGGAAGACCGTCTTTTTCTCATTGAAGAAGAAAGGAAATCCGTCGATCACCTGATCTTCGCGAGCGTTGGGATTATAAGCATAAATCAAGCGAAAAGGCACGTTGAGAATCGGCACCTGAACGCGGATTTCGGCCCCGATACTGCTGCGGATATCCGTGAACTTGTCAAAGAGGCTTTGATCCAGCCGGACAACCGTATTTCGTTGCACCTCACCACGCAAGAAGACCTGTTGCAATCCGACCGGAAGCAGGGTGAGCGGGTCGACCGGACCGATTCTTTGAGCTTGCTCGAATTCAGCTCTGGTAATCAGACGGTTGTCGCGGGCAATCAGACCCAAACCCGGCGACAAAGCAAGATTGGAGAAGTTTTGACAAGCTGCCATTGTGGTCAGGCTGATCGGCGCAAATTGCTGGGGCAAACGCGGGCAAGGGATGAATCCAAAGGTCTGAATAAACGGATCATCCGCGATAAATTCGGTGGAATAGACCTGCGGAGTCTTAGAACGAAGATTGAAGGATGAACCAACGTCGACAAAGAGTGCAGCCTGCACCGTGTGTCCCACGATCGGAATCCGATATTCAAAATTGCCCAGCACCTGAGTGTCGCCGCCGGTTGCGGTGTAAACCCTCTGCAAATTGACACTGTTCGCTCCGGTAGCGCCGGTGAAGGTACCAATAGCTGTCAGCGCGGCCGGCAACGGCACCACATTCGCTGTTCCGGCTGAATTCGTGGCAAAGACGACATTGCGCGATGTAACGAAATTATCCAGCGGCGTAACCGGACTGATAGAACGCACGTTATAACCGCGAATCGTAAACTCATCTCCCAGGAAGTACCGTTCGTAAATCGGCACGCCTTCGACAAACGCCAGCGAATTGGCGTTCTTTACCTTTTCAGTGGTAGCGAAACTACCGACCGTTCCGGCAATTATGCGGAAACCGAATACATGAGGATTCTCCGATCGCTTGTTGCGCACCGGGTAGAACTGGGTAAATTCCAGTGAAGGCTGATAAGTGCGCACGTCACCGCCCAGGCCGGCGAGTCCGGCGGACACCGACAATGACCGGCCCTTGGTCGGATCGATGCTCGCGTTGCGCGTGTCATAGACAAACGTCCCCGTCACCCGACTGGTAATGATGTTGGGCTGGGCGTAGATCACGGGGATGAACTGAGTCGAGCTAGTACCACCCGTGTTAACGGCCGGGTCTTCGACGCTCGACTCCGACAACTGATAAGAAAGGCCGACGCGCGAAAACTGCGTGAAGGGACGTTTCCGATAAAACTCAGACAATGGAGCACTGGCAAACAGTGACGCGCCAAAAGATTTTCGCGTGAACAGATTCTCTTCGCTGGTATTGAAGAAATCGAACGTATTCCCTGACGCACCCTGAATAGCGTTAACATTCGAAGAAAGGAAAGTGCCCTCACCAAAGAATTGCTGCGAATACGCGAAGATGGTGAAGCCGGCCGTAATCGGACGGTTCCTGATGTATGGCTCAGTGAATGAGAACTGGAACGATCGCTGGCGGTTGCCGGCAGCAATATTGACCGATAGGACCTCTCCGCGTCCGAACAAGTTGTTCGTCGAGTATTCGAGACCGAAGAACGATCCGCCGATACCCGACACGCCACCATTGAACGAAATCTGCTGGCGTCCCTTTTCCTGGACCTTCACCGTCACATCGACCTGACCTTCTTCTTCGTTGGTCCGGAAGTCTGCGTCCTTATCTTTATCGATCGGATTAAAGTAGCCAAGCTGGTTCAGGCGCGTAACCGAAAATTCGAAGTAGTTCTGATTGTAAATATCGCCTTCATTGATCAGCACTTCGCGACGGAGCACATAGTCGCGAGTAAAAGTGTTGCCCGTAAACTCAAGACGGCGGAGAGTGAACTGCTTGCCCTCATCGATGGCAATATCAAAATCCGCAATGCCTTCATTCGGATTTGTCGGACTGTCCTTAAACGTCGGCGTGACTTCCGCGGTGTATTGAATAAAACCCTGCGTGCCGTAAGCCTTCTTCAGGTTCTCGTACAACCCTTTGCTGAGTTGTTCGCCGTTGGCTACCACACCCTTTTGCAAGCCAATGAAAGCGCGAATCACCTGCTCAGAAAATATCGAATTGCCCTCAATTTTCACGTCACCGACGCGATACAACTTGCCGTCTATGATCGGAACGGTAATTCTCAGCGTGTCATCCACCGAAGAAATGAAAGGCAGCGGCAGGATCGGAAAACCAGTGCGTTTCTTGCCGAGCCCTTCGATCCGCGGCTCGCCGTGACGCGCCTGCAGGTAACCCTTCGACTTCATGTAGTTGTCGACGAGGTGCAGGTCGTAATCGAGCTTCTGGCGATCGAGGATGTCGAGTTCCTTAAAGCGCGAGATCAGTCCCGCCTCTTTTACATACTTCATCTGACCGCGCAGCTCGCCGCTTTTGAAAACCTTACTGCCTTCAAAGCGAATCTCGGCCACGCGCACTCGCTCGCCCTCGTTGATGACAAAATTGATCGCGCTGGAAGTACGGGAAACTTCTTCAATACTCGCAGTAACTACCGCGTTGGGGTGGCCTTTGGCAGCCAGTAATTCCTTCAACACGCGTTCAGCGTTTTTCAGTTTCACTGGATCGAGGATCGACTCTTTCGAGATACCGACGCGGCGCTCACGAAAAGTCTTGAGCACGTCAGATTCAGGTACGCTCTTCAATCCTTCAAACTGAATGTCGCGAATGATGGGCAGTTCGCGCACTTCAAAAATGACATTCAATCCGCCGCGCGGTGCTTCTTCCGTGTAGACGCGCGTTCCGACCTTGTCAAAAAAGCCTAGCGAAAGGATTGTTTGAAGATCGCGTGCAACCTGGGCTTCGCTGTAGGTATCACCGGCGCGCGTCTGAACGTAATAAAGCACATCGTCCTTGCGGAGACGGCGATTGCCCTGGATGTCGACGTTTTCGACTACACGTTGTTGCTGCTGGGGTTGTTGGGCACGCACCGTCGCCGGGAAAAGGAAAGCGGTGCCGATAATTAGACTGAATGCGGCCAGTAAGGCAACGCGATAAAAAAAGTGCATAAGTGACGGTTCCCTTAGAGTTTTCTCTGGGGACCTACCTGTATTAGAAGCTCGCGATTAAGCGAGGGCGCTCGTTCCGAGCGAAGCCTTAAGTCGACTCTTGCGATCGAGCCAACAAGATATGAACGATATAAACTTAATTCAGCGCTTACTATGTGTCAGAAGCCCGCGCGATAGCAAGAGCGCTGCTTTCGGCCTCGTTGGGTTCGCGCAGCCTGGGGAGCACTTTGATTCGCCGAGGGCTTCCCCCGTTGCCAATTTCCGAAGTATCAAAGTGGCGCATTATAGCGGGAAAATCGAGCGAAAGTCCAAACTGCACAGATCTTTTAACCGGCTGATGCAGATCACAAAATAATCGCAGGCCAAATTGCGCGAATCACGCACCGCTGGAGTTACTGTTTGCGGGCGACATTTTACGTATTCTGGGCACTTCTGAGCGCGCAATTCTGACCAATCGCCGCCTTTTTTGCACTGTGAATGATTTTTCCGGCAGATCAGTTCGATTAGGGAGTAACCACAAGGTCGCCGGCTTGTTCGATCCCTGCTTCGTCAATCGTGATCGAACGAAAGTTGAGATCGACGCCGTCCACAAACATTTCAACCAGAGAGGCCTCGCCAAGCTGCCCCTGAATTAACGCCTCGGACAGCGGATCTTCGACATGTTTTTGCAAGGCACGGCGCAACGGACGAGCGCCGTAAGAGCGATCGGCACAAGTCTTATTGACGATCCAGCGCTTGGCATCATCGGTCAACCGAACGATAAAGCCATGATTGGACATGGTGCTGTTGATTTGATCCACCTGCAGTTGCAGGACGTCGAGCAATTCTTCATCACCAAGTTCATCGAAGACAATAATCTCATCCAGACGATTTATGAATTCGGGATTAAACGTCTGTCGCACCGAACTCATAACCATCTCTTCCATCTTGGTGCGCGAGACGTCAGTTGAACCCTGGAAGCCCATTGCTCCTTTCTTCTGGATGAAACGAGCCCCAATGTTCGACGTCATGATGATGATGGTGTTCTTGAAATCGATCGTGTTCCCCAGCGCGTCGGTAAGAATACCGTCCTCGAAAACCTGAAGCAGAATGTTGAAAATATCCGGATGCGCCTTTTCAATTTCGTCGAACAGCAGAACTGAATAAGGCGATCGCTTTACGCGCTCAGTCAACTGGCCGCCTTCTTCATGGCCGACGTAACCCGGAGGCGAACCGATCAGCTTCGAAACTGAGTGCTTCTCCATGAACTCAGACATGTCAAAACGAATCATGGAACGCTGACTCCCAAACAAAAATTCCGCCAGACAGCGCGCGACTTCAGTCTTTCCAACTCCCGTGGGCCCAAGAAACAGGAAAGACCCAACCGGACGGTGCGGGTTCTTCAACCCCGCCCGCGATCGACGAATTGCTCTGGCCAGGGCCGAGATCGCCGGGCGTTGTGAAATCACTCGCTTATGCAATTCCAATTCAATTCGAAGCAGCTTCTTTGATTCTTCTTCTTTCAAAGAAACGATAGGAATGCCGGTCCAGCGCGCAATCACTTCCTCTATGTCGGTGCGAGTGACCTCGCCCATCACGATTTGATCTTCATCATCAACGATGGGTGCCTGCGCGCGGCCATACGTTGCGCGCTCCCACTCGCTAAGAGAAGCCGACAACGCGTCGAGATTTCCCTGCTCTGCCCGGACGCGCAGCTTCACGCGCGCACCGGCTTCATCGATCACATCGATCGCTTTGTCTGGCAGGAAACGATCAGGAATGTAGCGCGATGACTGGCGCACAGCAGCTTCCAGAGCTCCGTCCGTGTAACGGACCTGATGAAAACTTTCGTAACGTTCGCGGACACCTTCGAGGATTTCGACGGTCTGGTCCTCAGTTGGCGGCGCGACCTTCACTGCCTGGAAACGTCGTTCGAGCGAGCGGTCCTTTTCTATTGATTTCCGAAATTCACCGGGAGTAGTTGCGCCAACGCATTGGATTTCGCCGCGGGAAAGCGCCGGCTTAAGGATATTCGCCGCATCGAGCGACCCTTCGGCGGAACCCGCGCCCACCAATGTGTGCAACTCATCTATAAAAACAATGTACTGCGGGTTATCGATCAACTCGCGCATGATTTGCTTCAGACGCTCTTCGAACTGGCCGCGATACTTGGTGCCGGCAACAATAAGACTGATGTCGAGCGAAAGAATTCTTTTGTTTTCGAGAAATGACGGGACCTCTCCAGCTACGATTCTTTGCGCCAGTCCCTCGACGATGGCAGTCTTACCCACACCTGGCTCGCCAATCAGCACGGGATTGTTCTTGGTGCGCCGGCAGAGGATTTGAATCAGGCGCTCGATCTCGCCGTCACGGCCAATGAGTGGATCAAGTCGATCGTTGGAGGCATCTTCAGTCAGATCTCGCGAGAATTCGAGCAAGTGCGGGATGTCTTTACGATGACGCGCATCAACCCCGCTCTGTCGCGCGATTTCGTCACGCACTGCTGCCAGACGCAGTCCACGCTCGAAAAGGATTTGCGCCGCCATCGAGCGCTCTTCGCGCAGGAGCCCGAGCAACAAATGCTCGGTACCGATATGACGATGCTGCAAACGATCAGATTCTTCGTGCGAGAAATGAAGAACACGTTTCGTTTCCGGCGCGAGCGGCAATTCAACCGAAGTTGGAATTCGCTCGCGCAACAGCGTCCGGCCCTCTATCTCGCGCCGAATCGACTCGATAGTAATTTGGGCACGCGGAAAAAACCGGCCGGTAAGGGTCTTATCTTCTCGCATCAAGCCAAGCAGTAAATGCTCAGGCTCAATTGCCGGGGCGCCGAACTGCGATGCTTCGTATCGGGCAAAGAAAATTACACGTCGCGCTTTTTCCGTATAGCGTTCGAACATAAGGTGACTCTGATTCTTATGATGGCCGCACTAAAAAGATCCGGCGCCGCAATTTTCGACGCCGCTGGCATTATAGCGTAACGCGCAAGAGGCAAGAAGCTTAAGCTCGGCAATTGTTAATCCTGGTGTAACAATTCTTCCAGTTACACGCGCTGATTGAACGTTGAGTTGGCTAATCGCTCTTGCAAGTCCGGCGAGTTGCAGGTCTGGGTTCACTTGTTTTGAATTGCCGCGGTGCTACTCAGCAACCCTCCTCGACTTTAAGCAAACTTCTCAGCGCGGCTAAACAGGCGGCCCAACTAGTCCCTTGTTTCGTTCTATTTTCCAGGTTCGAGTACCAATCCTCTCGGAATTAACTGAGCTGTGAGCAGGTCACAACGACGGCGCAGCTGTTTTGACTCTGACTGACATTCTGTCAGCTTGAATCAAACCCACCTCGGTGACTGACCTCATCGATCCTCATTAACCACCTGTTTTTTCTATCAGTTACGCTGTGAAAGCATCATTGGCACACGCTTCGCAATAGGGTCACCGCCCGCGGACTATTCTGCTGGCCGATCTTTCAAATAACTTCGCAAGTTTGAAGCGATTGGAAACTAGAACATTGACTCGGAGAGTTCCCCCGACAGAGCGCTCGAGTGCTGGTTGTTCAAAAACTCGGGTCCGGTCACAGGCCGGCGCACAAGGACGAAGAAAATGACAAGACGATATGCCCCCGCAACTACCTGGATAATCATTCTGTCACTCTTGATTTCGCTGGGCGCGAGCTTCACTTTTAGCCGCCGCGCAGTCGCGCAATCAAAACCAGACTCCGAAACCGGTCAGACAGCGGTTACTTACCCCCAACTCTCAAAATACGCGGTTGACCTGACACTGCGCGCGCTTGCAGGCAATTTAGACACCATCCGGAATCGTGACGCCGAGGTGGCGCGCGTGATTGCCAGCCTGTCCGCCTCAACCAAAACGCCGGTTGTGATTAGCGAATCTGATCTTGATCGAGACGCGATTGCCAGCGCCGTCGCAATGAAGGTGGCTTTCGGCAATGTTCCTGAGAATTTGCGGAACAAACGCGTGTTTCGTTTGAACCTGGATATCCTGGCCAGCGGCGCCAGGACCAGCGAAGAATTCGTCATTCGCCTCCAGTCGGTTCTTGCCGAAGCTGCTCAGGCACAGGGTCGAATAATTTTATTTGTCGATCAGCTTCAGGAATATGCTGGTGTTCGCGCCGCCACAACGGCGACCGCGTCCGTAAAGGAAGCCATCGAAGCAAGTCATTTGCAGATCATTGGCGGCGCGTCGCCCGAGGCCTATGCCTCTTACATCGCGCCGGATAAAAGCGTAGCGAGCCTTTTCGAGTCAATCTCAATCGACAATCCTGGAGGCAATGCTTCTGCGACGACTGAGGGTTCCGACAAACGACGCAGCCCCATTGCCGAAGAGTTCGTTGGCGACACCGTTTCATCCGACATGCGGGAGTTGATGAAGAGTGCAGGACCGAACGGACGCGTCACTGCGATCCTTCAGGTTAACGATGTCGACAACCCGCAGGTTCGCTCGCTGCTGGCGCGTCATGGAGTGCTGGTGGGTAACAGCATGGCCAAGCTGGGAGCGATGAAAGTTGAGCTTCCGGTCAAGGCCGTCGAAGCCCTTGCGAAGAGTGACGCGATGAATTACATCTCGCCAGATCGCCAGATGGAGTCATTTGGACATGTCACATCGACCACTGGCGCAGATCAAGTGCGAAACGCTCCCGGGTTGATTTCCAGCTTGCTGGGCAACACCGCGATCGATGGATCGGGAGTCGGCATCGCCGTTCTCGATTCCGGAGTTGACAGCGGCCACATGGCCTTTTTCAACACTGCTCTGATTCCCAGCAGTAGAATCAAATTCAGCAAAGACTTCACCACCGAAAACAACCCTGCCAACGACCCCTACGGTCATGGTAGCCACGTAGCCGGAGCTGCTGCCGGTGTCAGCACTTCCACCGGAGATACGTATCAGGGGATCGCCCCGAACGCGAACATCATCAGTCTGAGGGTGCTCGATAGGAAAGGGGTGGGTTCGGTCTCAGCATTGCTGAACGCGCTCAACTGGATTCTGGCTCCGGCCGATCCAACGAAGCCGGTCAGCTCTACCAACCCGCTAAACAAGGACAAATACAACATCCGTGTCGTCAACATGAGTTTGGGTGCGCCGGCAATCGACTCGTACAAGAACGATCCTGTTTGTCGCGCATCGCGCGCATTGGTTGACGCCGGCATTGTGGTGATTGCTGCATCCGGCAACAACGGCAAAGACGCAAACGGCAACAAGGTTTACGGTCAAATCCACGCGCCCGGCAACGAGCCTTCTGTGATTACAGTGGGTGCCGCAAATACTCTGGGCACGGACTCGCACGCGGACGATACCGTCGCTAGTTACAGCTCACGCGGACCGACGCGAAGTTCTTACCGCGATGCCAACGGGGTCCACCATTACGACAATCTGATTAAGCCGGATCTCGTTGCTCCCGGCAACAAACTTATCTTTGCTGAGTCCGATCTTGGTAGCAGCGGTGGCGGCGGCGGGACACCAAATCTGCTGGTTCAGCAGAATCCTCAGCTCGATTCCGGACTTGTCGACCGAAATAATAAGCGCCTCATGTACCTGAGCGGTACTTCAATGGCAACTCCCGTTGTTTCGGGCGCAGTAGCGCTGATGCTGCAGGTCAATCCGAAGCTGACCCCGAACATGGTCAAGATGGCCCTGATGTACACGGCCGATCCGCTTCCGGGATTCAACATGCTGGAACAAGGCTCAGGCGAGCTGAACATTGAAGGGGCAGCGCGTTTGGCTAAATCAATTCGCACGGACCTGTCTGCAAATACGGCTATGGGCAGTCCGATGCTTAACGGTCCGGCGCCTAATCCGCAAACGACAATTGGCGGAAACACGTTTACCTGGTCGCAGGGCATCATCCTGCAGCATTGGTATGCGACCGGAGCAGCGCTGATTACGAACTATCAAACCTATTATGCGATGGGCGTCGTGTTGGGTGACGGGATCATCCTCAGCGATGGGGTCGTCCTGGGCGACGGCGTGGTCGTGGGCGACGGCGTAGTCCTGGGCGATGGCGTGGTTCTGGGCGACAGCATCTTTACCAGCGCCGGCGTGGTCCTGGGCGACGGCACAACCTTTTGTAGCGGTGTGGTGCTGGGCGATGGTGTCGTGCTGGGTGACGGCGTAGTCCTCGGAGACGGCGTGGTCATGGGTGATGGCGTAGTACTCGGCGATGGCGTGGTGTTAGGGGATGCGACTGTCCAGGCGTGCGCGGCACGCGCCATGATAAACGGCGACCCGGGTCCAAACATGGGTCAGAAGTAGAGCTACTGTGCGCCGGCTTACCCGCCGGCGCATTCTTTCCTTAACTGTCCTTCGGAATCTCAACACAGAGGGAGCGCGCAATGGCCGTCACAATGATGAGCCAGGATTTAGAAGCTGGTTTTAGCTTCGCACAGCCGCAAGAGGCCTGTGCGATCAGTGAACTCCGCCGATCGGACCAACCCGAAGTTATCGAGTTCCTTTCGGCGCGCCCTCTGCACACCGTTTTCATGACTGGTTTAATTCGTGACAACGGAATGCTCAGTCCCCAGAATCGTGGCTCGTTTTATGGTTCGCGCAATCGATTGGGTCAACTCGAGGGGATTGCCCTGATCGGCCATGCGACGATGGTGGAAGCACACACCGAGAATTCACTTGTCAGCCTGGCCCGGGTCGCCCGTAATTGCCAGAACGCGCATTTGATTCGCGGCGAAGAACAATCAGTAGACACATTTTGGAAGTATTACGCCGACGCCGGGCGTGAACCTCGCCAGATTTGCAAGGAGCTCCTGTTCGAACTCACGGAGGTCCAAAATCCGGGCGAGAACGTTCCAGACCTCCGGCCCGCGACCGCGGACGATTTGGAAAAAGTGGTGGCCGTAAACTCCTCGATGGCTTTTGAGGAGGGTGGCACGAGTCCCCTACAACGCGATCCGAGCGGTTTCCGCAATCGCACCGCACGGCGTATTGAAAAGCAGCGTGTCTGGGTTTGGATCCAGGACAACCGCCTGATCTTCAAGGCCGACGTCGTTAGTGAAACTCCTGAAGTAACTTACCTCGAGGGCGTCCATGTGCATCGCGAAGAGCGAGGAAAAGGATATGGCTCTGGCTGCCTGAGAAAGCTTTGCGCGCACTTGCTAACGAGGAGCCGATCGCTATGCCTCGCCGTTAATCACCAAAACAAACGCGCGGTCGATTTCTACTCGAAGGCTGGTTTTGAATTCAAAAGCGCCTACGAAACGATCTACTTACGTTAGAGACAGGCAGGTTCCCCCGTGGAAGCGACCGTTAAACTTACCAACCGTTCCCAACCGCTCGATGCCTATCGATGGATGATTGTCGCTGCCGGATCAGCCGCTCTGGTCTGGTCATCAGTTTCATTGCCATCCCCGAAGTTCGATTGGCGGTTTCTTATTCTGACAGCGGTGATGATGGTTATCAGCTCCCGCTTTGCCGTACAAATTCCACACGTCAACACCAACGTCACCATTTCTGATGCTTTTATTTTTCTGGTGATGCTGCTTTATGGCGGTCTCGCCGGAATGTTGTTAGCGGCGGTGGAGGGCTTGTTCTCAGGTTTGCGGATCAGCAAACGACCACTGGTCGTGGCTTTCAACTCAGCCATGATGCTGTTCTCTACGTCGTTGACGGTGCTGGTACTGCAATTGACGTTTGGACCGGTTGGCCAACTACGATTTCTGGACCGCTCCCATTTTATCGCTGCCGTCGGCGCGATGGCCCTGGCACAGTACTTCTCAAACAGCGGCATTTGTGCCGTAGGATTGGCAATCAAAGAAGCCAAGTCCGTCTGGCGCACCTGGCAGACTCATTATCTCTGGACCTCAATCACGTACTTGTCGGGCGCAGCGCTCGCCGCGATCGCCTCGAACTCGATTGATAGGATTGGACTTTCGATCGTTTTAGTCGGAGCGCCTATCATCGTGATCGTCTATTTCACCTATCACAAATATTTGAACGAAATTAAGGCGACCTCAGCCCTGGCGGAACAAGCCGAGCGCGAACGCGCGGAAGCTGAACGTGCCCGCGCCGAGGCTGAGCGCGCCCGTGCTGAGCAGGCTGAGCGCCACGTCGAAGAGTTAAACCGGCATATCGCTGAGCAGGAGAGCATCAGTCTCCAGCTGCAGGAGAGCAAGGATCACTTTCGTCATGCCGCATTTCATGACACTTTGACGAACCTGCCGAACCGCGCGCTCCTGGCTGAAAATTTGAAGTTCGTGATCGAGCGCGCCAAGAATCACGAGGATTATCAGTTCGCCGTGCTCTTCCTCGACCTGGATCGTTTCAAGAATGTAAACGACAGTTTGGGTCATTCAATTGGTGATCAGCTATTAATCGCGATGGCCCGGCGGCTGGAAAGTTGTATCCGGGAAGCCGACATGGTGGCGCGTTTGGGCGGTGACGAATTCGCAGTACTGCTTGACGGCATCCCGAATGCGACTGAAGCGACGAACATGGCCCGGCGGATTCAGGAGAAGTTGTCTTCTCCTTTTAACCTGAGCGGACACGAAGTTTTTACTTCGACCAGCATTGGCATCGCGCTCAGCTCAACCGGCTACGATCATCCCGAAAACATGCTGCGCGACGCCGACACGGCAATGTATCGCGCCAAAGCGCAGGGCAAGGCTTGCTACGAAGTTTTCGACAAGGGAATGCACACCCACGCCGTGTACCTGCTGAAAATGGAGAACGACCTGCGCCGGGCGCTCGATCGCGAAGAGTTCCGTGTTTACTATCAACCGATCGTTTCGCTTGATAATGGCCAGTTGTCCGGCTTTGAAGCGCTGATTCGCTGGCAGCACCCCGAACGCGGCTTCGTAAACCCGTCCGATTTCATCCCGCTAGCCGAGGAGACCGGCCTGATCGTGCCGATCGGTTTGTGGATTCTGAAAAAGGCCTGCCAGCAACTCTGTCAATGGCAGTGGCAATCCCCAGCCAATCGCAATCTGTTCATGAGTGTGAACCTTTCGAGTAAGCAAGTCGCCCAACCGGATCTTGTGAGTCAAATTCGCGATATCCTGGATGAGACCAATGTTGAAGCGAAATATTTGAAACTCGAGATTACTGAGAGCGCGGTGATGGATAATGCCGAGATGGCCGCGCGACTGTTGAAGCGGCTGAAAGCTTTGGGCGTGCAATTGAGTATCGATGATTTTGGCACCGGCTACTCTTCGCTCGGATATCTGCATCGCTTTCCGGTGAATACCTTGAAAATTGATCGCTCGTTCGTCGGACGCATCGGCGAAGCGGCAGAGAACATCGAGATTGTGCGCGCCATCGTCTCACTGGCCGATAACATGGGCATGGACGTCGTCGCCGAAGGCGTCGAGACGCTGAGCCAACTAAGCCAACTTCGCAAATTAAATTGTCAGTACGGGCAGGGCTACCTGTTCTCGCGCCCGGTCGATGCGGAAGCAGTCGCGCCTTTGCTCTCAAAGAGACCGCATTGGCAGGCCGACTTGTTCCCGGTCTTGATGAATGAACATTACATGCCGGCGAAACCAGTGGCAGCGCCGGTGATGCAATTGGTGGGAGCGTCGGCCTGAGTCAAAATTCAGCTTTGGAGCTTCCGCAGTGGAGCTCAGATCTCGAACAACACCCGCAAGCTTGTTATCGAGCCTGCGGGTGTTGTTTTATCAATTGTGCGCTGCGGTTCTGCGGCGGCGCTTCCCGCGCCAGGTAATCCGTTGTAGCTGCGACGACTTTCCTGGAAGCTCACCCGGAATCAAAACATCTCTTCACTTCTTCCGGACGTTTTTCCGGCAACAGATTTTCCAGCCGAGGTAGATCTTTCGCGGATTTATCTTCTAAAGGCCGGATCTCATAAATCCTCGGCGCAACTTCCTTGAAATGAAAATGCGGTTCGATTTGCGCAAGTTCCTTGATCTCGCTAACGTGCCACGAACATGGCAGCCACCAACGCGGATCAGTGTCGAGAAAAACTCGACGGCCAGACCTCAGGTGTTCGTCTATCTTTGATTCGAGTTGTCCCTGGGGCCAACCAGCGCCGACGCCAATCCAATCCCACTCTCCCAGACCGATGCCCCGCCAGTACTGCACGGCGACGGTTTGCGCGCCGGCGATGACGACAGCGTCGCGCGGCATAAGTCGCAACTGCGCGTCATAGGTTTTCGCCTGGGCCAAACGATTGAAGTACTCGTTGCTCTTTGGCTGGATCAGCACACCCATGAAAAAGGCGACCAGCGCTATACCGAGGATCGCGCTCACAAATCCCCGCTGCTCAGTTCCGAACCTCTTTGTTTGTACCCGCAGAAAGTAAGCGCCCGCCAGCGGCGCCAGCCCCGGCAGGCCCGTCAAAAAGTATCTCCAGTTGATCGTCGTGCTGTAATTCAGAAAAAGCATTGCCGTCGCAAACAATCCAACCACCGCGGCAGTGAACACCAGCGTGAAGCCCCGCGCGCGCCACTCTTTCCACAAGGCGAAAGGAAGCGAAATGAGAATCAGCGGCGACGCCAGAAAAAAGTAAATCAGGAAAGGTCGCAGATTGGCGAAGGCAATCGGATGGCGCTCCGCTTCGCGCTGCGTCGAGTAGAGCCAGACATACCAGTCGGTGCGATAACTCGGTGATGCGCCGAACCAAACCGCAAACGGACCAATCGCGAATACGAAGAAGACGGTCAGCGAACAGGCCAAAATTCCAATTGTCCTCCGGTTGAAAACAAAACCGGCCATGAATGGCGCAACGATCAGCCAGGGAAGATAGAACCCAACCGTCTCTCTCAGATTCACTCCAATTCCGAGCACGGCCGCACCTGCCAGGATCAGCCAGACGCGCTGTTGTTTCAGCCCACGAAGATGAATCGCGAGGGCCGTCGCGCTGAACAAAACTGACGGCACGTCAGTCATTACCTGGCCACCATAGATCACGAGAATCGGTGAACACGCGACCAGGAAAGCAGCTATCGTCGCCGCCCGCATCGAACCCGAGAGGTCGCGCGCTAAAATCCAGCACGCCGTAACCGCCAACGGCGTCGTGACCACCACTACAAATTTGAAAAGCAGGTATGCCTGTTCCGGCCGGACACCAAAAACCGCATGAGCCGTCCGGTAAAGCAGAAAATTAAAGAGCGTGAAAGCCGATCGACCCAGAGCCATTGAAGACGGCCGCCCATGCAGCGAAAAGATCGTGTAGTCGAGCCCGTCCCAATCACCAATGAATGGATTTAGATAAACGAGCGCGAGCACCAGGGAGAGCAAAGCTGGGGCAAGCCAGTACACATACGATCGTAAGAACTCGCGCGACGACAGGTGTTGGACATCAGAAGGGAAAGACATTGAAGATTGAAAATTACAAACTCAGCCGGAAAGCGATTTTGCAATTCTCAGTTTTCAATTCTCATTTTGCAATTCTTGATCTGAGGTGCCGGGCAGTAGGTCAGGTTAACTCTGGGGCCTTTTCACCATTCTTAGTTTCGCGCCGCCGCGACTGTACTCGACCTCATCCATGATGTTGTAAATAAGCAGGACCCCGCGGCCTGATGATTTGAAGAGGTTGGCCGGGTCGGTGGGATCGGGAATTTCGTGCACGTCAAAGCCTTCGCCTTCGTCCTCAACCGTGAAAATCGCTTCACGAGCGGATAACTCAGCCGTCACCCGCAGAAGCTTGCCGGGATCATTTCGATTACCGTGCTTGACCGCGTTCACGAATGCTTCATCCAGGGCCACGAACAGGTTCGACTGCTCGACTTTCACCAGTCCCAGCTTATCCACTCGATCCAGTAAGTACTCCAGGACCGAGTTCATCAGCGTCAGATCGCTGGGTAATTCCAGATCAATTTTTTCACGTACGGCGGTCGGAGGCGAAGTGTCTACACGCTGGAGTTTGAACGCCAAGGTCTTTTCAATGATCTCGTGCAACTCAGTAACTGCGCGTCGCGGCTGCGAGCTCGTCACGCTCATCTTGAAAGATCTGACCGCCTCGCATCCGGCCGCAGGTTCACCATTCACGAGATCGCTAACCAGCAGATCAAACTCGGTTTGATCCCCAATGGCCAACGCTTCGTTGCGCTCGCCGGCCACCGTTACTGAATGGCCGAGGGCGTTAAGCTCCGTCGCCAGACCTGCACGAAGGTCGTCGATGTTTTCGACGATCAGGATGCTGCACGTTTCTCGATCCGCTCGGATCATCTTTTCGAAATTCGGCGGCGGAGAGATTAAGCCGAAGGGCCTTCCTGCCTACCTAATACGATCCTCCATCAAAATGCGTTCGGAATATATCACCGGGGGGTTTGGTTGGACAGGGTGGTCAACTCTGGCCCCTCCGGTGGGACGATTTGGCTAGCCCTTGTGCGTGCAAATCGAGCTGAGCGGTTGTGGCTGGCGGGCCGTCGCCAAACCTGTAAGCGAAACAGGTTCACTTGTTCGCGCGAGCTTAATCGATGCGTTACACTACGCGTTCTTCGCGTAACCACGGTGGCCACAAAGGGAAATTTTCAAATCCAGGTCGAATACTGGCTGGCGCGCGGGCTCCTGGCCTTTTTCGCCGCTTTGCCGCTTTCGAGCGCCATCCGTCTGGGAATGGCGCTGGCGCGTTTGGGTCGCCTGTTTCCGAAACTTCGCCAGACCGCCGAGCGCAATTTGCAGCTGGCTTTTCCCGAGATTTCAGAAACCGAACGTCGAAGATTGCTGCTTGGTTGTTTTGAGAATTTGGGCCGGTTGCTGGCGGTCTTTAGTCACTTCACCAGATCAAATGATGCGAAACTCGCGAATTTGATCGAGCCTGTCGGGCTCGAGGATCTGGTTGCGGCGAAGGAACATGGCCGCGGCGTCATTCTCTTTACCGGCCACGTCGGGGCCTGGGAACTAACCAGTTTTGGACTTTCAATGTTAGGCCATCCTTTGAGCTTTCTGGTTCGCCGGATCGATAATCCGAAAATCGAAGAACTGATCGATCGCGCGCGTGCGCACCGCGGCAATCGTTCTATCGATAAGCGTTTTGCCGCGCGTGAGATGCTCAAGATTTTGCAGACTGGCGACACGCTGGGAATACTGGTCGATCTCAACACTTTGGACCGTGAAGCGATCTTCGTTGATTTCTTTGGCATCCCAGCCGCGACCACGTTCATGGTGGCAAAGCTGGCGCTGCGTACCGGCGCTGAGGTTCTGCCGGTGTTCGCTCCGTGGGATAACTCGAAACAAAAGTTCCTTTTGAAAGTCGGCCCGGCGTTATCGTTTGAAGGCACCGGCGAAGAGCAGGAAGATGTAAGACGAATGACCCAGGCTTTCACTAAAGTCGTGGAGAACTATGTGCGGCGTTATCCCGATCAATGGCTATGGATTCATCGACGTTGGAAGACGCGGCCTGTAGGCGATCCGGAGATCTACCAGGGTGGCCAATCGAGGTCATTACCATCCGCATGAGTGGGTGGGCCAAAGAAACAATGCGGGATGCAAACTAGAACGATTAGCCCTTCTGCTCACGCGAATGGTACTGGCCTCATGACAACGCCAACGCGAAACCGATCTTCGTCCGACATTGAGCGCGCTTACACGTTCGCCAGTCTGGCCTCGTATTCCTTAAAAGATCGCTTACTGATTCGCGCGGCCGATCTGGTTTTCTTTTTCCTGATCAAACTTATTGGACGCACAGTGAAGTTCGAGATAGAAGGCTGGGAAAACTGGGAAGCCGCCGCGCTCAAGGATCGCATTCCCATTTACACCTGCTGGCACAACCGGGTTTTTCTCTCAACCTACTTTTGGCAGCGACGGGCCATCGTCGTGATGACGTCGCGCAGCTTCGATGGCGAATACATTGCGAGGTTCATACAGCGATTCGGATATGGCACGGCGCGCGGATCGTCAACGCGAGGGGCGACCGGGGCGGTCGTTGAGATGGTCCGGTTAATGCGCGCGGGCTGTCCCGCCGGCTTCACGATCGACGGGCCAAAAGGCCCACGCTACGTGGCCAAAATGGGCGCGGTGTTATTGGCTAAGAAGACCGGAAATCCGGTTTTGCCGTTCACCATTGCCGCGGAACGATTTTGGGAAGCCCGTAAAAGCTGGGACCGCTTCCAGATACCGAAACCATTCACTCGGGTCCGCGTCATCATCGCTCCTCCGATCGACGTTCCAGCAGATGCGGATGAAGCAAGGCTCAATGCCAAACGAGACGAACTACAAGCTGCGCTTGACGGGCTTGATCGAAGCGGACGCGAAAAGTATTCGAGGTGAATCATGGTCAAAGATGTTCAATTGGAAACCGAGCGACTCCTCCTGCGAATGATTCGCCTGGAAGATTTTGAAGCTTACGCCGCGCTGGGCGCGGATCCCGAAGTGATGCGCTACCTAGGCGGCAAAACCTGGGATCGCCTGGAGTCGTGGCGGCATATGTGCGCGATGATCGGGCACTGGCATTTCCGCGGCTACGGAATTTGGGCCGTGGAGGAAAAAGCGAGCGGTCAGTTCATCGGCCGCATCGGCCTTCACTATCCGGAAACGTGGCCGGGCTTTGAACTTGGCTGGACGCTCGCTCGCACAGCCCAGGGCAAGGGATACGCGACGGAAGCTGCGCGTCGGGCGCTCGAATATGCGTTTGTTGATCTTAATCGTGACCACGTAATCAGTTTGATCAATCCGGCAAACCAGGCCTCAATTCGCGTTGCCGAACGAATCGGCGAGACAGTCGAAGGCCAGACCGAATTGTTGGGGACGGAAGTTCTGGTCTACGGAATCGATCGGGACACGTGGCGCGCATAACAGAAGAAAGTTTGAACCGCGAGCGACGTTCGGCGATTGAATGTGGCCCGCGCGTGACTCACGGGCGGGACGCCCGTGCCACTCGGCGATTTACGTTTGGGCCGATTACGATCTACTATCTCGCTTTCAACCCAAGTTATCAGTTTACTGTTCGCGATTTAGTAATCACGATTTACGGGAGAGTCTAATGATCAACCAGGAACGCATTAAGAATCTGCTTTTGGAGCTGGTGCAAATTGACAGCCATTCGCGCAAAGAACGCGAGGTAGCTCAATGCATTAAGAAGTACTGCGAAGAAATGGGTGCGACGGTCGAGATTGATAGTGCCGGCGAAGCAGTCGGCGGAAACACTGGTAACGTCATCGCGCGATTCGCGGGCACGATTCCAGATGCCCCTTCGATCATGATGAGTGCGCACATGGACACAGTCGTTCCGGGCGAAGGCGTGAAGCCAATCGTCGAAGGCGACATCATTCGCACTGACGGCACCACCGTTTTGGGCGGCGACGATAAATCGGGCTGCGCCGTAATCATCGAAGTAATTCGTTGCCTGCAAGAGCAGAATATTCCGCACGCGCCGATCGAAGCGATTTTTTCGATCTGCGAAGAAGTTGGATTGCTCGGCGCAAAGAACGTCGACGTGTCGAAAATAAAAGCTAAGTACGGAATCGTTTTCGACTCGGATGACCCTGGATTTCTCTTTACCAAAGGCCCTTCGTCCAATCACATGGAGTTCAGAATTCATGGTCTGGAATCGCACGCCGGCGTAGCGCCTGAAGAGGGCATCTCAGCAATCAAGATTGCCGCAGAAGGTCTTTCGGCCATGAAGCTCGGCCGCATCGATCAGGAGACCACCGCGAACATCGGCCAGATTGAAGGCGGCATGGCGACGAACATCATTCCTAACCTCGTCGTCCTCAAAGGCGAAGCTCGCTCGCACAGCGAAGAGAAACTGGAAGCGCAAACTGTGCACATGAAACAATGTCTGGAAGATGCGGCTGCCAAATATGAAGTGACAGTTGCGGGCAAAACGACGAAGGCTTCGGTCGAATCTCATGTCGAGCGCGATTACTCTTCGATGGATGTGCCGGACAGCTCTCACGTGGTTCAGCTGGTTCTCCAGGCAGCGAAGCGCATGGGACTGGATGTGAAAACCATGGCCTCAGGCGGCGGCTGTGACGCGAACGTCTTCAATCGCAAAGGAATCGAGTGCGCCAATCTGGGCACCGGAATGCGGGCCATCCACACGGTCAAGGAATGGCTCGACGTCAAGGACATGTACGCCGCCGCTGAAATGACTCTGGAAATCATGAAGCTGAACGGCGAGCTGGCGACGAAGTAAAGCGCCAGCCAAACATCAATGCACAGATCATCGAGCCTCATTGCTTTAGCGATCTCGATTTTGACTGCAGCACTGTGTGTTTCTTCGACCGCCCAGGAAAGGGCACCGGCCTCCGCAAGAACTGGCCTGGCAATTGATATCGACGAAGGACGCTATCGTCCTTTAGAGGTTTCTTCATCGGAAGGCGGCTATCTACAAATCAGTCCCACCCGGAAAGTCGAGCAGTCGAAAGAGCGTCGCGATGGTCTCCCGGTTACAGGGATCAGAATACGTCCGATTCTCGAAGGCGACGGCGTGCGGGTGAAGATTGGATTAGTACTTGATGACTCGCAACCGGTCGCAGCGCCGGGACCCAAGTATGGCGAGAAGGAAGAAATCATCGCGTCGTATCTCGCCCACCTGGGCGAGGTCATCACAGTGAACGAGCTGGAGCGATTTGGCTTCAAGTCACTCACTCTCAAGGTGGTGCTCTATCAACCGCCAGTCAGCACCGATAATGCGCCGCTACCGCCGGTGAGCGTTCCCCGCGTCGTGAATGAATTGAAAAACGTGGGTGTGGTTGATTGGAAGCCGGACCCTCGCGTAACCAACGGCTATGTTCTAATCCTAAAGAACCTGGCTTCTACGAGCATCGTCGCGGTCACTGTGACGGCAAACTCTACGATGACAATGGAGTCAACGCGGAGCAAGCCAATGGCCAAACCAGGAGACACCTTCGAAGTGATTATTCGGCTTGACGATGAAATGGCGGAACCGCCCACGCCAGTACTCGTCAAATCTGTTCTTTTTGATAACGGATCTTTTGAAGGTGATTTGGAAGCGGCCGCAGCTATGGAGGCGCGACGACGGGGGCGCGAGCTCCAGTTGGGTCGATTCTTACAGCTGTTGCAGAAAGCGTCTTCCTCGGCAATCGAATCTCCGACGAACACGCTGCAGAATCTGAAGTCGGCGGTCGAAAAGCTTCGTATCGACGTCGATCCCGAGATCACGGAACAAGTCCGAGTCCAGTTTCCCGTTTTGAACGAGAAGCGGGCGATGATACCGGAAAGGATAATGGAAGGCTTGAAGCTGGCTCGCTCGCATGCGTTGTACCAGCTTAACGATCTCGAACGAAAGCTAAAGGACAATTCCGGCGGGTTTGATTTGTCCCAGTGGCTCTCAGCCTTACGCGACCGCGTGGCTAAGATGGTCGGCAACCCTTAAGAACCAAGCCGCGCTGGCATGTCGTCGAAACGACGTTGCCGCCCTGGTGACCTTCTGAATTCCTTGAAAAAGGC
>Ga0111539_10001565_pt1 | contig 30469 bp, 21 predicted proteins | sample RhiMethybrSRZTD1_FD_79667 | JGI IMG/M metagenome (GOLD analysis project Ga0111539, IMG submission 79667) | Populus rhizosphere microbial communities from Tennessee, USA - Rhizosphere MetaG P. TD hybrid SRZTD1 (version 2) (version 2) | ecosystem: Host-associated > Plants > Roots > Rhizosphere >...
TGAGCCACGCTGTTCGCGTCGCCAAGCCTGGGCACGCAGCGCGGCTCGATGAGCGATATCACACCGGGGTTACTCGATCGGATTCCCCTGGTTCGTGACGCCGTCGACCAGGCGCGGCGGCTTCGCGCTCATCGCGCGAGGCTTCCGACGCCCGCGCCCGTCGGTTGAGCTCGAACGACGCGCTCAGACCAGCCGATCGCCGTGAGCTCCTGTGCGGAATACGTGTCGCGTGATCGGCCAACCCACACGATGAGGCTATCGTAAGCTCGTGGAGCCGTAGCACACCACCGAACGTCCGAACGTCAATGCTCATCAGGTTCTTGCATCGGTTTTTGCGCAGCGCGTTTGCCGTCGCGCTGGTGCACGCCGCATGCGGGGGCAACGCCGTGCGCGACTTTCCGTCCAGTGGGACTGGCGGTGCGAGCGGCACGGGCGGTGGCGCTGGCGACGCGGGAGTCTCGAAGAACACGGGAACCTGCGAGCCCTACTGCGCGACGAACGCGGACTGCTGTTCCGATTGCAGATACCCGAACAACCTGATCTGCCGCGATCGCCACTGCGTGTCGCTCGGCTGCACCGGCAACGACGACTGCGCGCGCGTCCACCACCCCGGCGTCTTCTGCTGGTTGGTGCGCGGCGTACCGAGCTGCATCGAGCCATGCCGGGTCGATGCCGACTGCGGCGATGCCGAGCCGATATGCGTCGGTAGAGATGACCGTGGCGAAACCTACTGCGGAAGGCTCCCAGTTCTTCTCGTGCCGTGCTTCTCCGATTCCGACTGCGACGGCAAGGGAGTCTGCGATCTCACGACATTTTCGTGCGGCTGCTCCAGAGACGACCAGTGTCCGGTCGGCTCGGTCTGCATCGAGTAGATTCTCCTGCCGCGCCGGGCGGTGGCCAACACGCGCGGGCTAGCGCTGCAGCACGCAGCGATTGTCGACGCAGGTTCTGCCCGCTCCGCACTCCCGACACGTGGTGCACAGCTGCGAGTCCGTCCCGAAGCATCCGGTCTTGCACGTGCTGCGCTTCGGAACGCCCGAGTTGTTCAGGCAGCAGACCTTGCCGTCGCTGCAGTCCGCCTGGTCGTCGCAGAAGAACTCGGTCGGGAAGCCGAGCCCATCGCACGGCGAGGAGCTTCCGTCGTTGCACGACGCTTTCCCGTCGCCGTCGATGCAGCACCCCATTGCAGGAACGCAGCCTAAAGCGCCGCTGCCGGACAGCCCGCAGGACACGGATGCGGGGGTTTCCGTGCCGCACGCGTCCGTGAACACGTCGAACGCGAGCGGGATTTCGCCACCGATCGGCCCATAGCTGCCGCTCTCGCCGCCGCCCCCGCCGCCGCGAACCGTCGCTAGCTTGCGATCGGCGCTGATTTCGACGCTGCCTGCGGCGGTGCTGCCCACGATCTCGAAGAGCTGTCCCTCGGCCAGGTGAAACGGTGTTCCGCGCAGATCGATGTTGGCGGAGCCGGAGCTGTCGAGCGGTGCCACGCAGGAAGCGGCTTCGCCGAAATTCGTGATACCGCCTTTGCAACACGGGTTTGCCACCGACGCATGACAACCCCGGTCGCCGCGGTAGGTCACGTAGCTCCGATCGTAAGCGAAAATCCGCAGCCTACCGAGGTCGAAGCGAACGGCGCTGAAGTCCATGGTGAGCGGCGGACAAGCGCAGGCGCCCGGGCGTGGCGGAATCTGGGTATCGACGCCAAAGGTCACGAAATTCGAGTCAGGGCTGCCGGTTCCGTTGTGGCGAGGAAGGACGAGAAACTCGGCGGCAGCGGCTCCGCCCTCGATCGCCATCCCGTTGCAGAACACCTCGAAGGGCGGTGCGGTGCCGGCTCCGTCGGAATCGATGGTCACGATCCCGTCTTGATGAACGCCGAACCTCACGGCCAGCTCAGCGCACGAAGTCGCCGTGTTCCCGGTTCCCGCGGCTCCCGTGCCGCCGCTGCCGCCCGCAGCGTCCGCCGCGCCGGAACCACCCGTCCCGCCGCTCGCGTGCGCGCCGCCGTCCGGCGCACCGCCCGTGTTGCCCGCGCCTCCGACGCCGCTGTTCCCTGCGCTACCGGCAGAACCGGCGGTGTTGCCCGCGCCTGCCGCGCCGGAACCGCCGCCTGCGCCGCCGTCGTGCTCGGTTTCACCGATCAGGCGCCGCTCGTGAGCGCCGGTGAACCCCTGACACCCGACGCCCGCGAGGCACGCACCGAGGACGAGTTTTCGCCGGAGCCGTTGCATGGTGCAATCGGAATACTACAGGCCTCCGGATCCGTCGCAATCGGTGCTCACGGCCCCAGCTTGATCAGCCGCGGCTCGGACGCTTGTTCGGCGTAGTTCAGGAGCGTGAGGTTCCAGTAAACCGCGCCGGCCTCGTCGATCGCGACGCTTTGCGTCGTGCTGCGGTCGGGCTCGAACGACTGGCGCCAGAGTCCGGCGCCGCTGTCGCCGGCGTACTTGATCACCGTCGCGTAATAGATCTGATTGCCGCCGGTTCCAGCGAGCGTCACGTTGCCCGAGCGATCCACGACCAGGTCCGAGAGCGACGTGTAGAAATCGTTCTGCGAGCTCCAGCGGTGCTCACCGCTCGAAGACAACGCGACGATGTAGCCCGCCTGATTCGGGCCTTCGCCGCTGCCGGAGCTCCAGCGCAGATCGGCGCCGCCGAAGTTCACGGTTCCGTTGAACTGACCCGCGAAGACGACGTCGCCCGCCGTGGACAGTGCAATCAGCGCGACGTTTGCCGTCCGCGCGGGGAAGGCCCGCCGCCACAGCGCTTGGCCGTTCGGGTCGCGGCGCTCGAGCCAGATCTCGGGACCGCTTTCGGCCGTGCGCCCACCCGCAAGCGCGAGCTCACCGGCAGCGTTCGCGGCAACGGCGTGGGCGCCGTCCTGAGTCTGTCGCAAGGTGGCACCCGATGCCTCGAGCACGACGGTGCCGATCGTCGGCCCGAGCACGGTCACGCGCCCCAGGCCGTCGGTCGCGATGTCGGTGAGTCCATCGTTCGCAGCGCCTCCGAACGCGCGGCCCCAGACCGGAACGAGCTCGGGAGTGTACTTGGCCACGAATACGTCGCTGCCACCCACGCTCGTGAGCGGGCCGCTGCCGGGGTCGTAGCTGGCCTCGAAGGTCCCCGCGAGGTACAGATTGCCGGCGGCATCAGTGCGCCCGCGGCCGCGCAGCGGCAGCGTTCGAAGTACGGAGCCGCTGGCGGCTTCGCGAACGTTGAGCGAGCCGGTCTGCGTGTCGTAGTCGTAGACGGATGTCTCGTAGAGCGCTCCATTTCTACCGCTGGCGAGCTGCCCCGCCGCCGATGGAACGCTGTACACGGTGCGATCGACGCTGAAGAGTCCGGTGTTACACAGAATCAGACCGCCGCTCGGCGAATCGACGAAGCTGTTCGTGGTGTCGAGCGCGACGATACCGGCTTGCTCGCTGCGAAACGCAAAGTCGCGGGCGATCTGGACTCCGCCCACCGTCGCCGAGTAGCGCTTTTGGCGGACGTCCACGGTGGCGTCGACCGTGTACAGCGCGCCAGTTCGATACGCGAGCGGCGCGACGGCTTCGTAAACGGAGCCATTGCGCGCGTCGACCATTCCCGACGGGTTGAAGCGGACGATCGCAGCCAGGTCGGTAAAGGCGTCCGCCGGCCCATTGGCGAACCCGATCACGGCATCGACGGAGGCTTGCGTCGGCTTCACGATGCCTCTGAACCCCGTGATGCCACTATTTTGCCAAAAGGTCTGGTTCTGCCAGCCGCTGCCGGCGTCGTTGCGCACGCAGCGATCGCGATACGGCTCGCCGTAGTTGCAGATGGCGATCGACCCCGCGCTCGAATCGACGACACCGACGAGATGCGTCAACTCGAGCGCCGCCTGCTGTGAAGGGCGAAATGCCGCGTCCGAGGCGAGCCAGGAAAAGCCGCCGTCCGAAGTGGCGACGGTCGCGGAGTAAGTGTGGGCGCCGGTTCGGATTTGGAGCCGGAAGTGATACCGCGTGCCCGGCTGATAGGCGAGCATGGGGCCCGTGTACACGCCATACGCATCCCCGTTCCGCGCATCGATGAAGCCCTCGGGATTGAAACGGACGGCGACCGCCAAGTCCGAAAATGCATCGGCGACCCCGTCGGAAAAGCCGATCACCGCATCGATGCCAGCGGCGCCGGGCGTCGCATCGAACTCGGCCCAGAACTCGTTGCCCTCGTAGCCAATCGGTGAATTGACGAAGCCGCTCCCGGCGGCGGCTTCGGTACACGTTCCGGGCTCGACGAGCGGAGTGTGACTATCCCCCCCAACGTCCTGGCGATCCGAACCGCAGCCAGCCAGATAAATCGGCACGCCGGCCACGCAACCCCAGACGATCGAAGAGCGCAGTTTCATGATTCTCTCACGGCGAGGAGCAAACTTCGCACCCAGCGACGCGTGAGAATCGCGACCTGCGATCCGCGGCCATGCGAACGCGGTTTTGCGAGCAAAACCGAGCTGCTCGAGGCTTCGACGCAAGAACTGCGTACGGCGCACATGCGGCGGTGACATTCCTTTCGCGCGGCAGTCTGTCGCAGAAGACGTCTCCGCCGCGTCAGATCCGCCGCGGCGCGACTCGCTAGCGCGCCGCGGCCACGGTGGCGTGCGCCACGAGCTTCGTGCGCAGAGCCGCGAGGTCGCCTTCGATCAGCGAGCGGCTCGGCAGCCGCGTGTCACCGACTGCTTCCTCTAGCAAGCGATCGATTCCCTCGCGCTCGGTGCTGGCGATCATGTGCTTGCCGCTCTTCCGCGAAAGCAGGATCACGGCCCGCATCACCGTCCTCACGATACTGATTTTGAAGTCGTCACCGAGCGCTACCGTCACCATCGCGATCAGCACCCGATCGAGTCGTCCGAAACGTTTGGCATTCTCGGCGCGCGTGACCGCGTCGGGTGGCGCAAAATCCGGTGTGATCGCCATCAGCGAGTAAATTCCCCCGGGATTGCGGGCCGCGAGCTCGTCCACGCGGTCGAAGACCCAGCGCGTCCGGTGCAGGCGAGCATCGGCCCCGTAGAAGACGAGCGCCAGGTTCCCGCGGCACACGACTCCGACGCCGTCGTGGGTTTGGACAAGGGGACTTGCCACGTTGCCAGAATAGACCAAGTTGCGTCTGGACAGGGGCCCGTCTTGGTCCGGCGCTGAACCGCGTACCGTGGCAGAACCCATCAAGCGGAGAGCTCGCGTTCCCAGAGCCGTTCGACCACGAAATCAACCGCCCGCGTCAGATGCCGCCGGTACGTGCTGAATGGTGCACCCAGGCGCGCGGCAGCGACCTCCTGGGTCGGAGCCGGACGCAGATAGGTCAGCTCCAGCGCGTGAAACAAACGTTCGCGCTTGGGGTCGAGTTCGAGCTCTCGCGCCACCTCGAAGACCAGTGCCTTGAGCGCCTGGCTCGCATTTTCCTCCTGGGCCGCGGCCTGTCGCGCGAGCCGGCAGCGCAAGAGCGTGCTCTTCTCGAGTGCGGATGGACGCGTAAAGTCCTTCAGGAACCCGCGGACGGCTTGCTCGAAGTCGGGTCGTGAGAGCGCGAGCAGCGGCGGCTCGAGGCTCGGCGGCCGTCCCTCCGCGGGGGCAAGCTCGAGCTCTTGACCCTCCATGAAGTCGAGCCACGCATCCGGAGGCGCGAGGCGAAAGTCGTGAGCGAACAGCGTGAAGCGCTTGTCGTCGAGCGGGAAGCTCGTCATCTCGCGAAAATCCAGATAGCGCCAGTACGGGCTCCACAGCTCCGGACGGCCCGTGATCATGAACGCCCAGGCCAGCCGCTGCGTGGTGATCCAGGCGACGCCGTTCAACGCTGCGACTGCGTCGGTGTGGTGCGTCACCTGACCCCACGCACCGTCGATCACCAGCTGGCGAAGGCTGACGACGCACTCTCCCGGCCGCAGCGGCGCGGTGGTTTCGACGAAACGCCGCATCGCCTCCGCACCCGGATCTGCCGCACACTCTTCGGCGGCAAACTCGGATACGATCAAGAGCAGCACGAAACCCTCGATCTTTCCGCTCGCGGCGTTGCGAAACACTCGGAAACACTCCGGACGCCGCTTGGCCCAGAATTCGGTCACGCGTGCCGATCGCGGGCCTTCGTTCTTGGCCGCGATCTCGATAACGCGCGGGACGGAGTCCGTCCCCATCGGCTCCACCGAGAAGCCGCCCGCCATCCCCCAATGGGTAAACCGCGCGAACAGCCTGCTCCTTCTGTGCATGAACAACAGATCGCGGAACAAACCCGTCCGCAGTACCGGTGCGGCATTCAAAATCCGCTCGATGATGACGCGCCGAATTCGGCCGTGCATCTCGTAGTAGCGTTCGCGATCCCGCCACCAGAGATCGTTGTCGATGGCATCGCGAGCCAGGTCATGCGGGACGATTCCTTCCTCCGTGGCGCGCACGAAGGAAAGCCCGCGCAGCCAGCTGAAGAGCAGCTCGGGATCCTGGGGAAATAGCGCGCGCAAGAGCGACTCGTCCGTCACGCGGGCGTGCGCGCAAACCTCGAGCGCGGCGCGATGTACGGGCGACGGGACGCGTTCGACGAACGTCGAAAGCAGCGCCTGCACCACGTCCGGCGAAAGCAGAGGCTCGGTCGATCCTCCTTCCGCGATCACGTCGGCGACCAGCGAAAGTGCGAGCGGGTGGCCGTGGGTCTCGGCGTGTGCTCGGCCGTGGAGACCGGTTTCGACGCCGCGGCTGGCCAGCAGCCGGCTGCTCTCTTCGCGATTCAGATTCCTGAGCGAGAGCACCCTGAGCAGGTCTTTCCAGCCCGGGTCCGCGCGAAACGCGGGGTCGGGCGGCTCGCGGCTCGCGATCACGACCAGCGCATCGGCGGGCAGTGCCGGCAGCAGCCGGCCTCGAAACCAGGCGTCCAGCACCGCCAGTTTCTCGTACGCGTCCACCAGCAGCACCAAGCGTTCGAGATCGGCGAACGGCTCGAGCCCCGGCTGGTCTTCCTGCCCCAGCGAGCGACACAGCGCACAAATCAGCTGGTCGGGCGAGGGCGAAATGTCATCCCCGGAAAGACTGACGATCTTCCGCCCGCGAGCGCGCGCGTCATCGGCAAACATGCCGAGCAGAGTGCTCTTTCCGATGCCGCCGGGTCCGAAAACAAAGAGCACGGCAAACGGCGGCGGCAACTCGGTGAGCGCACGCCGAAACAGCTCGCGCTCCTGCTCGCGCCCGACGCAGGATCGGACGCGAGCAGCTTCTAGACGCTCGCCAAGCCGGCTTTTCACGATACGCCAATTAGCTCAGGCGCGGCGCTCCGCGATCGCCGTGCCGGGTGCGAGCAGTTCCTGTGGCCGTGCCCGACGCGGTCCGTAGACATGCCACAACATGCGCGGTGAGAGCAGAGCCGCCGGAGATTTCCCCAGGTTGACGACGTCGAGCACGGTTCGCGCGACGACCATGTCGTGCGCTCCCCGCTCGTAGACTCGCGGCAGATAGCCATGGAGAAACTTTACCATCGGCGTCCTCTTCCCTTCGACCTGCGGGAAGCGCAGGTCATTGAGCACCGCCGTGCTCCAGGGGATGTCGACCAAACGGCTTGCACCTTTGAAAAAGCGCTGGGCGACTCGATGAAGGCCCTTGGCCAGACACTCCCGGAGCAGCAAACCCTCGAGCGCCGCGACCGTGATGCCCTGTCCGAACACCGGGTTGAAGCTCGCGATCGCGTCCCCGAAAACCAGATAGCCGGCGGGAAATGCACGAAGCGACTCGTAGCGCAGACGGCGACTCGCGGGAAATGGATGGGTTCGCGGTTCATCGAGAGGTTCGGCGTGGCGAACGAAGCGACCCACCTCCGGACTCGGCAACAGCTCCGCGTAGTCCCGAAATCCCTCCAGGTCCTCGGGCACGCGTTCGCCGAAACAAGCGGTCAGGGCGACAATGAACCGATCGCCTTCCACCGCAAGCATCGCCGCCGAGCGAGGATTCCCTGGCACCGCCGCGACGATGATGAAAAGATTGCCTTCGAAACCCTGCCGCGGACGGCGGAAAAGCCGACTCGTGTAGTACTGGTTGATGCGCACTTCTTCGCATTCCGGCGCGGCATACTCGAGCTCGGCGAGCCAGCGCGACGAGGGAGAGCCGCGACCGAGCGCGTCGATCACCAGATCTGCAGCAAATGTGTGCTCGACGCCGCTCGACCGCTCCCGCACGCGGGCGCCGGTGACTCGCGAACGATCGGGCGCCGTCGTGATGCCCAGCACGTCTACGTCCTCCACGAATCGTACGTTGGGCCGAACGAGCAGGCACTGGCGCAGCGTGCCCTCGAGCAGCGGGCGGGACGCCAGAAGGCCGTTGGTCGGTGCGTCGACCTTGGCTTGAACGTGACCGTGGTGGATCCACAAGCCGTCCCTTCCCGGCTCGCCGCGGATGCCACCCTCCCGAACTACGAGCTCGCTCCAACCGGGGAACAGCGTTTCGAGAGCCGCGTAACCCCCGTACAAGAGGCCGTGCGCCTGCCGCCCCTGGGGCACACCTTTGCGCGGGGCGCCCAGCTCCGGAATCCTGTCCCGTTCGAATACCGTGACGCGCTCGAAATGGTCGGCCAGCACCCGCGCGGCGACGATTCCGCCGATGCTTCCCCCGAGAACGATCGCGTGATTTCCGAGTCTCGACATCGCTTCCTCCTGTGTTGTCGGAAGAAGCATTGGCGATCGTACTGCTCAGAAAAAAGACCAGGTTCTGCTCACCTTTTGCTCATTTTGCGGTCAACCAGGTTGCGACGGCGGCCGCGCCAGTAAAAACGCGCGCTCGCCCACCGACGAGTTCACACGGGGTCACCTCGAGCATCTGTTCGAAGACACGAAAAACTCGATGTCGTTGGACCAGTTTGTGAAACCGGGAGGTTGACCCATGTTGCATTGCTCGAAGGGATTTCGCTGGATTGGCTGCGGCGTGCTCGCGGTCTGGTCGGTCAGCGGCTGCTCGGCTGCGGGCAATGGATCGGAGCCCGACAGACTCGGCGAATCGTCGGCTGGAATCTGGAATGGCACGGCCATCTCCGAGGCGACCAACGCCGTCCCGAAGCTGAACGTTCCGAACTCCACCTACTGCACCGCCACGCTATTGAACGCACGCTGGGCGCTGACGGCCGCGCACTGTGTGAAACTCGCCGTCGATCGACAGTTTCAAAAAGCCGGGGTTGCGATCGGCGGCATTGCGCAGCCGTACGGCATCGTTCAGGCCCCGCCATCGACGGCGTTCAGCAGAGCAAAATTCGATGCCCAAAACCGTGTCGTTGCCGTCGGCAGCAGTGTCGGCGTGAACGGTAACGGTGTTCTGTACGTGACACGTCTGTCGAGCAACGGTGAAACCGACACGTCGTTCAACGGCGGAAGCGTGACCATCGATCATCCCAATTCGAACGGCGAAGGCTTCATGGATCTGGCGTTCACGAGCAGCGGCAGCATCGTTGCCATGGGGATGGCTACTTCCGCGAGCGGCAAGCGCACGCTGATCATGAAGCGCTTCACGGCGGCGGGCGCCGTCGACAACGCGTTCGGCAGCTCGGGAACGGTGACCACCGATCTGAGCAGCTCGCAGGCCAGCCTATTCCCGCAGCGCATGCTGATCGACGGATCCGGGCGCATCGTCGTCACGGGCTACGCGATTGACGCCTCGAACAAGAAGCTACTGGCGATCTTGCGCTACACGGCCAGCGGCGCGCCCGATGGGAGTTTCGGCTGGGGCGGACTGAACTTCGCGACGCCCGGAAGCGGCGCGGACGCAACGGGCGCAGACCTGACGATAGACACCAGCAATCCTTCGGCGCCGCGGATTCTGGTCGCGGGCTCGGTGAGTATTCCGCCCTACTTTCCAGCCGTGGTGGCCGCGTTCACCAACACAGGCATGTTGGACACCTCGTTCGCCGGCAGTGGCTGGGCGGCCTTCGGTAACGGCACTAGCGCGGCGAGCACCATCCTCATGCAGGGGAACAAGATCCTGATCGGTGGCGCCTCGCAACCGCCGGACTCCACACTCACGCAGGCCACGGTCTGGCGCCTGAACAACGGGGGCTCGCTCGATACGAGCTTCGGCAAAAAGACCGACGGCACGCCCTTGAATACCGGTGCCGTCAGCATTTCGATGTTCGGTCAAATCCTCAGTGCTTCGTTCAGCAGCGCCGTGGGATTGTCGCTCGCCACCGGCCAAATTCGCGTCGGGATCCGGGCGCTCGCCGAAGGCGTCTTCATCCCGGGTTACAACGCTCCAGCCTACGCCACGCTGAGCACGGACGGCCAGCTGCGTCCCGATCGAACGGATCCGATGGACTCGACCGGCACCCTCTACGACAAACGCTGGTTTCCGTACTCGCAGTTTTTCGTCCAGAGCATGGCGGTCGCCGAGGCGGCCAACGGTAAGACCCGAGTCCTGCTCGCCGGGCACGACGGAGGGCGTGGCACCATCGTCGCTTTGAAGCCCGATCTGGTGGAATTCAACGCGGCGGCGGACGGCGCGTCCGCGGTCACCGGCACTCGCAACGGCAACTCCGCCACCGCGGACCGCATGTATCTCGCCCCGGGCACACCCGGCTCGAACGTCGCCATGGTGCACTTTCCGACGACGCCGGGACTGGCCCTACCGTTCGGATACGTGCAGCCTGCGTTTTCGACTACCCAGGACATCGGAGCGATGGACGAAAAAATCGCGGTCTGTCGCGGCTTCGGCCCCTCCGACGCGAACGACCCGAACACCGCTGGAGTGCTGCGCGAGGGATGGGCCATGGTCTACGGTGCCGGCAACACGCTCGCCTACCCGCATCTGACCATTCAGCCGATCGGCTTTCCGATCGTGATCGTGCCTACACCGCAGATGCCGTTCGGCGCCGAGGACTATGGCGCGAGCTGCCTGGTCGACGGAAAGATCGCGGGCGTGATGACGCGAGATACGCTCGGCAACGGGGCGTTAATCGAGCGGAGTGACGGTTTTTCGCTGTGGGCCAACCTACTGGCCGCGACCCCCTGACCGCCCTCGCCACAACGCCACGGTACCATGCGGCCACGAGGCGGGCGGTGATTCGTGCGTCGAGCGCAACTCCTTGGCCGCCCGCGACGATGGCACGTGTGATGCAAATCTCCGGGGAATGAGCCAGAACGTCAGCGACTACGTGATCCGTCGCCTGCACGCCTGGGGCACGCGGCGCGTCTACGGATATCCGGGCGACGGCATCAACGGCTTGATGGGTGCGCTCAACCGAGCGGAGGGCGGTGAGCACGCCCTCCGCTTCATCCAGGTCCGCCACGAGGAAATGAGCGCCTTCATGGCGTGCGCACACGCCAAGTTCACGGGACAAGTCGGCGTTTGCATGGCGACGTCGGGCCCCGGGGCGATCCATCTCTTGAACGGCCTGTACGACGCCGCGATGGACCATCAACCGGTGGTCGCGATCATCGGCCAGCAGGCGACGAGCGCGCTGGGCTCGGACTACCAGCAAGAGGTGGACCTGACTTCCCTCTTCAAGGACGTGGCGCGCGAGTACGTCCATATGTGCACGAACCCGGCGCAGGTCCGACACATGGTCGATCGAGCGATGCGTATCGCGTTTGCGGAGCGCACGGTTACCTGCGTGATACTTCCGAACGACGTGCAGGAGCTCGAATACGAGGAGCCCGAACGCCTGCACGGCAACGTATTCTCCGGAGTGGGCATTTCGATGCCCCAAGTCGTTCCGTACCCGAACGAGCTGAGGCGCGCCGCCGACGTCCTCAATCGAGGCCAGCGCGTGGCGATGCTGGTGGGCGCCGGAGCCCTAGGTGCGCCGCGGGAAGTATTCGAGACCGCCGACGTGCTCGGCGCGGGTGTCGCCAAGGCGCTGCTGGGCAAGGGCGTTTTGCCCGACGATCTCCCGTTCGTGACCGGCTCGATCGGGCTCCTGGGAACGGAGCCCTCCGACTACATGATGAAGAACTGCGACACGCTGCTCATGGTCGGATCGAGCTTTCCGTATTCCGAGTGGCTCCCGAAGGAAGGGCAGGCACGCGGCGTCCAGATCGATTTGAAGCCGCGCATGCTGAGCCTGCGTTTTCCGATGGACGTGCCGCTCTGCGGCGATGCGGCCGAGACGCTCCGGGCGCTCCTGCCGCTGCTGGTGCCGAAGCGCGATCGCTCGTGGCAAGACGGCATAGCTTCGCGCGTTCGTGCCTGGTGGAAGAAGCTCGAGGACCGAGCCATGGTCGACGCACAGCCGATCAACCCGGAACGCGTGTTCTGGGAGCTCTCGCCGCTCTTGCCCGAACGCTGCATTCTGACTGCGGACTCCGGTTCTTCCGCCAACTGGTGGGCGCGCGATCTGCGGGTGCGCGCTGGAATGATGGCAACGCTGTCCGGAAACCTGGCGACGATGGGACCTGGAGTGCCCTACGCGCTGGCCGCAAAGTTCGCCTATCCGGATCGGCCGGTCGTAGCCTGTGTGGGCGACGGCGCCATGCAGATGAACGGGATTAACGAGCTCATCACGATCGCACGCCACTATCCGGAGTGGCCGAACCAAGAGTTCGTGATCCTGGTGCTGAACAATCGCGATCTCAACCAGGTCACGTGGGAACAGCGCGTGCTGGCGGGCGACTCGAAGTACCAGGCGTCGCAAGAGCTGCCCGCCTTCGACTACGCGAGCTACGCGAAGCTCGTCGGCCTCGAAGCCGTGACGCTCGAACGCCCCGAACAGATCCGGCCCGGTCTCGAACGCGCCCTGGCTTGCGGTAAGCCGTGCATCGTCGACGCTCATACCGATCCCGAAGTTCCGCCTCTGCCACCTCACATCACCTTCGAGCAAGCCAGAAAATACGCTGGAGCGTTGTTCAAGGGCGACCCCTCGGGCTGGCACGCATTCACTCAATCGCTGAAGGACATGTTCCCGAGATCCGCGCGGTGAGGACGGCTGCGAGGCGCACCACGTTCACGTCGCTTGCGCGTGCCTTCGCGTGATCCACGTCGAGTACTTCGTCGATCCGCGACGCTGACCGCGTTTGATTACGTCAGCTCGAGCACAGGTCCAGTGGAGTGATGATCAGCTTTCTTCGGCGCCGTGGAACTCGAAGTGATCGATGCAGCTACGCACGAACTTTTTGTCGTACGTCCAGAATGGCAATTCGAACTGCGATGTCTCGACGAATCTCTCCCCATCGCACTGCCCAAAGGCCGTGAGGGCCCTCCGATTTGGCAGGGCAAGTCCTGGCGCGCCTCCATCCTTCTGAACTACTGTATGGCCGGATGCGTTGCTTGCGATCGCGAGCAAAGCGAATTCCCGTCCATGTAACGCAGGCATTCCTCCCGCAGCGTCGGGAGCGAGCTAACTCATAAAACTCGGGAGAGCGAACGATGCGGTCTCAACGGATGCGACTCGGATTGCCTGGATTCATCGGCGCGTGCACCGGCGCGGTGCTCTTGAGCCTCGGGTGCAGTGATCTCGGTACTCAGAAGCCCAACTTCGGCGAGCCCGGAGGCCGTGGAGCAGGAGCTACCGGGTCAGGCGGGAGCGGAGCCGGCGTGAGCGGAGCCGGGCCAGGTGGCGCTGGCGGCGGCATTTCCTGTCCCGGCAACGTTGCGGCGGTACTTCGAACGAGATGCCAGGAGTGCCATGACGTCGAGCCCGCGGCGGGAGCGCCGATGTCGCTCGTTACCTTTCAGGACGTGCACGCTCCGGCGAAGTCCGATCCTTCGCGCAAGGTGTACCAGCTCATGCAGGACTGGTTGAACGGGCACGGCAAGAAGACGAACGGGCAGACGAACGGCGTGATGCCTCCCGATGGCGCCCTTCCCCCCGCTGAGCTGAACATGCTCAACACCTGGATCAGCCAAGGTGCCCCCGACTGCGGCTTCTCCGGTGGCTCGGGTGGAAGCGGCTCGGGTGGAAGCGGTGGCGGCTCCGGTGGCGTCGCGGGTGACGGCGGCTCCGGCGGTGTCGGCGGCGGCTCCGGCGGTGTCGGCGGCGGCTCCGGTGGCGTCGGCGGCGGCTCCGGTGGCGTCGGCGGTGGCTCCGGTGGCGTCGGCGGCGGCTCCGGTGGCGTCGGCGGCGGTGGAGCCGGTGGGACAGGCGGCGGCATCGACCCCGGGCCCTACCTGAGCCCCGACGGTAAGTATTTCATCAAGGAGCCGCCCGGAACCGCTCCGCTCGGACCGGACGCTCCCAATGCGGACTACTGCTTCAACATCGTCGCGCACAACGCGCAGACACCGCTCGCTTCGGACAAGACCCCGTTCAACGTCCGGGCGTCGGAATTTTATCACATGTTCCAGTACAAGGTTCCGTACGACAAGCCCGCATGGGCGCTCAGCACGCGACCCATCATCGACAACAAGACGGTCCTCCATCACTGGCTCCTCTTCCAGATGGGCGGGTTCGGCACCGATGGCTCGCACGCCGATGAGATCGGGCTCCAGATCAACAACGCACTTTTGACCGGCTGGGCTCCCGGAGGCAATCCGCTCGACATGCCCCCCGGAACGGGGCTCGAGATGCCTGCGCCCGGTGGGTTCGTTGCGATGGAGAATCACTACTTCAACACGACGGGCAGCACGAAGCAGGACCGAAGCGGCGTTCGCCTTTGCGTCACGTTCACCAAGCCGACGAACCCAGCGTCGTTGACCTGGCTCGGCACGGAGTTCATCAGCATTCCCGCGCGAGCCACCGGCACGGCCACGGGCACGTGCTCGAGCTGGAAGAACAACGTCGACGTTCACATCTTCCAGACCGTGCCCCACATGCATCAGACGGGCTCGTACATGAAGACCGTGGTCAACCGCACAGGTGGCGGCGGGCAGGCGATCATCGTCGACAAGCCGTTCGCGTTCACCGAGCAACGGGCCTATCCGACGGACGTGGTCGTGCATCCTGGCGACACCATGACGACCACCTGCACGTTCAAGAACAACACCGCAGCGTCCATCGGCTTCGGCACTTCGAGCACCTCGGAGATGTGCTACAACTTCGTCGTTTACTATCCGGCGCACGCGCTCGACGGCATCGGCGGCATCGAGGGCAGCAAGAATATGTGCCTGTTCTGAGTATGGACGCGGCGCACCGGCTCACCGTCGCACTACGCGGCGCGCACTGAGCGCCGCACACCGGCCGGGATCACCGCGCAAGCGCGCGTTCCGGGGAAAGTGTACGACCCAGCGCGGAGTGTTTGGTAGCTTCACGGAGCGCGTGGGTAAAACGTTCCCGGCTCTGGCGAGCGCTTTGGCACTGACGTTGCTCGCACGGCCGTCGCACGCCGAGCGCCCTCGCGTCGTCGAGTTCGTCGCGTCCGAACCCGGTTGCCCGGATGCGGGGTTCATCGAGAATCGCTTCCGGCACCTGGTCGGCGAGGACGTCGAAAGTCCCGGCCGCGCGGTGGTCACGCTCAGCAAGACCGAGGGCGACCGCTACGATTTCTTGATCCACATCGAGAATGGCGACGAATCGGGCGAGCGCCGATTCTCGGCAACGAGCTGTACGGTCGGAGCCGAGACCGCCGCGCTGATCATCGCCATCAGCCTGTTTCCCGAGCAGGCCAACGACCTCGAGCGCAGGGCCCAGCACCTCGGCACCGGAGCGGCGGCGAACCAGGCTTCGCCCCGTACCACGACTCCTCTTGAGTCGGTTGGGACCGGCTCTCCAGGGCAAATCGCCACCCCCGTGCTTCGAGCAGGCGAGGCTCGTTCCGAAGGCGCGCTGCGTGGCACGCTCGCGCTCGGGATCGGTCTAGACACCACCTCGATGCCCAATCCGGGCGTCGGGTTCGGCGCCGCAGTCGGGCTCGAAGCCGGCCGCTTCTGGTTCGAGCTGACCGGGGCGGCATTTCTGGCTCAAACCGTCGAGCTGTCGGACCAGCGCGGCGCCCGCTTCTTTCTCGCAACCTTGGGCGCCCACGCTTGCTACGCCGTTGCACGCGGAGGCGACGTGAGCGTCAGCCCGTGCCTGGGCATGTCCGGCCTCCGCCTTGCCGGCGAGGGGTTCGGGGCGCAGCGGAACTTCGAGCGCGCGGGGCTTTTTGGGGGCATGGCCCTCGGCTCGGCGCTTCGCTGGCGCGCAAATCGGGCGCTGGCGATACGCATCTATGCTGAATCCTTCGTTTCTCTCGCACGTCCGCGCTTCGAGCTCGAAAGCCAGTTCGTGCACCGACCCGCCGTCATCGGCCTGTCCGCTTTTGTCGGCCCTGAGCTGCGTTTTTGATCACAGAATCCATCGAGCTCGGCCAAGGCTTGCTGACCGAGATTTGCCCCGAGAAACGTCGCATTAGGTGAAGGCTTGTCCGAGCTTTTCGATCACAGAAACGCGTCGCGCTGGCCAAGGTGGGGGGGCGGCTTCCTCGTGCTTTTCTGCGCTTGCGGCGATTTCACTCTCAACCTGGGCGAATCGGACTCGAGGACGGGCTTGGAAGGCGGAATGAACGTCGGGGGGAGCGACGGGTTCGGAGGCTCGCCCGAGCCCGACGGCGGGGGAGGGATTGCCGGTAGCGGCGCGGGTGACGGCGGAGGCGTCGATACCGGCACGCCTGACGCAGACGCGGATGCTTCGAATACGCCGCCATCGGCCGGGCCACTGGTCCTGACGGTGGTCGAAGGGACTCGCAACAACGCCGCCCTGCTACCTTCGTCGGATCCGGATCCCGGCGCGCACTTGACCCACCGGATTGTTCGCGCCCCTACTCGCGGAACGGTAACGCTCACCGACGTGGCGCGCGGCGCCGTGAACTACGAGAGCCGCACTGGCGTGACGGGAGCCGACAGCTTTTCGTACCAGGTGAACGACGGGTTCAGTGATGCGCCGAGCGCGGGCGAGGTGACCGTGCAGGTTGTGGCGCTCGGGCCCACTCCACTGGCCATCGATCCTCCGGAACAGCGAATACTCGGGCCCAGTGTCGACATCGACGGGGAAACGCTGATCCTGGGTTCGCTCGCCGACGCACACGAAGGTGTCGCGTTCATCGGCCGCCGCAACGGTGGAAAGTGGTCGCTGGTCCAGAGGCTGACCGCCGGCGATCGGACCGACAGCGTTTATCGCTTTGGACAATTCGTGGCGATGAGCGGCGATTTCGCCCTGGTCGGCGCCTTGGAGACCTACGCGTCACCGTCGCCGCCTGGAGCCGCGTTCTTCTTCAAGCGTGCTCCAACGGGAGAGTTTCAGCACTTTCAATTCCTGGAGCGGCAGGAGCCGGCAGAAAACGACCAGTTCGGCGGAAACCCCGGACTCTCCGGCGACAGAGCCATCATCAGCTCGCACGTCCCGAACACGCTCCATTCCAATCAGGTCCACGTCTATCGCCTCGAGGGCGGCAATGCGTGGATCGAAAGAACGATGCTGCAGAGCCCGAGGCTTTCCTTCGACGACTACTTCGCCACGAGCGCGGCGCTCGATGGCGACACGATCGTCGTCGGCGCGCCGTACGACGATGAAGCCGGAGCCCAGGCGGGCGCCGCCTACGTCTTCAGAACGGGCCCGGCGCAGGAAAACTGGACGCTCTCCAGGAAGTGGATTGCGCCCGAGGCCGGAGGAGCGGCCTGCTACAAGATCGCGCTATCGAAAAACACGGTGCTCTGCGGCGCGCCTGACGCCTTCGACGGTGCTGGCGCCGTCTATGCGTTTTCGATCGACGGGAACGGCAGCGTCCAGATGCTGAGACCACCCGAGGACGAACGGAGCACGACCAAGCGCTTTGGTTGGGTGGTCGCAATCGACGGCGATACGGCCGCGATCGCGCCCGACGGCACCGTCACCGCGGATCGCGGCATCGCTTACGTCTATCGACGCGTCGCGGGAAATTGGGAGCAATACCGCAAGATCGGCACCGGGACGTCGACAACCCAGATCTTTCCGATGGGCCTCGCCATCGACGAGCCGACCTTGATCGCCACGAGCCCGATCGAGGCGGCCTCGAGCTATGTTTTCAACGTACCGCTCGCGGGAACGGACCCGTGAATCGTCTTGCCGAAAACCTGGCCGGCGCCGCGGGTACGGATCTTCCCGCACCTGGCGTTCGCGCGCGGGTCGGTTTCGAGCAGCTCTACGAAGCGCACTTCGCCTTCGTGTACAGGAACGCCAAGCGCCTGGGGGTTGCCGACGCAAACGTCGACGACATCGTCCAGGAAGTGTTCATGGTGCTCTACCGAAGGCTGGACGACTACGACGGTCGCGGCCCGATACGCGGCTGGATCTACGGCATCCTGTGCAACGTCGTTCGCGAGTATCGCCGCTCGCGCCGTCGAAAAGAGGCTCCGCTCCACGCGTTCGATTCCGAAGCAACGAGCGTGAAGGGCACCGCATCGTCCGATCCGGGACCGAGCGAGCTCGTCGAGCGCCAGGAAGCGGCACGCTTTCTGTTCGGCCTGCTGGACGCGCTCGACGACGAGAAGCGCGAGATCCTGGTTTTGGCCGAGCTCGAACAGATGAAAATCCCCGAGCTTTCGCAGACGCTCGGAGTGAACGTCAACACGCTGTATTCGCGGCTCAAGGCTGCGAAAAAAGCACTGGCCCAGGTCTACCGGCGCGAGAGCGCGCGGGCTCGCCAAGGGAGCCGACGATGAACGACGTCGATCGCGAGCTTTCGCACTTGTTCGATTCCGCGCGCGAGGTGACGGAGCCGACACTCGAAGACCGCTCCCGAATCCGTGCTGCGCTCGCGGCCAAGCTGGCTTCGGGTGTACTCTTGGGCTCGGCTTCGGCCGGTGCCGCGGCCGGAGCCGCTCACTCGGCGCGGGTGGGGCTCTTGAAGGTCCTGAAGATCGCTCTTTTGACACCGATCGGGTCTGGACTGATCGTCGGCGCGCTGATCGGGGGCGGGACGGGCGTCGTGGCTACCGCAATGACCGAGACGACGACGGTACCGGTCGACACGGCGGTCACCCCGCCGAAAATCGGCACTGAAATGCCGCGATCGCCCCAGGCCTCGCAGGATGTCACGAAGGTCGGCCCCTCCCGCGAATCACCCGCTATCGCCTCACCTGTCCCTACGTCGCGCTCGAGCTCGCGCGGCGTTCCTGAAACACCGGCTTCGGCGAGCACCCCTCATCCCGTTTCCGCACAGTCCGCGATTGCAGCGTTCCCCGGGTCGCGGCAGGACGGCGGAGCATTGGATCTGCGAAGCGAGCTCGCGGTCGTCTCGCGCATGCATGCGGCGTGGCAACGCGGGGACTGGGCTGGCGTACAAACTGCGATCCGAAACCACGAACAGCAGTTTCCCCGCGGGACGCTGGTCGAGGAACGCGAGGCCGTCAAGGTGATGCTCGCCTGCCGGAGCGCCGATCCGGCACGCGCGCTCGAGCTGGGCTCCGCCTTCGCCTCCAGACATCCGGGCTCGACTCACGCGGCCCGGGTCGGCGAGGTTTGTGGCCGAAGGCGATGATTTCGAGCAATCGCCCGGCTATGGCGTCAAGTAGCGCGAAAGTTTGCCGGTCTTGTACGCGTCGTGCTCGGCACCGTAGAGATAGGTTTCGTATCGCTTGTCGCCTTCGAGGTAGAGCTTCAGAAAAGCGACCGCGTAGCGGGCGTTGATCTCGAAATCGTTTTCGAAGCGATCCGTGGAGAAGTAGTGGTCCTTGCCGGCCCCCTCCAGATAGATCTTCTTCGTCGTGGCGGGGATCGAGTTGTAGTGCACGTAGGCGTTCGAGCTCACCGCAGCGATGGTGTCATTCTGTGCGGCGATGATCAGCGTCGGAGTGGTGATATTCGCGAAGCGCATGTTCGGCGCGTAGGGCTCCATCGGGATCGCCGCCTGAACCTGGTTGCCGAGCTTGTTTGCGGCGATCAGCGTGCCGCCGCCGCCCATCGACTGACCCATGATTCCGATATGGGCGGTATCGATCTTGTTCGCCAGCGGACCGCTGGTGTTGAGCTGCTTGATCACGCCGAGCGCCGCTTCCAGGTCGACGGCCCGGACGTCGTTCCAATCCCCGGTGCTGGTCGGCTGAATCAGCAGCGCGACGATGCCGTGCGAGGCAAGCACCCTTCCCCAGATCTCGTAGTCCGTGTTGTTGGCTGTCAGGCCGGGCGAAAGCGCCATGGCCGGGAAAGGCGGAGTGGCGTTGGTAGGATGGTAGACGAGACCCTGCGCGTACTCGGGGGCCTTCGCGCCCTCGGTGAAGGTGGCGAAGGTGTAAGGTCCCATCACGGCGACGTTGACGGGTTCGTCCGTCGGTGGCGCGCCGTCGTTAACGCCCGCGTCACTCGCGCCGCCCGCACCTCCGCCGCCCTGCCCGGCAGCGCCGCCGTTCGCTCCGGCGCCGCCGTTCCCGGAACCACCCGCGCCATCACTTCCACCACTCGCGCCGCTGCCCGACCCCGCGGCTCCGCCGCTTGCGCCGGTACCCGACCCGCCGGCACCGCCGCTCGCGCCTGCGCCGCCCGCGCCACCACTCGCGGTCGCTCCCGCGCCACCGGCTGCAAAGGTGCCGCTGCTGCCGCCACTTCCGGGGGTGCTCGGTCTGCCCGTGTCTCCGGGCTCCGCCGTGCTGGCGCCGCATGCGGGCAACAAAGCGATGCAGAGCGCCGAGGAAAGGATTCGAAACCGAGGCTCAAGGGCTCGATGCTTCCGAGGATTCATCGCCAGTCACTCCCTTTGAAGGAGCGCAAGCGCTAGCACGAGCCCAATTGCCACCAGGACCTGACTCCTAGCCCCCTGGGCCAGATCTACTTGCAACCAGACGCAGCAGCCGGTTCGGATCGGCCGCAACCACAAAAAGCCGTTCGGGTTGAAGGTGCTTTACACTTTGCCGAGCTGGCGCGTCTCTGGGGGGTGAACCGAATGAAGAGCCGAATGACGGGATCCTGGACCGCTTTCAACCTGCTGCTGGGCTCCTTTGCCGTCGCCTGCAGTGGCTTTGCCGAAGATCCGGAGGAGCCGGGCGTGATCGCGACGGTTCAGGGCCAGATCACCAACCCGAGATCGATGGAACCTCCTCATAGCTTGCGTGTGGCGCTGGTGTGGAAGGGCAGCCAGTACAACGTGGCGCAGGAGCTCGAGGTGGTGCCGGAGTTCCCAGCTCGTTTCACGCTGGAGATCGAGAACCCGCCTCCCGACGACGCGATGTTCGCCGTCGATTTCCCGGGCGCGCGCGTCGCAACGGGTACGATTGTGGGCTACGTGGATCAGAACCAGAACGGCAAGCTCGACATGGTCGAGATCGGCGCCGAAGACTTCGTCGATCGGCTGGTTGCGACCAACTACGACCGGACGATCGCTTACGCGGAAGCGACCGATGCGGCGCTGGACGAGGTCGAGAGGTCCCGGGGCTTTCGGCCGCCGCGCGGATTTTTCTTCGTCGAGTATCCGCCGCCGCCTTCGCCGCTGTCCGAGGAGCCGGTCGACCCGACGTTTTTGCCGCTATCCACGGAGTACGTGCTGCCGCTCGATCCCGATCCCCAGCTGAACAATCTCATGTGCACGAATGAGGTCGCTCCGGGACCGAGCGGTGCGGGCTTCGTGGTGCACGGGCCCGAAGAACGGCCGGACGTCTACCCGAGCCCCGACGCGCCTCGGTTCCGCTGTTATCCCGGCGGCGGCTCTTTCGAGATCCTCACGAGCTGTACGACGACCGTTCAAGGGCCGTGTCGGGAGACATTCGAATACTGCAAGGGCGATGTCTGGATGCGCCCGGAGCCGATTCCTCCCGACTGGCCCTGTCCCGGATAGTAACGTCGACGCGTGGCGCTGGCGGATCCAAACCTCGGCGAGGTCGCTCGCCTCCATCGAGCCATGAAGGCCGTGCTGCTCGCGCTCACGGTTTTCGCACTCCTTGGCCTGAGCGCGCCGGCACGTGCCGAGCCAATCCGGATCCTGTTGGCCGTGGGCGCGCGCCACGGCGTCTCGGGGGAAGTGGGTCTGAGGTACGCGATCGACGACGCGCGCAGGGTCCGGGACGTCTTCATTTCGTTGGGCGGGGTCCGCGCCGAGAACGCGGTGCTTCTCGCCGATCCGACGCGTGGACAGCTTCGAACGGTGCTCGACCGGCTGGCTGATCGAGCCCGGGGCTGGGCTCGGAGCGACGTGACCTTCGTCTTTTACTTCAGCGGGCACGGGGACAGTCGAGCCCTGCATCTCGCCGGAGAGGTGTTGCCGGTCTCGGAGCTCGCCGCTCGCCTCACGGGGATGCCGGCAGGACTCAAGATCGTGATCACGGACGCTTGCCGGACACTGCGCGCCAAAGGTGCAAGCGCCGAGCGCGCATTCGAGGTCCGCGTCGGGCCACGGCCAGCAGCCAGCGGCAACGCGTGGATCCACGCTGCCGCCGACGGAGAAGCGGCGCAGGAGTCCGACGCTCTGGGCGGAGCCGTTTTTACTCACTATCTCGTGAGCGGACTGCGTGGCGCCGCCGATCGCGACGCGGATCGTCGAGTCACCTTGGCCGAGGCCTACGCGTTTGCCTATCACCTCACGCTGTACCGCTCGGCGCGGGGCGCAGGAACGCTGCAGCGACCGGCGGCCGCTCTCGAACTCGAGGAACGCGCGCCGGTGGTGTTGACCGAAACCGCCCGCAGGTCGGCGCTCTTGAGTCTACCGCCAGGCGCGGATCGCCAGTATCTGATCTATGCAATCGGAGCGCGCACCGTGATCGCAGAAGCCTGGGGCAGCCGCGATCGACCGAGTGAGCTCGCGCTTCCGCCCGGGCGCTATCTGGTGCACCGGCGTGGCAGCACGGACAGCGGAGCCGCCGAGGTGACCGTGGCACAGGGCGGACGGCGCGATCTGCGAGCCGACGAATTTCGCTCCGTGCGTGAAGAGGAACTGGCCCAAAAGGGCGGAGCCCTGATTTTACATCCCAACGCGCTCGGCGTGGCCTACGGCGCGCGCACCGGCACCTTGATCGGGCGGGGCCACGGCGGGCGCATCTTGTACACGCACTCGTTCGGGGCTTTCGCATTCGGCGGTGGCGTCGAGGGCGGTCTTGGCGAAGGCCAGAACGCCGCTCACGACATCGACTTCAAATGGCTGGGTGCGGAGCTGCGTCTCGAATGGGTCGCCGATCTCGGTCCAGTCGAGTCGCGGCTCGGCGCTCGCTCCGTCGCTCATTACGGTTGGCAAACTCTGACCCGGACGGACGCCGAGCGCTTGGAGCTCGCCGGTTATCCTGCCGAACGCAGCTTTCGCGGCGCGGCGATTGGAGGCGGTGCAGTCGCGCGGGCGCTATTGCCGATGGCGCCTTGGTTTTTGGAACTGGGCGGCACGTTCGATGTACTGGGCGCGCGTAGCGGCGAGCAGACCGAGGCTCTGGTTGCCGGGGGCGTCGAAGCCGGTGGCGGATTGAATTTCTGACTGTCGAATTGCTCGATCGCGCAAAACGAGCTTGCTCAATTTGCCCCAGCGGCTTCGATTACCGCGGCACGGCGCCCCGGGACGACAATGCAACGGTTGCTCCTCGTGCGAGCGAACCCATGCCTTTCGTGTCGGCGCAAGGCGATGCAGACGTACTTCGGCGACGTGTGGCTGGTCCGGCTTCTATTTCAGCGCGGCCTGGCTGCCGTCTATCTGATCGCCTTCCTGAATGCGATGAACCAGTTTCCCGCTCTGCTCGGGGAAAATGGCTTGTTGCCCGTTCGCGATTACACGAAGCGGGTCAGTTTTCGCGAAGCGCCGAGCTTGTTTCATTTCCACTACTCGGACCGCTTCCTGAAGCTTTTGGCCGGAGGGGGCGCCGCACTTTCCCTGCTCGCTTTGCTCGGCGTTGCCGATGCCGGCCCGATCTGGGTATCGATCACGGTCTGGCTGCTGCTCTGGGCGCTTTACCTGTCGATCGTGAACGCAGGTCAGATCTTCTACGGATTCGGCTGGGAGTCGATGCTGCTCGAAGCCGGATTTTTCGCGGCCTTCTTGGGCCCGACCGGTATGGATCCTTCCCTGATTCCCATCCTCGCACTGCGCTGGATGCTATTTCGCGTCGAGTTCGGCGCCGGTTTGATCAAGCTGCGTCACGACCGCTGCTGGCGGGAGTTGACGTGTCTCTACTATCACCACGAGACCCAGCCGATGCCCAATCCGCTGAGCGCCTACTTTCATCGGCTCCCGAAGTTCGTTCATCGAGCGAGCACGGCGTTCAGCCACTTCGTGCAGCTCGTGGTTCCGTTCGGTTTGTTTGCACCACAGCCGATCGCCTCGACCGCGGGCGCGTTCATCATCGTCCACCAGTCGTTGTTGATCGTCAGCGGGAACTACGCGTGGCTGAACTGGCTCACCGTGGTACTCGGCTTCACCGCGTTTTCGGATCGAGCGCTCGCAGCCTTTTTCGCGGTCAACGTCCCGGTGCTGCCGGCACGCCCGCCCGCCTTCGAAGCGGTGCTCTACGTCCTGGCAGGCGCCACGCTGCTGCTCAGCATTCGCCCCACCTTGAACTTGTTCTCGCGCCACCAGCGGATGAACTTCAGTTTCAATCCGCTGCACCTGGTCGGATCTTACGGTGCTTTCGGGAGCGTGACGCGCCGGCGCTACGAGATCGTCATCGAAGGAACCGAAGCCGAGGCCTCGTCGCCCGCTGCCGCATGGCGTGAATACGAGTTCAAGGGCAAACCCGGTAGGGAGAGCCAGCGCCCCCGACAGTGGGCGCCGTATCACCTGCGCCTCGACTGGCTCATGTGGTTTCTGCCGCTCACGACCACGGTGGTCGGACGGAAAGTCATCACGATGGGTCCGGAGCGCTGGTTCGTCCGGCTGCTTCAGAAATTGCTGGAGGCCGATCCTCGGGTTCTCGGCCTCTTGAAAAGCGACCCTTTCGGCGGCAGGCGCCCGGCGCAGGTGCGGGCGAACCTGTTTCGCTACCGGTTCGCCACTCCGAGCGAGCACGCCGCGACGGGAAACTGGTGGAAGCGCACGTGGGTGGGCGAATACGTCGCGCCGCTCGCGCTTTCACGCGCCAACGCGGAGCTTTCGGCCGAACGCCGCGCCGTGAGAAGACATCGACCGTCGTTCGGCTTGGGCTGAAAAGCCGGCGCAGCTCGAGCCATAGCGGCCGCACGTTTCATGCCAAGGCCGAGCCATCGCGCGGCACGCGTATTGAATCAATCAAGAGTATCTGTTCGGCGCGCCAGCGCCGCTCAGGGGAAGGAAGAACGCGAATGGCAAAGGTCAAAGACGTAATGACCCCGGATCCGGTTCAGCTTCCGAGCTCCGCGACGACGGCCGAAGCCGCAAAGCAGATGGCGGAGCGCAACATCGGCGCCATCCTGGTCCACGACGGCTCCAAGCTGTGTGGTGTCGTCACGGACCGCGACATCACCGTACGCACCGTGGCGAAGGGACTCGATCCCAAGAGTGTGAAGCTGTCGGACATCTGCAGCGGGTCGCCGGTGACCGTGTCGCCCGACGAGGACGTCGAGAAGGTGATCGCGCTGATGCGCGAGAAGGCGATTCGCCGGGTCCCCGTGGTCGACCGGGGCCAGCATCCGGTCGGGATTCTCTCCCTCGGCGATCTCGCGAGCGACCGCGATCCCCGGTCCGTTCTGGGACAGATCAGCTCGGCGCCGCCTACCCACTGAGGCGGTCTGCCCGTCGCGTTGACGGCGGGTTGAATGTCAGGCACGCTCGTAGCTAGTGTCTGGACCTCTGCGCCTGGCCGCTTGGATCACGGTTCTGTCTGCTGCATTCGCCGCGTGCGGCAGCGACGATGAGCAGCCGAGCGCGGCGGCCGGCGCCGCCGGAACGGCCGGCAGCGGCGCGGGCACCGGCGGTAGCGCCGGCTCGACCGCCGGAACGAGCGGCGGCGGCAGCGGCGGATCGCTCGCAGACGGGTCGGTAGGAACCGGGGGTGGCGGGAACGCCGGCGACTCGGGCCTCGACGGCGGACCTGCGTGCAAGCCGCGCGAGCAGGTAAAAGACCCGATCTACCCGTCGATTACCGTGGAATCGGCGTGCACCGCCAAAACGCCGTGCGGCGGCGCGATCGCGGCCGGCACCAGGTTGCTCAGCGACGCCTGCATCGACGCTGAAAGCCTCTTTCCGCAGATTCTCGGCCGCTGCTCGGCGGCGAGCGTCCGCTCCAGCGTCGATCCCGAAGCCGGCGGGTCGCTCAGCGTCACGGACGGGCAGATGGTGCTGAATTTCCACGCCGAGGTGACAGCGTCGATCGACTTTCCGAACGCGTGTCATGGCTGCCGTTGCACGGATCTCGAAACCAGTCTGCAGGCAGCGGGGCTTTCTGGCATCAGCTGCAGCCCGCAGTGCGCGGGCGGCTCGTGCTTCTGCACCATCAGCAAGACCGTCGACGTGTCGGTCTCCGAAGCATTCGCAACGCAAGGCACCGAGATCGTCACCGCCTCGAACCGCACGTTCGACTATTGCGTCGCTGGAGGCGAGCTCACGCTCCGCGAGTCGAGCACGCAGCCGTACCTCACGTTTCGACCGACCGCCGACCTCGTGACCCCGGAGATCTGCGACGGCGTCGACAACGACAAGAACGGACTCACCGACGACCACCTCGTGGAATGCCCGAAGGCGTGCAACACGCAGGGCGTGTGCGCGATGGTCGACGTCCGCTGCAGCGGCCGCAGCGGCTGGAGCTGCGAGTACACCTCGCCGGCCCGCGAGACCGGTGAAGAGACGATCTGCGACGGGCTCGACAACGATTGCGACGGGTTCGTCGACGAGGGCATCAAGGGCTGCGGCGAGATCTGCAACGGCCTCGACGACGACGGCAACGGCCGCGTGGACGACAATCCGCGCGACGCACCCGATTGCCCCGCCGTCAGCGGTGTGTGCACGCAGGGCGTGACCGCGTCCTGCGCCGGCGGCGCGGGCTGGCAGTGCGCGTACACGTCATCGGCCTACGAAGCGGCGGAATCCAAGTGCGACGGCCTCGACAACGACTGCGACGGCCTCATGGACGAGGGCTGTGGCTGCCCGACCGGGGCGAGCAAGGTGTACGTGCTCGCCTATGCCGGAAACTCCACGGCGCCGGAGAACGGTATCTTCCGGGCGAACCTCGACGGCACGAATGTCGAGCCGATTCTCGCTCTCACCGGCTCCACGGTGCTCGTGTTCCAGGTCAACCCGGCCGACCAAAAGGTCTACTACTACGACTTCGTGACCAAACAGCTGCGCCGCGTTCCGCTGAGCGGCGGCGCGACCGAGCCCGTCTGGACCGGCGACACCCAGCAATGGTCGATTCACCCCGCGGCGCGGCGCGTCTACGTCGAATGCGGGATCTCGAACGTGTGCGCGTTCGACCTCGCGACGCCGGACACGGTAGAAACGGTGATCCAGCCAGCGAGCGTCTCCGCACTGTCCGTCGATCCGTTCACGCGCAAGATCTATTGGGCCGACCACACCAGCAGCACGGAGCGCAGCGTCGACCGCGCCGAGCTCGACGGCACGAAGCGCGAAGAGCTGTTCGGCACCGGCAGCTTTGCACCGGAGCAGCTGGCGCTCGACCCGCATCGCCACCGCGCGTACACGGGTGGCTTGAGCGGTGTCAGTGCGATGAGCTTCGTCACCAAAATGACGACCCCGGTCTACACGAGCGCGAATGCCGACGTGCAGGGGCTCGCGCTCGACGCGCGCGCCGGCAAGCTCTACTGGAGCGAAAACAGGAACGGCATCGTGCGGCGCTCGAACACCGACGGCACGAACGTCCAAACCATCATCACCACCGTGCCAGAACCGTGGGGCATAGACTTGTACCTGTGCGCGCCTTGAGCTTCGCCACGAGCGCACACTAGCGCCGCCAAAGCGTAACAAGGCCCGCGCACTGGAACGGCGTCACACGCGCGCTCGCGACCACGCCGTACGGCAATCGAGCCGCGATTTCGTGCCACAACTGCTACACGATGCTGCTCGCCAGCGACCCGCAGTTCGCCGCGATCGCTCCGCACGTGCGACTACGGCTTTTGGTCACGCTCAACAACTCCGCAGCGCAGGGATTTCTCCAGGGCAAGACCGACAGCGCCCGCGCCAGCGGTTACCAGGGTATCGAGTTCGACTACCGGCAGAAAAACCTGTTCGCGGGTCTTTCTTACGCGCGGCAAACGGGTCTCGGCGTCAACGTTTACACGATTCCCGCGTCGTTCGGCGAAGTCTGGCTTCACCGCGCCGGTGAACGTCGCGGGAGCGCCCCGTTTCGAGCTTCTGTCCACGCCGTCCGAGGATCGGTACGGCGGTTCGCTGGTCTTCACCGGCAGCGAGCGCGTGACCTTCTACGATGCCGACAACACGGCCGGCGAAGGCAGCGCGCCGACACAACTGCGGTTCGGCGTGCGAATCGGCGCGAGCTACGCGTACGCCACGGCCAGCACTTCGGGATTGAACGGCACGGATTCTTACTACGTGATCGGTGCCTACGACGGCGCCGGCGGGGTGCGGCTTTTCGTCGACGACGTGCAAGGAACCGCGGCCACGACCAGCGGCGGCGTCGTGCAGAACGACGTCCCGGTGTTGCTGGGTGCCGATCCACAGGGAACGGCCGACGCCCGCTTCTTCTTCCAGGGCAAGATCCAGCAAGCGTTGGTCCAGCGCTGGGGACCGCACTAGCCCAGCAACGTGGCGCTGCCGCTCGGCGCGTCGCATTGCCGCGCGCGCGTGAACACTTTCGGGCGCCGCAGCCAAGACTCGAGGGGTTCGGCTGGCACCGAGCTTGCAGCGCGGCGCCGCGATGCGCTCGCGGACCCTCGGGCCTTTTGCCGCTGCCGGCATGCTGATCGCGTGCGCGGGTGCGTGCCGTGACGGCCAGGCAACACGCGAGCCGATGGCTCCTGCGAGCCGGCGCAACGTGGAAACCGAACCCGCGGCGAGCGATAAGCCGCCGCGTCCGGCTGCTCACGATCCGGCGTTCGCCAAAGCGGTCGCAGCAGCGAAAGCGTTGCTCGAACGGCCCTACGATAGCCGCACGACGGCGCTGCCGGAGAGCCTGCAAAAGCTCGACTACGACGGCTACCGAGACATCCGTTTTCGGCCCGCGCGGGCGTTGTGGAAAAAAGAAGGGCTGCCCTACCAGCTACAGTTTTTTCATCCCGGTTTCTTGTTTCCGCGGACCGTGAAGGTCGCGGAGTGGGTGGACGGCGTGGAGCGGCCCATCGATTTTGCCCCGGAGCTGTTCGACTACGGCAAAAATCCCACGCCCGCGGCGCACGACGACATCGGGTTCGCGGGACTGCGCGTCCATACGCGCTTGAACCGGCCCGACTATTTCGACGAAGTGGCAGTATTCCTGGGAGCGACCTATTACCGCTTGCTCGGACGCTCACAGGTTTATGGAGCCTCCGCCCGAGGGCTGGCGATCGACGTCGCGGCGGCGGCGCCCGAAGAGTTTCCATTTTTTCGGCGTCTGTGGGTGGAGCGGCCGAAGCCCGGCGCGCGTCACCTGTCGCTGTATGCGCTGATGGACGGGCAGAGCGTGACCGGCGCCTATCGCTTCGTGATCACGCCGGGCGCACCGACGACCGCCGACGTCGACATGGCCCTGTTCCTGCGTCGCGTGCCGGAGAAGCTCGGCATCGCGCCGCTGACCAGCATGTTCCTGTTCGGAGAAAGCACGCCCGGACGCTTCGACGACTATCGCCCCGAGGTACACGACTCGGACGGCCTTTTGATTCACGCCGCGAACGGCGAATGGCTGTTTCGCCCCCTGCAGAACCCGGCAAAAATCGCGGTGAGCGCGTTCGCGCTCGAATCACCGCGCGGCTTCGGACTCGTCCAGCGCGATCGGGTCTTCGATCATTATTCCGATCTCGAAGCGCACTACGAAAGGCGTCCGAGTCTCTACGTTGCGGCGCGCGGTGACTGGGGCAAGGGGCACGTCGAGCTAGTCGAGATTCCGAGCGCACGCGAGACCCACGACAATGTCGTGGCCTTCTGGGTACCCGATGCGCGGCCTGCCGCCGGGGCGCGTGTGGACTTCGCGTACCGCGTCGAGGCCGCGTACGACGACGGTAGCGAATCGCCTCGCGGGCGCGCGATCGCGACGCGGATTGCACCGGTCGATCCGCTGAAGCCGCCGTATAAACCGGACCCTCGGCAGGGCCGATTTCTGGTCGACTTTGCCGGAAACAATCTGGCGGCGCTCAGCCCGAAGCCGCCGGTCGAAGGCGTGGTGAGCGTCAATGGCGGGCGAGTGATCGGCCCGATCGACGTCGATCGCACGCCGACCGACGGCACCCTTCGTGCACAGTTTACGGTGCGCCGTGACAACGAACAGCCGGTCGAGCTTCGCGCCTTCTTACGGCGCGGCGCCGACACCTTGACCGAGACCTGGAGCTATCGATGGGACCAACGCGAGCCGCGGAGCACGGAATCGCCGTGAGGTTGCGCTCGCTGGCGCGCCGTCACCTCGAGCGCTGGGGTCTGGTCGATCCCGAGGTTCTGGAGCGCGCCGCCGAGCGCCTCGCTGACGCGGCTCTGGCGGGCGGGGCGCTAAAAGACGATGACGCGCTGCTCGATCGCATGCGGGCGCTCGCCGAGCGCTGGATTGCCGATTTCGCGGGCGGCTCTGCGGATCCCAAGCGCCACTGGATCTGGCACGCCGGGGCGCTCTTGGGCCGGTTCCCACGGGCGTTCCTGGAA
>Ga0111539_10001566_pt1 | contig 30458 bp, 26 predicted proteins | sample RhiMethybrSRZTD1_FD_79667 | JGI IMG/M metagenome (GOLD analysis project Ga0111539, IMG submission 79667) | Populus rhizosphere microbial communities from Tennessee, USA - Rhizosphere MetaG P. TD hybrid SRZTD1 (version 2) (version 2) | ecosystem: Host-associated > Plants > Roots > Rhizosphere >...
CCGGATCGGCGAACAGCACCGTTCCGAGCGCGAACGCGGAGGCGCCCGCGGCGATCAGCTCGAGGCCGTGGAGGCCCGTTTCCACCCCGCCGACTCCGACGATCGGCAACCCGGTCGCGCGGTAGGCGGCGAAGACGGCAGCGAGCGCGATCGGCCGCAATACCGGGCCGGAGAGGCCGCCGACTCCAGGGCCGAGTCTCGGCTCGAGCGTGGCCGGGTCGAGGGCGAGACCGCGGATGGTGTTCACGAGGGTGAGACCGTCCGCCCCGGCCCGCGCGGCTGCCGCGGCCGCGGCGCCGACATCCGGGACCGCGGGCGAGAGCTTCGCGTAGAGCGTCTTCGTGGTGGCCGCCCGCGCCGCGGCGACGATCTCCTCCACCTCTTCCTCGGGTGACGAGACGTTGGGGCAGGAGACGTTCAACTCGAGCCCGTCGATGGGCTGATCGTCGAGCCGCGCACAGAGATCTGCGTACTCGTGCGCCGCGAAGCCTCCGACGGATACCCACACGGATACCCCAATTTCGAGCAGGCGCGGGAGCGTGTCGGCGACAAACCGGTCGATTCCGGGGTTCGCGAGCCCGATCGAGTTCAGCATCCCGAAGTCCGTCTCTGCGATCCGGACCGGCTCGTTTCCCCGGCGCGCGAGCGGCGTGACCGTCTTCGTCACGAAGGCGTCGAGGCTCTGCGCGACCTCCGGCGCGCTCAGGGCATCGAGGCAGCCGGACGCGTTCACGATCACGCCGCGTCCCTTTCGGACATGACCGGGGTCAGATTCCGGTCATGGCTCGTGAGGACAGGTCCGTCGACGCAGAGGCGCCGGAGCTCGCCGTCGATCTCGACCGCACAGCCGTAGCAGGCGCCGTACCCGCACGCCATCGGGGCCTCCCACGCGAGCTGGGCTTCGGGGGCCAGCGCGGCCACCGCGCGCAGCATCGGCTCCGGTCCGCACGCGAGCACGTCGTGCCCGCCCGGGACCGCGTCCGTGACGAGCCGGGGCTCGACCACGACCTCCGCTTTGGGCACGAGCGCGCCCGCTTCCGCGTGCGCCTTCGAACGGAACCCGAGCACCGCCGGCGGGCGGCCGAGCCGCTCCGAGAGGTACGGGAACGGCGCGATCCCGATCCCGCCGCCGACGAGCAGCGGGCGCTCGACATCGAGCCGAAAGCCGTTTCCCAGCGGGCCGAGCACGGGCAGGCGCTCTCCGCGGACGACAGTGGTCAGCGCGAGCGTGCCGGGCCCGACCGGGTCGATGAGGAAGCCGAGCTCGGTCCGCGTCGCGAGGCAGAGGCTCATCGGCCGCGGTAGGAGACGCCCCGGCGGCGCGAGCATGAAGAACTGTCCGGGGATCCCGGACTCGAGGCGGCCGCGCTTGAGACGCAACAGCCGGTAGAGGCCGACGTCCTCGACCCGGACGACGTCAAGCAGTTCTCTTCGCAACCCGCTCCTGGAGGGACAGCGCGTCTTCGCTTCGCGCACGCGCAATCGCCTCGACCGCCGCGAACGCGCCGGCGAGGGTCGTGATGCAGGGGACGCGGGCGACGAGCGCTGCCTCGCGGATGAGATAGCCGTCCGAGCGGGCGCCGCGGCCGGCGGGGGTGTTGACGACGAGATCGCAGCGCCGCCGGCGCACGAGATCGACGACGGTTGCGCCGTCTCCTTCCTCCCCCACTTTGCGTACGCTCGTGACCGGCAGCCCGGCAGCGGCGAGGGCATGCGCCGTGCCCGCGGTCGCACAGAGCTCGAAACCGAGGTCGAGAAGCTTCTCGCCGAGGTCGACGGCGGCCTCTTTGTCGGAGTCGCGGACGGACAGGAACGCCGTGCCGCCCACGGGCAGCGGCCTGCCCGCCGCGCGCTCTGCCTTGGCGATCGCGGACGGAAAATCGGCAGCGCTCGCCATCACCTCTCCCGTCGAGCGCATCTCTGGACCGAGCACGGGATCGGCGCCGGGGAAGCGGGCGAACGGGAACACGGCGGCCTTCACCGAGATGTGACCGTCCCGCCCGCTGTGGCCGAGGTCGAGATCGGCGAGGCGTGCGCCGGCGGCGAGCCGGCAGGCCGCGTCGACGAGGTTGACTCCGATCGCCTTGCTCGCGAACGGGACGGTGCGCGAGGCGCGGGGGTTCGCCTCGAGGACGTACAGGTCGTCGCCCACGACTCCCAGCTGCACGTTCACGAGGCCGACGACGCCAAGAGCAGGCGCAAGCTTCCGCACGGTCGCCTCGACGCGCGCGAGCGCCTCGGACGAGAGCGACGGCGGTGGCAGGACGCAGGAGGAGTCTCCGGAGTGCACACCCGCCTCCTCCACGTGCTCCATGACGGCGGCGACGAAGGTCTGCGCGCCGTCGCAGAGCGCGTCCACGTCGATCTCGACCGCGCCTTCGAGGAAGCGGTCGACGAGCACGCGGCCCGCGCCCACGGCTGCGGCTGCGACCTCCTCCGGCCCGTAGCACACCCGCATGTTCCGGCCGCCGAGCACGTACGAGGGCCGGACGAGGACGGGATAGCCGATCTCCTCGGCGACCTCGATCGCCTCGGACTGGCTCGCCGCGGCGCCCCACGGAGGAACGGCGATGCCGAGCTCGCCGCAGAGCGCGGCGAAGCGCTCCCGGTCCTCTGCGAGATCGACCGCGCCGAAGGGGGTCCCGAGGATTGCGTAGCCCGCGTCTTCGAGCGCGCGGGCGAGCTTCAGCGGCGTCTGCCCGCCGAACTGGATGACGACGCCGAGCGGCTGCTCGCGCGCGCAGATCTCGAGCACCTCCTCCTCGCCGAGCGGCTCGAAGTAGAGACGGTCCGAGGTGTCGTAGTCGGTCGAGACGGTCTCGGGGTTGCAGTTCACCATCACCGCCTCGTGCCCGAGCGAGCGAAAGGTCTTCGCCGCGTGTACGCAGCAGTAATCGAACTCGATGCCCTGGCCGATGCGGTTCGGCCCCGACCCGAGGATGACGACCGACTTTCCGGCAGGCCGTGCCTCGTCCTCCTCTCCCCACGTCGAGTACAGGTAGTTGGAGCGCGCCTCGACCTCGGCCGCGCAGGAGTCGACGCGCCGATACGCCGGCCTGACGCCCCAAGCGACCCGCGCGGCGCGAACCTCCTCCTCGCTTGTGTTGCACGAAACCGCGATATCGCGGTCGGACCAGCCAGCACTTTTCAGCTTGATCCAGTCGTTCTCGACGAGATCGGACTTTGTGCGCGTGCAACACAAGGCCGACCTTGCGCGCTCGAGCTGGGCGCGGAACCACGGGTGGACGCCGGCCGGTATGTCGTCCAGGGAGGCCCACGGCGTGGCGGCGCCCACGTCGAGCTCGCGTGAGCGCATCGCCTTCAGGAACGCCTCGGTGAACGTGCGCCCGATGCCCATGGCCTCGCCGACCGACTTCATCTGCGTCCCGAGCGTCTCGTCTGCGCCCGGGAACTTCTCGAACGCGAAGCGCGGAAACTTGACGACGACGTAGTCGAGCGTCGGCTCGAAGCTCGCCGGCGTCGTCCCCGTCAGGTCGTTGGGGATCTCGTCGAGCGTGTAGCCCACCGCCAGCTTGGCGGCGACCTTCGCGATGGGATAGCCCGTCGCCTTGCTGGCGAGCGCCGAGGAGCGCGACACGCGCGGGTTCATCTCGATGACGCGTAGCTCTCCGGTCCCCCGCTCGCGCGCGAATTGGATGTTGGAGCCGCCTGTCTCGACGCCGACGGCACGGATGATCGCGGCAGCGGCGTTTCGGAGGTCCTGGTAGGCCTCGTCCGAGAGCGTCATCTGCGGCGCGACGGTGACCGAGTCACCCGTGTGCACGCCCATCGGGTCGAGGTTCTCGATCGAGCAGACGATGACGACGTTGTCGTTCGCATCGCGCATGACCTCGAGCTCGAACTCGTCCCAGCCGATCAGCGACTCCTCGACGAGCACCTGGCCGACGGGGCTTTCGCGGAGCCCCTGGTCGAGGCGTGTCTCGAGCTCCTCGCGGTCGCGGGCAATTCCGCCGCCGTGTCCGCCGAGCGTGAAGGCCGGGCGCAGGATGGCCGGGAAGTGCAGCTCCGCCGGGAGGTCGGCGGCGTTCGTGACGATGACCGACTCCGGCACCTTCAGCCCGACGCCACGCACGGTCTCGCGGAAGAGCTCGCGGTCCTCGGCGCGGCGAATCGCCTCAAAGCCGGCCCCGATCAGCTCCACTCCGAGCTCGTCGAGGATCCCCGCGGCGAAGAGCTCGCTCGCGAGGTTCAGCGCGGTCTGCCCGCCGAGCGTCGGCAGAAGCGCATCGGGGCGCTCCCGGCGGAGGACGGCGGCCACCGACTCCAGATCCAGCGGCTCGACGTACGTCCGGTCGGCAAAGCCGGGGTCGGTCATGATCGTCGCCGGGTTCGAGTTGACCACGATGGTGCGGAACCCCTCCGACCGGAGAACCTTCAGCGCCTGGCTGCCCGCGTAGTCGAACTCGCAAGCCTGCCCGATCACGATCGGGCCCGAGCCGATCAGGCAGATGGAGCGCAGATCATGCCGCTTCGGCAACCCGCACCTCCTCGACCCACGACTCGATGAGGTACCGCGCGTCGTGCGGCCCCGGCCCGGCTTCGGGATGGAACTGCACCGAGCGCGCCCGTTCGCCGGGCAGCGCAAGGCCCTCGACGGTCCCGTCGTAGAGCGAGACGTGCGCCACCTCCGGCCGGTCGCCTCGCACCGCGAAGCCGTGGTTCTGGCTCGTGACCAGCACGCGGTTCGCGCGCAGGTCGAGCACCGGGTGGTTCGCGCCGCGGTGCCCGAAGGGAAGCTTGAACGTCTCGAAGCCCGCCGCCAGCGCGAGCAGCTGGTGGCCGAGGCAGATCCCGAGGAGGGGGACGCGGCCGACCAGTTCGGCGACGACGGCCGCCTCCTCGGGGAGGGCGCCGGGATCGCCGGGCCCGTTCGAGAGGACGAGGCCGTCGTGGCGGGCGGAAAGCAGCGTCTGGGCGTCCGTCGAGTGCGGATAGACCGTTACTCGGGCCCCTGCGGCAACCGCGCGCTCGACGATCGAGCGCTTGCACCCGTAGTCGAGGACTCCGATGGAGACGGCGCCCCGCCCAACGGTGTACGGCGTGTCGGTGGAGACCTCGGCGACGAGCGCCCGGCCTTCCATCCCGGCCTGGGTCCGCACGCGAGCGAGCACCTCTTCCAGCGAGGCGTTGCCCGCGACGGCCGCGGCGCGCATGGCTCCGCGCTGCCTGAGCCGGAGGACGAGGGAGCGCGTGTCGATCTCCTCGAGTGCGACGATCCCCTGCCCGGCGAGCCAGCGTGGCCACTCCGGGCCTGTCGCCTGGCGCATGAGCACAGCCCGGGCGTGCGCGGACGTCGACTCGGACCGCGTCGGCGAGACGCCGTAGTTGCCGACCATCGGCGCCGTGAAGCAGACCAGCTGCTCCGCGTAGCTCGGATCCGTGACGATCTCCTGGTAGCCCGTCATCGCGGTCGTGAAGACGGCCTCCCCGAAGGCGACGTCGTGCGCGCCGACCGACCTGCCGGGGAAGACCGAGCCGTCTTCGAGGACGAGGAAGCCGCTCATGCCGAGTGGGCCAGCTTCCCGTTCGCCACGGTCTCGACGACCTTCCCCTTGAGCGTCTGGCCGAGGAGCCACGAGTTCGGCGAGCGCGACTTGAAGCCGCTCTCTTCGACCCGCCAGGTGCGGTCGAGGTCGAGGACGACGAGGTTCGCGGGCGCGCCGACTGCGATGCGCGGCCGCTCGAGCCCGTAGATCCGGGCCGGCCCGGCGCTCATGCGGTCGATCAGCGCCGCGAGCGAGAGGGAGCCGGGCTCCACCAGGCGCGTGTAGAGGACGGAGAACGCCGTCTCGAGCCCGGTGACGCCGAAGGGCGCCTCCTCGAAGGGAACGTCCTTCTCGTGGCGCGCATGCGGCGCGTGGTCGGTCGCGATCGCCTCGATCGTCCCGTCCTTGAGCGCCTCGAGCAGCGTCTGCCGGTCCTCCTCCGCCCGGAGGGGCGGGTTCATCTTCACGTTCGGGTCGAGAGAGCGGACCGCATCGTCCGTGAGGCAGAGATGGTGCGGCGTGACCTCGCCGCTCGCCTGCACGCCGGCCGAACGCGCGCTTCGCAGCTCGTCGACGGACTCGCGTGCGGAGAGGTGCAGCAGGTGGATCGGCTGGTTCTCGTAGGCGGCCAGCATGAGGTCGCGGCCGACCATCACGCTCTCGGCCACCGACGGATAGCCGCCGAAGCCGAGCTCGGCGGAGACGAGGCCTTCGTGCACGTGCCCGCCGCGCGAGAGCGCGGCCTCCTCGCAGTGGACGGCGATTCGCCTGCCCGTGACCACGTGATACTGAAGGGCGCGGCGAAGAAGGCCCGGGGAGGCCACCGGCCGGCCGTCGTCGGTGAAGCCGGCGGCGCCGCGCTCGGCGAGGTCGACCATCTCGGTCAGCTCTGCCCCCTCCTGGCCCTTGCTGATCGCGGCGAGGAACCCGACCGGGATCTCCGCCTCCTCCTTCGCCCGCTCCACGAGTGCGCCGAGCACCGCGGCCGAATCCACCGCGGGCTCCGTGTTGGGCATGGCCAGGATGGCGCAGTAGCCGCCCGCGGCCGCAGCCTTCGTGCCGGAGGCGATGTCCTCCTCGTCCTCGCGACCGGGGGTCCTCAGATGGACGTGCGGATCGACGAACGCGGGGGCGACGACCCTGCCGTTCGCACCCGAGCCGGGCTCGATCTTCGTGATCACGCCCGCCTCGATCGTCAGGTCGAGCGTCTCGTCGATTCCTTCCGTCGGGTCGACGACGCGCACACCCTCGTAGCTCAGGTCGTCCTTGCGGCCGTTGCCGCCGAAGAGGACTCCCGCCATCACGCCACCTCCTCGATCTCGGCGACCTTCACCTCGACGGGGCCGTGGGTGAGGAGGTCGTACAGGACTGCCATGCGAACGACGAGGCCACTGCGCACCTGGCGCTCGATGAGCGCGTCGGCGGCGTCCGCGACCACCGGGTCGATCTCGACGCCGCGGTTCATCGGGCCCGGGTGCATGACCTTCTGACCGGGGCGCAGGCGCCCGGGCGTCACGCCCCAGCGCGCGGTGTACTCGCGCAGGCTGGGGACGTAGTTCGCGCCCTCGAGCATGCGCTCCCTCTGCATGCGCAGGACGTAGACGACGTCGGCGTCCTTGATCGTCTCGATGTCGTAGGAGACCTCGCACCCCATCGCCTCGATCCCGCGGGGAATGAGCGGGGGCGGGCCGACGACGGTGACGCGCGCACCCATGAGGACGAGCGCCTGGATGTCGGAGCGCGCCACGCGCGAATGGAGGACGTCGCCGACGATAGCGACGTGGAGCCCGGCGATCCCGCCCAGATCCTCGTCGATCGTGTACAGGTCGAGAAGCGCCTGCGTCGGGTGCTGGTGCGTCCCGTCCCCGGCGTTCACGACGTGAGCCGTCGTGGCGTTGGCGACCACCAGAGGCGCGCCGATGTGTGGGTGGCGGAGGACGACGATGTCCGGGTCGTAGGCGCCGATCGTCAGGGCCGTGTCCTTGAGCGACTCGCCCTTGTCGACCGCCGAGCCGCTCGCCTTGATCGACATGACGTCGGCCGAGAGGCGCTTCGCTGCGAGCTCGAAGCTCGACGACGTCCGCGTCGAGGATTCGTAGAAGACGTTGACCACGGTGCGGCCCTTGAGCGCCGGCAATTTCTTCACCTCGCGTTCGAGCGAGGCGGCGAAGGTCCGCGCGAGCGCGAGCAATCGCTCGACGTCGTCCTTCGTCAGGTCGGTGATCGAGATGAGATGCCGTCGCTCGGGGCCGCGGGGCGGCAGGAGCTCGTCCCTGATCAGGGGTGTGACTTCAGCCATGCGTTCACTCCTCGGTTTCGGGGATGAGAAGGACACGGTCGACTTCGTCCACCTCGACGAGCTGCACCTGGATGCGCTCGCCGCGGGCGGTCGGAAGGTTCTTGCCGATGTAGTCGGGCCGGATCGGGAGCTCGCGGTGGCCGCGGTCGACGAGGCAGGCGAGCTGGACGCGGGCGGGCCGGCCGTATTCGAAGAGCGTCTCGATCGCCGCGCGGATCGTCCTGCCCGTGTAGAGGACGTCGTCGACGAGGACGCACGTGATGCCCTCGAGCGGGAAGTCGAGCTTCGTCGCCTTGACGACTGGCTGGGCGTGCAGCGGGCGCTTGCCGCCGCGCACGACCACGTCGTCGCGGTGGAACGTGATGTCGACGCTCCCGAGCTCGACCTCCACTCCGCCGAAGTCGGCGATCAGGCGGCGGAGGCGCTGCGCGAGCGGAACGCCTCGCGTCTGGATCCCGATCAGCGCGACGCTCGAGAGGTCCGTGTTCCCCTCGACGATCTCGTGCGCGATGCGGGCGATCGTCCGGTTGAGCGCCTCCGAATCGAGAAGGACACGCCCTGCATCGACATGCGCAGCCACCAGCGACTCCTTTCCGGCCTCTCTGGACCGAGTTAAAGGTGTGCGGGCCGTAGGTTACCCGCGCGGGCGGACGGCGTCGAGTCGAGGCGTCTCGCCGGAGACGACCAGCCACTCGACGCGGTAGGAGACCTCCGGTGGAAGGTCGGCCTCGGCGGCGGCGAGCCCCTGCTCGAACTCCGCCTCCTCCAGCATGCGCAGCGTCGAGATGTACCGGGAGCGAATCCGCTCGAGCGCTTCGGTGCGGGAGACTCTTGCCGGCTGCGTCAGGCTGGCTGTCTCGACCGCTCCGAACCCCGACTCGGCGAGCTCGCGTTCGAGGGTCCCCTGGTCGGGGAACCGGGCCTCGTCGATCGGAGCGATCGACGGGAAGAATCGCGTGAGCCAGTAGTCCGAGAACTGAGCCGGGTCGAATGTGCCGACGACGAGTCTCCCACCGGGAACGAGCACTCGCGCCGCCTCGCGCAGCGCCCGGGGGCGGTCGAGATGGTGGAGCGAGAGACGCATGACCACGCGCTCGAACCAGCCGTCTTTGAACGGGAGCGCCTCGGCGTCCGCCTCCCTGAAACGGGCCCGTGTCTCCTTTGCCTGGGCCTCGGCGAGCATCTCGGGCGAGGCGTCGATCCCCCAGACCTTTCCGCCCCGCTTGGCAAGCTCGACGGCGAACGTGCCCGTTCCGCACCCCACGTCGAGCGTTCGGCGTCCCGCGAGATCGCCGGCAGCGACGAGGAGGTCGAAGACCTCCCGCCACCTGTCGTCCACCGGCCGCAAACGGTCGTAGGAGTCCGCGATCGCGCCGAAGTCCGACGCGGGCTTGCTAGCGCCCGCCGATGAGCTCATCCGGGTCGGTCATTGCCTCGATGGCGTCTTGAGCCGCCTCGAGCGAGCCTTCCGGGACGAGAACCTTCTGCGGCGCGTCAGCGAGCGCCGTCGGATGCGTCTCGACGGCCGACTCGAGCTCCGACTGGATCCCCGCGGAGCGCAGGATCGTCTGGATCTCCTCCGCCTCCGCGAGGTCGCTCGCCAGGATCGCCTGAACCATCTTTGCCATGGGGCTCCCCCTCTTCGTGCCGGCCCAATGCCCCGCCCTTCACAAGCCGGGGCCCGCCCCGCTCCGGGAAGCGGACGTCGATGATATCGAAGTCCTTCGGAACGACGGTCTCCGCGAAAACGGCGCGCGCCTCGCGGAGGATCTCGGGCCCGAAATAACGGTTCGACAGATGCGTGAGGGCGAGCATGTGGGCGCCGGCCGCCGACGCGAGCTCGGCCGCGCTCGTCGCGGTCGCGTGCTGCGTCTCGTCGGCACGCTGGCGCTCCTCGTCCGAAAACGTCGACTCGTGGACGAGCAGATCGGCGTCGCGAGCCGCTTCGAGAACCGACTCTGCAGCGCGTGTGTCGCCCGCGAGAACGACCTTTCTGCCGGGGCGGGCCGGCCCGAGCACCTGCTCCGGGCTCACCGTCGTCCCGTCGGGAAGCGCAACCGTCTCCCCGCCCTGCAGGCGCCCGAAGAGCGGCCCCTCGGGCACGCCGAGGGCCTTCGCCCCTTCGAGGTCGAAGCGCCCGGGCCGCGCTTCCTCGACGAGCGAATATCCGTTCGCCGACACGCCGTGCTCCACGGCGAACGCCTCGATCCGGTAGTCGTCCCGGCCGATCCCGTCACCCGGCCGGAGCTCTTCCAGCGCGACCTCATAGCTGAGCCGTCCGAAGACGCGTCGGAGGACGCTGAAGAGCTCGTTGAGCCCGGGCGGGCCGTACACGGTGAGCGGCACCTCGCGTCCCCGAAGCGCGAACGTCTTCAGCATGCCCGGCAGGCCGAGGTAGTGATCGGCGTGGTAGTGCGTCAGAAAGATCTCGGGCAGTTCGACGAGCCCGACCGACGAGCGCAGGAGCTGGCGCTGCGTCCCCTCACCGCAGTCGAAGAGGATCCGATCTCCGCCGCGGCGGAGCAGCGTGCCGGCGAGGCCGCGTTTCGCGGTCGGGACGGAGCCGGACGTTCCCAGGAAAACGAGGTCGAGATCCACAGGCGCAGTCTAGGCCTCTCGGCTCTCAAGTCGGATCGCGCACAAGCCGATTTTCAGCACGTAATGCCACGCCGCTCGCTGACCCAGAGGGTGACCGATTCGGTCGGCTTGCTGTGGACCTTCGTCCTCCTGAGCGCGGTCGTCCTCGCGGGCGGCTGCCTCATCCTGAGCTCGGTGCTGACGAGCGCAGTCAAGAACCAGGCGCTCGACGACGCGAAGCTGAGCCTCACGCAGTACGCGAACGGCGTCCTCGGCCCGCGGATGGTCTACGGGACGACCTTGCAGGTCGGCGACAGCGCGACGTCGATCGTGAACCGCGACCTCGCCGAGCGGCCGGACATCCTGAGCGTCAAGGTCTGGAACACCGACGGGACCCTCGAGTGGGCGAATCTCGCCCCCGAGCGCATCGGCCAGAAGTTCCCGTTGAACGCCGACCTCCGCGAAGTGCTCGAGACGAGGGAGGCGAGCGCCGAGTTCAGCACCCTCGACGAGCAAGAGGACGAGGCCGAGGCATCGCGCCTCTCCGGCGACCTCATCGAGGTGTACGCGCCCCTCTTCGCCGGCCAGCACGACGTCGTGGGCGCCTACCAGGTCTACGCGGACGCCGACCCGCTCGAAGCCTCGATCGCCGATCGCAGGCGGGCGATCTGGATTGCGAGCGCCGCGCTTTTCGCCGTCCTGTGGATTCTCCTCATGCTCCTCGCACGGAACGCCTCCGGCATGCTCCGGCGGCAGACGGAGGCGCTGCGCGAACGCTCCGCCGCCCTCAGCGAGTCCTATCGCATGCTCGAGGAGAGCTCCCTGGAGGCGGTCGAGAGCCTCAACGCGACCGTGGAGGCGAAGGACCCTTACACGGCCGGGCACTCCCTCCGGGTCCAGCGGATCGCCGTGTCGATCGCGCAGGAGCTCGGCGTGCCGGCGGCGCAGCTGGACGTCGTCCGCTTCGGAGGCCTCTTCCACGACATCGGCAAGATCGCCATTCCGGACGTGCTCCTGACGAGGCCGATCGAGCTCAGCGAGGACGAGTACGAGCTCGTGAAGCGCCATGCGAGCGAAGGGGCGCGCATCGTGTCCAAGTTCGGCCGCCTGCGGGAGTGCGTGCCGGTCATCCGCCACCACCACGAGCGCTGGGACGGCACGGGCTATCCCGAGCGCCTCGCAGGCGACGACATTCCCCTCCTCGCGACCATCGTCGGGCTCGCCGAGGCCTGGGACGCGATGACCATCGAGCGCCCGTACCGGCGCGCGCTCCGGAGCGAGGAAGCGTTCGAGGAGGTGCGGGAGAACCGCGGCGCGCACTTCTCGCCTCTCGTCGTCGACGCGTTCTTCGCCGCGGTGGCCAAGCGCCCGTCCGACTTCGGGGTTCCCGATTCGGAAGCGCTCGTCGCGACCTAGCTAGGGCATCACGGCGGCAGGACGAGAACCATACCGGCCGCGATGTCGGCTCCGGTCAGGCCATTCCGCTTCTCGATGCGCCAGATCGCCTTTCTGGGGTCGCCGGGGTAGTTCGCCTCCGCGATCGTCCAGAGCGTCTCACCGGCACGGACCCGGTGCCGCGTCTCATGGCCGGCGCCGTTCGAGACCCGGGCGTTCGAGAGCGCTGCCGACACGATCACGATGACCACGGCGAAGAGAATCCAGATACGTGTAGCGAACATGTGTTCGCATAGTATGACACCGATCGGACGTCATGGCCGCAGTGCGACGAGGGCCGGCTCCCCGTCGAGGATGACCGCCATCGTGTGCTCCGGGGCGCGCCGCCGTTCGGTCGGGCTTCCAGGGTTGACGATCCATCCCTCAGCGTCGCGCCGGGCCTCCGGCATGTGGCTGTGGCCGTAGGCGATCACGTCACAGCCGGGGAAGAGCTCCCGCAGGCGCTCGTGCCTGCCGTGCGCCGGCCCGCCGTCGTGGACGAGCCCGATCCGAATGCCCTCGAGCTCCGCGGTCGTCGCCATGGGCAGGCGCCGCCGCAGGTCGCCGTCGTCCATGTTGCCCTGCACCGCCGTCACCGGAGCGAAGCGCTCGAGATCGGCGAGGACGGAGGCCGCAGTGAAGTCTCCGGTATGGACGATCGCATCCGCTGCCTCGAGAACCCGCAGGCACTCGGCGGGAAGAGAGCGCGCGCCGCGCGGGAGATGCGTGTCTCCGAGAAGCGCGATCAGAAGAGATCGGGCAGGAACTCGCCGTTCCGGTAGACGAGCTCGCCGTCCGCGTGCACCTCGCTCTCGCCGCGGAGGTCGCACACGAGATCCCAGTGCAGCGCCGACTCGTTCTTGCCGCCACTCTCGGGGTACGCCTTCCCGAGCGCCATGTGCACGGTGCCGCCGAGCTTCTCGTCGAAGAGCGTGTGTCCCGTGAACTCCTGCACCGAGTCGTTCATCCCGAAGGCGAACTCGCCCAACCGTCGGGCTCCGTCGTCCATGGCCAACATCTCCCGGAGGAAGTCCTCGCCCTCGCTCGCCTGTGCCTCGACGACCTCGCCGCCCTCGAAACGAAGCTCGATGTCGCGCACGAGGCGGCCTGCATGGGGGGCCGGGAAGCTGAAGCGCACGCGGCCCTCGACGCTGTTCTCCACGGGACCGGTAAAGACCTCGCCGTCAGGGAAGTTCTCCTTGCCGTCGCACGGGATCCACGTGCGGCCGTCGACCCCGACGGTGAGGTCCGTGCCTTCGGTGACGACACGGAGCTCCTTTTTCGTCCCGAGCCACACGGCGAGGCGCTCGAGCTTCTCGCCAAGCGCCTTCCACGACGCCACCGGGTCGTCCTCGTCGAGGAACCCCGCGCGGTAGACGAAATCCTCGTAATCGGCGAGCGACATCTCCGCGTCCTGCGCGGAGGCGTTCGTCGGAAACGCGGTCACGACGCGCCGGAGCTCGCCAGCGGCCGCCCGTTCCATCGTCATGTCGCGCAGATGGGAGCGCGAGCGCGCGAAGATCGCCTGCCGCGCCGGGTCGGTAGCCGTCAGGCTGCGGGTGTTCGTCTCGGCTTCGATCGCGATGCGGACGTTCGCCTCTTTCGCGTCCCCGCGAAGGCGCGGGCTGATCCAGGCGAGCTGCTCGTCGTTTCCACCGGCGAGCAACGCCTCCGCGGCTCCGTCGAGGCCGATCCGAAGCTCCGGGTGCCCACCGGCCTCGATCACCCGCCGGTAGAGCGCAGCGATGAGGGGCCGGGCGGGCGGCGTCGACTCGATGAGGACGAGGTCGCCCTCCCCCACGCTCGTCGAGTAGTCGACGAGGACCTGCGCGAAGCGCTCGTGGCGCGGGTCAGGCACGCTCGGCCGTCTCGACGGCGGCGGTGCCGGGCACGGGCTCGTGGAGGAACCGCCCGGCTTTCCAGATGAGCTCTCCGTCGGCGTAGACCTCCCCGTCCTCGCGGAGGTCGCAGATCATGTCCCAGTGCAGCCCGGACGTGTTGTTCCCGCCCGCCTGCGTGAACGCCGAACCGAGTGCGAGGTGCATCGTGCCGCCGATCTTCTCGTCGAAGAGGATATTGCGGGTGAAGCGGTCGATCTCGTAGTTCAGGCCGAACGCGACCTCGCCAAGGATGCGCGCGCCCTTGTCCATCTCGAGGAGGGTCTTCAGGTAGTCGTCGCCCCGCGCGGCCTCGGCGTGGACGACGCTCCCGCCCTCGAAGCGCAAGCGAATGTCCTCGACCTCGCGCCCGTGGTAGATCGCGGGGAACGTGTAGCGGATCTCGCCTTCGGTCGCGTTTTCGACCGGGCTCGTGAAGACCTCGCCGTCGGGCATGTTGTAGCTGCCCTCGGCGGAGATCCATGTGCGCCCGTCCACGGACAGGCGGAGATCGGTGTCCTGGCCGAGGATGCGGAGCTCCTTGACGGAGTTGAGCTCCTGCGCGCGGCTCTGGAGCGACGCGGCCACGAGCCGCCAGTGCTCGGCCGCGTCTTCCGTGTCCACGTGGCAGGCCGAGTAGACGAAGTCCTCGTAGCTCGAGAGCGACATGCCCGCGTCCTGCGCGTGGGCGTTCGTCGGAAAGAGGGTCCCGCACCAGCGCATCTCACCCGCCGCGATGCGCTCCCAGCGGCGGTTGTGCAGCCGGCGCTGCGCGGCCAGGTAGTTCGCGTGCCGGCTCGCATCGACCCGCGAGAGTGCGCGCGTGTTCGACTCCGACCAGATGGTCGCGATCGCGTCCAGCTCCTCGATCTCGTCCCATTGGTGGGGGGCGATGTATTCGATCTGCTCCTCGGAGCCGTGCTCGAGGAGGAGCTCGAGCGTGCCCTCGAGTCCGAGGCCCGGGTAGGCGAAGGCGCCTGCCCGGATCGCCGACCGGTAGAAGGCGAGCGCGAGCGGCGAGGCCGCGTCGAGGGCGTCGATCCGGAAGACCTGGCCCGGCTGGAGCTCCAACGAATAGTCGACGATGAGGTCGGCGAGTCGGGCGATGCGTGCGTCTGTCACGACTGTCTTATACCCGACTGACACGAGGCAGGATTGCATCCAATAAACGTCCAGGTCCAAAACGGACAGGGTCGTCTGCGGGCAATCCGGTCTCCCCCTCGGCCGCCTCGATGGCGGCGCGCGCGGACTCCTCGTCGAGCCGCCGCGTGTTGAGGGCGAGAGCGACGACCTTGGCCGGGCGGGCGGGGAGCGCGATCCGCTCGTGGAGCTCGACGAGATCGGGGAGCGACGGGATCGGATGTGCCGGCAAATCCTGAATGTGCTTGTCGCCGACCTGGTGGCAGAGGACGAGGAAGTGCGGCGCGCTCCCGTGGTAGAGCCCGAGCGTGACACCCGAGTAATCGGGATGGATGAGCGAGCCCTGGCCCTCGACCCAGAGCAGATCGCCTCTCGCCGCTCCCTCGAGCACGAGCCGTTCCGCCGCACCCGCGATGAAGTCCGCGACGACGGCGTCGACCGCGATCCCCCAGCCGGCGATTGCGATCCCGGTCTGGCCGGTCGGCACGAAGACCGACCGGACGCCGCGCTCGAGGGCGCCGCGGTCGAGCTCGAGCGAGACGCTCATCTTCCCGATCGCGCAGTCGGAGCCGACCGTGAGGAGGACGGTCGCGTCGTGCTTCAGGTTCTCGCCCGTCGGAACGCTGAGGCCGGCAGGAGCCCGGCGGAGGTCGCGGATCTCCGCTCCGTGCTCTTCGGCGACCGCGCTGAGCTCGGAGTCGTCACCGAGGAACTGGTGCATCCCCGACTCGAGGTCGAGCCCGGCCGCGAGGCTGGCTCCCAGGAGGGCGCGCCACTTCTCCGGCAGCCGGCCACCCGCGGGCGCGACGCCCACGAGCGCGGTCGTGGGCTGGTACGCGAGCGCCTCCTCGACGCTCGCGACGACGGGCACGCCGTCGAGGCTCTCCCCCGGGCGCTCGGAGTCGACGACGGCGACGACCGGATCAGCGCCGTAGCGCATCACCCCACGCGCCGTCTTCCCGTAGTGCGGATCGGCCGAGTAGCCCTCAGCCAGTACGAGATAGCGCTTCATGCACTCCCAGGCCGGGTTGCTCGGACGGGACCTGGATGCCGGCGACGAGCTCGACCCCGGCCCACGGGTCGTCCGCGAGCAGGAGGTTGCCGTCGAGGTCGACGTGGTCGCAGAGGCTCGCCATCTGGGCCGCGGCCGCGATCCCGACGCTCGACTCGACCATGCAGCCGAGCATGACGCCGAGGTCGAGCGCCTTGGCGGCGTATGCCATCCGCACGGCCTCCCGGATGCCGCCGCTCTTCGCGAGCTTGATGTTAAGTCCGTGAGCCCGCTGCGCGGCCTCACGGATATCTCGCGTGGTGTGCACGTCCTCGTCGACGTAAATTGGAAGCGGCGATTCGGCCTTCAGCCGATGTCCTTCCGGATGACCAGCGGGAAGCGGTTGTTCCACGTATTGGAGGCCGAGCGGCGCGAGCGCATGGACGTTCTCGAGCGCCTCGTCGAGCTCCCAGGCCTCGTTCACGTCGACCTGGAGCGGAAGCTCGGTGACCCCGCGCACGGCACGGACCCGCTCGACGTCGAGGCTGTCACCCGCTCCGAGCTTGAGCTTGAGGCGTTTGAACCGATCCCCGACCTGTTCCGCGCGCCGCGCCATGTCGTCGGGGTCGCCGAGCCAGATCGTCCACGAGGTGGGAGGGCCCTTCCGGCGGAGCCCGAGGAGACGCCAGACCGGGAGGCCTGCGATCTTCCCGCAGACGTCGTGCAGCGCCATGTCCACGCCAGCCCTCGCTGCATGCTCGCCGGGGAGAGACGCGAGGCGCCCCTCGATCTCGTCGAGCGCGAAGGGGTCGTCGCCGAGCAGCGGTTCCACATCGCCCAGAAAGGCCGTTGCGGACTCGACGCTCTCGCCGTAGTGCTCCTGCGGCGATGCCTCCCCGTGGCCGACGAGCCCGTCGTGCTCGATCTCGACGAAGACGGAGTCCACGGTCTCGTCGGTCGAGCGGGAGATAGAGAACGGCTCGCGCAGCGTGAGCGTCACTGTCCGGTGGGTCAGCCTCATGCGGGGTACACTAAGCCCCCACGCGCCTGTAGCTCAGGGGATAGAGCGTGCGCCTCCGGAGCGCAAGGTCGCAGGTTCGATTCCTGCCAGGCGCATTTCGTCTTGCCGGCACGCCGTTGAACCTGCGGCCGGAACGTGAGAGCATCGAGCCACACCTGGGACGGGAAGAGGGAGGGACGATGAGGCTGCGTTGGCTGGTCGTGTTTGCGTTCGCGGGAGCGGCACTGATCGGAGGCGGAACGAGTTCCGGCGCCGGCGGCCCAGTGTGCTCCGCCAGCGGTCCCGAGATCTGCGTCGACCTCGTCGGCACACCCGCCATCGTTGCGCCCTCGGGCGACACTGACCACTACGTGAACTACGTCGCCCACATCGCCAATGACGGGAGCCAATCGGCGACGCACACGGGCGCCGACATCGATCTTTCCGGTGGCTTGGTCTTGGACTCGGTGACCTCGAGCGTCGGCACGTGCTCGCTCACCGCCCACCCCACCTGCACGCTTGGAAGACTCGCGGGAGGCGCGGACGCGATTGTCGAATTCACCGCACGCGTACCCACGACCGAGGGAACTGGAAAAGCCACGCTCACGGTCAACTTCGACGAACGGGCGAGCGACGGGCCCACGCCGGACCCGAAGCAGGACACGGTCATCGTGGACGAGGACACGACGGTGAAGATCCCCGACGGGAGCGCTGCAACGTTCGTCCCAGAAGGCGCCTCGGTCTCGCTGACGACCGATCCGACCAACACGGGCGTCGCGAGCGCGACCGACCCGTTGATCGGCCAGGCGATCATCACGACGTCGCCGATCTCGACGACCGCCTCGATCGACGAGGTGGCCGTATCGCTGCCCTGTCCGAAAAAGGTCGTCTGCCGGGCCGGGGACTGGTTCCACGCCGAGATTCCGGGCACGTTCGACCCGCCGCTCGCCTTCCCGCTCCGCTGGGACAAGACGTTGATCCCGTCCTCGCTGAACGCCAAGAAGTTCGCCTTGCTCTACACCGAATGTCTCAACGGCTGCCCGCTTCAGATCATCACCGCACGGTGTTCCTCGGCGATGCCTTCGGCGAGCCAGGTTCCGTGCCTGAGCGGTGTCGCCAAGCTTCCGGACGGCGACTGGGTCGCCACCCTCTGGAACGATCACAACGGCTACATGAAGTGAGCGGGGGCGGCGGAGGCTCGAACGCCTTCGGCGCCGGCGAGATTTCCCTTCAGCTCATAGAGGCCGATCGCGTCCTCGAGCACCCTGTCTGCGTCCTTGTCGCGGCCTGCGCACCGTAGAATCTCGGCCAGATCGACCAGCGTCTCCGTCTGGGCCGACACTGCGTCGGTCGCTGTGAGCAGGTCGACCGCCTCTCTGACGAGGGCGAGCGCATCGTCGCAGTTCCCCCTGTGCGCGATCACCTTTGCCTGGACGGTTCGCCAGAGCATCTGCGAGGCGATGTCGTCGGCATCCGCAAGCTGCTGCGCCTCTCGGCTCATCTGCTCGGCTTCGTCCGGACGTCCTTGCGCATAGAGGACGCGTGCCAGCTCCCCGGCGACGGTCGAGAGGAAGTACCTCTCGCCGAGCTCGCTCAGAGACTCGTAGTCACGGCGAAGCTGACGCTCGGCGGCCGCGAGGTCGCCGGCAAGCCGCTCGACCCACGCGGTCTCGAGCGACATCGAGGCGCCGGAGACCGTCGAGCCCAGATCGGCGATCAAGCCCTCCGACTCCGTGGCAAGGGTCCGTGCGCGGTCGAAGTCGCGACGCATCGCGAGGAGCACCGCTAACGCCCCGGTGACGATGCCCTGGGTGCGCCGATCGCCCTGCGCCTCAGCTGCGAGCTCCTCGCAGCGCTCGATCGCCTCCGGCACGGGCGTGGGGCCATGGAGGGCGGCCATCGCATAGTGGACTGCCGCCAGCCGCAGCTGGCGTCCGTCGCTCGCTCCCCGCGCATGCTCCATCGCACGCTCTGCGGCTCCGGTCGCGAGCCCGTAGCGGCCGGAGGTCCCGTGTGCCCACGCGAGCAAGCGCCAGATGGTCGCGAGCATGGCGTCGTCTCGCTCTCCATGGGATTGGTCGAGCATCCTCGACGCTTCCTCGACGAGCCGCTCGCTCCACCGCTCCGCCGAGCCCGCCTGCGCCTTCAAGCGCAAGAGGAGCAACTCGGCGAGCGCGGACACGAGCCCGTCCTCCTCCCGGTGTGAGTCGATCGCCTCTTCGAGGAAGAGCTCTGCCCAGGGAAACTCCCCGACCTCGAGCAGCGCCTCGCCGAGATCCGGAATGAGCTCGAGCCTCGAAGGATCGCGCTCGGGCAGCACCGTCGCGGCACGGCGCAGGAGATTCGCCGCGGCCGGCATGTCCCCGCGGACGAACGCCCGGCGCCCCGCGGATGAGAGCCGCTCGGCAGCGCGGCGCCCGAGCCCCATTCCGTGCTCGTCGAGCGGGCCGAGGTCGGCCAGGTTCGAATGTGCCTGCTCGAGGTGATAGCCGAGAATCTCTTCGAACTCGACCGCGCGGTCGCGGTCCGAGTTCACCCGGTCGGCCCATTCGACGAAACGCTCGTGCAGCGTCGCCCGCGTGCGCTTGAGCATCCCCTGATAGGCGGCCTCACGAACGAGGGCGTGCGCGAAGCGGTAGTGGGCACCCGCGCCGATCGACTCGACGCCCGTCTGGACGAGGTGCTTGCGGCAGAGGGAGCCGATGATCTTCTCGATCTGGGCGGCGACGCCGTCCGAGACGAGCTCGCGCAGCGCATCTTCCGGGAAGACGAGGCCCGCCACGGACGCGGCCTCGATCACTGCGCGCTCTTCGGGCCCCAGCAGGTCGAGGCGCGCCGCGAGCAGCGCCTGAATCGTCGGCGGCACTGCGATCTCGTCCGCGCTCGCGACCGCCACCCAGCGACCGTTCTCGAAAACGAGCGCCCCTTCGTCCACCATCATCGAAAGCATCTGCTCGACGAAGAGTGGGTTGCCCTCGGCGGCCTCGACGATCCGGGCACGAACCTCGGGATCGAGACCGGCGTCGCCGAGGAGGTTCTCGGCCACACGCGCGGCGTCCTCCCGGGAGAGGGGCTCGAGGGACACGACGCGGGATGCGGGCAGGTCCTGCCAGCCGGGCCGGATGTCGAGAAGCTCGTGGCGAGCCAGGCACACGAGCACGATCGGGCGCTGAGACGAGCCGAGAACGTGCTCGATGAGGTCGAGCATCGTCGACTCCGCCCAGTGGATGTCCTCGATCAGGACGACGAGCGGTCTGACGGCTGCCATGGTCTCGAGCAACCTGCGCACCGCCCAGAAGGTCTCCTCGACGGGGAACTCCGCGGAGGAAAGGCCGACGGCTGCAGCGACGCGCTGCGCGACCGCGTCGTCCTTCGCGAGCGTAGCGATCTTCGCCCGCGCGATCTCCGGCGAATCCTCCTCGAGAATGCCCGACGCCTTGCGAACGATCTCGAGGACGGGCCAGAAGGTGATGCCGCGCCCGTGCGACAGGCAGCGTCCTCGAACGACCGTGGCCGCGCGATCGACCTGTGCCATGAGCTCCTCGGCCAGGCGGGACTTGCCCATCCCCGGGCTGCCGAAGATCGTGGCGAGCCGAGAACGGCCGACCGAGACGGCATCGGAGAAGGCCGCGAGCAGGAGCCCGAGCTCCCGCTCCCTGCCGACGAGCGGCCCGTGCTCGCTCGCAACCCGCGACGCGGCCTTCGGCTGACCGAGGAGACGGTAGGCAGGCACTGGCTCGGCCTTGCCTTTGAGCTCGAGCGGCTCGACCGGCTCGACTTCGACCGCGTCGCGGACGAGGCGATATGTCAGGTCTCCGAGGAGCACCTCGCCCGGCGCGGCCGCCTGCTCGAGGCGGGCCGCGACGTTGACCGTGTCCCCGGTGACGAGGCGCTGGCCGGCGGTCACGTCCCCGGCGACGACCTCACCGGTGTTGACGCCGGTCCGGTTCGCGAGCCGTACTCCCCAGCCGCGCTCGAGCTCTTCGTTCAGGTCCGCGAGGGCGGTCTTCATCTCGGCCGCCGCGGTCACTGCGCGGAGGGCATCGTCCTCACGGAGCTTCGGCAGCCCGAAGACCGCCATGATCGCGTCGCCGATGAACTTCTCGACGGCTCCGCCGTGGAGCTCGAGGATCGTCTGCATCGCCTCGAAGTACCGCTGGAGGATCTCCCGCAGCGTCTCCGAGTCCATCGACTCGCCGAGACTCGTGGAGCCGACGAGATCGCTGAAGACCACCGTGACGGTCTTTCGCACCTCCTGCGGGGCCTGAGCTGCGGCGAAGGGGGTCCCGCAGAACCCGCAAAGACGAAACCGATCGGGGTTCTCCTCGCCGCAATTGGCGCAGATCTTCACCGTTTGAGTGTACTCCCGTGGCAAGGCGGCACCGTCTGCGGGAGCATGGGATTTGCAGGCAGAACGAGGGGTTCCGAGTACAATCACGTACTCCGGGCATGCAACTCGACGATCCCCTCAGTACCGATGGCACGGCCGACTCTGCCCCGCATCAGGCGTGGACGGGCCCGCGGCGAAGCGGGTCCTCTCGTCGAGCGCACCGAGCCGCGGATCGCCGAGCTCTCCGCTAACGGCCTTACCTGGATCCACATCAACGAGCCGGGGCCGCTCGAGGCCGCGGTGCTCGCCGAGCGCTTCGGCTTCCACGAGCTCGACATCGAGGACGTCCTCTCGAAGCGGCAGCGCCCGAAGATCGACGAGTACCCGGACTACCTCTTCATCGTCCTCCACTTCCCGATCTACGACAAGACGGTCCAGCGGCTGAACGCGGCCGAGCTCGACGTCTTCCTCGGCCAGGACTTCCTCATCACGCTCGCCAACGTCGAGCTTCTGCCGGTCACCTATCTCTTCCGGCGCTGCGAGGAGGACGCTGAGCTTCGCGACGAGCTCTTCTCGAAGGCGTCGGGCTATCTGCTCTACCACGTCCTCGACGACCTCTTCGACTACTGCTTCCCCATCCTCGACAAGATCGGGCACAAGCTGGACGCGATCGAGGATCAGCTCGAGGCGCGGCGGAGCGAGGAGATCGTCCGCGACATCTCCGACGCGAAGCAGGAGATCATCGCCTACCGCAAGATCATCAAGCCCGAGCGCGCCACGCTGCGCCTGCTCGAGCGCTTCACGCAGCGTTTCCTCCCCCAGGACCTCGAGCTCTACTTCGACGACATCGTCGACGCCGCCGAGCGGATCTGGGACCTCCTCGACAACTACAAGGAGGTCGTCGAGGCGCTCGAGGACACGAACGAGTCGATCATCTCGCACCGGCAGCAGTACCGGCTCCAGCTTCTGACCGTCGTCTCGGTCATCCTGCTCCCGCTCACCCTGATCGCGAGCATCTTCGGAATGAACAATCACGTCCCGGGCGAGAACGGCACCGCGGGGTTCTGGATCGTGATCGGCGCGATGGTCGTGCTCGGTGTCGCGCTGCTCGGCGTTTTCCGCTGGCGCCGTTGGTTGTGAGCCGGCCGTGAAGCAGCTCTGGGCTCCCTGGCGCCTGGAGTACATCCAGCAGGCGGACGAGCAGGACGGCTGCGTGTTCTGCCGCGCCCTGGAAGCCGACGACGAGACGGGCCTCGTCGTGCACCGCGGCGAGCGAGCCTTCGTCCTCCTGAACAAGTACCCGTACGCGTCGGGCCACCTGATGGTGGCGCCCGTGCGACACGAGGGCGATTTCGGCGGGCTCGACCGCGACGAGGCGACGGAGGTGCACCGGCTCGCCTCGGCCGCGCTCGGCGCGCTCGCCGGGACGATGAGCCCGCAGGGCTTCAACCTCGGCTGGAACCTCGGGCGGATCGCCGGGGCCGGCGTGGTCGACCACGTCCACATGCACGTCGTGCCGCGCTGGGCCGGGGACACGAACTTCATGCCCGTCCTCGCCGATCTGAAGGTTCTTCCGGAGGCGCTCGAGGACACCCGCCGTAAGATCGCGGCTGCATGGCCCTAGACCCGAAGGTTTTCAAGGCATACGACGTGCGCGGCCTCTACCCGTCCGAGCTGGACGAGGTAGGGGCCTATGCCGTGGGTCGAGCCTACGTCGAGGAGTTCGAGCCCCGGAAGATCGTCGTCGGGCGAGACATGAGGATCACCTCGCCGTCCATGGCGGAGGCGGTCATCCGAGGAGCCTCCGACGCAGGCTCCGAGGTCGTCGACGTTGGGATGATCGGGACGGAGATGCTCTATTTCGGCGTCGGCGAGCTCGACGCCGACGGCGGCGTCATGGTCACCGCCTCGCACAATCCCAAGGACTACACCGGGATGAAGATCGTGCGGCGCGGTGCGCTGCCCGTGGGCGGCGACTCCGGCCTCCTCGAGATCCGGGACCGCGCACTTGCCCTTTCCGGCCATGACCGGGGTCAGACCCCGACCTTGTCCGAAACAGTCGACATCTATCCGGCCTTCGTCGAGCGGGTCCTCTCCTTCGTGACGGTCGAAGAGATCAAGCCGCTCCGGGTGGTCATCGACGCCGGGAACGGCATGGCGGGCGCCATGCTGCCGCCCATTCTCGAGCGCCTACCCGTGCAGGCCGTGCGGTGCTTCTTCGAGCCGGACGGGAGCTTCCCCAACCACGAGCCCAACCCGCTTCTGCCCGAGAACCGCGAGTTCGTCATGTCCAAGGTTCGCGAGGAGAAAGCCGACCTCGGCATCGCCTTCGACGGGGACGCCGACCGCTGCTTCTTCGTGGACGACACGGGCGAGTTCGTCCCGGGCGACTTCGTCACCGCACTCCTCGCCGAGTCCATGCTCGAGAAGGAGCCGGGCGCGAAGATCATCTACGACGTGCGTGCCAGCTGGGCCGTTCCGGACGTGGTCGAGAAGCACGGCGGAAGTGCGCTCGTGAACCGGGTCGGGCACGCCTTCATCAAGGAGCGCATGCGCAAGGAGGGTGCGCTCTTCGGCGGCGAGGTCTCGGGCCACTACTACTTCCGCGACTTCAACCAGGCGGACTCCGGCACGATCCCCGCGCTGCTCATGCTCGAGCTCGTTTCGAAGCGCGGCGAGCCGCTTTCCGAGATCCTCCGCCCCTTCACCGAGCGCTATTTCATCACCGGTGAGCTGAACACCCCCGTGCCCGACGTGGCCCTCAAGCTGCAGGAGCTGAAGGAGCACTTCGCGGACGAGGGCGAGCTCTCGCACCTGGACGGGATCTCCGTGACCGCCGAGGACTGGCACATGAACGTCCGCCCGTCGAACACCGAGCCGCTCCTTCGGCTCAACCTCGAAGCGCTCACGCCGGACCTGATGGAGCGCAAACGCGACGAGGCCCTCGCCGTGATTCGCGGCGAGGGCCTCGTCAACTGACTCTGTCGCCTCGTTCAGCAAGAAGTCGATCGCCCGGCCCCACCAGCTCGCGCGGACGGCCTCGTCCGAGACGCCCTCGAGGCCGAAGTCCATGCAGAGGGTGTCGGGCGTCGCGACGACGGATCCATTGGGGAAGCCCGAATTGTTGGAAAAGCACACGAAGGCCGACGGCTACGATTCGAGCCGTGAACCTCGGGCAGCCGACCGGCCGCAAGCCGCCGTTCAAGTACTCCGCGTTAACCCGCGTCGGGTTCTCGGACACCGACGCACAGGGGATCGTCTACTACGGCCGCTATCTCCCCTACTTCGACGACGCGCGGGTCGAGTACCTGCGCCATCTCGGCCTGCTTCACGCCGCGCTCGGCAACTGTGAGTTCGTCATGCGCGCGTCTCACGTCCTCTACGAGGCGCCCGCGCGCTTCGACGACCTCCTCGAGGTCTTCGTGCGGACGAAGCGGATCGGGAGCACGAGCGTGACGCACGAGTACGCCGCCTACCGGGTCGACGACGACGTCCTCATGTGCACGGCCGAGCAGGCGCTCGTCCTCGTCGACCTCGCCGAGCGCCGGCCGTTTCCCGTGCCCGACGCCTACCGGGACCTGGTCGCCCGCTTCGAAGGCGCCGACCTCGAGCTCGCCGTCGCGTCGTGAGCGACTACACCGGCGCCCTCGAGGCCGTCGACCGCATCGTCAACCGCGAGTCGGAGGCCGACGAGGTGCTCCGGCAGACCGTGGAGGTCCTGCACGGCCGGTTCGACCACTACTCGTGGGTCGGCATCTACCTCACCGAGGAGGACGACCTCGTTCTCGGCCCGTGGAAAGGGCCGCAGGCGACGGAGCACATGCGGATCCCCATCGGCCAGGGCGTCTGCGGCGCGGCCGCCGCGAGCGGGCAGACGGAAGTCGTCGACGACGTGAACGCCGACGAGCGCTATCTATCGTGCTTCCCGTCGACGAGGAGCGAGATCGTCGTCCCCATCGTCTACGAGGGCAAGGTCGTCGGCGAGATCGACATCGACTCCGATGCGCCCGCGGCCTTCGGGCCGGAGGACAAGGCGCTGCTCGAGCGCGTCGCAGTCCTCATCTCGCCGCACAGCCTGGTGGGGTGGGACACGGGCGGAGTCCCGTGGCAAGCCTGAACAGGCTCGTTCTCGGCCACCGCCACGAGCTTCTGGCCGGCTAGCCGGGGAAGGCGAGGCGCCGGCCGAGCTGGCCCACACCGTTCTGCTGAGCGGCGTTCGTCTCCTCGGCGGGCCTCCCCGCGAGCACGAGGACGAGAGCCGTGACGCACCGCGCGTCGAAGCTCGTGTCCGCCTCGCCCCGCAGGTGGGCAAGCGCCTTCTCGACCGGCCACGCGTCGCGGTAGACGCGCGGCGAAACCAGCGCGTCGTAGACGTCGCAGACGGCGAGGATCCTCGTCGCGAGGTCGAGATCTTCGGCCTCGAGCCCGCGCGGGTAGCCGCGGCCGTCGAGCCGCTCGTGGTGGTCGAGCACGAGACGCGTAACGCTCTCGTCGAATCCGCCGAGGTCCTCGAGAAGCTCGCGGCCGCGCTCGGGATGCGTCTTGATGACCGTGAACTCGTCGTCGTCCAGCGAGCCTGGCTTCTGCAGGATCGCATCCGGGATCGAGAGCTTTCCGATGTCGTGGAGAAGACCGCCGATGGCGAGGCTGCGAAGGCGCGTGCGCGAGAGGTTCATCTGCTCGCCGATCTCGACGGCGAGGGTGGCGACGCGGCGGGTGTGCTCTTCGGTCGAGGCGTCCTTCGCGGCGAGCGTGACCATGAGGGCCCGGACGCGCGCGCCGAGGAAGGCTTCCTCTGACGCGACGATCTCGCTCGCGCGCAGGTCGCCGAGGAGCGGGCGCGAGCGCCGGCCGCGGTGGAGGTCGTAGGCCAGCGAAGCCCCGACGACCGCGATGCCGAGCACCTCGAAGATGTGGCCGAACCACCAGCCGAGATCCATGAAGGTCAGGACGAGGGCGCCATAGGTCGCCGCTGCGAGCAGCATGAGCCCGAGCACGACGGCGAGGTCGGCCAGCCGCCGGGTGAGGAGGAAGGTGTTCGCAGCCCGGACGGCGAGCCAGCCGTAGAGAACGAGCGTGACGGCGAGCAGCAGGAGCGCCGGGGTCGACCGGGGCTCCGGCACCGCGGGAACCACGTTCGGGAAGAGCGCGCCGATGAGGCTCAGCGTGATGATGGCCACCGCGAGCGCAGCCTGCACGCCGAGCACCCGAGGGATCGCCGTCGACGCGGCGAAGGGCGAAAGCACGGAGAGCGAAAGCACCGCGGCTCCGACGGAGAGCGTCGCCGCGCCCGTCACGGAGATGAGGCCGTTCATGCCGACGAGGACTCCCGGGGTCATGAGCCCGTGCACCGCGAGCAGCGCGGCCATGAGCGCGAAGCCGCCCGCTACGACCACGGTGCGTGCGTCCTGCTGCTGGGCGCCGGCGATCATGAGGAAGACGGCCGCGGCCATCGCAACGAGGGCTGTCACGCCGACGCCGTAGAAGTGCGCCCACATCGGCGGCATGAACATGACGTTGCCGAAGATTGCGAGGAGGGCGACCGGCACGGCCGCGCAGCCGGCGAGGACGGCGAGGGTGGCGGGAGATCTCCGCAGCACCAGACGGTTATCGGCCTAGTTCCGCGGTTGCTGAAGCGCGAGAAGGGCTAGCGCGAAGCGTCGGAGAGCACGCGCTCGGCCTCATCCACCGGATCTCCTTCGGGCGGCACGGCAACGGAGTTTCTCCCGCTGAACTTCGCGCGGTAGGCGGCCCGGTCGGCGAGGGCGACGAGAGCGTCGGGAGTCGTCCCTCCTCCCGTGTGCGTCGCGACTCCGACCGACACGGTCACGTCGGGGTCGGCGGAGGAACGCTCAACGAACCACCTGATCCGCTCGGCCACGACGAGGGCGCCCTCGAGATCGGTCTCCGGGAGCACGACGCAGAACTCGTCGCCGCCGAAGCGCGCCGCGACGTCGTACTCCCGGGTCGCGTTCTGCAGCGCGCTCGCCACCGATTTCAGCGCCCGGTCGCCGGCGAGATGGCCGCGCGAGGTGTTGATCTCCCGGAGGTGGTCGACGTCGATCATGAGGACGGCGAGTGGCCGGTCGAACCGGCCCGCGCGCTGGAGCTCCTGCGAGAGCACGCTCTGGAAGTGGCGCATGTTGTAGAGCCCCGTCTTGGGCTCGATCCTCGTCGCCTCGACGAGTCCCGGGATCGCGAGCGAGCGGTATGCGAGCGCGAGCGGAAGGAGCGTGAGCGCCACGAGGCCCTCGTTGATCTCCCAGAGAGCGGCGGCCACGGCACCCAGCGAGACGAGGCCGCCGTCGATCAGAACGCAGTCGACCCTGATCGTGTCGAGGATCCGCACTCCGCGTGCGAGCCGCAGCATGATCGCGAGCACGGCGTACTGGCACACGACGAAAGCGGCGATTCCCGCGGCGGCGCCGAGCGCCCAGGCGGTCTCCCCCGCTCCGCCGGAGGCATCGAAGCAGGCGCGCGCGAGCAGCGCCGGGGCGACGAAGTTCGCGACGTTGAAGACCGCGATGTACCAGCGCGGCCGCGAGCGCACCGTTTCCGGCACGAACGCGATCACGATCGCGAGCGCGGTGAGCGCGGGCGGCAGGAGCAGAGCGGCGGCGAAGATCGGCGCGAGAGAGAGATGCGAGCCCTGGTGCTTCTGCCGCTCGGCGCCGACGAGGTGCACCGCCGCGATGATCGGAACGAGGATCGCGAAGGTGCGCCAGTCGTCACCTTCGATCTCCGCAGGCAGCGCGAAGAGCGCGAAGCCGGCGAGAGTCAGCCAGACCACGGCGAACTCGAATGCCGCCGCGGGGGGATTCAGGCCGGAGAAGATCGGATCGGGACGAGCGGGCCGCATGACGCTCCAGATGGATCGTGCGTGAGCGCTCATGCCCTGGAATCCCCTGAACGGGTGACGAAACGGCCGAGCTTGATCCCTCGAACGAGTGAAACGTCCCTCGAACGAGGGATGCTCAGTCGTACGAACGAACCCGGATGCCGACGAAGTCGGCCTCGTCCCCCGCGGTGCGCGACTGCTTGAGAATTGCAGGGATCCGGCCGTCGGAATCGCGGCTGTGCGAGACGACGAGCCAGACGTCCCCTGAGCTCACCGACGCCGCGCGCACCGCGGCGAGATCCGCTTGCGTCGGCGCTTCGAACTCGCTCCCGACCACCTCTTGGACGTCCGAGCGCCGCCAGTAGTAATCGAAGGCTTGCTTCCCGACGCTCGAGTCGAACACGATCACGTCCCCGGCATGCGCGTGGTCGTCCAGGTAGGTCGTCGCCTGCCGCCAGCCCTCGGTCTCGTAGTCGTCGTAGTAGCGAACGGTCATGACGAGGAACACTCCGGCCACGACAACTCCCGCAGCGAGCGCCACGGGCGAAGCGACACCTTCGAGGGCGAGCGCGAGGATCAGGTAGCAGGCGACCGCAGCCGGGATCGTGTACTTGAACTGGTAGATCGGCGTCACGAGGAGTGAGAGCGCGAAGGGAACCACCACGGGAATCGCCGCCCAGAGCACGAGGAGGCCAACGCGGCGATCGGTGCCGAGGCGCGAGAGCAGCGCGCCGGCGCCGATCCTCCTGGCGGCGAGGAACCCAGCGAGCGCGAGTGCGAGGAGCGCCGCGAGGAGAGCCGCACGCGAGCCGGCGTAGCCGGACAGTGTGCCGGGCAGGTCGCGAAGCGAAGGCTTCGCCAGCCAGGCGAGCTTCGCGTCCGAGCCGCCCTGGATCTCGTCGCGCACGTGCCCTGCGAAGACGACGAACCACGGGATCGCGAGCGCGAGAGGGGCCACGAGTGCGAAGCCGAGCTGCTTCGGATCCACTCCCCGGATCCACTCCCGGCGCCAGAGCAGCGCGACCCCCGCGAACGTCATCTGCGCCAAGAGGACGAACAACCCATAGGTGTGCGCGTAGAGGAGCGCCGTGGTCGCGAGCACGTACCAGGCGACGCGCCACGGCCTCCACCCGTCGAGCAGGTCGAGCAGGTAGTAGTAGGAGCACGCGGAGAGCAGTCCCAGGAGCGAGTACACCCGCGCCTCCTGCGAGTAGTGGACGAGGAACTCCGACACCGCGGCAAGCAGGGCCGCGACGAGGCCGGCCCGAGCGGTCGAAAGCCGCTCACCCAGCTTGAAGACGACGAAGACAAGCAGGACTCCCACGACGGCGCTCAAGGAGCGCAGGGCCGCCTCCGAGTCGCCGAAGACGGTGATCCAGCCGTGCAGAAGGACGTAGTAGAGAGGCGGGTTCGTGTCCTCCGAGGTCGCCGCCTGGACGAGATCGGCAAGATTGAGGTTTGCCACGCGCGCCGAAAACGCCTCGTCGACCCAGACGCTGTCGTGGCCGAGCTGGACGAAGCGGAGGACCGCCGCGATCCCGAGGATCCCGAGAAGCGCCCAGAGTGCGGTGCGCCTAGCTCTCGGCACCGGCTCCGCGAAGGCTGCGCCGGACGCGGCGCGTCACGACGGCAGCGCTCGCGGAGGTGAGCGGCTCGCCGAGGGCGACCGCTCCGATCTCGTTGGCCTGCCGGACGATCCCCTCGCGTTGCGAGGCAAGCTGGCCGCGCGCGACGAAGAGCCCGGCACGGGCGACCTCCGCCCAGGCCTGGAGGCCGTCCAGATCGGCGGCCGGCTCCCTTCCGGCATCACCTGCCACCTGCGACCAGCCGTTGAGCTCGGCTGCGAGCCTGCGGGCCCGAGCATGGAGCTCGTCGGCCTCCATCGCCATCTCCGCGACCGCGTTCTCCAGGTCATCACGTCGCGAGACAGCCTCGGCCGCGCGCCGCTCCGCCATCGAGACGTGGTCGCGCGCCCGGACGAGGAAGCGCTCCGCCTCACGGGCCCGGTCGGGCTGGGCGGTGCGGGCCGCCTGCTCGGCCTCGGCCATCGCCTCCCGAGCGGCGACCTGCTCAGCGGCAGCGCGCTCCAGCTCGGCGCCCAGCCGCTCCCGCTCGGAGGGAAGCCGCGCGTCGAAAGCCTGGACCTCTTCGCTCGTCGCGCGGATCGCGTCGAGCTCGGCCGCGAGCCCCTCGAGGCGGGCGAGTGCTTCCCCGGTCTCCGCGTCGGCACGCTCGAGCTCGGCCAGGGCCTCGAGGACTTCCTCGGGCACTAGGACGGCGTCACGCGGTAGGCGTCGAAGACCGAGTCGACGTTCCGAAGCGCGTTCAGAAGGCCGCGCAGCGCCTTGATGTCGCCGACCTCGGCGACGTACCAGTTCTTCGCCAGTTGATCCTCGACGTGACCGCCGTACTCGACGATGTTCGCGCCGTGCTCGGCGAAGGTCCGCGCAACGTCCTCGAGAAGC
>Ga0111539_10001567_pt1 | contig 30447 bp, 23 predicted proteins | sample RhiMethybrSRZTD1_FD_79667 | JGI IMG/M metagenome (GOLD analysis project Ga0111539, IMG submission 79667) | Populus rhizosphere microbial communities from Tennessee, USA - Rhizosphere MetaG P. TD hybrid SRZTD1 (version 2) (version 2) | ecosystem: Host-associated > Plants > Roots > Rhizosphere >...
GGGCGGGCATGGCTAGAGGTCCTTTCCCAGGTTGAAGCCGACCTCGTAGCCTTCGGGAGACCAGCCGATCTCGACCACCATGATGAGTCGGGTCTCGTGCTCGATGCGCAGGCCGGCGCCGGCGCTCCAGCGCGGGGCCTGGTTGCCGAGGTCGCGCAGGGTGCCGCCGACCTGGCCGGTGTCGACGAACAGGGCCGGCGACATCGCGACGCCGGTGTCCTGAAACTCCCAGATGGGATACCGGTACTCGGCGCTCGCCCACCAGCCGAACTGGTCGCGGAAGCGCCCGGTCGAGTAGCCGCGCAGGCCGTGCTTGCGGTCGAGCAGCACCATGTTCCTGAGCGGCACCGAGTCGCCCTCCGACAGCCGACCGACCGCGGCGGCGCCGGCGTTCAGGACCAGCACGCGGTAGAGCGGCAGGAGAGGCACGAAGCGGGTGAAGTTCGCCCGCACGGTGGCGGCGCCGAGGTCCGACTGGTCGATCCCGACGTTCACCCCGAAGTCGATCTCGGCCAGGGTTCCCACCGTGGTTCGCCCGACGCGATCGCGAGTGTCGCGGTAGAGCGCCAGCGCGCCGCGCAGGTAGTTGTGCCGCTCGCCGTCGAAGTCGGCGGTCGGCACCACGGTGTCACCGACCTCGCCGAGCGGCGTGACCCCGGTCTCCTCACCCGGGGCGAGTCGGTTGCGCCGGTAGCCGACCTCGATCCGGCCGCCGCCGTTGAACAGGATGCCGACGCCGCTCAGGAGCTCGAGCGCGCCCTCGACGTCGAGCGCCCGCTCGTCGATGACCCGCTCGTCGCTCTTCTCGGTGTCGTTGCCGATGCCGTAGTACTTGAGGTTCTGGTCGAGCTCGTAGTGCACCTCGGCCGACACCTCGCGCCCGTCGAGCACGGCCAGCTTCTGCCGGTAGCGGGCCCTCGCCTCGTAGTCGGCGTTGAGACGCACCAGGCCGCCGATCGAGAGCTCCTCCTCGTGCTCGAAGATCCCGTCGAGATCGAGCGCGGCGCCGACCCCAAAGCCGTCACCACCGCTGAACTTGGCGGACGGCACCACCTTGACCGTGCCGGCGTCGTTGCGCAGGAGGTCGTAGACCCGCTTGTCCACCCGGTAGCGCTGCACCAGGCCGACCGTGAACGCCAGCGGCGTCAGCGCCAGCTCGATGGCGTACTCGGGGAGCGCGAAGAGGTGGTAGGCGAGGTCGAGCGGCGGGGTCGGCTCGCGCCAGACCTCGCTCGTGGTGCCGGGTGGCGGCGGCTCCGGCTCCGGCTCGGGCGGCGGCGGCGGCTCGGCCGTGGGCGGCGTGCTCCCGGGCGGCGGCTGCGCGCGCGCGGCGGAGATCCCGGCCGCGGAGGTCGCGGCGATGACAGCCAGCACCAGACGCGAGGCGCTCGAGGCGCGGTTCATTGTATCGAGGACGATCAGCCGTGCGGCGGATTGTCGTCGATAACATAGGTGTCGAACGTGTCTCCCTGCAAGTTCACAGCGCGCAGGATCATGCGATCCGCCTCCACGTCGACCAGCACGTAGTGCGGCTCGGTGCGGGCCTCGGCGGTGAAGCTGCGCGGGCTGATGGGCCGGATCGGGGCCCCTCCGGAGCCGCTCACCATGTAGGTCGTGCCGTCGATGGCGCGCGTGCGTTCGTAGTCGTGGTCGTGACCCGCGATGACCAGCTCGACGCCGTGCTTGCGGGCCAGGGCCGCGACCGGGCGCTGTACCTCGAGGTTCGATCCGTGCTCACCCGAGGAGTAGGGCGGGTAGTGCAGCATGATCGCCATCAACTGGCCGCGCTTCTGCCCCTCCCGCAGGGCCCGCTCGGCGAACGCATACTGGGCGCAGCCGTCGCGGCACTCGATGCCGGTGTCGAGGACGAGCAGCCGGAGGTTGCCCCAGTCGAGCACGTAGTAGTTGCGGTTCGAGGCCCAGAGGTCGTGCAGGAAGTAGCGGCGGAAGTAATCACGCCCGGAGACGTCGTGATTGCCGATGGCGGGGATGATCGGGGTGTCGAGCAGGAGCGGCCGCTCTATCTGGAAGAACTGCAGCCACTCGCCGCGCACGCCGCCCTGCTGGACCATGTCGCCGGTGTGGACCGTGAAGTCGATGAGCTCCCGGTCGACCATCTCGATCAGCTGGCGGTGCACGCTGTGCCCGTCGCGGGTGTCGCCGAAGACCGCGAAGCGGAACTTGGCGCCGGTCGGCTCGCCGGCCCGGAAGGTGCGGGTCGGCGTCTCGCCGCGCACCGAGGTGACCCGGTAGCTCACCGCCGGCCCGAGCGGCAGCCCCTGCAGGCGCGCCACCCAGAGGTCGTCGCGCTTGCTCGCCTTGACCCGGTGGACCTCGACCGCCGGCGCGCCGGCCGCGGCCGCGGCGCCGCCCGCCTTCTCTCCGGCCGCCGCCACGGTCGGCGCGATCCACCACTCGACGGTCGGCGCCGGCATGCCGTCGGCCTTGAGCGCGACGAAGGCCTCGCCCGGGCCGCCGAGGAGGATGTAGGGGCCGGTCTGGAAGATGGCCGGCGCCGGCTCCTCCCACTCGCCCTGCTCGCCGATCCCGGGAGGGACGTTGCAGGCGGCGGCGGACGCGAGCCCGGCGGCGCATACCGCGCCGAGCGCCGTCACGAACCGTCGCCCGCGGGACATATCTCGTCAGGATAGCAACCGGAGTGGCACCCGGCTACGGAGCCTCGAGCCAGCGCTCGACGCTGCCGCGCAACTCCGCGGCCTCTCCGGTTCCGCCGGCGAGCGCGCCTCGGGCCGACTCGGCCAGCTCCCGGGCGCGCACAGGTGGGCGGCCTCGCCCGGTCAGCGCGCGAGCGAGGGCGAATCGGGCTCGCGCCAGCTCGACCGGATCGGCGGCGCTGGCGTTCATGCGCTCGACCGCGCGCTCGAGCGGGGCGACCGCCTCCTCCGGGCGGCGCAGGCCGAGCAGGTCCTGGCCCAACCCCATGCTGGCGAAGGCGCCGTACAGGCTGTCGGGGCCCACCGCGGTCTCGGCGATCTCGAGCGCGCGCCGGTCGTGCGGCAGCGCCTGGCGGAACCGCCCGGTCCGGCGCAGCGCGTCGGCCAGGTTGACCCGGCAGCGGGCCACGTCGAGGCTGTCCTTGCCGACCGACTCTTCGAAGATGGCGAGCGCGCGCTCGAGCATGTCGACGCCCTCCTGCGCCCGGCCGCGGTCGAGCATCACGCCGGCCTGGTGCTCGAGGACGGTGGCGACGTCCTGGTGGCGCTCGCCGAGCTCGCGGCGGAAGATGGCCAGCGCCCGCTCCTGGTGGGCCAGCGCATCGTCGTAGCGGCCCAGGTGGCGCAGCACCTCCCCCATGTTGTGGTGGAGGCGCGCGGTGTCGACGTGCTCGGGGCCGTTCGTCCGCTCGCGGATCGCCAGGGCGAGCTCGAGGTGCTCGAGGGCATCGGCGTGCTGCCCGGTCAGCATGAGAGCGCTCGCCAGGTTGGTGTGCGACAGGGCCACATCCGGGTGATCGGCGCCGAGCAGCCGGGTGCGCGAGTCGAGGATCTCGCGGTGAAGCTCGGCCGCCTCGACCGGCCGCCCCTGGTCCTCGTAGACCAGCGCCATCCCTTCGGTCGCCATCAGCGCCGACTGATCGTCGCCCAGCTCCTGGTAGAGGCGGCGCGACTCGGCGAAGTGGCCGAGGGCGGTCTCGGGATCGCTCGCGCTCCAGGCCAGGACGCCCATGTGGTGGCGGTACTGCGCCTCGAGCCGGCTATGGTGCCCGTCCAGCCGGTCGAGCGCGGCGCGCGCGTGCTGGCCGTATTCGGCCGCCTTGGCCAGGTCGCCGGTGTCCTGCTTCGCGGTGTCGATGAGGACGATCCAGGCGTCGGCCGCCAGCTGATCGTAGCGGCTGGCCTCCGCCATGTGGGCCGCCTTGACCAGGGTCGCCTCGCCGACCGCCGGCTTGTCGGTGGCGCCCTGGAGAACGCCGAGGAAGTAGAGGACGTCGGCGGTGAAGGGCTTGTAGCCGAGCGCGTCGGCCCGGCCCAGCAGCCCCTCGAGCTCGGCCCGGCTCTCGGCGTAATGGCCGGCCAGGCGGTGGGCGTCGGCCCGCGCCAGCTCGCGGCGCATGGCGTCGACCTCGGCTCGCTGCGCCGGATCGCGCGGCACCGGCGTGCGCGCCTCGATCACCTCGACCGCCGAGCAGCGATCCATGGTGGCGAGCCCGCCGACCGCCTCGAGCGCCTGCTCGAGCACGACCGGCTCGTCGGTCTCGAACAGACCGAGCACGACCTCGAAGTCGGCCAGGCGGGTCTCGAGGCAGTGGGCGCGAAGGTCGATCACCTCGGGGGACTGGGCCCGGCGGGCGCCGGCCTCGCACGCGTCGCGCTGCATGTCCTTCCAGGCGACCGCGTGGCGGTCGAGGGCGCGCACGACCAGCTGCCAGCGCTCGGCATCGCCGCCGCGCGCCGACAGCGCGTGCAGCACGGCGGCTCGGCGCCTGGCGCCCCACACCTCGGCCATCTTGCCGTCGGCCATCGCAGCGCAAGACGCGACCACCGAGGCGGCGTCGTTGCCGCTGCCGCGCTCCTCGCCGGCCAGGAGCAGCGAGCCACCGCCGGCCGCCAGCACGGCCAGGCCGGCCGCCAGCGCGAACCAGAGCAGGCGCGAACGGCGCGGACGGATCGCCCGCAAGAGCGCGCGCATCGACGGGAAGCGCTTCGCCGGGTCGACCTCCAGGCCGCGCTCGAGCGCGCGGCGCAGCCAGCCGGGCGCCTTGCGGCGCGGCGCCGACCGGCGGCGGCCGTGCTCGACCGCGTCGGCCAGCTCGAGCGCGTTGTCGCCCGGGAACGGGCGCTCGCCATAGACCGCCTCCCACAGGGCGACGCAGAAGGTGAACTGATCGGTGCGCTCGTCGGTGGTGCGCTGGCCGTGCTGCTCCGGCGCCATGTAGGCCGGGGTTCCCACCGTCGCGCCCGAGCGGGTCAGATCGAGCGGGCCGCTGCCCGCCGCCATGCCGATCTCGCTGGCCTCCTCGGCCACCGCGCGAGCCAGGCCGAAATCCGAGACCCGGACGCGGCCGGCGCGGTCGATGAGGACGTTGTCCGGCTTGAAGTCGCGGTGGATGAGGCGCGCGTCGTGGGCGGCGGCCAGCCCCTCGCCGGCGGCGCGGAAGACCTCGAGCACCTCGCGCCAGGACCGCTGGTTCTCGCGCAGCCAGTCGCGCAGGGTGCGCCCCTCGACCAGCTCCATGGCGACGAACACCTGGCCATCGTCGGAGCCGACATCGTGCACCGCGATGACGTTCGGGTGGGCGACCTGGGCCATGGCGCGCGCCTCGCGCGCAAGCCGCGCCGCGATGCTGGCCCCGTACGCGGCCAGCTCGGGGCGGATGACCTTGACCGCGACCCGCCGCCCGAGCTCGGGGTCGAAGGCGGCGTAGACCACCCCCATGCCGCCCTGCCCGATCACCCGCTCGATGCGGTAGCGGCCGAGCGCGGCGCCCGGGTTGAGCAGCGCTCGGCCGGGCGGCGGCGATTCGCTGGCGCGGGCGAAGCGGATCCGCTTGCCGAGCACGGTCTGGGCCATCCGGCTCTGGGCCAGGACGGCGACCAGCCGGCGGCAGGTGTCACAGGTGTCGACGTGATCGCCGACCGCGGCGCGCCGCTCGCTCGCCAGCGTCTGTTCGAACAGGGCAACCACCGTGTTCTCGCTGGGACAGCTCGACTCCGCCTGCTCCACCTGCATACATCGCCTCCGAGCCGCGGATTCTCGGCCGCGCGCCCGGCGCCGGGGAAGCGAAATCGCACAACCGAGCGAAAGTCTTGTATCCTCCGCGCCATGGGGCCACTCAACCGGAAAGAGTTCCTGTCTGTGCTGGCGGCGGCAGCCGCCCTCCCCCTGGTCGCCTCCGCCTGCGGCGGCGACGACTCGAGCGGCGACGCGACCGACGGCGACGCGACCGACGGCCAGGACGGCGACTGCCTGGCCAACGGGACCATGGCGGTCATCTCGAGCAACCACGGCCATGTGCTCACCGTCTCGGTGGCCGACGTCGAGGCCGGCGTCATGAAGACCTACGACATCACCGGCACCGCGGATCACACGCACCGAGTCACGCTCAGCGCCGATCACTTCGCGTCACTGCAGGGCAACAGCTCCATCACGGTGCAGTCGACCTCGGGCGGCGAACACACCCACGCCGTCACCGTCAACTGCGCGTAGCGGGAGCCAGCGGCTCGGCGGCCAGACGGCGGGCACGCGGCCCGATCCGCTGCCGCCCCGACAGGGCGCGCAGGATGGCGAGGTTCACCCGGTCGGCGTCGTCGCTCGGCTTGGGGGTCTCGATCACCATCGGCAGGCCGGCGAAGCGGGGGTCGTTGACCAGGCAGCGCAGCGCGCCGAGCCCGAGATGGCCGCGCCCCAGGTGCTCGTGGCGATCGACCCGCGAGCCGACCGGTGTCTTCGAGTCGTTGACGTGAAAGCCGGCCACTCGATCGCAGCCGACCGCCGCCTCGAGCCGCTCGAACGTGCGCTGCCAGCCGTCCACCGTCGTGATGTCGAACCCGGCGGCCAGGGTGTGGGCGGTGTCGATGCAGACGCCGACCCGCTCGCCGCCGCTCCGCATGGCGCCGATGATGTCGCGCAGGTGCTCGAAGTGGTGGCCGACCGAGCTCCCCTGCCCGGCGGTGTTCTCGAGCAAGAGCCGGGTCGGGTTGCCCGGCTGCGCGGCGTAGGCGCGCTCGATGCCGGCGGCGATGCGCGCGATCCCGGCCGCCTCACCGTCGCCGCAGTGGGCGCCCGGGTGGATGACCAGATTCGGGATGCCGAGCCGCGCGCAGCGGGCGAGCTCCTCGGCCAGCGCGCGGATCGACCGCTCGCGCAGCCACTTCCTCGGCGCCGCCAGGTTGAGGAGGTAGCAGGCGTGGACCATGGCCGGCTCGACCCCGGTGCGCGCCCGCGCCGCCCACCAGGCCGCCTCGGCCTCGGGCGTGATCGCCTGCGCCGCCCACTGCCGGTTCGACCGGCTGAAGATCTGGATGACCTCGCAGCCGACCGCGGCGCCGCGCTCGAGGGCGAGCTCGAGGCCGCCGGCGATCGAGACGTGAGCGCCGATCTTCACGCGTTCGAGGACGCCGCCGTCTCGGCCCTGACCTTCTGGACGTCCTGGATGAGGCCCATGATGAGGCGCGGATCCGAGAAGACGTTCAGCTTGGGGGCCAGGAGCTTGGCGTAGCGATCGAAGTAGAGCATCTGCTTCAGGATGAGGATGAACTCGCGCGGCATCACCATGCGGTGCTCGCGGGCCACCTGGTTGATGCGCGGCAGCATGTCGGCGTAGTTCACCTCGCCGAAGGCCATGGTCAGGAGCGGGGAGTAGGCGTCCTTCAGCCCGGCGACGAAGGCCTCCATGTCGAGCTCCGGGTGGACGGTGCCCCCCATCTCCACGATGGTCTCGGCCAGCTTCTTGTAGTCGCCGGTGGCGAAGGCCACCACGTACTCGGTGACCAGCCGGCGCTGGCGGTCGTCGAAGCGGCCGACGATGCCGAAGTCGAGAAAGCCGAGATCGCCCGACTCGAGCAGCATGAGGTTGCCGGCGTGGACGTCGCCGTGGAAGAAGCCGTGGAAGACCACGCACTGGAACCAGGCCCGGAGGCCTCGGATGAGCTTGGCCTCGCCGTCGATCCCGCGGGCGCGAATGGCCGGCTCGTCGTCGACCCGGGTGCCGATGAACCGCTCCATGACCAGGACCCGCGCGGTGGTGTAGGGCCAGTGCGGCACCGGCGCGTGCACGTCCTGGTAGCCGTGCTCGTCCATGATCTGGTTGAAGCGGTCGAGGTTCTCGGCCTCCTTCCTGAAGTCGAGCTCCTCGCGCAGGGTGGCGGCGAAGTCCTCGACGAAGCCGACCGGGTTCAAGAACTCGGTGCGGCGCGGGAACAGGGCGGAGGCGATGCGCGCGACGGCGTGGAGGACGCGGACGTCGGCGGCGATGAGCCGCTGGATGCCGGGCCGCTGCACCTTGAGCACCACCTTGGTGCCGTCCGACAGATCGGCGGTGTGGACCTGGGCGATCGAGGCGGCCGCCAGCGGCGTCGGATCGATCTCCTCGAGCTCGGCCGCCTTCTCGCCCAGCTCCTCGTCGAGGATCTCCTGCACCTCCGGGTACGAGAACGGGCGCACGCGGTCGAGCACTTTCTGGAACTCGAGGGTGTAGCGGGGCGGGAACATGCCGGCCGATGAAGCCACGATCTGGCCGAACTTGAGGAAGGTCGGGCCCATGTCCTCGCAGAAGAGGCGGGCCGCCACCGGCCCGGTGAGCCGCTCGTAAGGGACCCCGCGGACCCGCGCCCAGAGCTTGCGAAGCCGCAGCAGGTCGGCCAGACCGAGCAGGAGGTACTTGCCGGCGTAGAGGCTGAACACCCAGACCCGGCGAAGGGTGGGCGACACCACGCTCCACAGGAAGAGCGCCGCGGCGATGGCGAGGACGGTGTACCAGAACATCGCGCCAGGAACGTAGCACGCGCCGTGCCGCCACCCCCCGGCCGATCCGGCTGCTGAACCGGCTGGTATGATGCGCGGTCCGTGGTCACCCGTGCCCTGTTCCTCCCCTCACTGGCCATCGCGGTAGCCAGCACCGGCTGCGAGGACTTCGCGACGCCGGCCGACCTCGACCGGCCGCAGATCCTGGCCATCGCGAGCGACCCGGCCGGGGTCGCGCCCGGCCAGCGGGCTCGCCTGTCGCTCCTGGTCGCCGGGCCCGACGGCGCCATCGCCCCCGACGCGGTCACCTGGAGCATCACCACCGAGCCGGGCGTGGAGCGGCTCGGCCGCGTCGAGCGCGACGGCGAGGACACCTTCTACGTGGCGCCGTCGGCCATCGCCGACGACCCGACCGGCACACTGGTCGAGGCCGAGGTGACCGCCGGCGGCGCCGAGCTCAGCGGGCTCAAGGCGATGGTGGTGACCGAGCTCGAGCTGGACAACCCGGCGGTCCGGGCGATCGAGCGGGACGGCGCCGCGATAGACGGCGGCGTTCTCGAGGTCGAGCGCGGCGCGCGCTTCGAGATCGCCGCGGACCTGGCGCCGGAGGCCACCGACGATCTCGCGATCGCCTGGTACTCGACCTCGCTCGAGATCGAGAAGTACAAGAGCCAGCCGACCGAGGCGGTGGTGCCCGACGATGCGGAGGACGGCTGGCTGTTCGCCGTCGCGCGCGACCGCGGCGGCGTCGGCTGGCTCGCCATCCCGGTGGACGTGGAGTGACGCCACGCTGACCGAGGTGAAAGCGGGCGACTTCACGCTGCGCGGCACGTCGCTCGGCGGCATCTACACCGCCTTCCACGTGCCCGAGCTGCACGCCGCCTTCGACGCCGGCTGGCCGCTCAGGACCGCGGCCGGGGTCCGCCGACTCTTCCTCAGCCACGGCCACGTCGATCACGCCGGCGCTCTGCCCGCCCTGCTCGGGGTCCGAGCCCTGTTCGGCAACCAGAAGCCGCTCGTCCTCCACCTGCCGCACGAGATCGCCGAGCCGCTGGCCGCCGCGCTGGCCGCCCTGAGCGCCATGCAGCGCTACCAGCTGGCGGTCGACATGGTTCCGATGGCGCCCGGCGACCAGGCCCAGCTGTCAGGCGACCTGGCGGTGCGCGCGTTCCGCACCTATCACCCGGTCCCCTCGCTCGGCTACCTGTTCGTCCGGCGCGTCTCGAAGCTGCGCCCCGAGCTGGTCGGCCTCTCCGGCCCGGAGATCGCCGAGCGCCGGCGCGCCGGAGAAGAGGTCGCCGTCCACCACGAGCGGCTCGAGCTGGCCTACGCGACCGATACCCTCGCCGTCGTCCTCGACCGGGAGCCGTCCCTCTACCAGGTCCGCGTCCTGGTCCTCGAGTGCACCTTCCTCGACGGCAAGAAGCCGCTGGCCGACGCCCGCGCCGGCTGCCACATCCACCTCGACGAGATCATCGAGCGCGCCGACCACTTCGAGAACGAGTCCATCGTGCTCATGCACTTCAGCCAGCTCTACCGGCCCGACGAGGTGCGCGACATCCTCGCCCGCCGTCTGCCCGACAGCCTGCGCCGCCGCGTCATCCCCTTCGCCCCGCGCGGCGGCGAGTGGCCCGGAGGCTGAGAATTCAGCCCAGGCGGAGTGTGACCAGCGTGGCGCCCCAGCCGCCCTCGTAGCGGCCGCCCAGCCGGTAGGACACGACTCGCGGGTGTCGGTCGAGCGCAGCGTGGACCACCCGGCGGAGCACACCGGTCCCCTTGCCGTGAATGATGCGAACCTCGCTGATTCCCTTGAGCACACACTCGTCGAGGTAGTCCGGGACCAGCTCCTTCACATCTTTCGGGTCGAACGTGTGCAAATCGAGTGCACCCGTGATCTCGAGCGAAACCGCCTCTGCGAGCGATTCCTCGCCGTCTTCGAGCTCGTCCCCGTCGTCGTCCCGGTCCGTCGGTATCATTCGATTGTTGTTCTCCCGGCGCGGGTGCTACCCCGGGAAAGCGCGCTGAACCGCGCCTGCCCCGCGCCTGGCCGATGGTAGCTTGCCCGCGATCGGGTTACGATCCGGGATTCGGTCGGATGGACCACTGTCATGGTGTCCAGAGAACCGCTCCTCCAGCTCGCCGGCTGCACCCTCGCCGAGAAGTACCGCCTCGTCTCCCTGCTCGGGTCGGGGGGCATGGGGGTGGTGTACAAGGCGGAGCAGCTGGGCCTCGGCGGGCGCTCGGTGGCGGTCAAGCTCCTCCGCCGCGACCTCATCGCCACCCGCTTCGAGTGGTTCCGCGCCGAGGCCCTGGCTGCCAGCCGCATCAACCACCCGCACGCGGTGGCCATCTACGACTTCGGCGTGACCGGCGACGACATCCCGTTCCTGGTCATGGAGCACCTGCGCGGCCGCACCCTGACCAGCCTCATCGAGGAGCAGGTGCTTCCGCTCGGCCGCATCGGCGCCATCGCGGCCCAGGTGCTGGCGGCGCTGGCCGAGGCGCACGCCTGCGGCGTGGTCCACTGCGACCTGACCGCCGACAACGTCATCGTCGAGCGGCTGCGCGAGGGAAACGACTTCGCCAAGGTCATCGACTTCGGCCTGGCGCGCCTGTTCGACGTCACCAGCCGTGAGTCGCGGCTGGTCGGCACCGCCGAGTACATGGCGCCGGAGCAGATCCGCGGCGACCTCATCCAGCCGGCCACCGACCTCTACGCGGTCGGCGTCCTGCTCTACGAGATGATCACCGGACGCACGCCCTTCGCGGCCGGCTCGGTGGTGGCGACGCTCGAGGGGCATCTCCACGCCATCGCGGCGCCGCTGCGCGAGATCTCGCCCGACTGCCCGCCGGCGCTCGCCGACCTGGTGGCCCGCGCCCTCGAGAAGGAGGCCGACCGCCGGCCGGCCAGCGCCAGCGAGATGCGCGGCCTCTTGCTCGCCGCGCTGCCCGAGGAGGAGGAGCCCGAGGGTCTAGAGGCGCGCACGGTGGCGAACCGGCTGCCGCGGCCGCCCCGCTCGCCGATGGCGGTCGGCACTCACGACCAGCCGGAGCCGACCGCGCGGGGCAGCGTGCCCTTGCCGCACCGGCGCACCGATCGGCTCACCTGCGAGCTGCCGCGTCAGGGCCGCGGAGTGCCGTTCGTCGGCCGCTCCGACGAGCTCGCGCGCGCGCTCGCCTTCCTCGGCGAAGCCGGCCCGGGCGGACCGCTGGCCATCGTGGGGCCGCCCGGCATCGGCAAGGCGCGACTGGCGCTCGAGGTCGGCCATCAGCTCGGCTCGGGACAGGCACTGGCGGCGGCGGCCGATCCCACCGGCCTGCGCTCGCCCTGGTTCCCCATCCTGCGCCTCATCGAGTCGCTGCTCGGCATCGAGCCGCCGTTCGAGCTGGCCGCGCTCGAGCGGGCGGTGGCGCGCGCCGGGCTGCCGAAGAGCGAGGTCCTCGGGCTGGCCGAGCTGTTCGGGGTCCCCGGCCCGGCGGCCTCGCTCGAGCTGGCCGTCCGCCGGCGCGAGGCGCACGTCGCGGCCACCCGCACTCTGCTGGCGGCCGCCGCCCGCCGGCCGCTCATGGTCCTCTCGTTCGTCGACGTCGACGAGTACGACGCCCCCAGCCGCGAGGTGGTGCGCGCGCTGGCCACGGCGCCCGAGCGCCCGCGGCTCCTGGTCACCGCGCGCGAGGCCCCCGGCTTCGCCTCCGAGGTGATGCTGCTCGCCGGCCTGGAATCTGGCCCGGCCAGAGAACTGGCCGTGGCGCTGACCGGACTGCCGCGCGCGGTGCCCGATCCCGACGCGGTGGCTGCGCTCACCGGCGGCGTGCCGGCGGCGGTCGAGCAGCTGGCCGGCTGGCTGAACCGGGGCGACAGCCCGCAGGACATGCCGTCGCTGCTGGTCGACGTGGTGTCGGTGCGGGTCAACCGGCTCGACGTGGCCGCCCGCCGCATCCTGCAGGCCATCGCCGCGCACGGCACGGTGGCGCCCCGCTGGATGATCGAGAGCTGCGTGCCGGACGAGCTCGACGCCCTCGCCGATCCGGTGTGGACGGGCCTCTTGGTCGCCGACGACGACAGCTTCACCATCCCGTCGGAGCTGGTCGCCACCGTGGTGTGGGCCTGCACCCCGGCCGACGTCCGCCGCCGGCTGCACCGCCACATCCTCGACCAGCTCGACCCCGGCGCGCCGCCCGGGCTGCTCGGCCATCACGCGGAGCAGGCCGGCGAGTTCCAGCGAGCCCACTCCCACTACCTCGAGGCCGGCGGCGACGCCGAGCGCCGGTTCGACGACGCCGGCGCCGCCATGTGGTACGGCCGGGCGGTGGCGACCGCGCGCGAGCTCGAGTCGCGCGGCGTGCCCGACGGCGCGCTCAACGTGGTGGAGGCGTCGCTCCGCCTGGCCGAGGTCCTGCGCCACGCCGACCAGCCGCGCCTCGCGACCGGCGCGCTCGACGAGGCGATGACCCGCCAGACCAGCGAGCGGCAGCGCGCCCTCGCCCAGCGCACCCGCGGGCTCATCGAGCTCAGGACCGGTGACTTCTCGTCGGCCATCGCGCACCTCGAGGCCGCGGCCGGCTCCGCGCTGCGCGCCGGCGAACGCGACGTGCTCTGCCAGATCTACCTCGACCTGGCCCGCGCGCTCGACCGCGCCGGCCAGGGGGAGCGGGCCATCGCCGAGCTCGAGCAGGCCATCGATGTGGTGACCGCCGGCGCCGGGCTGGCCGGCGAGGGCGGCCCCGAGCGGCTCTGGCGCATCGGGCTGGCCCTGGCCGAGCGCCGCGCCGGCGCCGGCCGGCTGGCCGAGGCCCGCGATCTGGCCGGCCAGGTCCTCGCGCTGGCCCGCCGCCGCGGCGCCGGCTGCGCCGCCGCCCGCTCGCTCGCGCTGGCCGCCGACATCGCACAGCGAAGCCGCGACACGGCGGGGGCCGGCGAGCAGCTGGCCCGCGCCATCGAGGCGATGCGCGAGCTCGGCGATCGGCGGAGCACGGCCGAGCTCCTGCTCGCCGCGGCGCTCGCGCCGCGGCTCCGGCGCGATTCCGATTCGTTCGACCCGGCCGAGGCGCTCGGAGAAGCGAGCAGGCTCGCCTCCGAGCTCGGCTGGGTAGATGGCCTCGAGCGTATCGAGGCCGCCGCGAGCGGCGCGAAGCGCTAGCGGAATGCTAATGTCCGGTGGGGTGGGTTTGTTACGAGAGGGGTGCGACCGATGGCGGCAAAACGCCAGGAATCGAAGAAGCTCATCGCGGATCTCACGGCGCTGGCGGAGGAGCTGGCCACCGCGAAGAAACCGTGGTCGCTGCGCGATGCGCGCCGCGCGTTCGAGCGCAGCTACGTGCAGTACGTCATCGCGGTGTCGGGCGGCGACCGAGCGCAGGCGGCCGGGCGGCTGGACATCGGCTTCTCCACGCTGAAGGAGAAGATCCGGCGGCCCGGCAAGTGGCGCTGGGTCCGCGTCGACTGACCCAGAAGGACGTCAACGGGACGCCGGAAACCGGAAACCGGAAACCGGAACCCTGGAATCGGGATCAGCAGACGCGCTAGCGGCGCCGGCCGCGAGCGGTGCGGGCAGAGGCCGCGAGAATCGCCGTCAGCTCCTCGGCCTCCCGCACGAGAGGCGACAAGTCCTTTTCGAGCCAGCCCGCGCGCTGGGCCAGAGCCAGCCAGTACGCCGTCTCGCGCATCTCCTTGGCGGCGATGGTGACCCTGTGGACGAAATCGGCTCGGCTCTGTGCGGCGCGCGCCTCGGCGTAGTTCGCGCCCGGACTCGATGCGCACCGGCCGAGCTGGATGGCAGCGTTACGCGCCGCCGGATCAGCAGGCAGCGCCGGGATGATCCTCACGACTGCTGCAGTGAGCTCGAGCAGCCGCTCGGCGATGTCATGCCCCTTGCGGAAGCGGTATTCTCCATGTCCGGCTTCCCGTTTCCGGCTTCCGGAATCCTGTTGACGTCCCATGAGGACATGTCGGACCCGGTTGGCTCGAGTTGACTTGCCTGCCCTACGCGGCCGCGGCGCACGGACAGACGTCGCCGCACGGCTGCATCACCGGCCCCTGGGTGAGGGTGCGGACCTCGCAGCGCAGCTTGGCCTTGAGCCCGACCTCGATCTGGCGGACGCGCTCGCGCGTCACGCCCATGGCGCGGCCGAGATCCGCCAGGCTCTTGCCCTCGTCGTCGTCGGGCAAGAGGCGCTCGGTCACGATGTCGCGCTCGCGCTGATCCAGCCGCGGCCACAGGTTGGCGACCGCCTCGCGGACCAGGTGCGCCATCTCGGCGTCGGCCGCCCGCTCCTCCTGGCTGGCGCTGTCGTCGCGCAGGACGTCGAGGAAGGTGGTCGAGCCGTCGGCGGTGAGCGGCGCGTCGAGCGAGGCGTCGCGCCCGCGCAGCCGGTGCAGCGAGGCGCGGACGTGGTCCTCCGAGGTCTGGAACTTGTCGGCCAGCGTCTGGTCGACCCGGTCGTCATCGCCCAGCTCGGCTTCGAGCCTGGCCTTCTCCGCCTGCAGCCGGAAGAAGATCTTCGACTGGGCAGCGCTGGTCCCCATGTCCACGATGCTCCACTGGCGGAGCACATGGGCCAGGATATAGGCGCGGATCCAGTAGCGGGCGTAGGTGAAGAAGCGGAGGTTGCGCTCCGGCTCGAACCGGCGGACCGCCTCGATGAGGCCGAGGTTGCCCTCCGCCACCAGCTCGGAGATGGGGATGCCGTAGCCTCCGTACTTGCGTGCGACCTTGACCACGGCCCGCAGGTGCGCCTCGATGAGCTCGTTGGCGGCCTCGCGGTCGCCGGCGTCCCGGTAGCGCTGGGCGAGCTCGAGCTCGCGCTCGCGCGAGAGGACCGGAAGCCGGTCCACCGAGGTGACATAGGAGCGGAAGCTGGATTCACTCGACTCGTAGGCGCGCGACATTGTGTACCCTCAGGGATAGAGGTGCGCTGGTCCAAACCCGAAACCTAACGTATGAGTTAGATTTAATCTCCAACATGGCGAAGGTTAATGCTTCTGTCAAGACCACCTAAAATCTTACGTAAAGGTAAGAGTTTGGGTTACGCCCGTTCCGTTCAATCAGATGTCTGACCCCCGCCTGCCGCCTGCCCGCGATCAAAGACAGCCGTGGGCCCGGTTTCGATGCCCCACCTGCCACCGGTTCGTGGTGGCCAGCGCCCACGGGGTCTGTCCGCGCTGCGGCCTGCCGCCGCCCGCTCCGGTCGTCACCGGGCCTCGCGACGAGGCGACCTGGCAAAAGGTCGCCGGCCCTCCGGCCAGGCCAGGCTGGCCCTTCTTCGCCCTCGTCGCCCTGATGAGCCTGCTCCTCGGCGCCCTGGTCTCGGCGTGGGCGCTCCGGCTCTTGTAAGGCGCCGGCCCGGCCATTATGAAGGGCCCATGAGCGACGACTTCCTCGGCGACCGCAGGATGGCGCTTGAAGAGGCCTTCTTCCGCAAGGAGAACCAGAAGCACCTGGAGGAGCTTCGCCAGGAGCTCGAGACCAAGAAGAGCAAGGACGAGCTCCGGATCGCGTCCGGCATCACCGACGAGGAGGCGCTCGACCACCTGGTGGCGCTCGGCGTCAGCGGCCACACGCTGGTCGCCCTGTCGCTGGTTCCGCTGCTCCACGTGGCGTGGGCCGACGGCAGGATGGACGAACGCGAACGCGAGGCAGTCCTGATGGCGGCCACCGGCAAGGGGATCCAGACGGGCTCGTCGAGCTACAAGCTCCTGGCCGGCTGGCTCGAGCAGAAGCCGGATCCGATCCTGTTCGACGCCTGGCGCGCCTATATCAAGGAGCTGTCGAGCTCGCTGGTCCCCGGCCAGCGCGGCCTGCTCAAGTCGCAGATCCTCGCCTTCGCGCACACGATCGCCGAGTCGTCCGGCGGCTTCCTCGGCATGAGGAAGGTCTCCGCCGCGGAGGACGCCGCGCTCGCCGAGATCCAGGCGGCCTTCGACTAGATCTCTTCGCGGTGCTCGATCCAGCCGACCCGGCACGAGCCGACCCGTAGCTCGAGCAGACCGCGGCCGCGCACCAGGTAGCTGAGCACGGCGCGACTCTGGTTGCCGCGGCTGCGCGCGTAGGTGAGCAGGGTCTCGCTGGCGAACCGGCCGCGCCCCCAGCCCTCGAGGTGGCCGGCCATGCGCCGCGCGTCGCCGGCGTCCAGTAGCTGACATCCGCCGGACGCGCGCGCCTCGACCGTGAGCGCCTCGGCGTGCGGCAGGCCCTTCGCCGAGGCCAGGATGTAGGTCGGCAGGTAGCCGAGGTTGTCGATCGCCAGCGTGATGCGGGTGGCGCCCTCGCCGGCGCTCTCGCTGCCGATCCGGCTGACCGACAGGGCCGGGGCCATGGCGGCGACCCGCAGGAAGGCGGCGCTCTGGGCGTCGCAGATCTCGGCGAGCCGCTCGGTCGGCGGGTTCCACAGGCCGACCCGCGGATCGAGCCCGCCCACCTCGACCTCGCCGAGCTGCTGGTGGCGGGCGGGGCGCCAGGGCACGAACACCCGGCCGCCGTTCTCGTCCTGATCCCAGCGGGCGAGGAGCTCGAGGTCGTCGCGGTCGAGGTGGGTGTAGTAGTCGACGAACTTGTCGGGGCGCTCGAGCCCGAGCCGGTGGAAGACGTCCCACAGCTCGACCACGTAGGCGATGCAGCCGCGGTGGTGGTAGGCGTACTCGCTGAGGTCGCCGTAGAGCGGCGTGTCGGCCGAGTAGAGGAACTCCTGGAAGCCGGAGACCATCGGGTAGCCGGTCAGCTCCTCCGACCAGTTCCCGATCTCGCGGTAGATGGCGAGGTCGGACGGGTCCATCTTGCTGTCCGGCCCGTCGCCGAGCGGCCGGATGAAGACGCCGCCGAAGGTGTGGCAGTTGAGCCAGGCGAAGATCTCCGGGTGCTCGGTGGCGAACTCGATGACCGCGCGCGACTCCGGCTCGCTGCCGGGGAAGGCGCCGGCCCCCTGCTGGTCCGGCTCGTGGCGCCAGGAATAGGGGAAGTTGCGGTTGAGGTCGGTCTGGTTGTCCGACAGGTAGAACGGGCGCGGGACGGCGTGGCCGTCGAAGTTCTCGATCGAGCCCTCCGGGTAGATGCGGTAGTAGGGCGGCGGATCCTCCAGGCGCCGCGGCAGCATGAGGCCGGGAACCTCGGAGGACTCGACGAACTCGCCGGCCGGATCGCGCTGGCGCATGAGCAGAGACAGGCCGTCGCCGTCGATGTCGCCGGCCAGCCAGCGCGCGTGCTGCTTGCTGGGGCGGCGGTCGCGCGGGGCGGAGCGCACGTAGCGCCCGGTGGTGAGCACGCACTCGGCGCCGTCCGGCGACATGCGCGGGAGGATGTGGAACACGACCTGGCGCAGCCGCTCGCGCATGTGCTCGGGGAAGTCGTGCAGCGGCTCGCCCAGGTGGAGGCGAAGGACGTCCTCGGCCATGGCCAGGGCGACCGACGAGCCGGCGACCTCGACCGCGTGCATGTTGCCGTCGATCCAGACCGCCGGCCGCGCGCGGTCGGGATCCGGCCCGAGCGTGAGGAGCCAGAGGTCGCGCCCCTCGAGCGATCGGCCGATCGAGCGCACCCGGCAGAGGTCGGGAAAGGCGGTCCCCCAGGCCTGGATCTGAAGAGTCAGATCGTCGTGACGAAGGTAGGAGCGGCGGAAGCCGCGATCGAGGTCTGACAGGCTCGGCACCGGGCAAAGCATATCTGATATCGATGGGTTACACAGGTGCCAGCACCTGCCGGTTGCAGTGTGTCCGCGCAGCGCGAACACTTACCGAACCTGATTCGTCTCACATGAAAGAGGTGCCCATGCCCCGGAAACTCCCCGCAGCCCGTGTCGTCGGTGGTCTCGAGGCGCACCCTTCCGCACCGGTTCGCTGGTTCCTGCGCAGCGCCGGTCGCTCGATGCGGCGGCCGGCCGTCCACGAGGCGCTCGCCTTCGCCGTCGGGATGTGGCCGCTGTGGGTCCTCGCGCTGTCAGGGATGGGGCTCGTCTGGTTCCTGGCGATGACCGCGTCGCCGTGAGGTGATGACCAGGTAGTGGGTGATGGTCACCGCGGCGCCGATGGCGGCGCCGAGCGCGACCAGCGAGATCGCCACCCGCCGGAGATCGAGGACCAGGAGCAGCGCGACGCCGGTGACGTTGGCGTCGCGCCGGATGAGATAGGTGAAGCCGTTGGCCAGCGCGCCGAGCCGCGTGCGCGGCCCCGGGGGCCCGACCGGCTCGCTGGCCGGCGGCTTCTGGAACCACCAGGGGAACTGGGCCGAGTCGATCGGCAGCCCCATCCGGTGGAGATCGACGTAGAGGCGCGCCACCGTGAGCGCCCCGACCAGCGACCCGCCGACTCCGACCGCGAGCCAGAGCGGGCCGGCGCCGTCGCGGTAGAGCCCGACCCCGAGGCCGGCGAGGAGCGAGAAGGTGGAGATCTCGTCGGTCATGCTGTCGAGCCACTCGCCGAGCTTCGAGCTCTGCAGGCGGAGCCGCGCCAGGTCGCCGTCCACGCAGTCGAGCGCGTTGCCCAGCCAGTAGAGCCCACCGGCGATGGCGGTGTTCGCGTAGCCGCCGAGCGCGGCGAAGACCGCGGCCGCCACGCCGGCGGCCAGCGCCAGCGCGGTGACCTGGTTGGGCGAGACCCGGGTGCCGAGCAGGGCGCGGGTCAGCGGCCGGGTGAGCGGCCGGATGAGGTGATGGGCGATGAAGCCGTCGGCCGCCACCGACTTCCTGATCTCGGCGTAGAGCAGGCGCTCGGCGCGGGCCGCGTCGGCGCGGCTGCGCACCCGCAGCATCGGCTCGGGGGCGGCGCCGGCCAGCGCGTCGCGGCGGTAGACCGCCCGCCCGTCGAGGAGCAGCGCGCTCGCCGCCGAGCGGATGGTGACCTCGACCGAGAGCGCAACCGGGTAGCGCGCCAGCGCGGCGTGCATCGCGGCGACCGCCTCGGCGTCGTTCACCACCACCCGCGCGGAGGACCAGCCGAGCCGGGCCAGCTGGCGGAGCGGGCGAACCGCGAGCGGAATGCCGCCGACGATCGCCGTCGCCGGGACCTCACCCGGCGCCGATCGCGCGTCGATCTCTGCCCAGCGCTCGGTCACTCGCTCGGAACTTACCTCCGTTCGGGCCGCGCCGCGCCTCCGTGCCTGGCGTTGCCCTTGCTTGCAGCTTGCACCCCCGCCGCGTCCAGGGGATGGTAGCGAGATGTCGCGCGAGCGGCTCGCCCGGTCGACAGCGTTCCTCATCGACATGGACGGCACTCTCTACCTCGACGAGCGCCTGCTGCCCGGCGCGCGCGAGCTCCTCCATCTCCTCGACCGCCGCGGCCTGTCCTACCTGTTCGTCACCAACAACTCCTCGCGCCGGGCCGAGGACTACCGGCAGCGGCTGGCACGGCTCGGCATCGACGTGGCGCGCGACCGCATCCTGACCAGCGGCGACACCACCATCGAGTACCTCCTGCGCTCCACTCCGCATCGCAGCGCTTACCTGGTCGGCACGCCCGGGCTCGAGGCCGACTTCCGCGAGGCCGGCCTGGCGCTCGACGAGGACGACCCGGACTGCGTGGTGGTCGGCTTCGACACCACGCTCACCTACCAGAAGCTCGAGATCGCCTGCCGCCTCCTGCGCGCCGGCAAGCCCTACTTCGCGACCCACCCGGACCGGACCTGCATCACCCAGCGCGGCCTCATCCCGGACATCGCCGCCATCATCGCCGCCTGCCAGGCGGTCACCGGGCGGGCACCCGACCGCATCCTCGGCAAGCCCAACCGCGAGATGGTCGACGTCGCGCTGCGCCGGCTGGGCGGGGCCGCGGAGACCACCGCCATCGTCGGCGATCAGCTCGACACCGACATGACGATGGCCGAGCTGTCCGGCCTCTGCTCCATCCTCGTCCTGTCCGGCGAGACCTCGCGCGACCACCTGGAAGCCTGGCCGGCCTCGCGCCGGCCCGACCTGGTCGCCTCGCACATCGGCGAGGTGCTCGACTGGCTGCGCGACGGCGCCGCCTGAGCGAGCGGCCGCGATGGGATAAGATGCCTCGTGGCGTGCCTCGAGGTAGACGCCGTCATGGCGCTCGTGGAGGGCGACACAGCGGGCGTCGATCGGGCGGCGGCTGACCGGCACCTGGCCGACTGCGATCGCTGCCGGCAGCTGGTCGCCGAGGCGATGCGGGACTCGTCGATCGAAGTGCTCGAGACGGCGCCGGCCTCCCCCGCCGCTCGTTCCGGGCTCGCCCGGAGCGTCCTGCAATACGACATCATCCGCGAGCTGGGACGCGGCGGCATGGGCCAGGTGCTCCTGGCGCGCGACACCCGGCTCGGGCGCCAGGTCGCGATCAAGTTCCTCCACGACACCTCGGCCTCGCTCGGGAAGCGATTCCTCGCCGAGGCGCGCACGACCGCCCAGCTGCACCACGAGAACATCGTCGTCATTCACGAGGTCAACGAGCACAAGGGCCAGCCCTTCATGGTGCTCGAGTACCTCGAGGGGCATCCGCTCTCCGCGCTGGTGCGCCAGGGCCCGGTGCCGTGGCGGCGGGCGGTGGAGCTGGTGATGCCGGTCCTCCAGGCGCTCGCCCACGCCCACGAGCACGGAATCGTCCACCGCGACCTCAAGCCCGACAACGTGTTCCTCACCTCGAAGGGCGTCATCAAGGTGCTCGACTTCGGCATCGCCCGCGCGTTCGCCGCGCCGCGCGAGGGCGAGGGGCCGGAGGACCAGCAGGCCGGCGCGGATCCCGCCGGCCGCGACCTCAGGCTCACGCGGCAGGGGGCGATGATCGGCACGCTGCCCTACATGTCGCCCGAGCAGCACGGCATGGACGAGGTCGACGCCCGCACCGATATCTGGGCGGTCGGGCTCATCCTGTTCGAGCTCATCGCCAACGACCACCCGCTCGCGCCGCTCGGCCGCGACAAGCTCATGCGCAGCGGGATCCGCCTCGACGAGGAGATGCCGTCCCTGCGCGACCGGGTGGCCGGCGTGCCCGACGCGCTGATCAAGGTGGTGGACTCGTGCCTGCGCAAGCGCAAGCAGGAGCGCATCGGATCGGCCGGCGAGCTGGCCGCCGCGCTGACCGCCGCCGCCGGCCTGGCGGTGCCCGCCCCGCTGCCGCGGCTGCCCGAGCACGTGCGCGATCTGTGGGTGACCAGCGGACCGCAGCCGCTCGCCGTCGCCATCGCAGTGCTCGACGCCGCCCGCAACGTCCACCAGGCGCGCGACGCGCTGTGGAGCACCTCCCGGATCGCCATCCGCACCCTCGCCCTCATCGCCCTCGCCTGCCGCGCCGCCGGCGATGTCGACCGCGAGCGCGAGCTCGAGCACGCGCTCCTCGCCGACCTCATCCGCAGCCTGCGCCGCCAGGGGCTCAGGGACCAGGAGTGGCTGGCCCTCGCGCGCGAGCTGGTGCGGCCGTTTCGCGGCGCACCCGACAGCCACCGGATCCCCGCGCTGGTCGGCCTCTTGCATCCTCCCGGCGAGCCCGGCGATCTGCTCGAGCGCCTGCTCGAGCGCAAGTTTCCCACCGAGGGGGGGGCGCGCGGCGAGGAGCAGGTCCGCGAGCTGGTCGCCGACGGGCTGGTGGCGCTGGCCGAGCTCCTGCGGCAGGCCGCCTTCCTCCTGGAATACCGGCTCGGCGTCCCGCGGCAGGGCTGGCTCGAGAGCTGGATGGGCCTGCCCCGGCCGCGCCGGCCGATCATCCCGCGCCGCGAGCAGCTGCCGGACGACCAGGCGGTCCTGGTCGACCGCGGCGGCCGCCTGGTCGTCTCGCTCCATCCGCTGGTCCAGGTGGCCAGGCCCGCGCCGGGTCACGAGGAGGAGATGTTCCTGCTCGAGGGCGGCAGCACCGCCGGCGCCCTCCTGGTCTCGCTGCCGGTCGGCTACGAGCGCCACGACGAAGGGCTCTGGTCCACGGCCGGCGAGAGCCTGCTGTCCACCACCGGCGACGATCTGGCCCGGGTGGCGGACGACGACCTGCCGCCCTATCGCGGGCTGGCCTCCTTCACCCGGGAGGACGCCGACCGCTTCTTCGGACGCGAGCGCCGGATCGATTCGGTGGTCAACCGACTGCGGGTCGAGCCGCTGCTCGCCATCGTCGGTCCGTCGGGCGCCGGCAAGACCTCGTTCGTCCAGGCCGGCGTGGTGCCGCGCCTGCCGTCGGGCTGGTGGGCGCTGACGGCGCGACCCGGTCGGGCGCCCATCGCCTCGCTCGAGACGGCCCTGCGCGGCGCCGGCGTGGCCCTGCCCGGCGACCTCGAGGCCCGGCTGGCGGACGACCCGGATGCCCTCGGCACCGCTCTGCGCGCCGCCGGCACCGAGCGCGGGACCGTGGTCGTCTGCGTGGAGCAGTTCGAGGAGCTGTTCACCCTGTGCCCCGACCCCGACCAGCAGCGCCGCTACCTCGAGGGCCTCACGCGCGCCGCTCGCAACGGCGACGATCCGGTGCGCGTCATCCTCACCCTGCGCGACGACTTCCTGGTGCGCGCCCAGTCGGCCCCCGCCCTGCGCGATCGCCTGAGCCAGGCGGTCGAGATCCTCACCACGCCCGACCGCGGCGATCTGCTCCGCATCCTGGTCGAGCCGGCGCACCGGGCCGGCTACGAGTTCGACGACCCCGAGCTCCCCACCGAGATGGTCGAGGCGGTGGTCGACAAGCCGGGCGGTCTGGCCTTGCTGTCGTTCACCGCCGCCAGCCTGTGGGAGGCGCGCGACCGCGAGACACGCAGCCTCACGCGCAGCGGCTACCAGGCGCTCGGCGGGGTGGGCGGCGCGCTCGCGCAGCACGCCGAGGCCATGCTCGCCACCCTGGCTCGCGAGCAGCGCAACCTGGTCCGCGAGGCCTTCCGCCACCTCATCACCGCCGAGGGGACCCGCGCCACCCTCTCGCGCGGCGACCTCACCCAGCTGCTCGGCGGCGGCGACGACCCCCAGGCAGTCGTCGAGCGCCTGATCGCAGCCCGGCTGCTGGTCGCGCAGGAGGGCGAGGCGGGGGAGGACCGGATCGAGATCGTGCACGAGGCGCTGGTCTCGGCCTGGCCGCGCCTCGCCGAGTGGGTGCGCGAGGACGCCGAGGGCGCGCGATCGCGCGACCACCTGCGCACCGCGGCGCGCCAGTGGGACGAGCGCGGCCGTCCAGGCGCCCTTCTCATGCGCGACGAGGCGCTGGCCGACTACCGGCGCTGGCAGTCGAAGAGCCCCGGCCCGCTCACCGCGCTCGAGCAGACCTTCGCCGACGCCAGCCTGCGCGAGGACGCCCGCGGCCGGCGCATCCGCCGCATCACGCTGGCCACGATTGCCGTCGCGGCCTCCGGCGCGCTCGTCACGCTCCTCTGGCTCAACGGCCGCGCCAAGGAGCAGCGCCTGCGCGCCGAGGACAACCTCCTCAGCCTCTACGAGGAGCAGGGGCGGCAGGCGCTCCTGGCGCGCGACTACTTCCGCGCCCTGCCCTACCTGTCGGCGGCCCGCACCGGAGGGCGAAGCGGCCCGGCGCTGCGCTTCATGCTGGCCGAGGCGCTCCGGCCCCTGCGCCAGCGCCCGCTCGTCCTCGCCCACCAGGACGCCCCCACCTGGGCCACGTTCTCCCCCGATGGCAAGCAGCTGCTCACTGCCAGCGGAGCGGCGCCCGTCGCGGTGTTGTGGTCGACCGATGGTCGGCGGCTACACACGCTGCGGGGCGAGCATCGGGCCGGGCTGTACATGGCCACGTTCGATCCCGCCGGAGCGCTCATCGCCACCGCAGGCCGGGACGGCACGGCGGGCATCTGGTCTGCGCAGGACGGACGGCTGGTCGCCCGCCTGACGCATCCCGCTTCGGTCAACTGGGTCGCCTTCTCGCCTTCAGGCGACCGCCTGGCCACCGGGTGCGAGGACGGCTTCGTTCGCCTGTTCTCGCCGGCCGGAGCGCCCATTGGTAGTGTCGACACCGGCTCGCCGGTGACTCACCTGTCCTGGTCGCCTTCCGGGGACCGCCTGGCGAGCGCGGGCCAGGGCGGCGCGCGCCTGTGGGATCCCGCCAGGAGCGCCCTCGTCCGCACCCTCGACGCGGGGGAGTCCGTCGCGCGCGTCGAGTTCGCACCCGACGGCCAGACGATCGCGACGGCCTCTGCCGGAGGAGCCGTGCGTCTCCACCCGGTCGCGGAAAGCGGAGCCTCCCGCATTCTTTCGGGACACCGGGCCACCATCTACGATCTCGCCTTCAGCGCCGACGGGGCTCGGCTGGTCACCGCGAGCGCCGACGGAACCGCCAGGCTCTTCGCGCTGCCCGCCGGCGATCTGGTCGCCTCGCTCGAAGGGCACCGGGACGTCGTCTGGAGCGCGGTCTTCTCACCGGACGGCTCTCGCGTCCTGACCGGCAGCCTGGACGGCACCGCCCGGCTGTGGGACCGGGATGGCACGCCGCTGGGTGTGCTCGTCGGGCATTCCTCGCTGGTCTACCGCGCGGTCTTCGACCCGACCGGCCAGCGGATCGCCACCGTCGGACTCGACGGCTCCGCACGGATCTGGTCGGCGAGGGTCCGCTCGACCGTGCGGTTCCTGATCGGCCACCATGGGCCGATCAAGAGCGAGAGGTTCAGCAGCGACGGTCGCCGGCTCCTCACCGTCTCGGCCGACCGCACCGCGCGCATCTGGGATGTGGCGAGTGGCGCCGAGCTCCGCCGGATCGCGATTTCCGGCGACGTGGAGATCGGGCTCTTCCTGCCCGGTGACAGGTTCGGTTGGGCCGAGGGTGAGCGAATTCGCATGGAGGCGAGAGACGGCGAGACGGGCGGCACCACACTCGAGGTCGGCTCCCCCGTCACCTCGGCCGAGATCTCGCCCCAGGGCGACCGGCTGGTCACCCAGTCGGTGGACCGTCACGCCATCGTCTGGGACCTCGCCACCGGGAGGAAGGTCGCCGTCTTCCCGGCCACCTGGGCGGACCTCGGCGGGGACGGCCGAACCATCGCGGCGATCGGTATCGATGGACATCTGGAGGTGTGGGACGCGCTGACCGGCACGCGTCGCCTGTCCATCCGCACCGGTCGCGGGCCGACCTGGTACGCGCTTCCATGCGACGGCGGCAAGCGGATCCTCAGCATGGGCGCCGACGGCGCGCTCCGCCACTGGGACGCCGTCACCGGCGCCTTCGTTCGCTCGGTCTCGCTCAAGGTCAACTACTCCGGCCTCGAGGCGACCGATGACTGCAACTTCATCGCCGCGATGGGCGATCACCACCTCGCCACGCTCATCGACGCGGCGACCGGCCAGCCGCTGAACTTCATCGATTCGCGCCCGGCCGAGCCCCTGTGGATCACCGTCGATCCGCAAGGGAGCCGGGTGGCGGCGATCGATGGCGACCGGGTGGGCGTCTGGGATCTCGAGCTGGCCAGCGAGCCTCCCGAGAAGGTCGCGGCCTTGACCCGCTGCGCGGTCCCGTACCGGGTGGTCGGGGCCGAGTTCGTGCCCGCAGCGCCGGAACCGCAGGATTGCGTGCAGGAATGAGCCGCGTGTGCATCGGTCTGCCCGCTTGCACACAGCTGTGCAGCGCTGCACTCCGAGCGCACCCTGGACCTTGTGCAGGACATCCGCAAGTGCGTGTGAGGTGGGGAATTTCCGGATGGCAGCTACCTTGCATTTGCCAGGGGTCATGGGCAAGCGAGAGGCAAAGAAGCAGGTCAATCGGCTCCAGCTGCGTCGCGAGGTCATCCGCGTCCTGTCCAGCGACAACCTGGCCAAGGTCGTCGGCGGGTGGGGCAGGAACTGTGAGGAGACCGACGGCAACGGTTGCGGTCAGACCGTCAGACCGACGGGTCCGTGAAACCGCGCTGATCCCAAGCGTTCGCCGGGGCCGCTCGGCATGAGCGGCATCCGGCCCATCCTCGAACGCTACGCCAGCGGCTATCTCGACCAGGTCGCGGCGCTGTCGTACGAGGAGCTGGCCGATTACCAGTCGCCGCCGTTCGCCACCATCGCCTGCGGCGCCGGCGGCATCGCCTACGCGCTCTGGCGGGTCGGCGTGAGCCGCTCCGATCCCGGTCTGCTCGCCGCCGCGCGGCGCTGGACCGACGAGGCCCTGACCGCACGCTCGCAACGCAGTGCCTTCGTCGGAGGCGTGTTCGCCGGCGAGCACGCCGATTCGTCGGTCTTCTACGGGCCGGCCGGCATCGACCTGTGCGACGCGCTCGTCAGCCAGGCATGTCGCGAGCCTCGCCGCGCCGAGCGCGCCTTCGGGCGCTTCGCCGTCGCCGCGCGGCGCGCCCTGCGCTCCTCCTCCACCGAGCTCCTCCGGGGCGGCGCCGGCTTCCTGAGCGGCGCGTCGCTCCTGGCCGCCGGGTTGCCCGGACCGGCGCCCCGCCGCCTCGAGGAGGAACTGGCGCGGGCGCTCGCTGCCGCCGCGCGCGAACCGCTCGACCGCCCCGGCATGGGTCATGGCGACGCCGGCCTCCTGTTCGCGTTGCTCCGTTTCGCCGAACGTCGCGGGCGCCGCGTCCCACCTGCGGTCCGCGTCGGCCTCGAGCGCCTGGCCGGACTCGGCGTCCGCGCCGGACGCGGGACGCGCTGGCCGACCAGTGACGCGACGGTCCCGCACGACGGCGGCTGGTGCCGCGGTTCGGCTGGCTACGCGCTCCTCTTCGCCAAGGCCCACGAGGTGACCGGCGATGCGGCCTACGCGCGCCTGGCGCGCCGCGCCGGGCGCGACGCGCGCGACAACCCAAACGCCATCCCGGACCTCTGCTGCGGCGCGGTCGGCAGCGCCTACGCCATGCTCGCCCTGGCCCGCATCGATCCCGGCCGCGGCTGGCGCCGGCGCGCCGGCGAGCTCGCCATGGCGGTGATGGTCTCCGAGATCCAGCCCGAGTGGGCGCACGGCCTCTTCAAGGGAGAGGCCGGCACCTTCTGCCTCGCGCTGGATCTCCTGTCGGGCGAGACGCGTTTCCCCTGCCTCGAGGCCTGACCGGCCGAAAATGACAAGGGGCCGAGGGCCGCGTGCCCTCGACCCCGGCGATCGTCGCTTCCCTACAGGGTCTCGAGGTAGGCGATGAGGTCGTCGATCTGCTTGTTGCTCAGGCGGGCGGTCTTGCCCATGCCGTGCACCGAGCCGCGCTCGGTGAGCAGAGCGTCGAGGGTGGCGGCGCTGCCGTCGTGGAAGTAGGGCGCGCTCTCCGCGACGCCGATGAGCGACGGGGTGTCGGTGGCGTCCATGTCGTGGGCCAGCGCGTGCTGCTGGCGGTCGGTCATGCGGTTGCCGCCGTGGCAGGAGGCGCAGCCGGTGACGTCGCTCTTGAACAGCTTCTCACCGCGCGCGACCGCCTTCGTGTCCTTGACGCTGGGGTTGCGCGGCGGGTCCATCGACTCGAGGAAGGCCGACAGCTGCTTGACCTCGCTCGAGCCCAGGCCGTGGCCGCCGAGCCGCCGCATGGTGTTGGTCAGCGAGTCGGTGATGGTCTTGTCGCCGCCGTCCCACTTGAAGGGGTGGGTGCCGGCGATGCGGCCGGCCAGGAGCGGGGTCTGCAGCACCTTGCTCTCGATCCGCCAGGACAGGCCGTCGGTGCGGCCGTCCGGGTGGCAGCTCTCGCACGCCATGCCGCCGCCCTTCGAGATGCGGACGTCGTTGCCCTTGCGGAACAGGCGCCGGCCGGCCAGCTCGTCGGCGCTGAGCCGGCTCTGGGTCAGCTCCTCGGCGACCGCCACCTTCGCGGTCTGGGCGTCGTCGGCCTTGACCACCAGGAGCTTGCGGCTGAGGGCGCAGAAGACCAGCACCTGGCCGTCATCGGCCAGCGCCGCGCCGGTCGGGCCGCACTCACCCGCCTCGGACAGGGCGCGCTCGAAGGCCAGGTGGACCGAGGCCTGCGAGGCGTCGCCCATCACGGTCATCGAGTCGGAGCCGTAGCCGAACAGGTACAGGCGGTCGCGCGAGTCGTCGTAGGCCATCGCGCGCGGCTGGTGGAGCGACAGGCTGGCAGCCGCCAGGCGGGCGTTGCCCTGCTGGCCGGCCACGAACGCCAGCCGGTGGACGATGGGCGAGCTGAAGCCACCGCCGTAGCCGCCGGTGTTCTCCGAGCCTTCGTCCTGGTGCGGGGTGGACACCTGGTGCGGCACCACCGCAATCTCGTGGCCGATGAACGCGACCGTGAAGGCGGCGCGCGCCGAGCTCTCGCCCGGGTGATCCTTGGCGTTGCCGCTGGCGGCCACGTCCGGGTGCATGGCGCCGGCCACCACCTGCTTGGCGGCGCCGAAACCGAAGCCGCCGTTCTGCGGCGCGATGTTCTGGTTGAGGGCGACGTGCTCGAGGCGCGGGGCCTTGTCACCCTTGAGCGCGCCGCGCGCCATGGTGCCGGTGGTGAGGAAGGCGACCGCCACCTGGTCGCCGCCGCGCGAGACCGCGACGCCGCGCGGCTCGGAGGCGAGCCGGACCTTCCACAGGACCTCGCCGGTCTCGGCGCGGTAGGCGGTGAGCAGGCGGTCGGCGACCGCGGTGACCAGGAGCTTCGAGCCGTCCGGGGTCAGCGCGACGCCGTAGGGGTCGGCCGCGGTGTCGATCTCGCGCACCGCGCGCAGGCCCTTGCCGGCCAGCGAGACCACCTGGATCTGATCGCTCCGGCGGTTGACCACGTAGGCGAGCGAGCGGCCGCGGTCGACCGCCAGCTGCGAGGCCTCGGGGCCGATGTCGATGCGGGCCAGCGCCTTGCCCTTGCTGTCGGTGCGGACCAGCTGGCCGCTGTCGGGATCGATGACGACCGCGCCGTCGGCCAGCGCCGCGACGGTCGAGCCGGCCAGCGTGGTCGAGATGGCGAGGTGGCGGGGCGCGCTCGACTTGCCGACCGGCCGGGTCAGCATGGCGAACTGCTGGGGCGTGATGAAGCTGCCCTGCTGGTCGAGGTGCATGGCCCGCGACTTGGCCTCCGGCTGCCCGAGGGCGGAACCGAGGCCGAGCGCGGCGATGGTGTAGAGGACGCGGCGAGAGCGGTTGGAGCGCATTGTTTCCGTCCAACGCGCGAGGGCGCCGAAAAATTTGTCCATCGCGCGGGTGGTTGCTGCTCCCGCGTGCATCGGTTACACGGCGCCGGCAACCGGCTGGAATCAGGGAACGGCGGCGCAGGGCACCTGGAACGTCGCGCCGTCCTCGAGCCGCATCGCGGTGAGCGATCCATCCCACACGCACCCACTGTCGAGCGCGGCGAGGTCGGGTCGCAGGCGCAGGCCCAGGGCCGCCCAGTGGCCGCACACGATCCTGACGTCGCGCGAGCGGCGCGCCGGGTGATCGAACCAGGGGCACAGGCCCGGCGGCGCCTGGTCGGGATGGCCGTCGAAGTCGCGGTCCATGGCGCCCTCCCGGTCGACGCAGCGGAGGGTGACGAAGGCAGACACCGCGAGCGCCTGCCGCTCGGCCGGGTCGAGATCGGCCCGCCATCGGCGCGGCGCCTTGCGCCAGCTGCCGAGCAGATCGCCGGTCAGCCCGGCGCCCTCGACCTCGCGGGCCAGGCGCTCGGCGTCGTCCGAACTCCAGTCGGGCAGGAGGCCGGCGTGCACCATCAGCCACTGCCCCTCGCGGTGGACGAAGGGGCGGCGCGCCAGCCAGTCGATCAGCCGGTCCCGGTCCGGCGCCTCCAGCACGTCGTGGAAGGTGTCGCTCTTGCGCGGCTTGCGCAGTCCGCGCGCGCACGAGATCAGGTGCAGGTCGTGGTTGCCGAGCACCGCGACCAGGCGATCGCCCTCTCCCACCGCGAAGCGCAGGACCTCGAGCGAGCGCGGGCCGCGGTTGACCAGATCGCCGGTGAGCCACAGGCGATCACCCGCGGTCGGCCCGATGCGCTCGAGCAGGGCGCGGAGCTGGTCCCAGCAGCCCTGCACGTCGCCGATCGCGTAGGTCGCCATCTATTCGGGCGCGATCTTGAACACGTCCCCCTCGAGCTCGAGGACGTACATCTCGCCGTGGCCGTCGACCCCGAACGAGGTCGGCAGCGCGCTCCGCAGCGCCGCGTGCTCCTCTAGCCCGGCCGCCTCGCCGCTGGCGTTCAAGGCGAAGGACTGCACGTCCCCGGTCTCGTGGTCGGCGAAGAAGTAGCGCCCGCCCAGGCACGGCATCGCGCTGCCCCGGTA
>Ga0111539_10001570_pt1 | contig 30417 bp, 26 predicted proteins | sample RhiMethybrSRZTD1_FD_79667 | JGI IMG/M metagenome (GOLD analysis project Ga0111539, IMG submission 79667) | Populus rhizosphere microbial communities from Tennessee, USA - Rhizosphere MetaG P. TD hybrid SRZTD1 (version 2) (version 2) | ecosystem: Host-associated > Plants > Roots > Rhizosphere >...
CTCTGGGCCTCGATGCGCAATCTCTTCAGTGTCCTCATTTTTAATTCCATGGAAGCCTTATACCGACATATGGCTTCTCTTTATCGTTTGCAAATTGAATGATTCTCGTATTGAGAATTGCTGTATAACAGGTTAACTGGAGTTATATGAGATCAATGTGAGGCATTTGTCGTCGGGATGAGGTTTTGGCTAAGGACAGTAGAAGTGAGGGCAATGGAGATGGAAAACACGATGCTGAAGATTAATCGAATAATTAGACTTTCTGTTGCCAAACGGAAAGGATATCGCACGATGACCAGCATTCGCTCGCTTGAGCAAACGTCGCTTGAAAATTTTTCTTGGAATAAAGCTGCGAAATAGCTTTTAATGGAGCTATGGCGTACTGAATCGACTTGCGAAAACGAATCGTCGCCGAGGCCAACGCACCTGGCGCACGCCCTGGAAGCATTTCGCGCCGTCAATAAAATTGTCGTTCTTGAGCATGCTAGCGGTATGCTCAGATCTGTTTCTTTATCAAAGACAGCCTGACGGGAGTCCTCATTTCAGCTCCCAGAAACGGCTAGAGCCAATCTATGAACACTCGTCGCCAGTTCCTGATCCGCGCGCCCCTGGGCGCGCTTGTCGCGGCCAGTACATGTTGCACCGCGTCGTCGCCAACCAATCCGCCGTCGCCGCCCACGACAGCCGGCGCGCCGCCCACATTCGGGACCGGGGTCGGTTCCGGTCCCGATGTGACAGCGGCGACATTCGCTGAGGCGGAAAGGCTGATGCAAGTTACGATGACGCAGGCGCAGCGGCAGCAGGCCGCCGACTCGTGGCGCCAGACGCTTGCACAGTACCTCGAGCGTCGCACCGGGCCGCGGAAGGTGGCAATCGCGGACACCGACGCGCCGGCCACACTCTGGAACCCGGCGCTTCCGGGCGTGACGGCGCTGTCGGCGCCAGATCGGTTCGTGCGGTCTAAGGCCGACGGCGCTGCGCTGCCGTCATCCGACGACGACATCGCGTTCGCCCCTGTGACGCAACTGTCCAAGTGGATCGAATCGCGGCGGCTTACTTCCGAGCGACTTACGAACATCTATCTCAGTCGCATCGAACGGTTGGATTCGAGGATACGATCGATCATCACGCTGACCAAAGATCACGCCCTCGCCAGAGCGAAGGCAGCCGACGCCGAAATCGCCGCCGGCAAATATCACGGCCCGCTGCACGGCATCCCGTACGGCGTGAAAGATCTGCTCGATACGAAAGACATTCCAACCACATACGGCGCCGAACCATTCCGCAACCGCGTTCCATCGGCGGACTCCACGGTGGTGCGCAGGCTGAACGACGCCGGCGCGGTGCTGTTGGCCAAGCTGTCGCTCGGCGCGCTCGCGCTCAACGACATCTGGTTCGGCGGCCAGACGATGAACCCGTGGCTTTTGGAAGAGGGCGCGTCAGGATCGAGCGCCGGGCCCGGGGCGGCGACGGCTGCGGCGCTGGTTGCGTTTTCTATCGGCAGCGAGACCGGCGGGAGCATCGTCAGCCCAGCGATGCGCTGTGGCGTGACTGGCCTGCGCCCGACGTTCGGCCGCGTGCCGCGCACCGGCGCGATGACTCTCTGCTGGTCTCTCGACAAGCTCGGGCCCATGACACGGACAGTCGAAGACGCGATGCTAGTCCTTCACGCCATCAGCGGGCCTGACGCGGGCGACGTGTCGAGCGTGCCATGCCGGCTTGACTTCGACGCCATGGCGCCAGTTGCGGGATTGAAAGTCGGCTACATCGCCCAATGGATGAAAGAGAGTCCAGCAACGGACGTCGACCGAGCGGCAATGGAGACAGTGAAGAAGCTGAAAATGGAGCTGAAGGAAGTGACGCTTCCCGATTGGCCCTACAGTTCACTTATGCCGATTCTATTTGCAGAAGGCGCGGCGTCGTTCGAGGAACTTGCGCTTAATAATGAACTCGGGTCACTCAAGGCGCAGGTCAAGGACGCGTGGCCCAATTTATTTCGGCAGGCGCGATTTCTTTCCGCAGTCGATTTCGTGCAGGCCGATCGATTTCGGCGCAAGGTGGCGCTGGAAATGGCGCGGGTCTTTCGAGAGGTCGACCTTTTGATAGCGCCGTCACTACGTGACGAGCAGCTCACCATCACGAACTTCACCGGTCATCCCTCGCTCACGCTGCGCGCCGGGTTCGTCAATGTCTCGGAAGCGCGAAGTGACTGGGCTCCGGATCCGGCGAATCCGCTGCCAAAGTTCAATCCACCCCGTCGCGTGCCGCACGGGATCACGATTCTTGGCCGCCTATTCTGCGACGGGTTAGTTGGGCGGGTGGGAATGGCGCTAGAACGGGAATTCGGCGTGATATGGGAAAGGCCGGCAGGGTTCTAGTGTGATACCGCGCCGTCCGGTCAACTCTGACATTAGCCGTCAAACTGCGCGGCGCCAATGGCTATGCCGCAACATAAGGGGTGTACGGCCTCAGCGCGAATAGAGAGAGCGAAAAAAACCGGGGGAGATGCGAGTCAGGCTCCGCTTTTTCGTTGATGGCTGCAGTCAGAAAAGCAGGCCGCTGCGGATATTCAAATCCTTGGGGTGAAAGACTTGGCACGTACTGTTATCCATCATGTGATTCTGCAGGACTTCCGCTATCTCTCCCGTTTTTTTCGGTCTCGTGCAGCGCTGATGTTCCTCCTGCAACAGAATCAACTGCTGGAAAACCGCTAAGGACTGCCTGAAGGCTCTCTCAAGGTGATGCGAGGATGTGATTGGCATACGAAAGCTGAGGGATGCCGGTCGGCGCAATGTGTCGGAGCTACTTCCGGGTTTAGCAATTCGGCTCTTAGCTTCCGTCTTGCGAGAGTAGCCCAGTGAATGGTTCTGGGAGAATGGCAACGCCCCCCTGCTCCTGTAATCGAACGATTGCTACTCCGGGAAAAGGAGATATATGAACCCCAGCGAGTTTCGTGAGATTGGCCACATGGTAGTGGATTTACTGGCTGAGTATCTGGAGCATATCGGAGAAAAGCCCGTATTTCCACGGGTGGATCCACACCTGCTGACAGAACTTTTCGCTGAGCATCTGCCAGAAGAGCCTAGCCCGGCAGAAAAGATTTTGAGGGAACTAGAGGAGAAGCTTCTGCCATATTGCACACATGTCGGACACCCGGGTTACATGGGATTGATCACCCCGTCGCCGGCTCCCATCGGCGTTATTGCCGATTTCATTTGTTCCGCGCTCAACCAGAATCTAGGGACCTATACGATTGGCCCGGCCGCAGTGGCTATGGAGCGACGCGTCGTTCGCTGGCTCACCGACTTGATAGGTTACGGCGAGAAGGCTGGTGGCAATCTCACCAGCGGCGGCATGATGGCGAACTTCATCGGTTTGAAGCTGGCGCGTGATTGCGTTTCGGGCGACCGGATACAGCAAGAAGGCGTTCGGGAGCCATGGGCAGTATACGTTTCGGAGGAACGGCACGTTTCGGTGGACAAAGCTGTCGATTCTGTCGGACTGGGCCGGACGGCGTTGCGCGCGCTGCCTACGGACGCTCAATTCCGGCTGCGCTTGGATGCGCTTGAGATGGCAATTGCGGAGGATAGAAAACGTGGAGTACGCCCCATGTGCCTGGTTGGAATCTTTGGGACCACGAACACCGGCGCAATCGATCCGATACGCGAGCTGCGGACGATCGCAGATCGCGAAGGAATGTGGCTTCACATTGATGCCGCCTACGGCGGAGGCATGCTGCTCTCTCGCGAGTTCTCCGTGCCGGATCATGGGTTGGAGCAGGCGGACTCAATCACTGTTGATCCGCACAAATGGTTCTATGCGCCGCTCGATGTGGGAGCAGTGCTGGCGAAAGATGAGAGCCGACTGACAGCCTCTTTCGGATTGAAACCATCATACCTCACCGATGAACTGGATCGTATGGATGAACGATACCAATATTACGTTCACGGCTTCGAACAATCACGGCGTTTTCGTGGCCTGAAGGTGTGGATGAGCTTCAAACGCTACGGGGCACGCCGGATCGGCGAATGGATCGATGGCAATGTACGTCAGGCGAGACACCTTTATTCTCTGGTAGCAAGTCATCCTGAGTTCGAAGTGGCGGGCGAGCCTCCCATGTCAGCGATTTGCATTCGCCATCTTGGCGCGGACCCTGACGAGGCGCAATCGAAGAGACTGCACGCGGAGGTTGTGATGAGAGTCGAGCAAAGCGGAAAATTCTGGTTCTCGACGACTGAGTTGAAAGGAAAGACCTGGTTCCGTATCAATCCGGTCAACTTTCGCACGCAGACGGAGCACATGGATCAGTTGTTAGGCCTCCTGGAGCATGAATGCGCCTCGGTACTCCACAGCTTGGGCTAAATCAAAGCGCACAACATTGCGCCGTACAGGGCTGTCTCTAACGAAAATTCCGTCTTTCTTTCTTTTCATACACTTACTGACATTAAGTACTAACAGTTAGCTTGCCGTTATTAACGATCTCTCTACGCTAAGTGCGAATTTTGATATGGAGAACAGTGGTTGGGAGAATGACGAGCGAAGTTGTTGAAAATACAGGTGAATCGAGTTTTGGCGAGGCACACCTCTTCCATCCAGAAATGCGCCAGAAGCTCGGCGGCCGGGATCACACGACGATGCTCGATTTCGAAGCGTGGCTCCCACGGCATCAACTCGACCCCCGCCAACCATATCGAGCGTACCAGTACGAGGCCTCGCTCCGGCCCTGTGAGGCACGCGCCACGGGTGAAGCCGAGCAGCCGCGCATCAACGACGGTCGCGCACGCTTCCTCCAGGACCTCTCGGCGGAGAGTTTGCTCCCAGGATTCATCGCCTTCGGGACGGCCTCCTGGCCAGCCCCAGCGTTCGCCGTCGTTGCTGATCAGTACGATCTGATCATCTGCGGTCATACAAAAAGCGTTCGCTCCGTGGGCGATACCATCCGGAGTAGTATCCGGAGGAAACCAGGCGATCAACCAATCGCCCCCATTAGAGTAAACCGTGAACTCCTCGCCGTCGCGCGCTATGGGATATCCCAACATTGTCCTCCTCATTGCGAGCAGTAGAGATGGGCTGGCGGCAGAGATCAGCAACACGTTCCTGGCGCTCAGACAGACAAGAGCTTGATGATCTCACTGCTCGGACGTACGTCGCCGAATATTCGATAGAAGGTGGCGAGCGTTGCCTCGTGTAGTCCATGGGCGTGCCCAGAAAGGGCATCGGAGACCATGATCACCTTGTATATGAGTTCGGTGGCGTCACGGGCCGACGACTCGCAGCAGATATTCGTTACCGCTCCTGCGATCAGCAGAGTATCAATACCGAGTGGATCGAGTTGCTCATTCAGATCGCATTTGCCAGGGAAGAACGCGCTCGCGCCAGATTTGACCGCAAGGATGTCACCCTCTCTCCGTTGGAGTTCGCGCCATAGTTGTGTTCCAGGCCCATTCGGCTGCCCGTCATTGAAATAACGGGTCGCGAGTTCGACGCCGAGGATGGCAGCGAAGTTCGGTGGCATGACCGGCATAGTCGACAACACCCACGCCACGACGCCACCGCCGTCTCGTACTGCGCCTGCCACAGCGTTAACGATCGGCGTCATGCGCCTACATTGCTCATCGCTTCCGACAGTTGCCGTGTCGAGATCGATCACGACGAGCGCGGTCTTCGGCGCCTCAATGGTCTCAAATGCATGCAAGCGCCCGCGCCGGCGGACGACCTTGTCGACAATCTTCTGTGGTATACCGCTCGGATGTTCCATGCGCCCGTTTTCACCCGCTTCGAAATTTATATCAAGTCGCCTTCCGCTCTCCGTATTCAATTCGTTGTTGCTCAAGAGGTCAAGCGCGTACAGAAGTCGAGTTTGTTCCCGTCTGGGTCAATTACCCGAAAATCTCTGATTCTGCCCTCGAAGTCCTCCGGCGGAGATTGGACTTTTATCCCTCTGCCAGTGATTTCTTCATGCAAAGCATCCACATCCGGAACGTAGAGAAAGACCAACCCGCCCGGCTGGCAATCTCCCGCATGTTGCGAAAGATACAACGAGAACCCGTCGCGGCTGATCGTCATAAAGACAGGGAGATGCGGCGCAAAGCGGTGTTCGCTCTCAATACGGAACCCGAGTCCGTCCACATAGAAAGCCTTACTCTTTTCATAATCAGTGATGCGAAGCGCCGGATATACGTTCTGCATATGTTTTACCCGTCATTTCTCAGCGCTATCATCGGATCGACTTTCGTCGCCCGCCGCGCCGGCAGGTAGCATGCCGCGACCGCCACACCAGTGAGTAGGAGCACGATCAGCCCGAACGTCGCCGGATCACTTGCGCTTACTCCAAAGAGCAGATGGCTATCAAGCTGGTCACTCCCAGCGCCGCCACTAGGCCGATGACAATTCCGATCGAGGACAATATCAGTCCTTGCCCCATTACCAGTCTCAAGACGTCACGCCGCTGCGCCCCTATAGAGATGCGGATGCCGATCTCACGCGTATGTTGGCTGACCGAGTACGACATCGCGCCGTAGAGTCCGATCGCGGCCAGCAACAGCGCGGGCAGGCCGAAAAGACTCAGCAGCGTCGCAGCCATCCTAGGCAAGAAAGGCGAGATGCCGAAAACTGGCGTCGAAGCCGCGACCCCACTTTCCGCTTTCCAGGCGAGCCTGCCTATTAAAGTCATTGGAAATTTTCGTGGAAATAAGACGGCAATGATTGGCCTTCTCACCCCTCTACTTCTTTCAAGACGAATTCAGCGAAGAATCGTCCGGCGGCGCTAATCCACCAGGGACGGAGTTTTCGTAACATAAGACAGTGAGACCGCGATATGTTAGTAAATTCGCTCCCTAATGAGAACGGGCTGTTAGTTGCCCTTCCTCCTGCCGTCCGCGACCGCTTGAGGCCAAGCCTCAAAAGAGTCCGACTGGAAGCGGGCAGTACGCTCTACGATATCAGCTCCACATTCGAGCGCACCTGGTTTATCACAAGCGGAATCGTCTCCTTGCTTACCGCTCCGGAAGCTGGCGGCGTTATCGAGGTCGCAGCCGTCGGCCGAGAAGGCATGGTCGGTTTCTCGGGGCTCACGAAAAGAAACGGAGTGAAGCTCCGGGCATACGTGCGGATTTCAGGCGAGGCGCTGCAGATCGACGCGAAGACTTTACAAAATATAATCGAGCAGGAAAGCGCGTTTTTGGGGCTGCTCCTCGATAATACATATACTTTGAGCGCGCAGATTGCGGTGACGGCCACCTGCAATCGGTTTCATAAGGCAGAGCAGCGTCTGGCGCGGTGGCTACTGACAGCGCGAGATCGAGTCTCTTCAGATTCGATGGCTCTCACGCATGTCGAAATGGGCCAAATGCTCGGAGTTTCCCGTAGCCGCGTCAGTCTGGTTGTAGGAGCGCTACAGAAGAAAGGGCTGATTCATTATTTGAACAGCCAGGTCAGAATTCTGAAGATACTATCGGCAGGATTGTCCTTTCTCCGGTCATAAATCACCTTTCACCAAAGTATGGCGTATCTGTTGCGTCTATCTATCTAAATTACTCGTGCCACTCTGCTCAGTTTCGTCTGATCAAGGAGGTTGGTTGCAGTTTTTGCGCCGCCAGAGGTGAATATGAAAGAACGACAACTCACCGTGTTGATCGCGGACGACGCGCCGGATTCCCGCGCCGCTTTGCGGGATACCTTTTCGCGCGATCAGGAGGCGCGCTATGTGGTGATCGAAGCGGAAAGCGGCGACCGAGCGCTCGAACTGTGGCGCGCGCGGAAGCCGGATTGCCTGATTCTCAAAGGCGACTTACCAGATTTGCATGTATTGGACGCGCTCAAGAAACTTGCCGCCGAAGAGGGGGCGCCGGCTTGCGCTATTGTCGTAATAGTCAGTTCGGGCGACGCGCGACTTACCGCCGAGGCTATGAAGAGCGGTGCGCATGACTGCCTCGAAAAGAGCAGCGCCAAGGGGGCGGAACTGCGCCGCGTCGTGAGCCAGGCCTTCGAAAGGGCCGAAAAACAGCGGTGGGATGCGGCGCGTGAGTGTGAATTGGTTGAGAAGAACCGCGCGCTCGAAGCCAGTCTCGCCGCCTTGCAGAGAGCCGATTCCGGGCGCGCACAGAGTGAAGAGGCATGGCAGGTCGCCCGGGCTGGCGCCGGTTCTCAGCGCACGGTCGTCTCACATCCGGAGGACGATTCTCACAATCAAGCCGAAGAGCAGTTGCGGCTGCTCAAGACGGCGATCGAGCAGAGTAACGAATCGATTATCATCGCGACGACGCAACTCTACCCGCCAGGCCAACAGATCGTTTACGTCAACTCTGCCTTCACGAGGATGACCGGCTACGCGCCCGAAGAAGTAATCAGCAAAACGCCTCACATTTTGCAAGGACCCAAAACCGATCCTTCCATACTCAGTCGGCTGCGCGAGGATTGCGCGGCGGGCAAGGTCTTCCGCGGTGAGACTATCAATTACCGCAAGGATCGTTCGGAATTTCATCTCGAATGGACCGCCGGGCCGGTGCGGAACGAACGCGGCGAAGTGACGCATTTTGCCGCCGCGCTGCGCGACGTGACAGAGCGCCGGCGAGTCGAAGAAGAGCTGCGGGCGAAAGAGGCGCAACTACGAGCCATCCTGGACTATTCCGCAGCGGTCGTCTTCGTCAAAGACCTCGAGGGCCGCTACCTCAGGGTCAATCGCCAGTATGAGGTCTTGCGCGGCATAACTGAGGCCGAGGTGAAGGGCAAAAACGATTATGATTTGTACGCTAAAGAGATCGCCGACGCTGTACGCGCCAACGATCAGGAAGTAATCGCAGCCGATACGCCGCTTCAGTTTGAAGAGCAGGTCGCCTTCGCCGAGGGGCCGCACGACTTCATTGCAGTCAAGTTTCCGCTCCGCGACGAGAGCGGGCAGCCGTACGCCGTTTGTGGCATCGCCACTGACATCACTGAGCGCAAACGCGCTGAGATGGCGCTGCGTGAGAGCCAGGCGCTCAATCAGGCCGCCCTCGATTCGCTTGCGGCCAACATCGCCTTGCTCGACAAGGCCGGAAACATCATCGCCGTCAACGAGGCCTGGAAACGTTTCGCGCAAGAAAATGGCGGCGCGGCCATTGCCGACAGCGTGGGCGTCAACTACCTGGACGTCTGCCGCCGCGCCCAAGAGCGGGACGACGGCGAGGCGCGGGCGGCGCTGGTCGGCATTCAGTCGGTGCTGAACGGCGCGCGCCCCAACTTCATAATCGAATATCCCTGCCACTCGCCGGACGAGAAGTGTTGGTTCCTGATGTCAGTAACGCCGTTGGGCGGCGAGCGCGGCGGAGCTGTCGTCGCACATACCAACATCACCGAGCGCAAGCGGGCCGAGGAAACGATAATCGAGAGCGAGTCGCGCATCCGACAACACATGGACGCCATGCCACAAATGGTTTACACATCCCCCGCCGACGGAATGACCGATTACGTCAATCGGCGGTGGCAAGAGTACACGGGCCTCTCATGGGAGCGGTGTCTGGGAACCGGTTGGGTGAAGAGGCTTCATCCTGACGACCGCGAACGCGTGTGGCGGCAGTGGCTGGAGGCGGTCAAGGCCGGTCAGCTTTTCGAGATGGAGTACCGTTTACGCCGCAAAGACGGCCAATATCGATGGCACTTGTCACGCGCGATCCCAATCCGTGACGGGCGGCGGCAGATCGTCAAATGGATCGGAACCTCGACTGACATTCACGACCGCAAGGAGGCGGAAGCCGAGCGCGAAGAGTTGCTTGTCAGCGAGCGAGCGGCGCGCGACGAGACGGAACATGCGGCGGAGAGTATCCGGCGGTTGCAGGCGGTGACCGACAGCGCTCTCGCGCGTCTTACGCTCGACGATTTGCTGCGCGAGATGCTGGCCCGGATTCGTGAATTGCTCGCAACCGACTCCGCATCGATCCTCTTGTTGACGGAAGATGGGCAGTCGTTGTCCGTGCGCGCCACAATCGGATTTGAGGATGCCGCGACGGGACTGCGTGTTCCGTTCGGAAAGGGCGTGGCCGGCTCCATCGCGGCGAGCCGCGCTCCGCTCGTTGTGGAAGACCTCTCGGCGGTCGAGGCGCCTAACCCGGTACTGGGACAAAATGCCCGTTCCCTGATCGGCGCGCCTCTTATAGTGGAAGAACGGCTCATCGGCGTAATTCATGCCGACACAACCCGGCCCAGGCGTTTTACCGAGGGCGATCTCCGGTTGCTGCAACTGGCTGCCGACCGCGTCGCGCTGGCTATCGAGCAGTCGCGCCTTTACGAAGTCGAGCGGCAGGCGCGGCGCCAGGCCGAAGAGGCCAACCGGATGAAGGATGAGTTCCTCGCGCTCGTTTCACATGAATTGCGTTCGCCTTTGAACGCGATTCTCGGATACGCGACTCTGTTGCGGTACGGCGAGTTGGATGCCCTGAAGGTCAAGCAGTCGGCGGAGGTCATCGAGCGCAGCGGGAAGGCGCAGACGCAACTGATCGATGACCTGCTCGACACGGCCCGCATCATCAGCGGCAAGCTCAGGATCGAGATAGGTCCGGCAGACCTGATCTCGGTAATTGAGCAGGCGGTTCAGACGATCCGCCCGGCGGCGGACGCCAAAGGGATCTCGCTCGAAACTGATCTCCCCTCCGAAATCGGCCAGATCACCGGCGACACCGCACGCTTGCAGCAAGTGGTCTGGAACCTGCTCTCGAATGCCGTCAAGTTCACTCCGCAGGGGGGCCGCATCGAAGCGCGTCTGGAGCGCGCGGACCCATACATTCGCATCACCGTGAGCGACACGGGCAAAGGCATCAGCTCTGATTTCCTGCCCTATGTCTTCAACCGCTTCCGACAGGCCGACGCGTCGAGCGCCAAGAGGCGCGGCGGCCTCGGACTCGGACTGGCTCTAGTCAAATACCTTGTCGAGTTGCATGGCGGAACAACCGAGGCTGCGAGCGCGGGCGAAGGCCAGGGCGCGACTTTCAAAGTTACGCTTCCGGTCCGCGCCGTCGCCACGCCGCTCGGGGAGGCCGAGGGGGTGGCGGTTAAGGTCAAGAGTTCGGGTGAGCTAGCCGGCGTGCGCGCGCTGGTGGTTGATGACGCGGACGATGCGCGCGAATTGATTGGGACGGCGCTTACGCAGTGCGGCGCAAACGTTGTCGCCGTCGGTTCTGTCGCGGAAGCCTACACTCTGATTACCGCGACTCCGCCTCAGTGGCGGCCCGATGTGATAGTGAGCGATATAGAAATGCCGGTTGAAGACGGCTACAGCCTGATACGGCGGGTGCGTGAGTGGGAGCGCGAACGGGGCGCTCATATACCGGCGGTGGCGCTTACGGCCTATGGACGAGGCGAAGACCGGGTGCGCGCCTTGAGGGCCGGCTTCCAGACGCACGTCGCCAAGCCAGTCGATCCTGACGAACTGACCACCGTGATCATGAGCCTCGTCGGGCGCACGAACAGCGCCAAAAAGACCTAGGCCGACATTCGCAGTTGTGTAAGAAAAGCGGTTGATGAAACGGCCGGGCAGGTTACAGCTCATCACTGAATAATCTTCTATTCCACATGCCCGGAATGATTCCTAAGACTCACTCTTACAAAACAGCAGCCACACGATGAAATCCTGGTAGGTCATTACTCACAATGTCGGACAGAATGGCGAGCAAGTCGAGTCCACACAGAACGGATTGAATTATTCGGTTGGCGCGCCGATGACGAACTGCGCGAGATTACCCAGCGGAATGTGGAATATCCCCCAGTAGGATCCATAAAACAGCCGAAATTCAAGGGCGGAGCCCTTGTCGCAACTGGCACATCGGTTGCTCTCTCAATGACTGCTTGTTCATTTGCGATTCTTCTCAAGAAAGAGGAGTTTTATGACCGATCAAAATTCAAGCTCGATACAAGGATTGAACCAGAGATCCAACACTTCATTCGCAAGTGTGTTGTTTGCCGGCGCCGTCTTGATAGCTTTGCTCGCATTCTTCTACGCGCAGCTCAACCGAACCGCGACGCCGCCGGAGCGACATGCGCCCAAGGAATTTCTGCGCGCGGGCTTGCCAGGCTTCGAGCAATATCGCCGGCTCATCAACGTCGAAGGGGTGAAGGCGACACAGACTTCTTGGAAGCCGGGCGTCTTCGTGACGGAATTGACCGCCGTCGTGAGGAATTCTACCGGTCAAACTATCAGCGAACTCGAGATGCGTGGAGTGGTCTTCAATGAGAGGAGAGAGCCGGTGGGCGAGCGGACGGTCAGCGTGATCCCCGAACAACGGGCGTCTCTCGAACCGAATGGGACGATGAAAGCGCGCATCGTGATTGAAGGCCTTCCGCGAAGGGCTCATCGCAAAGGGATCGACATGGAAGTCACCGGCGTGCGGTTCGAATGAGAACGACCCCCGCCTCCGGCGCCCTCAAAGGAGAATGCAAAGATGAAGATTCTGATTGCCTACGACGGTTCGAGTTGCGCTGATTCGGCGCTGGAAGATTTGCGACGGGCCGGGTTGCCGCGCGTAGCAGAAGCGGCGGTTCTTTCGGTCTCCGAGCTGTGGATGCCGGTGGTGGAAAGCGCCGGAGCGGGGGAAGTGCGAATAGTTGGGGCATTACCCGCTTCGCTGGAAAAAGCCGAGTCGCTGGCCCGAAGAGCCTGTGAGCGTGTTCAGTCATACTTTCCCGATTGGACTGTGAAGGCTGAAGCGCGCTCGGGCTCGCCCGCCAGCGTGGTCATTGAAAAGGCTGACGAATGGCGCCCCGATTTGATCGTCGTCGGTTCACACGGCCGCCCGGCGCTGGGCCGATTCATGCTCGGAAGCGTCTCGCAGAAGGTCGTGACTGAAGCGCATTGCTCGGTCCGTGTCGCGCGTGGCGGAGGCTCAGACGCTAAGACTCCGGCGCGTTTACTGATAGGGGTGGACGGCTCTCCTGACGCTGAAGTGGCGATCAGGGCGGTTGCGGCGCGTGTTTGGCCCGCTAACAGCAAGGCGCGTGTGGTCATCGCTCTCGATGATGTGGTTTCGGAGGTCATTGATCAGATAGAAGGCGGGCGCGCCTGGATACACGAGACGATCGAGGCTGCGGGCGCCAGACTGCGAGCCGCCGGTCTGACCGTTTCCTCACAGATCAGAAAGGGCGACCCTAAAAGCATTCTTCCCGCCGAGGCCGAAAGCTGGGGAGCGGATTGCATCTTCCTGGGAGCGAGAGGTCTCAACCGCTTTGAACGGTTCAGGCTGGGCAGCGTATCCGCAGCCACGGCGGCTCGCGCGCATTGCTCGGTCGAGGTCGTGCGACTAAGAGGGAGGGCTGAGTGAATATTCAATCAATGCGTAACTACACTGGAGATGCCCGCCGGGGAGCGATTCTGGTTGAGGCGCCGATTGCGGCCTCGCATGGCAAGGCAAAAGGGTTGAATAGAGGGGGTGGCCCGCTGGCAAAAATAACGGCCGTTGGCGTCATCGTCCTGCTCATCAGCGCCGCAGCCTACCTGGGATCGGCGGCGTATCGAGAGGTTCAACAGGGTCGCAGTCTGAACGAAGGGCAGGATCGGCGTCTAGCGCAGTTAGAGGAGCAAATATCGCGGAACAGCCGACAACTCAGCGATCTAGCGCTGTCTAATCAAGACCTGCTCGCCAATCTTTCGCTCCCTACGAAATTGTCGAATGATTTCAACAGCGGTGTTTGCCTGATCTCCGGATCTTATGTCTTCATCGATCCGAACACCGGCCTTCCTCTGCGGGGGATGAAAAAGCTGAAGGATGAATCCGACGATGTCGAGCAACCGCAGGGCACGACGGGAGGAGACAGCGAAATCGCCGAGGTCTTTTATACGGGGACCGGGTTTCACGTCGGCGGCGGGTATATTTTGACGAACCGTCACGTCGTCGTCGAGCCGTGGAAATACGACGCTTTGTCCTATTTCTTCGGCAAGATCATCAATGTTCAGCCACGTTTGGTTAAATTGGAGGCGTTTTTCCCCGGCCGGCGACGGCCCTACCAACTGACTGTCAAGCAGGCCTCGTCGCGCGACGATGTTGCCGTTTGCAAGTTGAGCGGGGCGGAAGCGTCGAAAGAGATTCCGGCCCTCCCGCTCGACCGGGGCGCAGAGCCGGCGAAGATCGGGCAGGCCGTCACGACCATAGGGTTTCCTGCGGGCGCGGATCGTCTTTTGTCGGTATTGCCGGAGGGAGAGGCGAAGCGGCTGCTGGAACAGTATGGCGAAGAAGGCCCGTCTCTGCTCAATCAATTGGCGCGTCGCAACATCTTCAAACCGCTGACGTCGCAAGGGCACGTGATGGATTTGTACGAAGATCGGATCGTGTACGACGCAGCGAGTGGCGAGGGGAGTTCCGGCGCGCCAGTCTTCGGGCCGTCAGGGCGCGTGATCGGCATTCATTACGGATACTTCGAGCAGAACAGGTTATCGAACTACGCGGTCCCGATCGGCCACGGCCTGGAGTTGTTACGCCAATCCGGCTGGAAGCCTATAAACTAATCGCGGACAGAAGACGTGAGACCGATTCTTCAATTGAGCTGTAGGCTGAAATTATTGAGGCGTCGTGTCCTCGCCGAATCGTCGCGCGAGTGAAGACAGGTAGGCGTCCAGCGTCGCCGTATGGCCGAAGACGTAGCGCGACATGAACCGAAAGAGCGCATTCGAGACTTCGCCGTCTTCGGTGATCGTCACACGCGCGCCGCCGTTTTCCGGCGCGAACACATACGTCCATTTGCCTGAATAGCCGAGGTCGGTGTCGAGAATTCGCGTTACCATTCGCTTTCCGGGAACATCTTCAGCTAACTCATAGTTGACCGTCCCATTCTTTCCTTCCTCACGGAGACGGACTTTCCCGTCGGGTTGTGTCTGGACCTCGACTCGTTTCACGTCCGAGCGCCACGCCGGGGCCGCGGTGAAGTCGCGAATGACAGCATAGACATTTTGCGGCGACTGGCGCAGAAAGATCGAGCGGGTGGCGGTGTGCGACTTAGATAGACGGGAACCGATCAACGCGGCCACACCGACCAGGAGGATGATGGCCGCGATTACGACTACTATGATAAGAACCAATATCTTCATAGCATATCCTTAGTCAGAAAGTTTGAGCGCCGCCTCGGCCAGCAGCGCCAGACCACGCAGCGCCTCTTTCCTTTCCTTAGGTTTGAGTTTGCCGAGCATGGCTCGCACGCGCTCGGCGTCCAGCACTGAAGTTGACCGGATGGCCTCGGAGCCACGAGGCGTCAGCCGCAGCTCGCGCCTGCGGCGGTCATTCTCCGCGGGCGTGTTGCTGATGTATCCCAGCTTCGAAAGTCTCGCGATGGCCGCCGAAAGAGTGGATGGCGACACGCCGAGGTGACTCGCCAGCCTGCGCGGACTCAGGCCCGCTTCGCGGTCGAGGTGAACAAGAATCGAGGCGTCCTGCGACGAGATACGCCACGCGGTCGAGACGGCCCGAATGTGATCGGTATGACAGGCGATGTATATCTGAGGATACAGCCGCTGCACTTCAAGTACTTCGTCTTTGCTCATCGGATGCAGGATTATAGAAAGGGAAGATAGTTCGTCAAATCGAAGGAATTGATGGAAAGCGCGCTTGCGATAGCGACACCTTTCTCATTCTGGGCCCCCTGGCCATGAATGACTTGGTGTTAAGAGTTCCGGCTTCACCCTGGAAGGCGGCTTTGAATTTTGAGGATCCACTTCATACAGCGATGCCCAAAATCCACAGGCTCGCAATACATCATCGGGCAGCCTCCGACCAGGCAGTTGATATTATGCCGCTCGCACTCCGCTACGGCCTCCTCGGATACGCTCCCCTGCCCGAAGGAGCGGTGCAGCCATACGTGGCGGATTCCAAGGTCCGCGCATTCCCGGACGACCTTCGCAGCCATGTCCGAGTGAGTCACAATCATCACGGCTTCGACCGGTTCAGGGACTGAATGAAGATCGGGATAGCAAGGGTCCCCTTCTACTTGAGCCGCATTCGGATTGATCGCGTAGACTTGGTATCCCGCGCCCTTCAGTTTCCGGTATATGGTGTTGGCTGGTTGCTGAAAATCCCGAGAGACACCGGCGACGGCAATGTGTTTATTGTTAAGAAACTCGGCGACTGGTTTTGGTACCTTTGCCATATTGGACACTCCTGGCCTTCCGCTATTTCAGGAAGGCCGCCATCTCGGACGTAACTTCCTTCTGGCGGCCAACCAACAAATGGCCGCCGCTTGGGTAGGCGATGAAGCGGGCGCGCGGAACGTGCTCGGCTGTGTAGCGAGCGCCGTCGAAGGTCCCGAATAAGTCATCGGCCGCGCTTATAACGAGCGTAGGAATAGCCATCCGCTCCAGTTCGTAGCGTTTGAGAGAGGAGGTGACCGCTGCATCGTTGAGCAGCCCCAGCCGGCGTGGACTGACAGGCAGGATGCTCTCCAGAACTTTGCCAATGCGCGTTTGCTCGTCGGCGCTCGCGTTCTCTACCACCTCCGGCGGTGTTGCGAGGATCGCCCGTGTCACGGTCGAGCGGGCGAGCCGCGTCGCAGCCCAGAAGATGAAGTCGGACTTGAGAGCGGTATCGAATAGAAATTCGGTCCCGGCAGGAGTCTTCATCGGCGGCTCGTCGCCAGGCCGCGGCGTATAGGTGGCGGGAACCAGGAGAATCATAGCGCTACACCGGTCGGGGTACCTCAGCGCAAACTGCATGGAGGATGGGGCCCCGGCGGAGGCTCCAACGACCGCCGCGCGACTGATTTTGAGCGCGTCGAGCAGACAAGCATGCGCGTCGGCTTGCGCCTCCGCCGAGGCGTCGCCTGGCAGAGGCGTGCGAAGGTAGCCGAAACGTGACATGGCGATGACTCGGAAACCGCTGTTGACCAGCGGATCGCCAATCTCCAGCCCCTGGTCAAAGCCGCCGCCTGCGCCATGCACGACCAGTACCGGCGGACCATCGCCGGCGAGCGCATACTCAATCGGGCCGCAGGGCGTCTGGGCGATTTGGCTGCCAGTCGAGATGCGCTCGCGCGCTTGATGAATATCTCGCCGGTAACTGATGTAGACCAGCGCGGACAGTCCGACGACAAGGAGTCCTATAAGAATTAAGGTGGCGCGACGTACACGGGCTCTTGCCGTTCGGCGCCCGTTGATCGGATAGAGTCCCGCGCCTCCCGATACGACTCGGAACACTGGAAATTGCGCGGACACCCGCTCGAACTCGGAAAGCGGAGCATTCTTGTTAACGGGTAGATGCGGTCTCGCGCCAGGCGCCCGCTTCAAATAAGCCTTCAACACGGGCGCGCGCCGGTCCGCGGCGACATCTTCGAGGTGTACCTCCTCGCGACCTCCGTGACGTAGAGTGACATTGCCATCCGCCGCCCTCACATTTTGCACCCAGTCCGCCTCCGCCCCGAGCATGGACACAAGGTATCGCTCGCCTTCGATGACGACCATTACTAGCGGCAGACTGATCATGCGCCCGGATCGCCGGCCCCGGACCTCCAGAGTGACCAGATAGTTCGGAGCGACCCCGAGCGCGTGGACCGCTGCCCAGAGACGGTTGAGTATGATCGCCGCCCAATTGGGCCGCCCGCCGTGATATAGCCATTTCGTCAGATTCATCGGAGGTAGGAATCTAAATAGTCCTTCGGTTCTCATGGAATTTACCCTTTCAGTACGATTGCAAAACTAGATCTAATCAAGGGCAGGCTATAATCCTCTATCCGGCCGCGGACGGCCAAAGTCGGGGTCTCCATCACAATATGCGTCGGTCTGGCGGTGTTGTAGGGGTCCCGTGAGCCACAGATCCTCGAACCTTATGTAGAGCGCGCTCGATGCTGTTGTTTCGCCCGGGCATTCTCCTCCCGACACTCGGAGTGAGAACAGTTGCAAATCAGTTTCGCGCCTGTATCCAGCGGTTGGTCATAATCCCTTTTACCTGGCAGGCTCGGATCCTGACAGTAATCACTGCAATAATCGCCCCCGCTGGGCGCGGGACACCTGCATTCCGGGTTCGCGCATTTTCGCTTTTCTTGAATCATCTTATGCCCCTCTCAGTGGTTTCCGATCCGCACATTGACGTGCAAGTCGCATTCCCTTGCTGAGAAGTGCCTATAGCTATGAGATTCAGTCTGATCGCGCCGCGCAATGACTGACATCTGCGTGATTCCGCCCAGAGAGTGGGGATCTTTACGCGTTATAAGGGCGAAAATCATCTGATTCTCTCGGCTTCGTCAAGCCTTCATCCCGACGAACGCCACCAGCATCGAGAGCGGGATCACCGACGCCACGATCAGCGAGGCGCGGATGTTATACAGGAACAGGAACAGGACGAGGATCACAAGCATCCCGCCCTCGATCAGGTTCGTGGCCACGGTGCGGATCGTTCGGTTGACGAGCGTGGTCTGCTGGTAGAACGGCGTCAGCTTCACGCCCGCCGGCAAGCTCTTCTCGATCTTGCTGACGCGATCCTGCACGCGCTCGATGACGGCCTTGGAGTTTTCGCCCTTGGTCATGATGACCATTCCCGAGACGACCTCGCCCAGGCCGTCTTTGGTCACCGCGCCCTGGCGAACCGCGGCGCCGACTTCGACCGTCGCGACGTCTTTTACTAGCACGGGCGCGCCCGCCGCCGATTTGATCACGACCTGTCGAATCTGCTCTTCCGCCTGCTCGCCGTCGAACCGCCCCAGCCCGCGCACGGTGTAGCCTTCCGAACCTCGTTCGATGTAGCTTCCACCGAAGTTGCTGTTGCTCGTCGAGAGCGCGTGATAGACGTCGCGCAGCGTTAGGTTGTACGCGAGCAGGCGTTCGGGTTCGACTAACACGTGATACTGCTTGATGAAGCCGCCCCACGAATTGACTTCGTTGACGCCGGGCACGGCGCGCAGTTGCGGCTTGATCGCCCAATCGTGGAGCGTCTTCAACTCCATCGCGCTGTGATCTTTGCCTTCGACTACGTACTGATAGACCTCGCCGAATGCGGTCGCCACAGGGCCGAGCGTGGGCTGCAGTCCTTCGGGAATGCGCGCCCTCGCCTCCTGCAACCGCCTCTTTAGTCATGCGGGAGTTCAGGTCGCAATCTCGATAGGCGATGCCCAGCGTGCGGAATCCCTGCCCGCTCAAGTCCTCAAATCGACGCTCGATCCGCTCCCTCCACTCGTTCAGGTCCGCGACGACTCCTTCGGAGGTTTCGACACAAGAGCAGACATCGAGCACATTGCTGAGCGCGCCTTTGGTCACCATCAGAAGCTTTCCGTCTTTGGCCACCAGGACGCTCAACCGTTTGCGGATGAAGTCATATGGAACCTCATCGAGCTTCTGATAGTCCGACAGGTCATACTGTCGCTGGGCGCGCAGGGTCTCATCAATTGGATTGGTGAAGCCCGTCTCGTAACTGGCGTTCAGATAGGCGTGGAAGAATACTGTCTCACTCTCCTTGCCCCGCGCGTCGAGCGCGGCGTGTAACCTCACCACTCCTTCGGTGAGGTTGCCGATCTTGTCCGAACAGAGCACGTTCATGCTGCCGAAATTTTCGATCGAGGCGAGTTGCTTGACGATCACCCTCCGTCGGGCCATCCGTTCCGCGCCGATAGCCAGGTTGATGCTGACGATTGCCGGGAGCAGTTCGGGGATCAGCCCGACTGCCAGAGCTACGGCGAAGAGAAACGAATCAATGATCGGGCGCGCCAGGTAGACGCTGACGCCGAAGATGGTCACCACCAGCGCGAAGGTCACCTCGGTGAGTAGGTAGCCGAAGCGCCTGGCGCCGCGTTCGAACTCGCTCTCCGCCGACCGTAGGCTCAGCCGTTCGGAGACCTGGCCGAATTCGGTCTGCGTGCCTGTGCGGACGACCACTGCCGTCGCGTCGCCGCTGATCACGTGCGTGCCCATGAACAGGGAGTTCGTCCGGGCGCCCAACGGAGTATCTTCCGCCAACACGCCTGGCCTCTTCTCTGCGGGAAAGCTCTCGCCGGTCAACGCTGCCTCGTCCACAAAGATGTCCTTGGAGTCCAGAATCAGGCAATCGCCGGGGATGATATTGCCCGCGTTGAGAAGCGCGATGTCTCCTGGCACAATCTCCTCAACCGGCGCCTCCGCCCAAGCCCCGTCCCGCAGTACTCGCGCTTTGATCTGAACGATGGCGAGCAGCTTTTCCACCGCGTCCGCCGCCTTCTTCTCCTGCCAAAACCTGAGCAGGCCGCTCAAGAGGACAATTCCCACGATGATCATCGCGTCCACGGTTTCGCTCAAGAAGAACGATAAAATCGCCGCCAAGAGGAGAATGATGATGAGTGGGCTTTTGAACTGAGCCAGAAGAAGTCTGAGAGCGTTCGACCTCTTTCTGAGTTTCAAATGATTGCGCCCATAAAGCGCGAGTCTCCGCCGGGCTTCTTCGAAGGTTAAACCGCCGGGGCCGGTCTGAAGTCCTTCAATTACTCGCTCGACTGCTAAGCTCCAAAATTTCCGCGCCAGTTGGTCCATAAGAATCAATGTCAATCAGTACGTCGTTCCGTTTGAAGAACCGCAATAGTCGTGCCGATCCGATCTCTCACGATGATGAAGGTAGAAAACGCCGCCGACCGGTTCAACTGGTCCGAGACAGCGTACTTTTGCTCAGCTATTGAGTAACTTTGCGCAAAGGGGAGGCGTTAAGCGGCGTGGGGAGCCGCTTTCCTGATTGGCTCGATAGTTGCAGCGCTTCGATATTCGCGGGAGGATTTTCGGAGGTTTTAGACGCTGTGGGAACCAATCGTCAAATCGTCGCCGAGGTAGGCGACACTTCTAGGCTCGAAACAAGTTAACCCAACTCCGCAATGAAAGGAGGAGTTATGAACAACACGAAGCAAAATATCACGAACATCATCAGAACATTCGTACTGTGTGGGCTGGCGCTCGGCTGGCTGTCGGGCGTCGCCTACAGTCAGGAAAGCGGCAAGCGAAGCGCCGAGACGAAAGAACCCGCCGCGCCAGAAATTCTGAGCGTGCAACCCCTTGGCATGAACGGCGAGCCGCATTTGCAACCAGGAAAACGGGTCGTTCTGCTTGGCAGAAACTTTTCAGCGGTGTTGATCAAAAATCGCGTTAGCCTGCGCATTGTGACAGACAATCCGCAGACGCCGCCGCCATTCTGCGAGTATGCCGGCGAGATTCACCTCACCTACGCACGCCCTGAACGGCTGGAAGGAGTCGCGCCGCTTTCAATCAAAAGCGATTATTACCTGATCTGGGTGCGCGTGGACGGGGCGGGGCACAGCAAGCCTGTTAAAGTGTGGGTGGGTTCGCAACCTCCACCGCCGTCGACGCCGATCATCACTGCTGTTGAAACTGCCATCCCCGCGAGAGGGAATTGAGTCACGGCTAGACGCGCTCAAGTGAGGGCATGAGCAAACATTGTTGCGCCGGATGCCGCGCATTCGCCGCTTTGAAGAAAAGCGCGCCGAACTGTACGGCCTGGCCGAGATTCACGTTTTTCTCCACGATCAGCGGCGCCGCTCAAGCAGGTCAAGTAAGTTCAATGACTTTAGCGTTTGAGCCAGCGGAATGCTGCTTGCAGTACTATCAAAAGCCGTTACAAGGCGCGAACAGTGATTTGATTTGAGAACGCGCTCGAACATTTTTCAAGAGAAGGAGAGGGCTATGAATTGGGGGCACATACATCTGTTGCTCAACCACCTGCCGGTGGTCGGAACATTCTTCGGGGTGTTGTTGCTGTTGCTCGCCCTGCTGAGAAAGAGCGAAGAACTCAAACGGGTCAGTCTGGGCGTTTTTGTGCTCACGGCATTGCTTGCGCTCCCGGTCTATTTCACCGGCGAGCCTGCTCAAAAAGTAGTCGAGCATCTTCCAGGCGTCACGGAACCGCTGATCGAGGAACACGAAGACGCGGCGTTGTTCGCATTGCTGATGGCTGGAGGCGCCGGCGTTGTCGCGTCGGCGGGTTTGATTCTCTTTCGCCGCGCAGAGAGATTGCCCGGCTGGATTGTCGGCGCCGTTTTGGTCTTATCCTTCGCGACCAGTGGATTGATGGGGTGGACGGCCAATCGCGGCGGGCGGATTCGCCACACTGAGATTCGCGCTGATTTCAAAGCGCCGACAGAGACGGAGGCGGGAGGCGAACAGAAGACAGAGAAGGAAGAAGAACACTAATAACGCGTCCGTCATTTTCTCTGGAACGCCTGTTGAGGCTTATAACCGTCAGTCAGGGTCTTCAAAAACGCCACGATCTGGTTTTCCTGCTCATCCGTCAACCCGAGGTTTCCAATCGTCGTGTCCATGTTTTGTGGGAACTCAGGGGCGGGCCAGCACGTGGCCTTCTCTCCCTGAGCGTCATGCGCGCATCGGGGGAGTTTATCGCGGGTGTTGTAGAAGTGGACGACTTCTTTCAGGCTCTTAAAGTATCCATTGTGCATATAGGCCTTGACGAAATCGGGGCGCGGCCTCTTGTCCACGTTCCGCAAGGTAGACACTTGGAACTTGCCGTCGAATTGAGGAGCGAGCCGCGCCCAATCGGAATTCGGGTTGAGCTGCGGATTTCTAAGAAAGTCGCCTACTCCTTTGTCCACGTACGTGGGGCCTGCCGGGTTTGCGGTGTAGCCGTATCTGTCCAGCTTATTGTAGCTGAAATATGGAATCGCCGGATTCCTTGGGACGCCGAGATTGGACGAGGTAAAGTCGGTAAACAACGGCGCCTTGCTTCCGGCGTCTCCGGGCATGATCTTGCGGGCGGCCTTGCCGGCCAGGCTCTCGGTTCCATCCAGGTGGCAGGTGTTGCATTTTGCCTTGCCGCGAAACAGGTCCCATCCGGCCAGTTCGTCGGCGCTCAAGATCCGCTGGTCGGGGTTGGCGACGGCGTAATCGAATTTCGACGAGAAAGGGCTGACCTCCGGCGAGGCTTCAAAAGCCGCAATGGCGAGCGCAAATTGGTCATAAGTCGCGTTTGAGCGACCACGGTCCACCGGGCTTAGGTGAACTGGCAGCGGGTCATTTGCCGGGGGCGGCCCCGGCTTGGCGCACACCTGGTCGACGTCCGCCGGCCACGTGATAACGAATGATTGCGTCCCCCAGACGGCCTCAAAGAACCCCCTGTAAGGGCTCTGTGAGAGCCGCCGCACGACGCAAGCCGTGTCAGGCAAGCTCATTTCGTTAGGATCAACCGGAGGACCTTGCGCCTGTTCCGCCGCGGGATTTTGCAGGTAGGCGCCGGTGGCGCGCATGTCCCAAAAGTTCCCGCCATAGAAATCCCCCTGCGCCTGGTTGTACTGGAGCATTGGGTAATAAGGCGAATACGTATAACTCTGCGGTTTCCGACGGCCATATCGCGACTGCGCTGGGTCTGCTGACGCATTGCGGACCGACCCCGGATAGGAAACGGTTGTCATATTAAGAATCGAGATCGATCCGGTGAAATCCACATCCGGCATATGACAAAATGCGCATGCCTGATTTCTGTTGACCGAGAGTTGTTTGTCATAAAGCATGAGCTTCCCGAGCGTTTGCACTCGTTTCATACGGCTCCCGGCGTCGCCCGGAATCGAGGGCAGTTGCGCGAGGGTATCAGCGAAGATCTTGTCAATTTCAGCCTCCACCCTTTTTATTTCTTCTTCTAAACCTGCCGGCGCCGGATTCTGTGGGGTGTCATTCAGCGACGAAAAGCTTTGAGAGATGACAAACAGCCCGAGCATTAGCGTGCAAATTACTAACGACGCAATACGAGTCATACGCCACTCAATCCTCCCCTTTCGGTTTATGCTCACTCGCCTAGAGTCCGATCCGGAATGAGGGAGCCTAGCTACTTGCGCTCGAAGGTGTCAGTACATGGCCGCACAGAACAGGGAATTTTCGACAGGCCCGGGCGTAAGCGATCGCGTCGTTAATAAGTTGACCGACGCGCCCGGCGTCGCCCTGTTTGATGAGGCTTTAGATGACCACCGCCAGCTCACCAGGCCCGACCGGTTTGGCTCCATGCATATGGAAGCCAGCAGGCAGCGCGAAATCGGTCTTCGGCGCGCCCGTAGGCCGTCAGCGCGATGGCCGGGATCGCGCCTCCTTTGTCCGGCGGCGCCTCCCGCGCTTTCCGTGCGCCTTATAACCGCCTTCCTGAAGAAGGACGAGAGAAGCTATGGCCTAATTATGTCATCCGCATTTTCATGAGGCGGCGTTTGAGCATCTCCACAAGCAGCAAGTAAGCGCCGACGACCGCGATCAGGAAAAGGAAAAAACCGGCGGGCAGAGGAGTGAATCTAAGCCACGCGGCCAGCGGCGTGAACGGCAGTGTTACGCCAATCAGGACGACCAGCAGTGTGGTCACGGCCAACGCCGCGCTCGGCCTGCTCCTCAGCGGGTTACCCGCCGTGCGAATGATGAAGATCACCAGCGTCTGCGTAGCCAGCGATTCGACGAACCACCCGGTGTGAAAGAACTGCTCGGAGGCATGAAAGACCTTGAGCAGCGCGTAAAAAGTCAGGAAGTCATAGAGCGAGCTGATCGGCCCGATGTAGAGCATAAAGTCGCGGATCATACGGATGTCCCAACGACGCGGCTTGCGAATGAACGTCTGGTCGACTTTGTCAGTCGGGATCGTGACCTGCGCCAGGTCATAAAGAAAGTTGTTGAGCAGGATCTGCGTGGGCAGCATCGGCAGGAACGGCAGGAAGAGCGTGGCCCCGGCCATACTGAACATGTTGCCGAAGTTCGAACTCGTCCCCATCAACAGGTACTTCATCACATTTCCGAACGCCTTGCGCCCTTCGATGATGCCCTGGTGCAGGACGGGCAGGCTCCGTTCGAGCAGGATGATTTCCGCCGCGTCCTTCGCCACGTCGGTCGCTGCGGCTACTGAAATCCCGACATCCGCCGTGTGGAGCGAAGGCGCGTCGTTGATGCCGTCGCCCAGGTAGCCGACCACATGCCCGCGACGTTTGAGCGCCTGGATGATTCGGTTTTTCTGCATCGGTGAAACGCGCGCGAAAACAGTCGTTCGCTCCGCCACGTGGCCGAGCGCGCCGTCCGTCATTCGATCGACTTCATCGCCCAGCACGAGGCGCTCGACATTTAGCCCTACCTGCGAGCAGACGTGACGAGCCACAAGCTCATTATCGCCGGTCAGTATTTTCACCTTCACTCCGTCATCCGCCATCGCGCGCAACGCCTCGTCCGCCGCCAGCAGGGGATGATCGGAGAAAGTCAGAAAGCCCGCGAAGACGAGCTGTCGTTCGTCTTCGTTGCTGTAAGTCGCCTTCTGCGCCACTTCGGCATAGGCTACCGCCAGCGCGCGATAGCCTTTTGCGCACAGTTCGCGAAAGACCGCTTCGCAGCTAGGCCGCGCCGATTGATCGAGCGGAAGGCGGCGTCCGTCAACTTCGTATTCGACACACACCGCCAACACGGATTCCGGCGCGCCTTTGGTGATCAGCAGCCGCGAATCAGCGCGCCCGGCCACGACCGAAACTCGCCGGCGCTCGAAGTCGAACGGGATTTCGTCGATCTTTTCATAGCCGCGCACGTCAGGGTGGTCGTGAATCAAAATCGCTTCGTCGAGCGGATTGACCCCGCGAAGCCGGATCGCGTGATCGAGCGGATTGCTGATTCCGGTTTCAAACAAGCTGTTCAGGTAGGCGAGCAGAAACGGGCGCTCGGAAGCTTTGCCCAGCGGATCGAGATGCTGATCGAGCGTCATTTCGCCGCTCGTCAGCGTGCCGGTCTTGTCGCTGCAGAGGATGTCAATGCTGCCGAAGTTCTGAATGGCGGCCAGATGTTTGACGATCACCTTTTGGCGCGCCATCCGCAGCGCGCCCTGACCGAGCGTGACGGTTAAAATCATCGGCAGGAATTCCGGCGTCATCCCGACGGCCAGCGCGATTGAGAAGAGCAACGATTCAAACGGATCGCGCCGCAGCGCGGCGTTAACCAGGAAAGCGAAAAGGACGAGAAAAATGATCACGCGCGTGATCAGCAATCCAAACTGTTTAGTCCCGCGCTCGAACTCGGTTTCGGGCGCCTTTTCCGCCAGCCGCTCGGCGATTTTGCCGAAGGCCGTCTCAGGCCCGGTAGCCACCACCCTCGCCGTGGCCCGGCCGCTCACTATCGAGGTCCCAAGAAAAACCATATCGCGCCCTTCATCCTGACTTGACGCGGTCGGCGATTCGGGCGCGGCCTCTTTTTCAACCGGCAAAGACTCACCCGTCAGCGCGGCTTGCTGCGCGTGCAAATCGCGCGATTCAACCAATTGCGCGTCCGCGGGTACCAAGTCTCCGGCGCTCAGCCGAATCAGGTCGCCAGGCGCAATTTCCCGGCGCGGAATTTCCCGCCATTCGCCGTCGCGCAGCGCGGTCGCCGTCGGCGCGACCTCTTTCCGCAATGTTTCAGCGGCGCGCTCTGAGCGCGCGGTTTGAATGAAGTTCAGCGTGACGCTCAATAAGACCATTGCAATGATAATCACCGCGTTCACCACATCTCTAGTGACGGCGGAAACCATGCTGGCGATTAGCAGGATGATGACTAGTGGATTGGCGAAAAAACGCAGAAACCGAAGTATTGGGAGAGCGCGGCGCAAAGGGACAGGCTCGTTGAATCCGTATGCCGCCAGTTGGCGACGCGCCTCTGCGCTTGTGAGACCGGATGAGACCTCAGATTCCATTTCACCCCCCAAAGCAGCTTCTGATTCTGACTTCGGAAATCATTGGCTCCGGAATCGTGACGCAACGCAAATGCCAGAAGGGTTTCGATATCATCAGAACTGATGGTCGATGCGTATTTTATAAATGAGCCGGTTGCCCACACGTGTGGCTCCGAACCCGACGCCAAAAGTGACCTCCGTATTGGCGCCAAGTTTCAGATCCCCTCCGGGATAGAACTGATGCGCCTGCTGGTCCGGGGGCAGCAGATCGGTCAGCGGGCCGAGGTCACTATAATACTCCATGCTCAAATCCAACCGCTTATTCAACTCGTAACCCAGGCGCATGCATGGCCCTAATATCCACCCATCCTTAGTGCCCGGCCCGCGCAGTGCGCGTTCGAGGATCGGGTTAATATCAAACTGAAAGCGGCCGAATTTCTTCTCGACGATCGGACGGATTTCGAGCGTGATGGAATTCTCTTCAAACTGCCTTTGCGGAAAACCGAACTCGGCGCTGACGCTCAAATCAACCGGCAGCCTCCACGATTTTGGCGCTCGCACCCGATTACGATAGCGCCAACCTGCGAATTCGTAACCGGCGCCAGGGCGATGCGCCGTAAGAAGATAAGCGGCTGTTTCTAAAAGGTTGGTGATCCCGCGCGTCAATTCGAAAGTCAGGTGGAACTGATTGTTCGTCGGGGCGACAGTGCCCTCGAAGAACTTCGTTCCTATACCGGCGTAGTTAATGTGAGTTTCAAGATTCCACTTGCCCTTAGGCACGGTTTCATATTCATATACCTGAATCTCAAATTGGTCCTGCGCGCGAGCGACAGTCGCGATCAACGCCCACATTGCAACCTTCAATAACAACCTATGGGCCATAGGGTATGATTTGAACGAATAGGCCACTTCGGGAGACGTGTGAACCTATCCTTTGTTACGGGGAGATTGAAGCCTGGAGGGAACCTTTCTAACCTGTCATAACAAAAATTCGATCACTCGCGCGAAAAAATATCCCTTAAAACCCCAAGTTTCAACTTGCTCCGGGCGCTACTTGTCAGCCTCCTTCTCGCGTCCGGGCTGCCATTTGAAGTCTTCGGCCTCCTTCGTTGTGAAATTCGGCGAATCTGCCGGTTTCAGCAATTCAAGGTATGGCCGATCCGCCGATTGCGTGAGAGGAGATGACGTAGTCGTTTGTGGCGGTGATTGGGCCGGCGCGGCTGAAGCGCCTGGCCAGACAAACACTCCTCGATTCCAGTTCAACCGGCATTTCTAAACAACGCTGCGAATTGCCTGCGGGGGTTGACCTGTCGCAGTTCTTGCCGCTCGCGAACCCATCTCATCGCCGACTTTCTGGCGTCAACGACGGATTGAGAATCGGCCCTCCGATGATCTTCAGTAGGGAACTGTTCAGATAGTGAATTGCGTTTGATCAACCTGGCATTCTTCATGTTGGTCTCCTTATAATCGAGAACGTCGAGAGGGAAGAGCGCAATCACTATGCCGCGCTCTCTATCTCTTTCCTGCGTCAACTGCCGAAGGGTTTTTCGAGGTGGGGTTAGCCGAGGGCGCCAAAGGGGTGGGGATTATCACGCATTCCAAACGGAAAATTCCGCTGTCATGCCTGACCTATTCCCTACACAGGCTTGTACATCAATGCGCTCTTTTGTAGCTTCTGTAGCTTCAGGCCAGCCCCTGAGCGCGCAGACGCAGCGAGAAATCGCGCTGGTCTAACACTATCGCGCCGAAACCGATCAACAGCGTGAGCAACTGGGCGAGCCACCCAACCCACGGCAGTGACACGAAGGCTCCAACGGCGATCGCCCCCAAAGCCATTCGCAGGTACGGCGTTGACTGTGGGCGTTTCAGCCGCTCGAGTAACCATCCCCCAACCAGATACGCCACAAAAACTCCAGACAGTAGTAGCGCCACTACGTATAGCGCGAGCAGGATGACCGCCAGTGGAATGCCGACTACAGTGACCAACAACAGCGCCACGGCCAGCGGCGCGAGCAGCAAGCATGCCAGCCCCGTGAGGATGGATGACCACGGCTTCCCGGTGATCATCGCGGCTACGCGATTCGCCCACAACGGCGACACCGCTATGGTGACGAATCCCACGATCAGCATCGCCAGACTCGTCCACACCCATCGCCATAGCCATTCCCCAACGCCCGACCTCTCCCATTCCTGTTTGTGATATTCGACGCGGCCCAGCACTTGCGCCTGCGGCGAGATTTCTGGTTCCTTAGGCCCGTAAACCACCAGGTCGCCGCGAACCACCGCGCCGGGAAGCAATTTCAAACTCCCGACGCGGGCGTCCACCGATCCGCCTATCTCCGAGGCGATCTGCGCGTCCCGCGCCGCGAGTTTCAGGTTACGCTCGACGCGTCCTTGCACCGAAACAGCGCCGCCGGCAATCTTGGCGTTATGCTTCACCTCGGCGCCGGGCAGCAGTTTTACCTCACTACCAGCCAGCATCGCATTGTCGGCTATGGGGGCGTTGACATTGACATTCGCGCCTGCCGCCCAGAGATCATTCCCTACCGGCCCGTTGATACTGACTCTCGCGCCCGCGACCATTACGTATCCGGCGACGGGGCCCGCGATGGTTACATCAGAGCCTGCGGCGGTGACGTCTCCCTTGACTTCCGCCTGCAACTGCAGATTTCGGCCCGCGATCAATAAGTCATCTTCCGTAACCTGATTAACGACGACGTTGTCGCCGGCAACCTGTCCCGCGCCCCTAGAAAGCCCGTAGCCCGCGCTCAGGCCGGTCAATGCCACGATCAAGATTCCCAATTGTATTTTCAGCTTTTTCATCGCTCCCTCCTTATTCATCTTTGCTCATTGATGAAAGAGCAACCGACGTGCCGGAGGCGAGATACCTGTGTTTATACCCATCAACACGAAACTTTCCCCAACGCGTTGAGCGAAAAGCCGCAATAGTTCGCTCCGAACGCCTATTAGCCACCCATAGGCCCTGGGGACTTTGATCAGTTATCGTCTCAGTAGCCCTTAGGCGCCTTGAAGCGACTGAAATCGAAATCCGAGGTTTCCGGCGCGGCATCAATATTGCAGGTGTCGATTCGCTATGAATGAAAGCTTGATGGCGACTTCAAAGGGCGAGATGTTTTCCACTGGTCTTTTTCAAACATTGTGCCTCGCCTTACAAACTGGAGGTACTTATGTCTGGACACAACATTATCACTATCGGAGTTTCCGCAGATGGTCTGGTGCGTTTTTGTTCGCGACGAGTCTCTCTCCGTGTGTATGCGCGTGAGCGACGGGGCGCGCAAGATCAACCGCCACGGCGGCGCGATCTTCGTTCATGATGATTGGCGCGGAGAGAAGGGAATTGACCTTCGCACAATGGCCGATATCCCGCAGGCGCCGATCGCTCCTATCGAAATCCGCGACTTCGTTTACGGCAGACTGATCAATATCAGCCCGGCCACGCTCTATCCGGACGCGCTCATCGCAGGGGAAAAGGGCCTTCTTGCACGCGGGCTCAACGAACGCCATTTCGGCAATTACGGCGGGCTACCCTCAGGTTCGAGTGACCGAGATCGCATTGCCCGGCTGCTCCTGCTGGATATAAATGGCCGCTTTCCGAGCGCCGGTTCACTGCGAGGCGTTCCTGGGGTCTGGGAGGATTGGCAAGGGACTCATCTATGGAAGCCGAAGGACTATCCTCTGCCGAGACTGCTCATTCCCGTGCGCGACGGATCGGGGCGCATTCAAGCCTGCCAGGTGCGACTGCCTTTCGCTACGAAGAAGGGACTGCGCTACCTCTGGCTATCCTCTTCCAACCTGCCACACGGAGCCGGATCGGGCAGCCCGCTCCATTTCA
>Ga0111539_10001571_pt1 | contig 30396 bp, 21 predicted proteins | sample RhiMethybrSRZTD1_FD_79667 | JGI IMG/M metagenome (GOLD analysis project Ga0111539, IMG submission 79667) | Populus rhizosphere microbial communities from Tennessee, USA - Rhizosphere MetaG P. TD hybrid SRZTD1 (version 2) (version 2) | ecosystem: Host-associated > Plants > Roots > Rhizosphere >...
ACGGTCAGGCGACCGCGATAGCTCCGGAACCATGCGCCGAGCCGTCCACGCGCCCAGCGCACGAAGCCTCCGTCGGACATCGCGACGATCGTCCACAACACGCCAAGGATGACGATGTCGAGCAGCACGATGAGTGCTCCCCGCGGCGCCAGAACGTCCAGACCGCGGAGCTCCACCTCGACGTGGGCGCGCGCGCCCTCGCCCGCACCTGGCACCAGCCAGTCCCCGTGCAGCTCGTTCCCTTTGCGTTCCCACGTTGGCCGCTCCGATAGCGCGACCTGCGACGGCACCGCGGTCAACACAAGGTCGTACGGTGGCTCGGCGGTGTTGGGCCGGGAGAGCCCCGCCAGGACGGAAAACGGATCCTCCTCGACGAGCCGTGACTGTGGCGCGACCACGATCGTGGTCACGCTGCCGTCCGCGTGCGGAATCGCCGCCAGCGTCTGCCTCCCCTGGGGCGACTGCGCCTCATGCCAGATCGTCTGGCCCGACCCGGACTCGCGCGCCTGCATAACGAGATCCCACTCGCCCTCAGCCTGCCTCGGGAATTCGCGAATGCGGAGCTCCGCGTAGGGCCTGAGGTCGCCCGCGCGCCAGCTTGCCACTTCCACGGGATTGCCCGCCGCGGCCAGCGGTGATTCCACGAATCGCTTGAGAAGCTCCGACCGTTCCAGCGGCGCCTCGCCCGCTTGAATGATCTGGGCCAGTTGCTCGGTCAGTTCGCGCGTGCCCGGATCAGGCACCGACAGTCGTGCCACCTCATTTTCCGCGAGCTCCACGCGCGCGCGCGAGACCGCATACCAGGTGAGCGTGGTCGCGCCGCACGCCGCCACCACACCGGCGCTCGCGACCAGCGCGCGCGACCGCCGTGACAGCGCGAGGGCCGTCATGGCGATGATCCACAAACCGACGTACCACGAGGGAAGACGACCGGGCGCGAGCCAGAGGAGGGGCGCTATCAATGCTGCCACGGCGGCGAGCACCGGTGCGGCCCAGGGGGTTATGCCGCGCCACCGTCCCAGCAACATGCGACCCGCGCTGGCGCCGGCGAGCAGGATCGCGGCGGCGGCGAGGAACAGCGGCACCTGCCATGACAACCAGAGCTGGATCGACGCCCCGCGTCCCGGCAGCGCAATCCCTCGCGCGAGTTCCCGGAGCAGGAATGGGCCTAACGAGGCCATGACCAGGATCGCGACGACCGGCAGCCAGACGCCGCGCACCCGTACGCCCGCGCGCCCCAGCGCGAAGAAGCCGAGGAGCACGAGTGCGCTGGTGGCGGAAAGCGCCGCGATCGATCCCGACATCGGGCCCAGGATCTGGGCGTAATAGACGCCCGGATCGAAGATCAGCGACTGGTTGGAGTACGCGCTGAATGGCAGCAGGGCGACGAGTCCCAGGAGCGCCACCAGGACCGAGACGCGCCGGCCGAGCGTTGCCGGCCGGCGCCACGCAATGCCGACGAGAATGCACGCAACGACGAGAAGGCCGATTCCTCCCCAGCGCCGCGCCATTTCGGAAATCCGTTGCGTCGCTTCTCCCTGCGACAGGAGGTGCGGCCGCACGGCAAGGAACTGGCTGCCGACGAGAATCAGCCGCCAGTCGCCGGAGGCTCTCGCGGTATCGCGATAGGCAAAGCCGGCCAGCTCGGGGGCGCGTTGCAGCCATGCGTCCACGGAACCGGCAATGCGATTCGCCGGCGGATCGGCGTGCAGGACGGCATCGGCGGTCGCAATCCGGCCGTCCCGTTTCGCAATCCGCCTGACGACGATGTAAAACGGCGTCCACTGGATGCCTGACGAGTCACCCGGTTGCGCCTCGGGTGATCTCAACGTTCCCGCCCACGCCACGGGACCCTGCGGGTCCGACAGCACCACTCCCCGATGCGTCGAGAAAGGACCAAGCGTTTCGAGATAGTCGAAAGCGGCCGATGCCTCCCTTGGCGCCGACAGTGCGTCTTTCGCGACGGTGTCGAGTATCTCGACTTCCCGACGAACAGCCTCCTGCAGGATGCGCGTGGCATCGTCGGCGACACCTGCGGCGTATCGATCCCAGGATGTCTCGATCAGGCCCAGTCTTCGCTGGTGGATCAGCGCGACGCCAAGCGTGATGACGAGAAGAGCCGTTGCCAACCACCCGGCAATTCCCGCGCGCGCCCGGCGCACTCCGAACGCACTGAGAATCGCGGCGGCGAGTGACGCAATCAGGACCGTCGTGGAGAGCGATCGCAGCCACACCGCGATCCCGAAAACGGCCGCTCCGGTTATGAGGAGCCACCAGGCCGGTACCATCCTGTCCTTGTCGATGCGCGTTGTTTCGCTGGGGTCGGACATGCCTCAGACCGCTGGTAGAGGGCGCGAGACTGCCACGAAAGAATGCTCGCCACGCGCCTTACAAACGGCAATGCTGAGCCGTCTGGCTAAAATGCGTTCTGGCAACCGGTTACCGTACGGATGAGCTGGAAGTTCCCTGAAACGTCTGGCTCGGTTCCGGTGTATTCTTGTGCATGCGAACCCTCCTGATATTTGCCGCGGCAATTGCCACCCTGCCCGACCACGCTCTCGCGCAGGGGAGCCGGATTGCTGACGAAGGAAGTTTTACCATCACGGTGAACGGCAGAACTGCCGGCCGTGAAAACTTCCGCATTTCCGCAATGACTCGTGGCGAAGCAACCGAGTACACGGCGCGCGCGGATGTCACCTACGGAGATCGCAAGCTGGCCCCCGAACTCCGCACCGACGCGCAGGGCGGAATTGTGGAGTACACGGTTTCGTCTCGCAGCGGCGGCACGAGCGACAAGTGGCAAGGCACGGTCACGCGCGGTCGCCTGAATGCGACGATAACGAGCGGCAGCGGAACGGCAGCCCGTGAGTACATCGTGCCGGCGGGTTCGGTGTTGCTGGACGATGATGTGATCCACCAGCACTGGTTCCTGGCGCTACGGTCTCGTGACGGCGCCTTGGCGCTCGTGGTGCCCAGGCAGGGCAGCATCCAGGCGCAGGTGATGATGTCCACGGTCGGGCAGGAAACGCTGCAGATCGGAAACCATGACGTCGTAACGACGCATCTCCGCGCATCGATCTCCGGCGGGGACATTCGCGATGTATGGGTCGACAAGAGCGGACGCCTGGTGAAAGTGGCGATTCCGTCCAGGGCGTTGGTTGCCGTGCGCGACGACCCGCCGCCCGCCTGACGGGCAGGAAATCTCCCAAAAAAGGCAACTCTCAGGGGCGCAGGTAGCGTCTCTAACTTGTATTGCAGCCTACTGAAACCCATTCGTCGGACCCCCCGTACGAATGGCAGCTTTTGGACATCCTGATGGGACTCGACACCTCATGAGACAAGCATTCAGCGCAATCCTGCTCGCGGTCGCTTCTACGACTGCTTTCGCCCAGGGTCAGACAACCACCGGTCCGATCCTCACGCTCGATGAGGCGGTGACGCTGGCGATCCGGAACAACCCGACGCACCTGCGAACGATCTCCGCGCAAGCTCGCACCGGAGCCGCCACGCGATCCGCCTACGGCGCGTTCCTTCCCCGAGTCACTTCGAGCTTCAATACGGGCTTTCGCGCCGGAGGCTCTGAAGTTGTCGCGGGCCAGCAGCAAGGTTCACCGTCAGACATCCTGAACTCATCGTACAGCATCGGCGTCTCCGCCAACTACAGCGCTGCGACGTTCCTTCAGCCCAGTGTGGCGAAGGCGAACGAGAACGCGGCCGAAGCTGATGTGGTCAGCTCCGCCGCCGTCACGCGTCGCGACGTGGTGACCCAGTACCTGAACACGCTGCAGGCGCAGGCAAGCGCCGCACTGCAGGACACGCTGGTCGCCAATGCGCAGGCGCAGGTTGACCTGAACCGTGCGCGCGAATCAGTGGGTGCCGCCACTTCGCTCGACGTCCGGCGCGCCGAGGTCCAGTTAGGTACCGCTCGCGTGAACCAGCTTCGCGCGAAGAACAGCGTCGAGAACGAGATGCTACGCCTGTTCCAGTTCATGGGCGTACAGAGAGTTGCAGGAACGCGCCTGACGACAGCGTTTCCGGTGACCGAGCCCAAGCTGGACCTCAACGAGCTGCTGCAGATGGCGCGAGTATCCAACCCTGCGTACAACGCAGCCAAGGCGCGGGAGAACGCGGCGAACGTCCAGGCTCGCCAGGCGCGCTCGCAATACCTGCCGTCCATTGGCTTTCAGACCGGATGGTCCGGGAATTCGCTCGAACAGACGAACATCGAACCGCAGATCGCGTCGGCGCAGGCACAGACCGCTGCGGCACGGGCGAGTTGCCTGACCCAGGACTCGCTCCGCGTTGGTGCCGGCCTCGCCCCTCGTGGCACCTGCCAGAACATCCAGTTCACGGACGCCGACGCCGATGCGATGCGCGCCCGGAACAACCAGTTCCCGTTCACCTTCAGCAAGAATCCGTGGTCTTATGGCATCGGGATCTCGCTCCCCATTTTCGATGGTTTCCGTCGCGAAGAGCAGATCCAGAACGCCGAGGCGTCACGTAACGATGCTCGTTATGCAGTGCGCGCGCAGGAGCTGGATATGGTCACACAGATCACTTCGGCGTACAACACGCTCATCGCCGGTTACGAGGGGGTGAAGCTCCAGGAGCAAACGGCCGCCACGTCGCAGCAGGCACTGTTGCTCGCCCAGGAGCGCTACCGCGTGGGCGCCAGTACCTTTACTGACGTGTCGCAGGCGCGCGCCGACTACGAGCAGGCGAGCAATACCCTGATCGCCGCGCAATACGACTTCCACAAGTTCTACGTCGCGCTCGAAACCGCAGTTGGCAGGCCACTCCGATAGATCACAGAGGACCGACATAGATGAGCAAGAAGACGAAGTGGGTCATCGCGGGAGCGGTGGTCGTTGGCGTGGGGGCGTTCTTCGCCATCACGGCCGCGCGCCGCGGTGAAAAACCCACCGAAGTCCGCATCGAGGCCGTTGACACCCGCGACCTGGTCGCGTCGGTGACGGCGAGCGGCCAGGTGCAGCCGCGCACCAAGGTCGACGTCGCCGCGGACATCTCCGGCCGCATCGTCAGGCTGGCCGTGAAGGAAGGCCAGATGGTGAAGCGCGGAGACTTCCTGCTCCGGATCGACCCCGACCAGTACGAGGCGGCGGTGCAGCGCGCCGAAGCAGGACTTTCATCGGCCAAGGCGCAGGCGGCGCAGGCGCGCGCCAACTACCTGCAGGCGAAGCGCAACTATGACCGCAACATGGAGATCCGCAAGACGAACGCGCAGTTGGTCTCGGAAGCGGATATCGAGCAGACGCGCACGCAGATGGAAGTGAATGAAGCGCTGCAGGAAGCCGCGGATCACAACGTGGAGCAGGCCAACGCGTCGGTCCGTGACGCCAAGACCAGTTTGGCCAAGACGACCATCCTTGCTCCGATGAGCGGCCGCATAACGAGGCTCGTCGTCGAGCAGGGCGAAACAGCGGTGCCGGGCACGTTCAACAAGGAAGCGGCGACGCTCCTCACCATCAGCGACATGACGGTCCTCGAGACGATCGTGAAGGTCGACGAGACCGACGTGGCACGCATCTCGGTCGGCGACTCGTCGGTCGTCCAGATCGACGCCTTCCCCGACACGACGTTCGTCGGCAAGGTCGTGGAGATCTCGCACTCGTCCGTGCGCGGCGCCTCGACGACCGGTTCCAACACCGAGCAGGCAGTGGATTACGAGGTTCGCATCCAGCTCCTGAACCCGCCGCAGGAAACCCGCCCTGACTTCTCGGCCACCGCCAAAGTGGTGACGGACATGCGGACCAAGGCGCTGTCGATCCCCATCATCGCGCTGACGGTGCGCGAGAATGAGGAATTGGCTGGCAAGGACTCGGCGGTGCGCGTGGGTGCCGGGTCGACGCCGACCAAGGAGGTCGGGAAGCGAGACGTCGAAGGCGTCTTTGTGGTCGGAACGGACAACAAAGTGACCTTCCGGCCCGTAAAGGTAGGGATCGCCGGTGAACGGTATTTCGAGGTCCTTTCGGGCCTCAAGGCCGGCGAGAAAATCGTCGGGGGAACGTACCAGGCGATTCGTGAACTGAAGGACGGCGCCCTCGTAAAGGAGGCTGCCGCACCAACGCCAGCCGCCAAAGGTGCCAAGTCGTGAGTGACTTCCTGAAATCCCTCGACACCGAAGATCCACTCCCAACCACCGCCGAACGCAAGGCGGTGGTTCTGGAACAGGGGATCGCCCCCGGCCGTGACTGGGTCATCGTGACCCGCGCGCTCAAGCGAGATTACGACATGGGCGGCGAAGTAGTGCACGCGCTCCGTGGCGTCGATCTCGCGGTTCGCCGGAATGAATACGTCGCCATCATGGGCCCGTCGGGCTCGGGCAAGTCGACGCTGATGAACCTCATCGGCTGCCTCGACACGCCCTCGTCAGGCGAATACTGGCTGAACGGCCAGATGGTCTCGACGATGTCGGACGACGCGTTGGCCCGCGTGCGCAACAAGGAGATTGGGTTCGTCTTCCAGACGTTCAACCTGCTCCCCCGCGCGACCGCGCTGCATAACGTGGAGCTGCCGCTGGTGTACGCCGGCGTCTCTGCGTCCGAGCGAAAGCGCCGCGCGATGGGCGCCCTGGAGCGTGTGCAGCTCGCCGACCGCATGACGCACCGGCCGAACGAGCTCTCCGGCGGTCAGCGCCAGCGCGTCGCGATTGCCCGTGCCCTGGTGAATGAGCCGTCGATCCTGCTGGCCGACGAGCCGACGGGTAACCTCGACTCGCAGACGTCCGCCGAAATCATGAACGTGTTCGAAGGACTGGCCGAGCACGGGCAGACGGTGATCATGGTCACGCACGAGGCCGACATCGCCGCCCACGCACGTCGTGTGGTCGTGCTGCGCGACGGTGTTATCGCGAGCGACGATCGTAGGCAGACGTTTGTGCAGAAGGTGGGTTTACCCGTGTAAATCGGGTAAACGGGTAACCGGGTAATGGGCAGGGGTCGCGATCCCTGCCCTTTCGTTTACCCGTCTACCCGTTCACCCGCCTACCCGATGGTCTGACACAAACCCCTTCGGATCGACGTAAGTCCCAGCGCCCCGCAGACATCCCCAGTGCATTTCTTCGAATCAGTTCGACTCGCCCTCGCCCAGATTCGCGTGCAGAAGCTCAAAAGCTTCTTCACGGTCCTCGGCGTCATGATCGGGGTGATGTTCCTGATCGCGGTCGTCTCGATCGTCGAAGGGATGAGCCGCTACATGACGGACGAATTCGCGGCAAAGATCCTGGGCGTGAACACGTTCACGCTGCGCCGCATGCCCGACGTGTTCGTGGGCGACGTGACGGAACAGATGTGGCGCGAATGGCAACGCCGGCCTCGCATCTACCAGTCCGACGTTGACGTCGTGCGCGGCGTGCTGCCTGACGGCGTTCGCAGCGCCGTCGAGAACGTACGCTTCGTGTACGCGATATCGGCGTTCAACCGGCCGCGCCAGGTCATGGCGTTCGGAACCGAGGCGACGTACTTCGACATCAAGAAGTACAAGATCGATCGCGGGCGCGCGTTCACGCCGCAGGAAACGCAGCTCGGCAGTCCCGTCGTCGTGATCGGCACCGAGATCGCCGCGCACTTCTTCCCCGACCTCGATCCGCTCGGCCGGGAGATCCGCATCGTTGGCACGCCATACCAGGTCATCGGCGTGATGGAGAAGCAGGGATCAGTTTTCGGCTTCTCGATGGACCGCATGGCCATTGCTCCGTATACGTCGCCCATGTCGCGCGCGACGAACCCGCGCGGTGACATCGATGGCCTGGTCGTACAGGCGCCCCGCGAGGACGTCCTCTCGGATGCGATGGAGGAGACGCGATCGGCGATGCGCGGATTCCGTGGCCTCTCGCCGTCGCAGCAGGACAACTTCACGATGGAAACGTCGGACGAAGCGCTGTCGTTCTTCGCCGAGTTGCGCGGCCGGATGATCGCCTTTGGCACGGCGCTCCCCGCCATTGGCCTGATTGTCGGGGCGATGGTGATCATGAACATCATGCTGGTCGCGGTAGCCGAGCGGACGCATGAAATCGGGATCCGCAAGGCGATCGGCGCGCGCCAAAGGGACATCCGGCGCCAGTTCCTGGTCGAGGCGGCCACGCTCAGCGTCATTGGCGCGATGATCGGCATTTCGTTAGGCATCGGGCTGGCCAAGATCGTGGCCGCGCTCACGCCCCTGCCGGCGTCGGTGGCTCCATGGTCGATCGCGGCGGCGGTGCTCGTCGGCGCCGGCGTAGGCATCGTGGCCGGCTTCTATCCGGCGACGCGCGCCGCGCGTCTCGATCCCATCATCGCGCTCCAGCGGGAGTGACCGGCATGCGTCTCTGGTCCCGTGTCCTGACATCCATCGAAGGCGTCGGCATCGCCCTCGACGCGATTCGCGCCAACAAGGTGCGCGCGGCCCTCACCATCCTCGGCGTCGCGGTCGGCGTGTTCGTGGTCGTCGGCATGGGCGCCGCGATCCACGGCATCAGCGCCAGCTTCGAGTCCGACGTGAACAGCATGGGCGCGTCCACCTTCATGGTCCGGCGTCGCGGCATCGGCCTCAACAGCTGCGATGGATCCGACGACACGTGCGCCGACCGGCGAAACCCGCCGGTGACCATGGCCGAGTATCGCCTGATTCGGGAGCTGCCGAGCGTGCAGGCGGCCGTGCCGATGTTCTTCGGCGGCATGAGCGTGAAGTACCACGACCGCAACCTCAGCTCGGTCAACTACGAGGCGTACGGGCCACAGTGGCTCGAGACCGATGGTGGCGACATATCGCCCGGGCGCAACTTCACGGAGCAGGAGAACAACGCCGCGGCGATGGTGGCGATCCTCAACGACACGCTCGCCAAGCAGCTCTTCGGCCAATCGGATCCGATAGGCAAGGTCGTGTCGTTGAGCGAGCAGCAATTCCAGGTCATCGGGGTGTACCAGACGACTGCAGGATTCCTGAAGACCATGGATGGTCGCGGGCCGAACCGCCCCAAGGTGATCGTCCCGCTCGAGTCGGCGCGCCGCCACCTCGGCGCGAGCGGACGCTGGATCATGCTCACGGTGAAGCCGCGCGACCCGACGCAGCGTGACGCGGTGATGGACGAGGTGACCGCCGTCATGCGCGCCCATCGCGGCCTGCGTCCGTCGCAGCCTAACAACTTCGCGCTCGTGGGCCAGGACCGGCTGCTCGAGGTCTTCAACCAGCTCTTCGGCGCGATCTTCCTGGTCGGCCTTACGCTGTCGGCCGTCGCGTTGCTCGTGGGCGGGGTCGGCGTCGTGGCCATCATGATGATCTCCGTCACCGAGCGCACCCGCGAAATCGGCGTGCGGAAGGCGCTCGGCGCGACGCGCGGCGTGATCCTGTGGCAGTTCCTCGTCGAGGCAGCCACGCTGACCAGCATCGGCGCGGCCATCGGCCTGGCGTTAGGTACCATGCTGGCAATGCTGATCAAGAGTGTTACGCCGATTCCCGCCTCAGTGCCCGCGTCAGCGGTGGTCGCGGCCCTCGCCGCGTCTGCCCTCACCGGCATTCTATTCGGCAGGGCTCCCGCCTCGCGCGCCGCGAGCCTCGACCCAGGCGACGCGTTAAGGCACGAATAGGGCATGGGGCATGGGCCCGGGGGCCCGGGGTTCGCGCAGTCCATGTCCCAACCCCTATGCCCCCTGCCCAATAACGCCAAACGCGGAACCGGTTGGAACGCGCTCCACGGCGCGCAATTGCCTGGCGTACAGGACACGAATGTGCGGCGCGGCGTCCGGGAACAGGACCTCCTGTCGCGCGGGAGCGAGGTGACCGAAACCCATCGCGACACCAACGCACTGGGGGGCGCCGCAGTTACAGACGAACGACTCCGCCAGTTCCCACTCCGTCGTGTTGTAATCGAAGCGAATCTCCTCGTGGGCGGCGATCGGGCGCCGGGCGACGATCACACGACGCGCGGTATCGATCGCCACGTTCGGGTCGCAGCCATGATTCAGGAACCTCCACGGCGACTCACGCTCGTCGACGGGGTCGAGGTGCGTGTTGGGTCCAACCTGGATCGTGTACCGTGTCGCCTGCCTGACAGGCTGACCCTGGAGTGGGAATACGGCGTCGCCAGGCGCGAAGGACCGCACCGCATGGAGACTCACGGAGCTGGAGTTCCTGACGATCACGACCGAATCCGAAATCCCACGTTTGACAGCATGTTGGCGCGGACGTCGCGAGGCGCGGGCCCATAGCATCTCGAACGGTCCCTGCGTGTGATGCCGGAACCAGACGACCGTGAGTGGGATGCTGACAGCCAGATACGCCAGCATCACCGGGAGGCCCGTACCCGGTGGCCAGTCGAGGTCAGGATACCGAAGTCGAAGCAGCGAGCACGCGATCCCGATGTGCAGGACGTACTGCGAGAGTGAAGCGCGCCCAAACAACACGAGAGGCTTGGCGACGGCCGGCAACGCCCCGGTTCCCCAACGCAGGAGCAGCGCCGATGTCACGACCAGCGCCCCGCCGCCCGCCGCCAGAACGAAGAACGGCGACGTGGGCGTCCAACCGTGAGCTATCCAGCGGCGAATTTCATCCACGCCCCCCGCGGGTGCGGCATACGCAGCGATCGCCCAGGCCACCACCACAGCACCTAACGACCCGTAGAGCCAGCCTCGCAGCCGCCCGGGACTGCGCGCGGTCCGCCAGAAGAGCATGCCCAGGAGCGGGAACGCCATCCACGCGATGAGCGGATAATTGCCATCGACCAGCAGGTAGCGCAGCGTGACCCAGCCGACGCCGTAGTCCGCGGCGTGCAGGCCGTTCTCGAACCAGTCCGTCGCCGCGTACGGCGCGACGAGGCTACTGACAATCGGCGTGACCGCGACGACAACGAGGAGCGCAATCGCGATCGTGCGAGTGCGGGCGCCAAGTACGACCAGGGCAAGCGTCATCATCAGCGCGAACGGCACCAGGATCTCGGTAGACCAGAACAAGGTGTGGAAGAACACGCCGAACACTCCAAGCGCCAGCGCGCGACGCAGGAAATAGCTGCGGAAGCGCGGCGTAACTCCTCCCCCTCCCTGTTCCGCCTGGATGCTCCACGACACGCCGGCCACCACGCAAAAGAGCGCGGCGATGACAGGTTCGACGGCAGCGAACAATCCGGTGAGGCTGCGTTCGAGCAGCGTGGCGCCGCCCTCGGTGCCGACCAGGTGCGAGCCGAGCATGCCGAGAATCGCGAGGCTGCGCGCGAAATCGAGCGAGTCGTAGCGGGCCGACGACGCGACGGCAGTCGTACGCGTCGAGGGGCTGTTCGAAATCATGATCATGTGAGCTGCTCCTCGGCGACGCGCCGAATCGGGAAACCCTCGTAGGCGGTGGCGGTGAGCAGGCGCTCGTGCTTCATGATGACGCTGTGCGGCGCCACGCGCGTGTGCGCGCCCACATCGGCGCCGTAGAGCATGACGGCGTTATGCGCAACCGTCGCGCCCGCGCGGATGATCACGGGGCCGTTCTTCAGCACGCGGTCCTCGAAGGTGTGCGCCTGGAAGGTGCCCTCGACCGTTGCGCCATCCTCGATCGTGATCATGTCGGGATCGGGCAGGTCGTCGGCAAAGCGGCCGTCATGCACGACACCACGCCCGACACGAACGCCCGCGGCGCGCAGCAGCACGTCGAGCAACGGAGTCCATCGTATCTCCGCGCACAGTTCGCGCACGTAGACATTCCAGACGACGCAGTAGAAGTCCCACCGGCTCGCCCAGCACGACCAGAGCGGGTGAACGCCGGGCTGCATGCGGCCGAGCAGGAGCCACTTGGTCGCTAGAGCGACAACGATTGGAATGAGGGCAGTGCCCAGCGTGACAACCGGGATCGCGATCGCCAACTCCAACATGCCTGACGCGGCTGCGCGCTCGAGCGCCCACACGTAGAGCAGGAAGGCGGAGACGGGAACGATCGGGAGGGCGAACCGAGCCATCTCCCAGAAGAGACGCGTTGCAAGGCGCAGCGCCGATGCAGGCCCGGCGAGTCGCGCATCCGCGGCGCTCACCTTATGGTGCCGGAGCTTGAACGCCGGATGGCCAAACCAGGACGTGTTCGGCCGAATGAGATTCGGATCGGCGACGGTATTGATCCCAAGCAGCGTTCCCTCGGGGACGCGCACGCCGCCGGGAATCAAGGCACCGTTCCCCACGAACACGTTCGAGGCGAGTGTCACCGGTCGGACCGCAACTGTGCCTCGATGGACGCGCGCGCCGCCGAGATAGATGCCGTCAGCGCAGAACGTGTGATCGCCGATGTCGATCGTGGCGGGCAGCGCGTCGATCAAGCTGCTGACTTCGCAGTTGCGCCCTACGCGCGCGCCGGCGAGCCTGAGCCAGTGCGGCCAGAAGAGCGTGCCGTAGAGCCAGCGTTGCGCCTTGTCGACCAGGTCCGGCACCAGCCAGAGCGGCACATACGCGGCGCTCCAGCGGCTCACCACGCGCACGTGCCGACGATCGAGCACACGACAGGCGATGGCCGCCATGATGAGCGTGAGCGGGACCGCTGCAACGCCCAGCGCGATCATGACGACAACGGCGCGTGGGTCGAGAAGCGTGTCTATCGAGGTCGCACTGCCCTCGTACGACGCCCAGGCCGCAAGCGCGAGCAGTTCCGACGGCAGGGCGAGGAACATGAACAGCGCGAGCCGCGCCAGGAGCAGGAAGTCGCCCGCCGCTCGCGGGGAGAAGGTGCGCCCCAGGGCGACGATGGGCGGCCTCGGCGCAGGTCCGGCGGGCCGGGCGGGAATCCCATCCCAGCGTTCGCTCCGGGGGATGCGTCCGCCGCGCGGGAGGGACGAGTGCGCCGTTAGGCAGGCATGCTGCTCGACGCGACAATCCGTGCGCACGCCGGCCTGGACTTCGAGCGTGCAGCCGTCCTCGAGGACGACGGGCCCGATGATCATGTCGCCAGCTTCGAGCTCGACGAGACGGATCGAGGCGCCTTGCGACAGCGTAACGTCGTCGCCGATCTCGAGGAGATCCCAGCCACCGTCGGTCACTTCGACGCCGCGGTGTATGTGTACGCGCTGGCCGATGCGCGCGCCGAGTGCGCGCAGCGCCGTCTTCTGGTATTCGGTCCCCTCGAGCAGCCACCAGGGAATGCGTGCGGCGGCACGCGTCACCACCCAGTGTTTCAGCCACTGCCGTCCCCACACGGGAACCCGCATCGGCTGGTAGCGACCAATGAGACGGCGCTTCACCCACGCCGCATAGGCAACGGAGGCAGCGGTGTATGCCGCGAGCCCTGCGAGCGCTAGCGGCGGGAAGAGCAGGATGAGCATGCCCACGCCGATGCGCTCGATGACAGCCGGTCCCGCGTGGAAGAGCACCACGTACGAGACGAGCGACGCCATTACGAAGTCCATGAGCAGCGACGCGCCCTGAAAGAGCGTCACCGCGATCGGTCGCTGAGTTGGACGTCGCTCCTGCGCCGGCGGACGATCGCCACCGACGGGCTTCGCGGCAAGCGTGGCAAGAGCGGCGGCCGACGGAAGGTCGTACAGATCCTTGACCGTGATGTGGGCCGTCGGGGGCTCGTCCTGGAGGATCGATACCGCGAACGCGGCGCTGAGTGAGTCGCCGCCGAGATCTGCGAAAAAGTCCGCCGTCACCGACGGTGGCGCATTCAGCTTCAGTACGTCAGCGAACGCGGCCACGATGCGCGCCTCGGCAGCGTTTCGGGGAGCCACCACGCTCTCGTTGTTCCCATCGAGCTCCACGGTGGGAAGCGAACGCCGGTCGAGCTTCCCGCTTGACGTCGTCGGGAGCGCCGACAGCGTCGCGATGCGCGCGGGGACCATGTGCGCCGGCACCTTAGCGCGAAGCGCCTGTCGCAATCTCTCCTCGTCAGGCGCATGGCCATTCGCCGACACAACGAACGCGACGAGGACCTGCGAATTACCGGTTTCCTGGACTCGACATGCCGCCGCGCGCACCCCGTCGCAGGACGCAAGACGGGTCTCGATTTCCTCGAGCTCGATGCGGTGGCCACGGATCTTGACCTGCGCGTCGAGACGGCCGTGTATGAAGAAGTCGCCGTCGGAGGCGCGGTGCGCGAGGTCTCCGGTCCGGTAGATGCGCCCCAGTGTCGGATGCTCAATGAATCGCTCCGACGTGAGCTCGGGACGCCGGTGATACCCGCGGGAGAGGCCAGCCCCGCCGAGATACAGCTCCCCTGTCTGGCCGTTAGGCACGCGCCGCAGCGACTCATCGAGTACCCAGGCGGAAACACCACGTACGGGCCTGCCGACCGTGATCTCTCCGCCAGGATGGATCCAGGCATGCATCGCGGTTACGGTGCACTCGGTCGGCCCATAGCCGTTCTCCAGGCGACGCCCGGGTGCCCAGAGTTCGGCGAGGTCTCGCGGCAGTGCCTCACCACCGACATACAGGAGAAGCAGGTCCGGAAGCTCGCTCTCGGGATCGTCGCAGCCGGTGGCGCGCAGCATCGTAGGCGTGGGACAGAAGACAGTGATCCGCTCACGGCGCAGCCACGCGGGAAGATCGGGCCCAAGTCGCACCGCATCGTCGTCCATGACGACGAGCGTCGCCCCCGCCGCCAGGGCCAGCCAGATCTCCTCGACCGACGAGTCGTAAACGGCGGGCGAGTTCTGTGCGACGCGCACACCGGGGCCGAGGCAGAACTCGTCGATGTCGTACTTGACGAGGTTGACGATGGACCCGTGCTCAACGAGGGTCCCTTTTGGCTGACCCGTCGTACCCGACGTGTAGATCATGTACGCAAGCGACGACGATCCAAGCCACGGAGCGGGAATGGAGTCATCGTCGGCAGTGCCGTATCTCACCAGCGCTCGCGCGTCGTGAACGACTCCGACGTCGGTCGCGCCGCGCAATCGCTTCTGGCCCGCCGCATCCGTGAGTAGTGCGACGGACTCGCTGTCAGCGAGCAGTGAGCTGACGCGTTCGTTGGGGAATGCCGGATCGATGCACAGGTACGCCGCGCCGGCCTTGAGGACGCCGAGTTGCGCGGCGTACAGCAGGTCCGAGTCGCGCGGCAGCATGATGGCAACGACGCATTCGCCTGCCACGCGCCAGCGGAGCCGACTCGCAATGGCATTCGCGCGGCGGTCGAGCTCCGCGTAGGTGACGAGCTGCCGCTGAGGACGGGATGGTCCTGGCGGCACGTCGATGGCCACTTCATCCGGCCACTTGCGTGCCGCGGCCTCGAAGATCTCATGCAGGCAGCCGCCAGATGGCGCGACGCCAGGCGTCAGCGGCTCGTCCTGCAGAATCTCGTTTTCGCCGGCGAAAAGCGCCGGTATGGGAATCTCGTAGGTGTCGGTGTTCATGGCAGAATCGGAGGGTCGGCTGTTTCGTGGGCAGCACAGTACCCGATCTCCTCATCTGCATCTCACCGCATCAACATGTTGCGGGTAAAGCACTTCGGGCTTTCCAGGGGCGAGCCGTTAGGTCCCCATAGATCGGACGGTGACGCGAGACCGGCCCCTGCCCTATCGCCTAGATTTCGACCGTGCGCTTCACCGACGTCATCGCGTCCGCGCTTGGCCAGATCAGGGCCAACAAGCTCCGCTCGTTCTTCACCCTGCTTGGCGTCATCGTCTCGGTGACGTTCCTGGTCGCCGTCGTGGCGATCATCCAGGGGATGAATGCGTACGTGCGCGAGAACGTCGCCGGCGCGATCATCGGCGCCAATTCGTTCCAGGTGCGCCGGACCCCGATCAACTTCGCGCGCTTCTCGGACGACGAATGGCGGCGCGCCCAGCGGCGCCCCAAGATCGGGCCGGAGGATGCCGCGTTGGTCATGGCGGCGATTCCCGACGCGGTCGCCATCAGCCTGCAGAGCGGCTGGCCCACCCCGCAGGCGGATGTCGTCTGGGGCAACAAGACGTTAGGCGACGCGCTGATCCTCGGCGTCACGCCGGCGTACCAGGTGGTCCAGGACTATCGCATCGCGCAGGGTCGTGCCCTCATGGAGGTTGACGTCGCCGAGCGGCGGCCGGTCGCGGTCATTGGTGCGCAGATCGCCGAGAACCTGTTCGAGAACGTGGACCCGGTTGGGCGCATGATCCGGATCCTCGGCGAGCAGTTCGAGGTGATCGGGGTGAACGCGCGGAAGGGCCGGGTCCTCGGGCAGTCGTTCGACGGGTTCGTGATGATGCCGATCACCCGCTTCGAGATGCTCTACGGCCGCCGCAACACGACGACCGTGTCTGTGAAGATGAAGAACGCCGTCGACGTCGCGCCCGCGATGCAGCGCGCCGAGGAAGCGATGCGCGTGGGACGCCGCCTGCGCCCCAGCGAGGAGAACAACTTCTCCATCGAAACGTCCGACGCCCTCGTCGAGTTCTGGAAGAACCTGACGCGAGTGCTGTTCGCCGTGCTGCCGGCGGTGGTCGGCATCGGCATCGTGGTCGGCGGCATCGTGATCATGAACATCATGCTGATGTCGGTGTCTGAACGGACACACGAAATCGGCATACGCAAAGCTGTCGGTGCGCGTGCAACCGATATCGAGCGGCAGTTCCTGGCCGAGGCGATCGTCCTGGCCACGCTGGGTGGCGCGATCGGCGTGCTGTGGGGCTGGGCGCTGGCGAACCTCGTGGCGTCGGTGTCGCCGTTGCCGGCCCGCGTCACGAGCTGGTCGGTCGGTGTCGCGCTGACGCTGGGCGCCGGCGTGGGGATCCTGTTCGGTGTGTATCCGGCGCGTCGCGCAGCGCGGATGGATCCGGTGGCTTCGCTCCGGGCCGATTGATGATGTTGATCGCCCATCCCCCATCGCCCATCCGCCATCCATGAACCTTATCGATACGGTTCAGGAGAACGTGGCGGTCGCCATCACCACGCTCCGCACCAGCAAGCTGCGCTCCGCGCTCACCATCCTGGGCGTGGTGATCGGTATCAGCACGGTAATGGCGATGGCGACGATCGTGAACGGCATCCAGCAGCAGATCGTGCGGACGATCGAGATCGCCGGGCCGACCACGTTCTACGTGATGAAGGTGTTTTCGCAAACGCCGCTCAACCCCGACGCGCTCCCCAAGTGGGTGCGCGTCAGGCCCGACCTGCGGCCGAACGAAGCGGACCTGATCGCGGCGCTGCCGGAGATCGGCTACGCCGCCATCTGGGCGCAGACGTTAGGCCGCCTGGAGTACGGCGGGGTCAGGTCGCAGCCGACGACACTCAACGGCGCGGATGACGGCTTCACCGAGATCATGGGCGGTGAGCTGGTCGTGGGACGCTGGTTCACCCGCTCGGAGCTCAAGAGCGGCTCGAATGTCGTCGTCCTGGACGAGGCCCACGCGCGGCGCCTCTTTGGCCGCGTGAACCCGATCGGGCGGACGCTGAGCGTCGGCGGACGTCCGTGCGAGGTGATCGGCCTCTACGCGCCGGCGAAGAACATCTTCACGCCGCCGGGGGCCGAGAACGGCGCCATCATCCCGTACAAGACGATGGACCAGCAGTACGACATCGACAAGACGAACGCGTTGTTCATCCCGGTCAAGCCGCGCAAGGGCGTGACGGTGGAGCGGGCGCAGGAAGCGGTGACGATCGCCCTGCGGGAGCAGCGTGGGCTGCGCCCGTCGGAGAAGAACAGCTTCGACCTCATCACCCAGGACCAGATCCTCGACCTCTTCAGCCAGCTCACGGGCGCGTTCTTCCTCGTGATGGTCTCGCTGTCGTCGGTGGCGCTGCTCGTCGGCGGCATCGGTGTGATGGCGATCATGATGGTGTCGGTCACGAGCCGGACGCGTGAAATCGGTTTGCGCAAAGCGGTGGGCGCGACGAGGCGGGATATCATGCTGCAGTTCCTCGTCGAGTCGGCGACGTTGACGGGGATCGGAGGTGTGATCGGGATCCTGGTCGGCCTTGGACTCGGTCAGCTCGTGAGCGCGGCAATCAATGCGACAGGAACCACTCCGCTGAACCAGACGATCGTGGCCGTGGTGGTGTCGATTGCGATTGGGATTGTCTTCGGGATCATTCCGGCGCGAAGAGCCGCGAAGCTCGATCCGGTGGAGGCGCTCCGGTACGAATAGACTTCAGACTTCAGACTTCTGACTTCAGGGCAGGTGACAGACATCGGGGCGAAGTGGACGCCCCGCCTCGGCGTTAGGTGCGCGTGCGTGGCAACATTTGGCGGCTCCCAAGCTTCTTCACCAGTACAAAGATCATCCGCCCAACTTCGTCGGCTATCGAGAGTGGCGCCTGGATGGCTTCGACCTCGAAGTAGCCAACGTCGGCGCCGATCTCGAGGAGGTTCTGGAGCTCCATCAGCGATCCGCGTGCAATCGAGAGATGCCTCGCGAAGTCACCCTTGCCGAACCGCCCGTGGCCTTCCGCGATATTCGAAGTGACTGAGATAGCCGCTCGCTGCATTTGCGGCTTCATCCCGAACTGTTCGTCAGCTGGTAGCCGACGGGCGAGCGCAAAACTCGACGCTGCGAGCTTTCTGGCCTTCTGCCAGACGATAAGGTCGCGATAGCTCTGGATCCGCGACTTGCTTCCGTTGCGAAGTTGAGGTGAGGTCATGGCTCAGCATATCACAACCCCGAAGCAACGCGTTACCATGGCAACGCAACAGGGAGTGGAATCACGCAATCCCTGGCCCCTCCACCTCAGCCCTGCCCTGAAGTCTGTAGTCTGTAGTCTGAAGTCTCTCTAGCGTATGCCCATGCCGTTGGCAAAGTCATAGAGAGTGACTCGCCGCAACCGATAGTGCGCCTGCCAATACCCGCGAAGACTCTGCACGTAGGCAAGAAGGGCCTGATCCTTCTCATTCTGCGCCAAATACAACTGATCCACGTCGATCCGGCCGATCACATAACGATTGTACGCCACCTCGAACCGCTTCTGCGCCACGGTGTCCGCCTTTGCCGCGATCGCCAGCTGACGACGCGCGAGCGACACCTGCAGCGCCGCGAAATGCGCGTCCTGGCGCGCCTGCTCCCGCGTGATCTTCGAGGTGCTCTGCACCCGCATCAGCTCCGAGTGCGCCGCCTGCATGTCACCCGAGCGCGCGCCCCACGTGAGCAGCGGCATCTGCACGTTCACGGCGAACGTTTGCGACGTCGTCAGGTCGCGGTACACGGCGTCGCGTGACGCGCCCGAAGCGTTGTAGCCGTAGCTCGCATTGACCGTCGCGCCCGGGCCGCCGTTGTACTTCGCCTCGGACAACCCCCGACGCGCGTTCGTCTCCTGAAGGTCGATCGACCGAATCGACGACAGGTTCCTCAACGCCTGCGTTTCGGCGAGCGCCGTGTCGGCGGCGAACTCCGGCACCTCTGAAGTCACCGTGATGGCGAGCGGCGCGTCGGGCGCGACGTTGAGCGCGAGCCTGAGCTGCGCCAGCGTGCGATCGTGCTCGAGCCGCGCGCCATCGAGCGCGGCCCGGGCGCGCAGCAGGGCCAGCTCGCTCTGCAGCAGGTCGTTTTCGCTGATCTTGCCGACCTCGAACCGACCCTGGTTCAGGCGATACAACGTGTCGTTGGTGGCCGCGTTCAACGTCGCGTTGCGCAACGAAACCTGCGCCGCATAATGGTCGAAGAACGCGACCGACACCTGCATCGCGATGTCTTCGCGCGCCTCGAGATATTGCCGTTCGGCCACGTCAGCCTGGAGGCCGTTCACTTCGCGGTCCCACCCGATCTTGTTCGATCGCATGATCGGTTGCGAAAGCGATACGCTGAACGGCGTCGAGTTCCACGTCTCAGGGACGCTGTTCCCTTCCCGCTTGTTGAGCCGGGATGACATCGACAACGTCGCACCCGTGAATGGGACCTGCTGCTGCACGACCATGTTGATGTCGGAGCGCGTTTCCTCCAGCGGGCGATAGAGCGTGCTCCCATCGGGCTGGATCACCCCGATGATCGAGCGTGTGTAGACCGGCACGTTCCCGGCCAGCGAGAACTGCGGAAGCAGCCGCGCATCGAAGGCGCGGTCACGCGCCCGCGCTACGTCGCGGGTGCTCACCGCGGCGCGCGCCTGGTAGCTGTTTCTCTGCGCGACGTCGATCGCCTGCTGCAGCGTCAGGGCCGTCCCGCCGGCGGGCGGTGTCGCGCCGCTGATCTGCGTGGCGCCCTGCGCCCGAAGCGGCGCAATGGCGAGTGCACACGCACAAACTGACTGAATGAGTCTCATGATCATTGATCGTCTCGAAGACCGGGAGCCGTCGGCGTTAGGCCGAACCCGTTGCACCCGTTGCACCCTACTCGTACCGCAGGCTGACCACCGGATCCGCCTTGGCAGCTCTCCACGCGGGCACGATGCCGAACACCAGGCCGACCGTGAATGACACGCCGAAGGCGACCGCAATCGAGATGTACGACACCAGCGTCCGGATGTCGGCGAAGCGCTCGATGCCGAAGCTGAGCAGCCCACCGGTGATGATCCCCGCCAGCCCGCCGGCGACGCTGATGATGACCGCCTCGCTCAGGAACTGGAACAGGATGTCCCTTTGCGTGGCGCCCATCGCCCGCCTGACGCCGATCTCCCGCGTGCGCTCGAGCACCGACGCCAGCATGATGTTCATGATCCCGATCCCGCCGACGATCAGCGAGATCGACGCGATCGCGCCTAACACGATGTTGAAGATCGTCCGCGTCCGCTGCTCCTGCTGCAGCAGCAGTTCGGGGACCGTAATCTCGAAGTCGATGACCTGGTTGTGCCGCCGCTCGAGCATCCGCTTCAGCAGCTCGGCAACCGCCGGCACCTTCTGCGACTCGGTGACCCGAACGATGATGCGATCGAGCTGGTTGATGTTCGTCCGCTCGGCTCGTGCTTCCTCGGTTTCCTGGGTCTGCTGCTCACCGCCAATGATGATGAAGCCCTCGCCACCGCCGCGGTTGGCTTCCTGCACGTCTTTCTGGTTCAGCTGCGCGCGGTCACGGAAGCGAAGGAGCATCGTGCGCACCGGCACGTACACGTCCATGTTCGGATCGCGGATGCCGAGCCGCTGCGCCGTCTCGTTACTCACGCGGCGATCCTTGAGGACGCCGACCACGGTCAGCCACGAATCTCCAACCTTGATCGTGCGGCCGATCGGTTCCTCGGTGGTGAAGAACCGCGTGCGCACCCCGTAGCCGATGATCGCGACGGGCCGGCCTTTCTCGATCTGGTACGGGCTGAAGAAGGCGCCTTCACTCAGCGCTTCATTCGTCAGGCGGAAATAGGTGGTGTCGACACCGACCACCTTGCCCGACCGGCGGCGTCCCTCGCGGGTGATAGTCGTGTTGACGACGATCTCGCCGCTGGCCACGTCGACGTGAGGCACCATCTTCTGGATGGCCTCGGCGTCGCGGTAGTTGAGCCCGGGCGTGTATCGCTTGACCTCCTTCTTGCCAGGCTCCTCTTCCTTCGCCTCGCCTTCCTTCTGCTCGACCAGCGGCGTGATGACGATGTTGTTCGATCCCAGGAGCTCCATCTGCGCCAGGATCTCCTGCTTGGCCCCGCGCCCGATCGCCAGCATGGCAATCACCGACGCCACGCCGAAGAGGATGCCAAGCGATGTGAGACCCGCGCGCAGCTTGTTATGCGCGACCGCCTCCGCGGCGGTGCGCATGCCGAACAGCACGTGCGCGGTGATCTGCGCGCGCAGCATAGCCAGGGTGGTCCCGTCCAATTTCACGGGCTAGCCCTTACGCGGTGCGCTGGCCGGCGGTGCGGCCTTTTTCTCCTGAGTAGCGGATGGCTTCTTCGCGTCAGGCGGAGGCACCGACTGGCGCTGCGCCGTGTCGCCCGAGGCACCGGCTGGCGGCGCGTTCGTCGACCCGGGTAGCCGCTGTACTTCGAGATCCGCGCGATTCATCGGCGGCGACAGCAGGACCGTCTCACCCTCAGATAAACCCTTGATGACCACGACTTCGTCGTCGTTCATCGCGCCGGTCGCCACTTCCTGCTTGATGATGCGGCCGCCGTCCTGCTTGAACACGACCGGGATCCCGTCCTCGACGACGAGCGCGTCGAGCGGCATGAAGAGCACGTCCTTGAGCGCCTGCGTTTCCACCACGTTGCCCGTCGTCATGCCCGGCCTGAGCGCCGTGTCCGGCTTCTCGATGTTCACGAGCACCTCGAAGACCTTGGCGTCGGAGTTCGGGCGCTGCTCGCCTACGTTCGCGACCTGCTTGATGGTGCCAACGAGGCTCTTCGATGGATCGGCATCAAGCGTCACGTTCACCGGCTGTCCAACGCGCAACTTCCGGACGTCGATTTCGTTGACGTAGGTGATCGACTCCATCACCGAAAGGTCGGGCAATGTCGCGACCGTCGGATCCCACGGGCTCACCGTGGAGTTGACGGTCTTCTTCTTGCCGTTCCACTCCTTCACGTAGATGACCATGCCTGACGCCGGCGCCGAAATGGTCATCCCGCTCATGACATCCATGATGTTCTTGAGCAGGTTCCGCTGCCGATCGCGGTCCGCGCCGACCTCGCGCATCTTCGCCTGCGCCTGTTCAGTCTTGGTCTTATAGTCGACCTTCGCCTGCGCCTGGGCGCGCTCCGCCTTCTCGTAATCGAGTTCGGCCTGGCGCTTCACCGACGGTGCTTCGTAGATCGCCTGCTCCTTGGCGATGCGCTTTTCCTCGAGCGACAGCTCCATCGTCTTCATGTCCTCGCGCGCCTTGCCGAGGTTGAGCGTCGAGTCGAGCATCGCCTGCTCGTATTGCGCCTCGACCTTCTGCAACGAGAGCGTGACCTCGGTGTGCTTGGTCGCGAGCGGCGAGCGATCGATCTCGGCGACCTTCTCGCCTTCCTTCACGATCGTTCCCTCGGGCACGAGGGACAGGATCTTCATGCCGTTGAAGACCTGGGCGGTCATCGCGTTCGGCGGCAACTGGATCTGCACGAACTTCGGCGCGCGCAGTTCGCCTGACGTGGTCACCGTGACCTTGAAGTCCCCTCGCCTTACCTGCGCGTAGAGGGAGTTCTCGGTCTTCTGCGGATCGCGCGCGAGCAACCAGGTGGCCGGGATCGCGATGGCCACCAGAATCGCCGCGATCAGGAACCGGCGGGTACGGAAGAAACGCATGTTCGGGACCTCGTCGGGAAAGAATCGGCGGGGTGCGGCGAGGAAAACCGCGACGCTGCGACTACGGGCTTCAAAAAAGACCTACGTACGATCCTGAGAGATTGAGACAAATGCTCCATCGGCGGGTTTAGACACTCGGAATGCCTCGCTGAGTTGTCCGCTGAAGCTCGAAGGAGCAACCCATCGTAGCGGGAAGCTTCTGAGCCACAAAGTGCTGAACCCGGGCCAGTTTGCGAAGCACCCGTCATCCATTCGTAATGATGCCTTAACGACCTGGTCAGGTTCTACTCCCTGACCGTAGCCGATCCTCCAATGGCGCAGGGATTTACATTCCGCGCATGACTGTAGACCTGCTCGCCATCTTCCCGCACCCTGACGATGCTGAATTGACGTGCGGGGGGACCTTACTAAAGTCGGCCCGCCAGGGATATCGGGTCGGGATCTTGGACCTCTCGCAAGGCGAGATGGCCAGCCGCGGAACGGTCGCTGCCCGAACGTCGGAGTCCGCGGGCGCCGCGTCGATCCTACAGGTGTCGGTTCGCGAGAACCTTGGCCTGCCGGACAGCGGCCTCGTGAACACACCGGAGACTCGCCTCATGGTGGCGCAGGTCATCCGAAGGCTCAAGCCATCGATCGTGATCACCACGGCGCCTTCGCCATTCGGCCGGCATCCGGATCATCGAGTCACCGCCGAGCTTGTCCGTGATGCGTGCTTCATTGCGGGACTGAAGACGATCGAGCCCGCCACTCCCGCGCACCGGCCACGAAAGGTCCTCCACTCGATTACGTACCGTGAGGACTACCTCAAGCCGACGTTCGTGGTGGACGTGAGTGACGTCATGGAAGAAAAGCTTGCCGCAGTCGCGGCGTACGAGTCGCAGTTTGGTGGCGTGACCCAGGCGGGCGAGGTGTACCCTAACGGGGAACCATTGCTCGACATCATTCGCCATCAGGCCGCGCACTAAGGGTCACTGATCCGCGTTCGTTACGGCGAACCATTTCACACCACGGAGACCGTGCAGGTCGATGATGTGGTCGCGATGCCGGTTTCCACGTTCTGACCTCTGACCTCTGGCCTCTGGCCTCGGATGCATGTCCGACCTGAACTACGGCTCCTATCTCATGGTCGACGAGCTGCTCCAGCTCCAGCGACCGCGCTCGGAACCGGAACATCCGGACGAGTTGCTGTTCATCGTCGTCCACCAGGCGAGCGAGTTGTGGTTCAAGGTCCTCATCCATGAACTGGAAAGCCTGATCAGGCACCTCCAGGCTGGCGACACCGTTCATGCCCTGCACACCGTGCGCCGAGTGAATGCGCTGGTGGCCATCGTCAGCGGGCAACTCGCCGCTCTCGACACCTTGCCGCCGCAGCGATTCGCTCAGTTTCGCGGCAACCTCGGCTCGTCGAGCGGTGGACAGAGTACGCAATTCCGCGCGATCGAGGCGATGAGCGGCCTGAGGGACGACCACTTCCTCGCGGTGCTGCGCGAGCACGGTCCGGTTCCGGCGCTCCTGCAACGCGCGCTGGACCAACCGACGCTGCAGTCGCTCTTCCTCGAACTCCTCGAGCGCCATCACACCACGCTCGAGCAGCTGTACCTCGGCCCCGGGCCAACACCTGAGTTTCTGCTGGCCGAGGCACTGATGGAGTACGAGCAGGGTTTCCAGCGTTGGCGATACCTGCACGTGCAGCTCGTCGAGCGGATTTTGGGCCCCGAGACGGGTGGCACGGGAGGCACGTTAGGCGCCCGGTACCTGCAGCACACGCTGAAGCAGCGGTTCTTTCCTGAGCTGTGGGAGGTGAGGCGGCGGTTCTTCGACGCCGGCGCGGCCCGGACATGACCGGGTCGTCCTCGCTGATCGACATCTCCGTCGTCGTGAACGCGTCGACGCCGGAGTGGCCGGGCGACACGCCGTATTCCTGCCGCTGGACGTGGGACATGGCTCGTGGCGACAGCGTCAACGTCAGCTGCATCTCGACCAGCCCGCATGTCGGCACGCACGCCGATGCGCCGTTTCACGTGGATTCGTCCTGGCCGGCGTCCGACGCGCTGGCACTGGAATCCTTTGCCGGCCCCGCGACGGTCGTGGACGTCTCGACGCTCGACGGGCCGATCGCGATGTCTTCGTTAGGCGCCAGGATCGCCGGTGGGCGATTGCTGTTGCGGACCGGCCGGTCGATCGCGTCAGGTTCGTTCCCTGCTTCGTGGCCGTGGCTTCGCGACGACACCGTGCGGGCGTTACTCGCCGGCGGGCTTCGCCTTCTTGGAGTCGATGCGCCATCGGTCGACGGCAAGGACAGCAGGACGCTGGACGTGCACCGGGCGCTCTTCGCGGGTCAGGCGGTGGTGCTGGAGAACCTCGATCTCCGCGGCGTCCCGCCGGGTGACTACGAGCTGACCGCGTTTCCGTTGAGGATCGCCGGTCTCGACGCGGCACCGGTTCGCGCGGTGCTGCGGGAGTTGGCCGGCGCGTGAGCAGAATCGCCATCCAGGCGGACGGACTGGTCCGCGATTTCGGCCCGATCCGCGCGCTCGATCACCTCTCGTTCGAGGTTCCCGCGGGAATCGTCTTCGGGTTCCTGGGGCCTAACGGGGCTGGAAAGACGACCGCGATCCGCACGTTCCTCGGATTGGTGGAACCGTCGGCGGGATCGGCACGCGTGCTGGGATTCGATACCAGGCGCGAGGGGGGCCAAATCCGCGAGAGATCCGGCGCGCTCCTCGAGCACCATGGCCTGTACGAGCGACTGACAGCCGAGCAGAACCTCGACTTCGCTGGCCGGATCTGGCGCATGTCGTCAGGCGACCGGCGAGCGCGGATCCGTGAATTGCTCGAGCAGTTCGGGCTCTGGGATCGCCGGCTGGAGGCGGCCGGCAAGTGGAGCCGCGGCATGAAGCAGAAGCTCGCGGTGGCGCGCGCGGTGTTTCACCGCCCGCAACTCGTCTTCCTCGATGAGCCCACCGCGGGGCTCGATCCGGTGGCCAGCGCGGCGCTTCGCGAGGACCTCGCGGCGCTCGCCACCGGCCAGGGCGTCACCGTGTTCCTCACCACGCACAACCTGGTCGAGGCGGAGCGGCTCTGTGACCTGGTGGGCGTGATCCGTCGCGGCCGGCTGGCGGCGCTGGGGCCGCCATCCTCGTTGCGGCCTAACGATTCACCGGTGCTCCGCGTGACGGGAACGGGCATCGACCAGGCGATCGCGACCGAGGCTGCTGCGCTGCCAGGCGTGGTCTCGGCATCGCTGGTCCACGGCGCGCTCGAAGTCCGCCTCGCCGATGGGACGCGCCCAGCGGCGCTGGTCGCCATGCTCGTCGAGCGTGGCGTCGGCATCGATGAAGTACGCCGGGTACGCCAGTCGCTCGAGGAGACGTTCCTGGAACTGGTGAACGACCCCGCCGACGGCAGCGGGCGCGCGGAGGAGTCGCGATGATCGCGGACATCTTCACCATGGCCCGGAAGGAGCTCATGGAGTTCCGCGACCAGTTGCTCAGGCTGCGGCGCGGCGGGCTGTCGGCGCTCATCGTGCTGCTCATGCTTGGCATCTTCACGCCGCTCCAGATGGGACCCCTGTGGCTCACGTCGCCGTTGATGCTCGCGTACTGGCCGCTCCTCTCGTCAGGCATGGTCTCGACGCTCATCGCGGACGCGTTCGCGGGCGAACGCGAGCGGCACACGCTCGAGACGCTGCTGGCGAGTCGGCTCTCCGATACATCGATCCTGCTCGGGAAGGTCCTGGCGGCGATTCTCTACGGCCTGCTCTTCACGTTCGCGAACATCACCGTCGGCATCATCGCGATCAACCTGAAGCACTTCGGTCAAGGCATCCAGGCGCCTCCGCTCATGCACATCGCGTACATGCTCGTGCTGGTGACGCTCGCCTGCTCCACGCTCGCCGGCATCGGCGTGTTCATCTCACTCAAGGCGGCGACCGTGCGCCAGGCACAGCAGACGCTGGGCATCATCATGATGGTGATGTTCATCGGGCCGGTGCTGTTCTTCCAGTTCCTCGATTCCGAGGGACGCGTGTCACTGGCGAACAAGCTGACGACGCTCGGCACGGCCCGAATGGTTGGATGGGCGACGGCGGTGCTGTTCACGGCATCGTTGATGCTGATCGTGATGGCGATGGCGCGGTTCAGGAGGGGGAAGCTGACGCTCGACTGACGTCAAAGTTCAAGTTCGAGTCCAAGTCCAGGAGAACTTGAACTCGAACTTTGACTCGGACTTCGACTTCGACTGCATCACAATGCGTTTTATATTTCATCCCCATGCCCGACCCCATATACCTCGACCATAGCGCCACCACTCCTGTTCGCCCCGAAGTACTGGAAGCGATGCTTCCATTCTTCGGGCCGCGGTTCGGGAACCCGTCCAGCACGCATCGCTGGGGGCGCGAGGCGCGCGTCGCCCTCGATGAGGCCCGGGAACGGCTCGCCCGCGCCCTCGGGGCCCACGCCGATGAGATCTGCTTCACCTCGGGCGGCACCGAGGCCGACAACCTCGCGGTGATCGGGGCGTGGCGCGCGCTCCGCCAGTCGCGGCCGGCGATCGTGAGCACGCCTATCGAGCACAAGGCAGTGCTGGCGGCGGTGCACGAGATCGAGTCGGAAGGCGGCGTCGTACGCGTCGTGGACGTCAGCGCCGATGGCATCGTGGACGCGTCGAGCTTCGCAGCGGCCGTGGGCGACGACACCGCGCTCTGTTCCGTGATGTGGGTGAACAACGAGATCGGGACCGTGCAGGACATCGCCGCGCTCACGGGCGCGGCCAGGGCCCGCGGGGCGCTCTTCCACACCGACGGCGTTCAGGCGTTAGGCAAGGTCGCGATCGACCTGCGCTCGCTGCCCGTCGACTACCTGTCCATCTCGGGGCACAAGGTGGGAGCGCCCAAGGGCATCGGCGCGCTCTTCGTCAGGCGCGGTGCGCCGATCACGCCGATGATGTACGGCGGGACGCAGGATCGCGGCCGGCGCCCGGGCACCGAGAACGTGGCGATGTCGATCGGCTTCGCACGCGCGGTCGAGCTGGCGGTCGAGGAGCGCGAAGCGGAAACGGCGCGAGTCCGGCAGCTGCGCGACGCACTCGAAGCCGCGCTGCTCGCGAAGATTCCCGACGCGGTCGTGCACGGCCGTGGGGCACCGCGCGCCGCGCACATCCTGAACATCTCCGTGCCCGGCACCGACAGCGAGTCGATGCTCATGGCACTCGACCTCCAGGGTGTCGCCTGTTCGGCGGGATCCGCATGCCAGAGCGGGAGCATCGATCCGTCGCACGTCCTGACGGCGCTGCGCGTGCCTCACGAGCAGGCCGTGGCCTCGATCCGTTTCAGCCTCGGCTCGCTCACCACCGATGCCCACGTCACGCGGGTGGCCGAGTTGTTCCCGGCACTCATTGCCAGGGCCCGGAAGTTGTCGGGCCTGACGACCGGCTGAGCACCTGACGATGTCACGAGTCCTGGTAGCGATGTCCGGGGGCGTGGACTCGTCGGTCGCGGCGGCGCTGCTTGTCGAGCAGGGCTACGACGTTGTCGGCGCGACAATGAAGCTCACGTGTCATGGCGACGAGCTGCCCGACCGTCCCTGCTGCAGCCTCGACTCGGTGAACGATGCGCGGCGCGTCTGCGACCAGTTAGGCATCCCGCACTACGTGTTGAACCTCGAGAAGGCGTTCGGCCGGGACGTCGTTGATGATTTCGTGCGCGAGTACGCGCGCGGTCGCACCCCGATTCCGTGCGTGCGCTGCAACACGTTCACGAAGTTCCGCGATCTCGTGACGAAGGCGGACGCGATCGAGGCGCGATACGTTGCCACGGGTCACTACGCCCGCGTTATCGACGGTCGCCTCCACCGCGGCCTCGATCCCGCCAAGGACCAGTCGTATTTCCTCTGGGGACTGCGGCGCGAAGTGTTGTCCCGGTTGCACCTGCCAGTGGGTGCGCTGAACAAGCCCGAGACGCGGCAGCGCGCGGCGGCGCTCGGCCTCGAGCTCGTCGCCAACAAGCCGGAAAGCCAGGACATCTGCTTCGTGCCTGATGGCGATCACGTGAAGGTCATTGCAAGGCGCCTCGGCCCCGATGATCCCGCACTCCAGCCGGGTCCCTTTGTGCTTGCCGGTGGTCGAGTGGTCGGACAACACGACGGATTTGCCAGGTTCACGGTCGGCCAGCGACGTGGCCTCCCCGGCGGATTTGGGGAAGCGATGTTCGTGGTGGCAATCGAACCAGAGAGACGCGCGGTGGTGATCGGTCCTCGTCAGGAGTTGCTTGGCCGGACCCTCTTTGCCGCCGAGTTGAACTGGCTCGATGAAGAGCCCCGGGTCGGCGACACCGTCCTGGCTCAGATTCGGCATCGCTCTCCAGCGAGCGTTGCTACCGTGATCGACCTGTCGAACGGGCGCCTGGCCCTGGCATTCCAGGAACCGGTGTCGGCGATCAGCCCCGGTCAGTCGTTGGTTCTCTATGCCGGAACCCGCGTGATTGGCGGTGGCATTATTGACCGTTCCCCTCGAGCCCTGCCCGTCGCGGCCGCCTGAGAGAGAGTCACGCCCCGTCTGGCTAAACCGTTGCAGGGACTCATCAGGAGTGTTACGGCTTGGGCCATTGCTGTTCCATTGCCGCACTCTTTTCTGTGGCTTTGTCGCACAGCCCTGCCGTCGCCGGTGAGCGTTTTGCCTCGTCCGTGACTGGTGCACTCGCGGAAACTGCAGCGCAACAACGACTTGGTGCCATGAAATCACTTTTCTGGGGCCACTTTTAGGCTGAGCCGGCTTGGCCCGGGACCTGCTTAAAGGTGGGCGGCAAGTGTGCCGACTCCAATCCGGGGCAATTCATGAGATTCTCGAGATTCCTGGCGGGTACCCTAACAGCAGTGACGCTGCCGGCCGCCGCCCAGGCGCAGCAGGTCTCTGTTTTTCAGGATACCGGGGTCTGCTCCGGGATGCCCTTGTCCTCGTATAGCGGTTGGCTCGCGCTGGCCGCCGGCATCACGTGCCAGAACAACGGCGGCAGCGACTTCAGCTCCTTCGGCAAAGGAACCCACGCGGGCCTACTGGATTTCAGGTTCCTCGACGGCCCGCTGCCCTTCAAGGGCTTCTACTTCTCCGGTTTCGGCACGTTCAATCTCGATCTCATGAACGGTGACGAGGTGCTGTTCACCAGCACGTTCACCGCGTGGGGTCCCGCAACGTTCGTATATCCGCCGGGATTTAACGGCGATGTGTCACGCATTCGCATTCGCCGCGAGTCTGGCATTGGTGCGTTCGGTCTCGTAGGCAATCCGCAGGCAGCAGGTGGAGGCGGTGGTGGCGGCGGCGGCGGTGGCGGCGGCGGCGGCGCCCAGAACAACACGGGCGGTGGTAACAATGCCGGTGGCAACAATCCTGCCGGTCCCG
>Ga0111539_10001575_pt1 | contig 30366 bp, 25 predicted proteins | sample RhiMethybrSRZTD1_FD_79667 | JGI IMG/M metagenome (GOLD analysis project Ga0111539, IMG submission 79667) | Populus rhizosphere microbial communities from Tennessee, USA - Rhizosphere MetaG P. TD hybrid SRZTD1 (version 2) (version 2) | ecosystem: Host-associated > Plants > Roots > Rhizosphere >...
GCAGAAGCCGTTTGATCTTCCTATCTGCATCGCGGCACAGCGCCAACGAGCGCCCCCGTCAGCGCTTGTTCACCAGCAAGAACGTGATCGTGTCGTCGGCGTCGTCGAAGATGTCGACGTTGGCCACCTCACTCGCCGGAAGCGCGGCCGCGAGCGCCTCCATATCGGCGTGCGTTCGATAAATGAGGTGCCAGTCCATGAACGCTTCCATATAACCCGAGTCGCGCGCGCCGGCAGCGAAGTTCGGGATGAGCATCGTGCCGCCGGGACGGGTCATCTCGAACAGTCTTCCTGTGAGCGCGCTGGCTACTGGCGCGCCGAGGTAGTCGAACAGCCCGGCGGCGTAGACGAAATCGAACTGACCCGGATTGACCTTCCGTCCGAGGATCTGTCGCACTGAACCGGGCACGGCGCGCACGCCGAGCCGCGCGTAGTCGCGATCGACAACGGCCAGGCTGGCCTCGTCCTGATCCATCGCCATGTACTCTTCGATGGCGCCGCTGTGCACCGCGTGCGACATCTCCGTTTCCCGGAGGTGGCCCGCGGCCAGCGCAAAAACCCTGCTGCCGCCCTGTGCCGCCGTGCGATCGATCAGCTGTGCCAGCAGCTCGCGTCGATAGCGGACGGCCCGCGCCGAGGGACGAGTCGCCATGTGACTGAAGATCGCGCGCCCCAGTGGCGTGGCTTCGGTCGCCGCCCGGTCCGCCTCGCCCAACCCGTAGATGTAGTCCATCATCACGGCGTCGCCGGCATACCCGCGGGGCTTTGAAAACGCGCGGTAGGTAAAGGGATCCTGGTGCAGCGCGTGACGGAGCGGGTGGCTCAAGCAGGACCGCGCGAAGTCCGGCCAGCTTTCGGGTTCTTCTTCGCGGCGCAGGCTCAGATCATCGAACAAGTCCTCGAGTGCCGCGGAAATCTGTCCGGCGCGAATTGCCTGATCTACGGCGTCCAGGGCCGTATGGGGTTCCCGCAGGAGCGCCTGGGTCGAAACAGCCTGGTTGAGTGTCTGAATTGAAGTCTGCATGTCCGCCTCCGATCTGTAGAGCGCGGAACATCGCCAAAACCCCTACACCGCTCCTATCTCATCTATAATCCCGGCCTCGAGTCTGGATGGTCACCCCTCCCGTCACTCTCCTGCTTCAGAACTGGCGGCAAGGCGACCAGGCGGCATTCGGCCAAATCGCGCAGATTGTGGACGTCGAACTGCACCGGCTGGCGGCGTCGTACCTCCGTCGCGAGCGGCCAGAGCACACCCTGCAGCCGACGGCGCTCGTCAACGAGGCCTTCATCCGTTTGATGGGCCAGGCCGGGCATGCGGACTGGGAGAGCCGGTCCCACTTTGTCGCCATCGCCGCTCACCACATGCGGCAGATCCTGGTGGACTACGCGCGCCGGCACAGAGCCGAGAAGCGCGGCGCGGGCCAGACGATGATCGCGCTCGATGACGCGCAGGCCGCGAGCGAACCTCGGTCGGTCGATCTGCTCGCGCTGGACGAAGCGCTGGTGAAGCTCGCGGAGGTCGATCCGCGCAAGGCGCGGGCCATGGAGCTGAAGTTTTTCGGCGGTCTGGAGATGAAAGAGATCGCCGCGGTTCTCGGCATCAGCATCAAGACCGTCGAGAAGGACGTCCGACTGGCTTCTGCGTTTCTCCGCTCGGCGTTGAGCGCGACTTCAGCATGACCGCCGACCAATTTCGCCGGCTCGAACAGTTGTACGACGCGGCATCCAATCTGGATGCGGTCGAGCGCCGCCGCTTCATCGACGAGCAGTGCGCGGATGACGAGGAAGTGCGGCGAGAGCTGCTCGCCGCGCTTCAGGACGACGGCAGCGGGTTGACCGCGCTCGTCGAGCGGGCCGCCGCAGCCACGGTCGCCGACGCGGCGGATGCTGCCGGCCGCCGCATGGGGCCCTATCAGATCGTGCGGCCGATCGGCCGCGGCGGTATGGGCGCGGTCTATCTGGCCATCCGCGATGACGATCAATTCCACAAAGAGGTCGCCATCAAGACGCTCAAGTTCGAGCTCGATGGCGGTCCGTCGGTCGCGCGCTTCCGCCACGAGCGGCAGATCCTTGCCCATCTCGAACATCCCAACATTGCGCGGCTTCTCGACGGCGGCACCACCGAGCACGGCACGCCATTCATTGCCCTCGAGTACGTGCGCGGTGTGCAGATTGTCGAGTGGTGCGAGCGCGAACGGCTCTCGATCGAGCAGCGATTGCGGCTGTTCCGTCAGGTCTGCGATGCGGTGACCTACGCGCATCAGCACTTGATCGTCCATCGCGACATCAAGCCGGGCAACATCCTCGTGACGGCCGACGGCGTGCCGAAGCTGCTTGATTTCGGTATCGCGAAACTGCTCGACGCGGGGGCGCTGGCCGGGTTCGATGACACCAGCCAGACCGCCACGAGCGCCTTGCTGATGACCCCGGACTACGTGAGCCCCGAGCAGGTCCGCGGCGAACGGGTATCTACGGCGACCGACGTCTATTCGTTGGGTGCCGTGCTCTACGAGCTCCTCACGGGCCAGCGGCCGCATTCACTCCAGAACTACGACGCTGCTGAAATCGCGCGCATCGTCTGCGACACCGAGATCACGATGCCGAGCGTCGCGGCGCGCAACCGCCGGCTTCGCGGCGATCTCGACACCATCATCCTCAAGGCGATGCAGAAGGAGCCGGCGCGCCGGTACTCGTCAGCGGCTGAACTCTCGGAAGACATCCGCCGCCATCTCGAGGGACTTCCGCTCGAGGCGCGGCGAGATACGTCGTTCTACCGCGCGACGAAGTTCGTGCGGCGGCATCGCATTGGCGTGGCGGCGACGGTCGCGATCATCGTGTCGATCGGCGTCGGCGTGGCGATCTCGTTGCGCCAAGCGCGCATCGCGGAGCGACGCTTCGCGCAGGTCCGCGAGCTGGCAAACACGTTCCTGTTCCAGTTCTACGATCAGGTGACGCCGCTTCCCGGATCAACAGCAGTGCGGGCGTCGATCGTCGAAACCGCTCGGAAGTATCTCGACGGCCTGTCGAAGGAAGCCGGCAACGACGAGGCGCTCATCCTGGAACTCGCCCAGGCCTACCAGCGGCTCGGCGACGTGCAGGGCCGCACCGGCACCTCGAATCTGGGGCAACTCGACGAAGCGCGGCGCAGCTATCAAAGCGCAATCGATCTCTACACCCGACTCGGCGTGACTGCTGCATCGCCGCCAGACGAGCGTCGACGGCTCGCCAGTGTGCTACTCGCGTATGGACGTGTCGAGTACAACGCCTATCGGGAGGATGTTGCCGAGACGTTTGTGCGGCGCGTGCTCGATCTCGTTCCCAATGAGACAGGGCCACTCGCGACACGTAAGGTTCGGGCGCTTGGCTTGCGCGACCTCGGCGACGTCCAAATGCGTCAGGGGCACGCTGCGGCATCTCTCGCCTCCTTCGAGTCCGCCAGGCGCGCGCTCCTCGACCTACAGTCGGCTCACTACGACGACCCCGATCTGCCTGGTCAAGTCGCGATCACTCGGGAGCGCCTTGCGCGGGCACGCGCCTACTCCGGAGATCTGGACGGTGCAGCGAGTGATTTTCAGGAATTGTTGCGAGATGCGGCACCCTGTCCCGATGACAATCCATCGAATGCGGCGTGCCGAACCTTGGCCGTTCTCCTGACGTGGACGGGTGACGTCTACGCGGCGCTCGATCGGGCCAACTTGCACGATCCGGCAAAAGGGGCCTCGCTCTATGAACAAGCGATCCGTATCCGGGAGCGCCAGGCCGCGCTGGACGATCACGATCGGCAAGTGCGCTTCGATCTGGCCGCCAGCTACGGCAAGCTGGGTGATGCGCTGTGGGAGTCCGATCCGAAGCGCGCCCTCGAACTCTACGAGCGCGCCCTCGGTACCGCACGAACCCTCGCGTCCAAAGAGCAACTCGAGATTCTGAGGGACTCGTACCTCCAGGCGATCAGCCGCCCGCTGATCAGGCTTGGCCGCTTCAGTGAAGCGCGCCGTGCGCTGAGTGAGGTTCTCGCGCACGGGAAGACAGATGCAGATTCACAATACGAGGACCGGTTGAGCGAGCAGTATGCGAAGGTTCTGTGGTGCCGTCTTCTACTCGCGGAGGGGAAGCACGGCGACGCTCACATGATGCTCCAGCAGATCATCCGCGACACGCGTCTCCTTCAGTCGGGTCATCCAGACAGTTTCGATGCCGTTTCAGATTTGTCGGAGGCCTATCGATTCCTTGCCTCGATGACGCACGGACCCGAACGACGCGAGGCACTGCTTGCCAGCGCCGTCTTGTGGCATTCCTGGCCCGCCACGTCCTATACCACGCGGGAGGAACAGAGCGACCGGGCCGCGGCGAGCCAATAGCGCACCGCGTCAAGCTACCAAAGCCGCCGGACGATCTGCTGCCGGCGACAACCACTCGTCGATGAGCGGCAACACGCTGCGCGCTGCAGCCTCACCCGCCTCGATCAGCTCTGGGCCGCGATCGAACGCATGCCAATCGAATCCGCCCATATTGGGCGAGATGACGAGGTCGGATTCGCGTCGCCATCGCTCCTCGCCGTGGCCCTGCAGGATCTGAAAACAGCGGCCGATCACCTGGACAACGTTCGACGGCGCATCGGTAGGCAGCGGCGGCGGAACTGCGACCGAGATGACGTGCGTCGCGCCGAGGCGGCGAGCGAGTGCGGCGGGTACGGCCACGCTCATCGCGCCATCCACGAGCACTCGTCCGTCATGGCGTACCGGTTCGAAGAGTCCGGGAAAGGCGCAGCTTGCGCGAAGAGGGTCGAGGACCTCGCCCGATCCCGAAAAGCACACCGGGCCGCCACCCAGCAGATCGGTTGCGAGCACCCCGAGAGGAATCCGCATATCTTCAAAGCGGGAGGCCTTCAAGAGCCGTCCGAGGAATCGATCGATCCGATCGTTGCTGACGAGGCCCAGGCACCGTGCGCGCAGACGGGCCACGTCCGCAAGGCGCATCGAACAGCCAGTTCGCGCGATGTCCTCGGCCGGGGTCCCGCTTGCGTACGCCGCTGCGACAATGGCCCCGGCGCTCACGCCGGTGATACAGGAGATGGGAACCCTGTGCTGTTCGAACACCTTGAGCACGCCGGCATGAGCGATCCCACGGGCAAACCCCCCGCCGAGCGCGAGGCCGATTCGAATCGGAGGTTGTGCAGTCATGTCTCTCGCTCCCACTCTGTAGAGCGCAGAGACTCCGCGCAATCCCTACCGGCCGGCAGCGGCCGGGCTGCGTCACGTCAGGGTTGGGCATCCCGCGCCGTCGGCACGGTCAGGTCTACCCCCTTGATCAGCACCTCGACGCGGCGGTTCGCCTGTCGAGCGGTCTCGTTCTTGTTCCGGGCGGCAATCGTCTTTTCGTCGGCCTCGGCGGTCGCACCCACCGGCCACAGCATTCCGCGACCCTCCGTGTGGATCTTGTCGGCCGGAATCTGGTGATCGACGAGGAACAGCTTGACGGCCTCCGCTCTCTTCAACGAGAGATCGTGATTCTTGGTCCTGGACGAGGCGCTGTGATCGGCTTTACCGTCCCAGGTGTCGTCAGTGTGACCGGTGATCTGGATCTCGAACGTCGGAAACGTTCGCGCGTACTTGATGAGCACGAGGTTTTCCGCCAGCCGCTCCCGCTGGTCCGGACTCAGCGTTGACTGCGACACTTTGAACGCGACGCTGTTCTGATCGGCCAGGGTCAGCAGGACGAGCCCGGCTCGCTCGGCGATGCCAGAGGCTTCTTTCAACTGGCCGACCAGCAGATTGAGCCGCGCGATCAGCGATTCTCTGGTGCTCAGGTCGGAGGTCGTCCGATTGAGCGCGTTCCGCAGGATCGTGATCTGCGCATCTCGATCGGCAAGCTTGGCATGACTCGCAACCGCTTGCTTTTGAGCGGCGTGCAATTGCCAGTTTGCGCCGAACATGATGACGCCGAGTGCGGCGACCAGCAGCATCGACGTCCATCCGATGAATTTTTTCCAGATGCGGCGGAACGATTTCATCTTCTCCGTCATGTCTGCTCACTAATTCCGGGGGGAGCAGATGCCGATGACGCGAGGGGGTTGACACTAGAGATATCGGCGCGCCTCTCTGCCGAGAGCATTTCGCGGGTTGCGCAGAGTGACTCACAAACGCGCCGAACTTTCGCTCCAGCTCAACCGCGACCAGAGGACCAATGCGAAGACGAAGAGCCAGAGATTCAGCACGCTGAATGACGCACGCTGAAACAGCCCCACGTTCACGGGGTCGGCCCCGAAGCGCATCAGCCACCTTGGCAGCGTGACGGCTGCCACGAACGTGACCAGCGAATACCAACGGAACCACTGCGCGCGCGTCTTGAACGTTCGCTCTGCGACCGTGCACCAGATCAGCACCGCAGTCACCATCACCACGACATATGTGGCTCCTGCGGCGTTGTGCATGCGTTCACTGAACGACGGCACCGGTGCGCAACACGAATCGAGCGGGAACACGCCGGCGGTGATACGGGCGATGCCGCTGACGATGAGCAGTCCTGCTCCGGCACCGGCGAGCTTCGTCTGCGCGGAAAGACCGACGAGCACGCCGAACCCGACCACCATCAGGCCGGGCAGGATGAATCCCGCCACCTGCATCAGATGCTGGGTCGGCGTTCCGCGCGCCGCGAGCTCGCTGACGTACTGCCGGTAGTGGCTGTATTCGGGACGAAGGCTGCCGATATAGACGAGGGCCGCCGCGTACAACACCGGGGCCGCGAGGCCGGCAGCGTTCAGCACGCGCGCAACTGTTCTAGACACAACGGTTAAAGAACTTCATACAATAAAGCATGATCACACGCCGCGGCGCGGAAATGGCGATCGCGTTCGCACTGGCTGCAGCTCTCCTCGTCGGAGGCATTGGGGCAGTCTTCTTCTTTCTCACCATTTCCCCCGGATACGCCGATTCGTCGGCTGTGCCGTCACACGCGAGCGCGACGCCATCTGCCCAGTACTCGAGTGTCGTCGAGGAGTCGAGGCGTCTTACACGCGACATAGTCCTCGAAGGCAACCTGCCGGGCCTCTCGGTTGCCGTCGCCGTCAATGGTGAGATCGTCTGGGCGGAAGGATTCGGCTACGCCAACATCAAGCGGCGCGCGCCGGTGACACCGCTCACGCGGTTTCGCCTCGGCAGCGTCACCAAAACGATGACGGCGGCCGCCGCCGCCCTGCTCTACGACCGCGGCCGCCTCGATCTCGACGCGCCGGTGCAACAGTACGTTCCTCAATATCCGAAGAAACAATGGACGGTCACCGCCCGGCAGTTGATGGCCGATGTCGCCGGCGTTCATGTCATGCGCGGTGACAACTACGACCAGACGCCCTACTTTGAATGCGCGAACCTCGACGAAGCGATCAAGCACTTCGCCGGCGAACCGTTGCTCTTTGAGCCGGGCACACGGTACCGCTTTTCGACCAACGGGTGGATCCTTCTCAGCGCAGTGGTGCAAGCCGCAGCCGAAGAGCCATTTCACACGTTCATGACACAGGATGTGCTCACGCCTCTCGGCCTCGAGAACACCGTCGTCGAGTCGAACGAGAGAGGCCCCAACGCCACGTCGTTCTACCTCCCACGCGTGAATGAGAACCCGAAGTTCGGCGTGGAGGAGGCATCGCCGCTGCACAACTCGTGTCTGTTCGGCGCGAGCGACTATCTTTCGACGCCGTCGGACCTGGTTCGGTTCGGGAGCGCGATGCTGAAGCCGGGACTGTTGAAGCCGAACACCGTCGCGCTTCTCCAGACGCCCCCTCGCTTCGCGTCGGGCGCATCCTCGGACTTCGCACTCGGCTGGAAAGTGGAGCACGTACAACTACGCGGCGCGCCTGCACGGATGCTGGCGCACCGCGCCACTCCGTGGGGCGGCACCGTCGCACTTCTCATGTTCCCGGAGCACGGGCTGGTGATTGCCGCCGCGACCAACGTGACGTTTGGCGAGGGCATCACGCCGTTTGGTGTGAAGATCGCGGACGCGTTCGCGCCCGAGCGGGATGCGCAGTCACGTGTGCAGTAGTCGCTTCTCGTACTGCGCCACCGCACTGTGCAGGTTGAAGAACATCCGTGCGCGGCCGAGCGTGTCGCCGAGCGGCGATTGCTGCACCGTCTTCAGAACCTGGGGATTGAGCGCGGCCACCCACAGCGTGATGCCATTGGTGCGCATCCGTTCTTCGGCTTCGATGAGCATCTTCAGCGCTGTGTACTCGATGTCGATCAGCGAGCGGCCATCGAGGATGACGAGGGCTGGGTGTGCCGTCGCTATCAGCTGCGACATTCGGTCGCCGATCCGCTGCGCGTTCAGAAAGAACGCGCGGCCTTCGACGCGCAGAATCAGCAGTCCTGACCAGGACTCATCGTCTGGATGATCGGACGATCGCGGACGGAACACATCGGTGCCGCGCTTGCGGCCGATGACGTGCACCGGCGGGTCGTACGCCTGTTGAGCCAGCGCCAACAGCGAGGCGATGACCGCCACGACGATCCCCTGCAGCGTCCCCAGCAGGACGACGCCAACGAACGCGATGACGGCCCAACGGAATTCGATACGGCGCACGCGCCGAATGACGGCGAACTCGCCCGGCTGAATCAGGTCGATGGAATAGGCGACCACCACGGCGGCGAGCGCCGCCTGCGGCATCAAGCCGATGAGCGGCGCGAGCACCAGCAGCGTCGCGAGGGAGACGGCGGCAGTGACCAGCGCGGCGAGCTGGGTGCGGGCTCCCGCTTTCCGATTCACCGCCGTCTGCGTGGTGCCACCACCAGCCGGCATCGCTCCGAGCAGCCCACCACCGACATTGGCACAACCAAGAGCGAAGAGCTCGCGGTTCGGTGTTGGCCGGGGCTCGCCCGGCGCTGCAAACGCGCGCGCCGCGGCAATGCTCTCAGTAAAACTCATGAGCGCAATGCCGGTCGCCGCCGGCCACAGGAGCCGGGCGAGCTCGAGCTGTGGACGAACCATTGAGGGAAGACTGCCGGACACTGCGCCGATCGTGGCGACGCCCGATTGACTCAAGTTCAACGCCGCTGACGCGCCAATCGCCAGTCCCAGCGCGATGAGCGGCGCCGGCGCGCGGGGCGCGAAGTGCTCGAGTGCGAAGATCAATACGAGCACGGCGACGGCGACCAGGAGCGTTGCGACGGACACGGACGGCAGGTGCTGAACGATGGCCAGCGCGTCGCGGAAGAATCCGGCCTTGGTGATGTGGATACCAAGCAGTTTCGGAATCTGATCCACCACGATGACCAGACCGATGGCGGATTTGAACCCGGTCAGCACTGGCTCGGAGATGAAGTTGGCGACGAAGCCGAGGCGAACCGCGCCCGCCAGCAGAAGCAAGGCACCGACCAGTATCGCCAGCGTCGCCGCCCCCGGTATCAATTCGGCGCCAGATGCATTCGGAGCGGCCGTGCCCAGCGCCGCCGCGCTGAGTATTGCGATCGTCGTGGTAGTGCTCACGCTCAATGGACGCGATGTGCCGAGCGCTGCGTAGACCGCCATCGGCACGATCGCCGTGTAGAGGCCGACCTGGACGGGGAGGCCGGCAATGGTTGCGTACGCCATTCCCTTGGGAGCAACGACGGCTGCGGCCGTCAGACCCGCCAAGACATCGGCGCGCACGGTTGGCTTCATAACGCCTCGTTCGCCTAACGAGTTGCTCGTCGGACAGCGACACGCTGCACCACGCGTGCCGCGCGTCTCGGCGTGTCTCAGCGTGTCTCAGAGAGCGGCGTTCATCTGGAACGCGCGCCCTCCGAAATACCGTGGCCTCCACCGGAATACCGACGAGAAACAATCGCGCAGCCCGCGATCCTCGATGCCTGTACGGGAACGCGTTTTGCCCCTGCGGACGTGCTTCGCATCGGAGCGACGGATGGACGACCAACACGGCGCCGAAGAAACCAGACTGTGTCGTGTGATCGTGCGATCCTACTAGCGCGTGCTGATTAACAGGACGAGCCTTTCGCAGACCGTTGATGCCATCCATGCGGCGCATTTCGAAGGCCGTGCGCTCGCGGCCGGCGAACGCGGTCAGGCAGCCCGGTGGATCGCGGCGCGGCAAGGGCTGCCCGGCGCGTACGGTGGAACGTTCGCCGGATTCCCGCCCGAGCGATCACAAGGAATTGTCCTCTTCACCGGGGAACGCATCGCCTCTGCATCCGCTCGTCACATCCTCGGCGAAGAATCGTCGCGTGCGCTCCGGATGCTGCGCGTGCGGGATCGCGGCGTCACACAGGCGCTCGCGGCGGCTGACGAGGGCCTGACGGCCTGTCTCGCGCGCGCCGCTGAAGACCCGCGCCGACAGAATCCCGGGCTGTTCTGTTGCGGCAAGTGCAGCGTCGGCCTGTGGCGGAACCTGCTCGCCGGCGGCCTCAATCGTCAGGAAGAGCGCTTACAGCGCGGCGCGTCGCATCTCCGATCGATGCGTGACGACGAACATGGATGGCGGAAATTTCCGTTCTGGTACACGGTGCTCGCCCTCAGCGAGATGGAGAGCCGTGAGGCGCGAGCGGAGTTGACGCATGCGGCGCCGGCGCTCGAACGCGCCGCGAGCCGCGCAGTGCCCTCTGCACTCTACGCAAGACGCCGACACGAGTTGGCGACTCGAACGCTGAGCAGCTTGTAACGGCTCAGCCGTCCCCAGCCGGTACAAATCGTGCGGCGCGTGTCGGCCATCGCGCGTTGATCGCGCGTTTTTCTCACGATTCACGCGGGCTGCCGCGCGTCCTGCCTCGAGCACCCGCGACATTTCGTGCGTTCGCTCACCTAAGGAGCGCGCTCATGGCATCCAGAACTCCGTCGGCCGTTCTCGCAGCCCTCATGATCGTGTGCATATCGGCAGCAGGCTTGGTGGCGCAGACCGTGTTGAAGCTGCCGAAGAACAAATACACACCCGAACAGGACGTCAAGCTCGGTCGGGAAGGCGCCGCCGAGGTTCGTCAACAGTACCCGCTCATCAAGGATCAACGCATTGCCACGTATCTCTCTCAGCTTGGCGATCGATTAGTCGCCGCCGCTCCCCCCGAACTGAAGCAACAGGTGTACGAGTATTCGTTCACGCCGGTGAATCTGAAGGAGATCAACGCGTTCGCGCTGCCTGGCGGCCCCATGTTCGTCAATCGCGGCATGTTCGAGGCCGCCGCGGAAGAAGGTGAGGTCGTTGGCGTCATGGCCCACGAGCTGTCGCACGTGCTGCTGCGTCATGGAACAGCGAATCTCAGCAAGGCGCAGAACCCGTGGCTGCAGATTGGTCAGCTCGCGGGCGCCGTCGGTGGCGGGATGCTCGGAGGCGCGGCGGGATCGGCGATCGCGCAAGGCAGCCAAATGGGGTTAGGAGCCCTGCTCATGCGCTACAGCCGCGACTTCGAGAAGCAGGCCGATCTGCTCGGTGCGCAAATCATGGCGCGCGCCGGCTATGACCCGCGGTCGCTCGCGCACATGTTCGAGACGATCGCGAAAGAGTCGGGCGGCGGCGGTGGCACACCGCAGTGGTTGAGTAGTCACCCTGATCCAGGCAACCGCACGGCGTACATCACCAAGGAAGCGGCGACGCTGACGATTGCGAACGGCGCCGACGGCAGCCAGTTTGCGCCGATCAAAGGCACGTTCGCCTCGCTCCCCCCGGCAACATCGATGGGCGAACTGGCGAAAGGCGGAGGCAAGTCAGGTGGTGAGGCGCTCTCGGTCGGGACGCCCGGTCAACCGGTGCCGCCGCCTTCCGCGCAACTCCGACCGGTAAATGGCAACAAGGTTTTTGAGGCATCGGTCCCTGAGGACTGGACCAGCCTTCCGTCGAAGACCTCAATTCGAGTCGTGCCGAAGAACGGATACGGGGAACTCAACGGCCAAACCGTCTTCACGCACGGGATCGAGTTCGGTGTAGTGAAAGGCACGTCGCGCGATCTTGGAGAAGCCACGAAAGCCTGGCTGAGCGCGGTGGCTAAGGGCAATCCCGAGCTCCGTCTCGGCGGCGCTCAACAGCAGACGAGCATCTCGAAACGGACAGCGATCACCACGCCGCTCGTGAATCCGTCGCCGCTGGGCGGTCAAGAACGCATCAGCGTGTACACGACATTTCTCGCCGACGGCAACCTCTTTTACTACCTCACCGTCGTCCCGGAGAAGGAGGCGCCGGGATTTCAGGAGACATTCCAGCGAGTTGTTGAATCGATCAGGCTGGTGGACAGCCGCTGATTCAACGGACCGGAGGCTGCGCGCCGCGCGCCAGATCGATGCTGCCGGGTGTCTCGATCGATAGCGCGGCGACGAGCGGATACCGGCTCAGCGCATCGCGCTCTGTCTGGGTGAGCGCCTCAGATCTCGTCAGCACACCAGACACCTGTGCACCCAGGAACGTGCCTGCCGCGCCCGTGACGACGATGGGCATGTTCTTGATGACGCTCACGGTGCCCGACAGTGCGACCACACCAATCCGCTCTCGGGTCAGGCCAAGGTTTGCGACGTCTCGTTGACTGATGAGGATGAACGCGCGATTACTCACGACGCGCTCCACCATCGCGTCGGCGACCCGTATACGCAGCCCAGCGAACTGTCCGACGTCCCGGGCCAGCGTCTGGACGCTCACTCTGATCGCCGCGACGTCGTTGGGATCGATCCGCAGGTCCTGGGCCACGAGCCTCGCGCCAGTCGCGACCGTCCACGTCATCACTACCGCAGCCGCTGTCACACGAAGCACGGGCCACCTGCCTTACTGATGTGGTGCAGCCGTCGCCCTCACGCTCAGCCGCGCTATGTCGTGGCTCGGTGCGGTGCGACAACGCCGGTCGCTGGGAGAAACGACCGTTTCCATTCAGCGAGTAGAGGCAGAGCAGTACGTGTGCCGCCGCGAGCGTTTCGAAGTACGCCGCGTTGTGGGCGCCTTCGCGTACGATCCGTCCGAGGGCCGCCGGAATGACTCGAGCACGCACTCCCTTCCTCCACGTGGCCAATGGCGGGTCCACGACGATGACGATCGAAGCGGCCGGCATTCCGGGCGCATGCTCCATCTGGGCCGATCCCCTGCACGAAGGTCCCGTGCCGAGCGGACTCAGCGATGCCGAGCTGCTCGACGTGCGGATGCGGTTCCTCGCCGACCCTGGCGAACTGACATGGGCGGCATGGACTGGGAGCGATGCGTCGTTGGATCCTGCCAACGATCTGCGTGAATGGCGGGCCGCGATCGAGCGTCACGACAGCTACGACGAGCTGGTCCTGTGGTTCGAATACGACCTGTTCGATCAGCTGAATCTGATCCAGCTGCTGACGTGGATTCGAGAGCACGTGCCGACGACCAAGCCGGTCTCGCTCATCTGCATCGGCGAGTTCCCCGGACGCCCCGATTTCAAAGGCCTCGGTGAGCTCACACCTGGCGAGCTCGCACCGCTGCTCGACACACGTCGGCCGATCACGGCGGCGCAGTACGAGTTGGCCCGGCGCGCATGGCAGGCGTTTCGCGAGCCGACGCCGGAAGCGCTCGACGACCTTCGCCACGGCGACACCTCGCCATTGCCGTATCTCGGCGCCGCGATCACGCGCTTCCTCCAGGAGTACCCGTGGACCGCCGACGGACTGTCGCGCAGCGAGCGTCGTCTTCTCGAACTGGCCAATGGCGACGGAATCGCATTATGGAAGGCGTTCCCGAGGATGTACGACGGCGAACGCTTCTACCATGCGACTGACACCTCAATGGCATCGTTGGCCGAGACGTTGTCCGCCACGTCCCCGCCGCTCCTCACGCTCGATCTGTCCGGACCTGCGGGTGGCCACAACCTGCGCGGCGTGGTGACCCTCACCAGCGCCGGCAAATCGGTGCTGTCCGGTCGCGAGGATCGAGTCGCAATCTGCGGCATCGATCGATGGTTGGGTGGAGTGCATCTCCAGAGCGAGGGACACGTCTGGCGATGGGACGACGCTCGTCAACGCATCGTCTGATCGTCACACTCCACGCCCGCGGCACAGTTTTACCTGGCTCGAAGAATGGCGATCAACGGGTGATGATCCGACCCGTGCCGCTGGAGGCCCGTGCGGCATGCGAACGGCTTGTCCCCGGCGCCAATGAAGATGTGATCCAGCCGGCTGCCGAGTGCGTGCGTCGGTCCCGTGCCGCACGCGAGCTCGCTGAAGTGCTCCTTCATCTCACGCACACCGCCGTCGAGCATCAGCGCCGAGTTGAAGTCGCCGGCTACGACAACCCGGTCCTTCCATCCAAGGATCGCCATCGTCTGCCAGATGGCTTCAGCCATTTTGCGGTGACCGCGGGTCGTGTCGAAGTGCGTGGACACCGCGCCAATGCGGCGGTCGCCGTCGTGCACCAGCGCTGCCACCGCAACCCGCCGCTGCTGGGCAAATGGCAGCTCGATCGCGGTGACATCCGAGAGCGGCAGTGTCGAGAGGATGGCATTGCCGCGGTCTTCGCGCGGTTCGGTCTTGCAGTCGCGACCGTTGCGCATCGACGGCGCGTAGACACCGTGCATCCCGAGACGCCGTGCCGTGTCGAGAATGTCGGGACTGTCCGGCGGTCTCGGCAGTCCGAGTGCTCCTGCGCGCCCGCTTCCAGAGGGACACTCGGCGGGCGGCGTCGTCGCGCGATACGCCTCTTGAAGCAGCAGGATCACGTCGATGTCCGCGTCAGCCTGCCCACGACGGACGTCTTCGAGCAGGCCGATCAGGTCGCCCTCGCCAACCGCCATGTTCCAGCTGACGACGATCAACGGGCGATCGCGCGGAGCCGGAGGAGACGTGGGATCGTGCACGACAAGCGGTCCGACAGCGTCGCACCACGACCGAAGCTTCTTGCGATCGCCGTCGTCTGCGGGAGCCACCCAACGAACGGGCGGGCCGTTCACGGGTATGACGGCGCGGCAGGGGGGCAGGTCCGGCTCAATCTGCATCCGGACCGGTCCACATCCAGTCCACAGCGCGCAGGCGACGATCACCGCGCCGACACCGCGCGGACTGCTCACTTCAGGCTCTGCACGGCCACTCGCACGGCCGCTTCAATCAGCGCCTCGCGGGGAAAGCGGTTCTTGTCGATCACGCGCAGCGCTCCCGCGCTGACTTTGGGATTGGGATCGAACGGGAATGCGACCGCCCAGTGATCGCCGAGCGCGCGACCCAGAAACTGTCCGCCGGGCACGATGGCTTCGCGCTCGACGATGTGGCTGTCCTGCTCCTGCGCGAACGGCGCGACGTGATCCCAAAGCCCCTGGAGAATCTTCGACGTATTGTCCTTGGTAGACACCGCTGAAATCGAAAACGCCGACACCTTCAGTCGCTCGTGATCGGCGAGGAACTTCTGGCGGTTCTCGCGTCGCATGCTGTCGATCGCGTTGGGTCCGGTGCTCTTCCCCGGCACGACACAGCTGGGCAGACCGAGCTTGCCGATCAAATCCTGGTTCAACTTGTCCAGCCGATCGACGAGATGTGAGCCGCCGACCGCGCCGGCGACGGTGATCAGCGCGGCGACGTCTTTCAACTCATTCGGGTACGACGTCAACGCCACCATCGTGTCGGCGGCGCCCTTGCTGTGGGCCACCACGATGAAGCGATGACCACTGCCCAGCTTCACGACGAAATCGCGAATGCGCTCGGCGTTTTGCTCGCTCGTGTCAAAAGCGCCAACTGGCACGTGATACTGCGTCAAGCCGTGCGTTTCGAGATGCTTTCCGGCGTCGGCGAAGGCTTCAGCCGTGGCGGCGACGCACTGTGCCCCGAACCCTCCGATCCGCAAGATCGTCCAGCCGGCCGGCATCGCATCGAGCGGACGAGGTTGGTGCGGCGACGACATCTTCACGTATGTGTCGCAAGAGGCCCAGTTCGCGCTGAACTCGCCTTCGAGGACGGAGCAGAACATCTCCGCGTAGGCCTCGCTCGCGACGCGCTCGGATGGCGTGAAAGACGCCGACAGTCCTGGCTCGATCGGATACGTCGTTGGACGAGCCCAGGTGCACCCTGTCATTGCAGCCAGCGCCAGGAGCGCCAGCACGTGTCGGCAGAGAACCCGAGCGCGCGGCATGAGGGGTTACGAGATCTTTCGCCGCTGCCGTTCGCCGAAGATCCGCAGAATCGTGGGCTCGAGCGTCGATGCGGCTGAGTGTTTTGGAACGAAGGCAGACGCGCCGTCCTGCAGCGCGATCGTCTGGACGTGCGGATCATCGAAGGCCGTCACGATGATGACGTCGGTCTCCGATGCGGACTGTTTGACGCTTCGACAGACGGCAAGGCCGTCCACGTCCGGCAACATGAGATCGACCAACAGGATGTCCGGTTTGAACTCGGCGACAGCGGCGACGGCCTCGTTGCCAGTGGGCACCGTCGCCACAACTTCACAGCAGGGCTGGAGGATGCGCGCGAATGCGACGAGCACCGACGGATGATCGTCGGCGATCACAATGCGGGGGCGTCGCTCGGGCTGTGAGCTCATCCAGTACTGTTTCGGCTGTCATTCGAAGGCGCAGCAGATCGAACTGATTCTATTCTCCGCGTTGATGGGCCGTGGGAGAATGCAGGTTTTGCCTGAGTCTATGCGGGGCTTCGCAATTCTGCTCCACCTCGTCTGTATCCCAGTCGCCGCATTCGCGCAGGGCGCGATTGCTGGCCAGGTGACGGACCCGTCGGGCGCTGCTGTGCCTGGCGTCGTCGTTGAAGCCGTCAGTGACGCGCTGATCGAAACTCGCCGAACGACGACGACAGATGCCGCCGGGCGATATCGCATCGAGGACGTGCGACCCGGTGTGTATCGACTGCTGTTCATGGCGATGGGCTGGAAACTCCATACGCTGGAATCAGTGGACGTCACGGCATCCCTCACCGCGATCGTCAACGCGCAGTTCACGACCGGCGCGACCACCGAGATCGTCACCGTCACCGTTCAACCGCCGGCGATCGACGTCCAGAGCGCCAAGCGCGCGGTCACTCTGAGTGGCGATGTCGTCCGCTCGCTTCCCACGGCTCGCAGCTATAACGCGCTGGTGGTTCTCGTCCCCGGCGTCCTGACAACGGTCAACGACACCGTGACGAATCCAGCAACAACGGCGTTTCCTGTGCATGGCGGCCGCACGACTGAGGGACGGCTCTTGCTGGACGGACTGAACGTCGGAAGCCCGCCGAGCGGCAATTCGGCGACGAGCTACGACGTGGATGTCGCACAGGCACAAGAAGTCACGTTCACGTTGTCGGGTGGACTGGGCGAATCGGAGACGGCCGGACTGCTGATGAACGTCGTTCCACGGACGGGCGGTAACACGACGCGCGGCGCTCTGTTTGGAAGCGGAACCGGCGAACGGTTTCAAGCCACCAATCTCGATGCGGCGTTGATCGCACAAGGCGTCATTGCCGGCGTCCCGTATAGCCGCGTCTACGACTTCAACGGAACGCTCGGCGGTCCGATCGTGTCCGATCGTCTCTGGTACGTCGTCAGCGCGCACTCGGGCGGCAGCACCCGAAGGAGCACGAGCGTCTACTACAACCGCAATGCCGGTGCAGCGGGCGAGTGGTTGTACGTGCCGGATGTCTCGCGCCCCGCGTATTCCGACAGGACGTTCGAAAGCGCGAGCGGGCGGCTCACGTGGCAGATGACCTCGCGCAATAAGCTGAGTGGCTTCTGGGATACGCAGGCGGTGTGCCGGTCGTGCACGGGCGCAACACCCGGACTGCAGGAGCCTCAGCGAGTGTCGCCCGAGGCGGTTGGCGTCCTTGGCCGCGGCCTCGATGTCACACAAGCGACGTGGTCGTCGCCGCTGACGAATCGCCTGCTCCTTGAAGCGGGCTACGGTGGTGTCTATTTCGGAGTCGGCAACTTCGAGCGCGATCCCAATCCGACGCGAGAGCTCATTCGCGTGGTGGAACAATGCGCGAGCAGCTGCGCGTCGAACGGCAACATCCCGGGATTGGCCTATCGATCGCAGGACTTCAGCACCGCCCACGCCGGCTCGTACTTGTGGAAGACATCCCTGTCGTACGTAACTGGCACGCACACGTTGAAATTCGGGTATCAGCATGCGTTGCTGACCGACGACCGCACGTGGATGACAAACACTCAGGCGCTTGCCTACCGAGTGGACAACGGCATCCCGAATCAGCTCACGCAGTCGATCACACCGTGGGTGAACGACGCACGCGCCGGATGGGACGCGCTGTTCGTGCAGGAGCAATGGACGCGGAACCGGCTCACAGTGCAAGCAGCGGCTCGGTTCGATCGCGCGGGGAGTTGGTTTCCCGAGCAGCGCGAGGGTCCGTCGCGATTCCTCCCGACGCCGATCGTCATTCCTGAGACGCGCGGCATCGACAGCTACACCGACATCACTCCCCGCTTCGGCATTGCCTACGACGTGACCGGCACCGGCACGACGGCGATCAAGATGAGCATCGGCAAATATCTGGAAGGCGTCGGGATGTCGGGCATCTACGCCAACACGAATCCCACACTGCGAATGCCGCAAACGACACAGGCATTCGGAACCGCGGGCGTCACGCGAGCCTGGACGGATGCCAATAGCAATCTCGTACCGGACTGCGATCTGTTCAACCCGGACACACAGGACCTGCGAGCCAACGGCGGTGATCTCTGCGGCGTGCTGTCGAATGTCAGCTTCGGCAAGAACGTGCTGACCAATGCCTTCGATCCGAGCGTCCTCTCAGGGTGGGGCGTACGTCCGTCGGATTGGAATCTCTCCGTATCCCTCCAGCAGCAGATCGGACGACAGTCGTCGTTGGATGTGACCTACACCCGCCGCTCATTCCGCGGCTTCACCGTTGTGGACAACCTGGCGCTTCAACCGTCCGACCTGACGCCCTTCGACATCGTCGCGCCGCTGGATTCGCGGTTACCGCAGGGCGGCGGCTATGTTGTGGACGGCTTGTACAACGTCATCCCGAGCAAGGCAGGCCAAGTCGATAATCTGGTGACCGACTCCGCAGCGTACGGAACGTGGTTCCAGTACTTCAATGGCCTCGATGTCACCGTCGAAGCTCGTGCCGGCGGCCGCATGACCTTTGCCGGAGGAACGAGCACCGGCCAGACGGTCTCGGACAACTGCGAGGTCCGTGCACGCCTTCCTGAGCTCGCTACGACCACGACCGGGACGACGGCGTTCGGCGCCGGGTTGGCGAACTCGGCAGTCACTCCCGTGAGCCCGTATTGTCACGTCGCGTTCGGCGTGCTCACGCAGGCGCGAGGGCTGTTCTCGTACCTGATTCCGGCCCTCGACGTAGAGATGGCTGCAACGTTTCAGAGCAAGCCGGGCGCGATGCTGGCCGCCAACTATGCCGCCCCCAACGGCGTAGTTGAGCCCTCCCTCGGCAGGCCTCTGTCAGGAATGGCCTCGACCGCGACGATCAACCTGGTTGCGCCAGGCTCGATGTATGGCGATCGGGTCAACAACCTCGATGTCCGCGTTGCCAAGGTGTTCAAAGCCGGGCGTTACCGCACGGTGGTCGGCATGGATGTTTACAATTTGCTGAATGCGAACGCGGTGTTGGCGTATAACAACACCTTCGTGCCCGACGGACCATGGCTGCAGCCGCTGATGGTCCTCACGCCGCGCCTCTTCAAGTTCACGGCAGCGCTGGATTGGTAAGGATCGGACATGCAACGGATGATGGCGGCGATCGCCATCCTCGCCGAACTCGCCCTCGCGAGCGTCGTCCACGCGCAAAGCACTCACAAGCAAGTGCTCGTGTTGTACTCCACGCGGCGCGACGCGCAGTTCGCCATCCTCGGTGAGAGCGAGCTGCCGCGGATTCTCGACGTCGGGCTCGCGCGCGACCTCGATTACTACCCCGAGTTCATCGATATCTCTCGGTTTCCCGAGCCGGGCTACCGGAAAGCGTTCAGCGATTTCCTGCGATTGAAGTACAGCGGCGTGCGGTTCGATCTCGTCATCGCGCTGCAGGACCCCGCAACGGAGTTCGTCACCACCCAGTTCGATCCGCTCTTTCGTGATGTTCCGGTGGTCTTCCTGACGAACGATCGGAGGACGACGCGGCGGGTGAACTCGACCGGACTGGTCCACGAGCGCAACTTCGCGGACACCGTCAGTCTGATGCGGGTGCTGCAGCCGGACCTTCGACAAGTCTTCATCGTCACCGGAAGCTCGCGGGCTGACGAGGAATACGAGAACGACATTCGCCAACAACTGCAGTCGTCTAACTTCCCGGTGACCTTCACCTACTTATCCGGGCTTACGACTCGGGAACTGCAGAACCGGCTGGCCCGACTTCCTCCCTATTCGGCCGTGTACCACGTGCTCGTCACCGAGGACGGAGCTGGAAACAAGTTTCATCCGCTCGAGTACGTCGATCGGGTGGCGGACGCCGCCAACGCTCCGACTTATAGCTGGGTGGATTCAGTCATCGGGCACGGTGTCGTCGGTGGCAGTCTCTACCGCCAGAGCGCGGCGATTCAGCGCGTCGGCCAACTGGCGCTACGCGTGCTTCGTGGCGAATCCCCTGACCGGATCCCCGTTGCCGTGCTCGACTTGAATCAGAACGAAGTGGACTGGCGCCAGCTTCAACGATGGAAGATCGACGAAGCCCGCCTCCCTGCTGGAACGCTCGTCACATTCCGGGATCCCACCATCTGGGATCGCTATAAGACCTACATTCTCGGCGCGCTCACGGTTCTCCTCACGCAGACGGTGCTCATTGCCGGTCTGCTGGTCCAGCGGAAGCGGCGCCAGCGAGCCGAAGCCGAGCTGCGCGCGAACCAGGGCGAGCTGCAGAGGAGCTATGAACGCAACCGCGATATGGGGGCCCGTCTCTTGAAAGCCCAGGAGACCGAGCGATCGCGAATCGCTGGCGAGCTGCACGACGACATCTGCCAGCGCATGCTGCTGCTGACGATCGAACTCGAGTCGATCGGCCGCACTACTCGCAATGAAGGGCCGGCCGCCGAGGCGTTGACGGTTGCGAAGGACATCGCCAAGAGCCTGCACGATCTCTCGCATCGGCTGCATCCAACCCGGTTGCGGATGCTCGGACTCGCCGCAGCGATCGACCACCTGTGCGCCGATGTGTCACGCGCGGGGATCGCGATTCGATACACGCATGACAACGTGCCGCCGTCGCTTCCGCCCGAGGTGATGCTCTGTCTGTTCCGAATCGTACAGGAAGCGCTGCAGAACGCGATCAAACATAGCAACGCCAGCGAACTGCTTGTGCACCTGGGCAATGGTCCCGAGGGCCTGAGCCTGAGCGTCGTGGATAACGGCGTCGGGTTCGACGTCGATCACGCCTGGGGCATTGGCGTTGGCCTCATCAGCATGGTCGAACGTCTGGATGCGATTGGCGGGTCTCTTGACGTTCGATCGAGTCCGGGGACCGGCACCCGCGTCACGGCGACCGTTCCCGCCGCCGTGCTGCAGGCCACAGAGCTCGTCACGACCGGCTGAATCACATCAGCGCAAGAGGACCGGCAGCAGCCGCATGAAATCCTGGACGGCCTGGATCTGCGCGTTGTCAGAGATGAACTCGAATGCCGACGAATCGATTCGATGCGTGGCCCTGCCGAGTGACGCGCCCAGCGCAGCGTGTATTGTGGGAAATTGATCGATCAGGCTGAGAAGCGCCGCCCAAGCCGGCGTGTCCAGCATCGCGATCACTTCCAGTGCATCGCGACTGTGCCAGGGCGATCCGGCACGCCAGTACTTCGTCAACGCGACGCGAAGCCGCCCGAGCGACGCTTGAACGTCACTATCCGCGCACTGGACCGCCGGCAGCAGCGCGATCAACTCCCCCGCCGCGTACATGCAGACGTCCTCATGGAGCACCGTCCACCCGACCTGGAACACGCTGACCAGATCCTGGTGCATCAACATGTCGTCCGGCACTTCCTTGCCGGATCCGTCCGGCACCTCCTTGCCGGCCCTCCAAAGGGCCGGCCAATTTTCGAGGCCGAGATTGCAGACCGCGACCGCTCCATTCGAGGCCTCGTCTTCCTCGAGCGCTCGGGACTGGATCGTCGGTCCGGCTGCGATGACGTTCGCGAGATAGGCGAGCTCGGCGTTCCTCATCGCATACACGTCGGGATCGCGATCGTGCACGAAGTCGAGCAGCGTCCGGATCCGCGCAAGACGCGGTGTGCCGGACTGCGCGCCTTCGAGCCGCGCGCGCGGCGTGCGCGGCGTCACACCCACCTCGTGGAGGAGATCGAGAATCGCAGCCACCGCTTCAGGTGTGACATCCTCCGCCGGCGCCACGTGATCGACGCCGCTGAAGTAGGCGCGTGTCATCGGATCCCGTGGAGGAGGAGTGCCATGACGGAGATCGACGTGTCGTGACGCCTGCAGGAACGCGCGGGCCTGGGCTGGAACGACGTATCCCTGCGTATCGCGGCGCGACTCCCGATCGACTTCCAGATCGAACATGGCCTGTTCGTTGGCATCGGGCAGATCGTGCACATCGATCTCCGGCCGCGAGTTCGACAGACGCCGGCAGGCGGCCATGACCTGATGGAAGTGATGGGCATGCTCGTCGGCGAGCGCGATCAGGACGGTCGTGATGGGCGCCCAGAAGTCGGCTCGCGTCGCAGAGAGCACGTACCCGCCGACCTCACACCGTGCGCGGTCGTCGAATGCGAATCCCGGCGAGAGATCACCATCGAGCGTGACGTACGGCGCGACCGCCGAATAGTCGAAGACCCGCACGTGCTGCACGAGCCCGGTCGCGACGAGATCGACGTCCATCTTGGCGAGGATCGCCGCCGCGCTCGACGCGCTGGCGTCGGCCATCATCTCGAGCCATGCGCCAAAGCGAGCGGCGTCGAACTGTTCGTCGAGGCCGGGTGCGGCGGGACGCCACAGATCCAGGTCGAACACACGCGCCAGCTGGTCCGGGGTCGCGAGCGCGACGAGTGGGCCGCAGTCCTCCAGCCCACAGCGTTGAATGACCCGATGGAGCACCTCCGGCTGCAGTTGAGGGACGACGCGCGCCAGGTTCGGTACCGCCAGAATCCGTTCGAGGAGAACGTCGCGGTGTTTCGACATGGGCCGGCGATAATACCCGCCATTTTTCGCAAGAAACAGTCTTGAAGTACAGCGGGCGTTGGACCCATACTGTTAGTGGGAAGAGCGTTCTCCCTCCTTCGGTTTCCTTCGCATTCACCCCGGACAGCTTCGTGACGTAGAGTGTTGGCACTGCTGCCGACATGACGGTGACGACGTCGCTGTACGCGCGAATCATGCGCAGCTCGTGGAGTCGCCTTGCGGAGCCGCTTCGTGACATGCACGGCTCACACGCGGCTATGCACGCACGTGGCCGCATGCAAATCGAGCACGGCGTGCATCCCTTCGCGCGGCTGCTCGCGTGGATGCTTCGATTGCCCCGGCCGAGCGTCGCATGCGACACCCGGCTCATCGTCACGGCACTCGGCGACGAGGAACGCTGGGAGCGAACGTTTAACGACCGGCGCATCCAGACGCGGCAGTACATCTGCGACGACACACTTGCCGAACGTTTCGGCGTACTCGAGTTTCGATTTCGGTTAGAAGCGTCCGACGGAAGCCTCGTGTACGTTCAGCGCGATGCGGCGTTGCTGTGTCTTCCCGTTCGTGTCCGCATACCCATGGTCTGGGCACCGCACATAGAGGCGCGAGAAGATCCCGCCGGCCCGCGGCGCATTCAGGTCGGGGTCCGTGTGGCCCTTCCTGGCGTCGGGCTGTTGATCGCCTACAGCGGTCTCGTCGAGATCGAGGAGCCGCAGCCGTGACCGTCGCCTTGTGGCTGCTCGCGATTCAGGGCGTCATCGGCGCCTTCGACACGCTCTACTATCACGAGTGGCGCGCGCGGCTGCCGGCACGGGGCGCACTATGCGCGTCCGAGCTGAAGCTGCACGCGGCCCGCGACTTCTTCTATGCCGTCTTGTTCAGCACGCTTCCGTGGCTGGCCTGGCAAGGCCGCTGGGTATGGGTGCTCGTCGGCGTGCTGATTGCGGAAATCCTCCTGACGCTCACCGATTTCATCGTGGAAACGAGCGCGAGAAAGCCGCTGGGCGACGTCTATGCGGGCGAGCGCGTCACGCACGCAGTGATGGGCATCCTCTACGGCGCCATGATCGCGTACCTGATTCCAGTGCTGATCGAGTGGTCACGGCTACCCGACGGCCTGGTGTCGGCTCCGCCGAATGTCCCCGACGTGGTGCAGTGGGGACTCGTGCTGATGGCCATCGGCGTCTTCGTCTCAGGTGCGCGGGATCTGTATGCGGCGCTGGAGCTTCCTCATGGAGGTTGGCCCTGGCAGTAATCCATCACCAGCGATTTCACCGCATCGTCTTCACTGCTGCCGGTCTGTACAACATTTTCTGGGGCCTGTGGTCGGTGGCCGACCCGCAATGGCTGTTCCGGTTCACCGGCATGCCGCTTTCCAATCACCCCGCCGTCTTCGCGTGTCTGGGAATGGTGATCGGACTGTACGGCGTTCTGTATCTCGGCGTCGCGCGCGCGCCGGAGCACGGCTGGCTCATCGCGGCGGTCGGACTGGCCGGCAAGATCCTCGGGCCTCTCGGCATGCTCTGGTTGATCTGGACTGGTACGTGGCCGGCCTCGGCACTCGTCCTCTGTGTCACGAACGATTTCATCTGGTGGATCCCCTTCGGCGTCTATCTCAAGGACGCGTGGTCGTTCGCTCCTTCATGACACTGTCGGTGCTAGGATGCCCGGCGCACAAACCAAGGAGGATCACGTGTCTCAGCCCGACGGTGACGATCTCCGGATGATCCGGCAGAGCCGGCTTCAGCATCCGGATCCCGCGCGCACGCGCCGCACCGGCCTCGGGAGCGTGGACGCGTTCGAGGCGCTGCGACGCAAATCGGTCGAGCGGCCTGACGAGTTCTGGGCCGAAGTGGCGGGCGAGCTCGAGTGGCTGCGCCCGTGGGACACCGTCTACGACGGTGAGTTCCCGCACTTCCGCTTCTTTGCCGGCGGTGTGAGCAACCCGACGATCAATCTGCTCGATCGCCACCTGGCGCAGGGGTCCAACCGCGAGGCGGTTGGCGCCGACAATCGCGTCGCGCTCATCTGGGAGGGCGAAAACTTCGATACGCGCTTCTACACGTACGGGATGTTGGCCGTCGAAGTAAACAAGTTCGCCAACGTTTTGAAACGATTCGGCGTCAGCAAGGGCGACGCCGTCGGAATCTTCACGCCGAATCTCGCGGAGACCGTGATCGCCGTGCTTGCCTGCTTCCGCATCGGCGCGATCTTCAACACGGTCTTCTCCGGATTCTCGACGCGCGCGCTGCGCGATCGGCTCGAGAGCTACGGACCGAAGGTCGTGGTCACCGCAAACTGCAGTGTGCGCCGCGGCACCGAGATTCCCTTGAAGGACAGAGTGGACGAAGCGATCGACGGGCTGTCATCGGTCGTCGCGGTGATCGTGATTGAACGCGGCACGCAACAGACGGCCATGCGGCCCGGCCGCGACTTCTGGTGGCACGAGGTCATGCACGGTGCGTCGAGCGACTGCCCTGCCGAGCCGATGGAAGCCAACGAGCCGGGCATCGTCTTCTACACCAGCGGCACAACCGGCAAGCCAAAGGGCATCGTCCATTCGGCGATGGCGTTCGTCGTCAACAACTATGTGTACACGAAGTACCACATGGACCATCGGCCGAGCGACGTGCTCTGGTGCACGGCCGACATCGGTTGGCTGACGATGCACATCTGGGGCATCGTCGGCGCGCTCGTCAACGGCGTGACGACCGTCATGTTCGAAGGCGCCCTCGACTGGCCCACGCCGGCGCGCTTCTATCAGATCGTCAGCAAGTACCGTGTGAACAAGATCTTTACCGCGCCGACGGCGATCCGCATGCTGATGCGGCACGGTGAGGCGCTGATGGAGCCGTACGATCTGTCATCGCTCGAAGTCGTCAGCGTCGTCGGAGAGCCGTTCAATCCTGAGGCCTGGCACTGGACGCACGACACCCTCGGCAAGGGACGCATCTGCGTCAACAACACGTGGGGCCAGACCGAGCTCGCCGGCTGTCCGCTCGCTGGCGCAGCCTGGCTCACGCCGATGAAGCCGGGGTCATGCGGCGCGCCGTTTCTCGGCGCGGATGTCGATGTCGTGGACGATGATGGGCGGCCGGTTCCGGCCAACGTGGTGGGGAACCTCGTCATCCGGCGCCCGTTTCCGATGATGCTGCGCAACCTCTGGAAAGAACCCGAGCGGTACGTGCAGGAGTACTTCTCGCAGGTGCCCGGCTGTTACTTCACCAACGACGCCGCGGTCAGAGACGATGACGGTCACTTCTGGGTGATCGGCCGGCTCGACGACGTGATCAACGTCGCGGGGCATCGTCTGAGCACGATGGAGATGGAGAGCGCGATCATGGAGTGCAGCGGCGTCGCCGAGGTCGCCGTCGTCGGCGCACCTGATGCGATCAAGGGTCTCGTGCCAGCCGCCTTCATCACGCTGAAAACCGGCGTGGCGCCCTCGCCGACGATCCGTGACGCCATCAGACGACAAGTGGCTGACGTCATCGGCAAGATTGCGATCCCGGAACACCTGTTCTTCACGGACGCACTGCCGAAGACACCGAGCGGCAAGATCATGCGTCGTCTGTTGAAGGAGATTCTCGAGCATGGCGACGTCGGGTCCGACACCACCGGACTCGAGAACCGTTCGTCGGTCGAGCAGCTCAAGACAATGGTGAGAAACGCGACGGCCTGACGGGCGTCACTGGTAAAAGCACACGAGACCCTCGCCTCGCGAGGCGGCTTCTTCGATCCACCCGTTCACCAGGTGAAGGGTCCGTTGCACTTCCTCCGGAGACTGTGACCAATCGCGTCCGGCAATTTGCCCGCGCGCGGCGCTGACCGTTCTTGGCGCCATATAACCCACGGTTGGAAAGTCGTCGGTCTGAGGCATTCGAATCGGCGGGCCGCCAAAGATCAACTTCTGCATGCTGATCTGTGGCTGCAGTCCACCGGACTCGAGTGCCTCATCCACCGCGGCGAAGTGCGATGGGTCAGCGGGGGCGACGGCCGCGTTCTCCAGCGGTGTCCCGATCGCGACGCAGATCAGGTGGAGCGCCATGGCGTAGAAGTCAGCGCGCTCTTCGTCGAGCCGCGTCTTATGCAGGAGTTCCCACGCGGCGCGCGGCACTGACGGGAGATCGGGCGCCGGCTCCTCGCCGGATGGGTCATCGGGGTAATGCTTCTCCTTCCATGCGAGGAACTCCTCATCGGTGAGCTGATGGATCTGGATGGTGTAGGCGCTCCGATGCACTTGAGAAAACAGGAGTCGTTCGTAGAACACGCGGCTTCGCGATCCGCGCAAGGCTTCGACACGAGCCACATTGAGTGGCACGACGCTCACGATCTGCGATGAATACGATGCCTCACCCTGGACGCCGTAGCCGCGTTCGCCGGCGGCATCGATGCCACGCCTGATGACCGACAGCGTCTGCCTCACTTCGGGCGCCAGCTCCTTCCACGCGTCGGGATCAAGGACACCGCGGGCGCGTTCGACCATTGCCGACGTCATGTACCCGACCGAGAAGGAAGACGAGGCGGAGATCGGCGAACCTGGATAGCCAGCTGCGAAAAGCTGCCGTAGTTCGATCCGGTCCGCGACAGCGTGGCGCTCCAAGGCCGCTTCGACCTCGCGAAGGTGAGCCTGAACGAGCTCCATCTGCAGGCGGTCGACGTTCGCGAAGCTGCCCCCCTCGCGCCAGCGCGCTTCGTCCGCGACGCGCACCTGAGCTCTGATGCGTTTCAGGACCGACTCGCAGTTCGCGAGCGGAGCGCTGCACAGCATACACACCAGCCCCATGACGTGTTCGTGCGCGTCAAGGGTCGCGGGATCTGGCGGCTCGCCGTTCAGGAAGCGGTGGGCGGCCGCATCGTACGGATCGTCTTCCTCGTCTTCGCCTGTATCCTCGTCTTCGTCCTCGTCGCCGTCGCCGAATTCCTTCGCAAGCTCCACGACGCGGGCAAGCAGGGCCGCGTCACGGCTTTTCCGAACCGCGCGGAGCCGTTTGAAGTCCACGCGATATGGCATGCAGCAGTAACTCATGCAGGGTCAGCTTTCTTTTCAAGCGTCACGCTGATCGCGGCAGCGGTCGCGACCTTGTGGTCCTTGTCCCACGGCGGTCCGAAGGCCTTCCTCGCCTCGAGGAAATAGGCGTCGAGGGTCTTGACGTGCAATGCCTCACACACCGCACCGACCACGGTCTTCGCGTCGTACCAGTGAACGGACCATCCCCGCGACTGCGCCGCGCCGGCGATCGCCACGCGGTACATCACCCAGTCAGCGACGTTCTTCGCACGGTAGTTCTCGAGCCGCTCGGCCACCGTGGGCGGCAGTGGTGGGCACGTGCGCAAAGCGACACCGCGGATCGGCGAAGCCACCGCACGCGCGACGGCATCGAGCGCACGCGTCGCGTGTTGTTCTGCTGAGAGTCGCACGCGCTCGACGAGGTCCACCGCCTGCTCGAGGGGAAGCTTCTGCGCCTCGTGGTGGATCGGCATCACAGGCAGGTGCGCGTCAACGAGCTCAGCGCGGCGGCTGTCGAGCACCTTCCCGTCAGCGGCAACCGTCACCAGCACTGCCCACCCGGCGTGGTCCGACACACCGATGATCGCGCCCTCGCTCGATGTAGACACCGAGCCGTGATTCTACGTCGGGCGCGCGATCCGACTATCTGTCGTACTCGCGCTGAATGCGTGGAGCATTCGGCAATTGGGCATCGAGCGACTCGCGATACCTGAGGCAGCCGCGCAGGAACTGCGGCCATGCCGGAACGCTGGGCAACGGATCTGTCTTCTCCGGTAGAAGGCTCCACAGTTTTGGGTGGTGCCAACACAGCTCCTGGCCGGAACTGTCGCGGTGCTCTCTGATGCCGGTACGCAGACGTTTGATCTCCGCAACGAGCGCGTCTCGGTCGAGATCCAGAAGGTCTTCATCCATGTTTCCGACGCTTGCAAGAATCAGCGCGACTGATGTCGGCGCCGAGCGCGCCGCCTGATTCATTGACAAATGCCGACAGACGGCGTGAAATGCGCCGTAATTCCTCACGTGTAAGACGCGGTCGGCCGTCGTTGGATATTCACGCGGGACTCGGACCACTCGGTACTTCAGGAGGGGACACCATGAGCGGCGCTTCGAAGTGCGTCTTGGTTATAGCGGCTGTCTTGTTGCCGTCGCTGGCGTTTGCGCAAGGCACGCTCACGGGAACTGTCCGGGATCAGTCTGGCGGGGTGCTGCCAGGCGTGACCGTGGAAGCCGCCAGTCCGGCGCTCATCGAAAAAGTCCGCGTCGCCGTCACCGACGATACCGGACAGTACCGCATTCCCAGCCTCAATCCAGGCACCTATTCGCTGACGTTCAGGCTGACCGGCTTCAACGTCGTCAGGCGCGAGGGCATCGAGCTGAGTGGCACCGCCACACTGACCATTCCGATTGATATGCGCGTCGGCGCGCTCGAAGAGACGATCACGGTGACCGGCGAAACGCCGGTCGTCGACGTGCAGAGCGTGCAGCGCGAGACGGTGCTGAGCTCGGAGATGGTCGCGGCGATGCCGGGGAACCGCTCAGTCGGCACCCTGCTGAACGCCGTGCCCGGGCTGAACGTCAACGACGGCGCGCTCGCCGCGTCGCCGACGATGACCTTCTTCGCCGCTCGAGGCGGACCGATCAATGAAGGCCGCATGGCGATCAACGGCATGACGATCGCGGCGCCGTTCAACGGCGGCGGGGTGTCCACCTACATCCTGGATTCGATCAACGTCGACGAGGTTGCCGTGTCCGTCGCCGGCGGTCTCGGCGAGTCGGACATCGGGGGGCCGATGATGAACCTGGTGCCACGTTACGGCGGCAATCAGTTCCGGGGCTCGGCGTTCATCAACAACGCGGGAGACTGGTCTCGCGGCAACAACTTGAACGACGAGCTCCGCGCCGTCGGCCTGACCGAAACGCCCGGCATCATCAATTCCTACGACGCGAACGTGTCGTACGGCGGCCCGCTCAAACGCGATCGGCTCTGGTTCTTTGGCAGCTACCGCACGCTCGAAACCGCAGCCGCCGTCCCCGGTATCATCGCGAACAGGAACGCCTTCGACGCCTCACGCTGGGATTGGGTGGGCGACCCGACCGTCACGTTGCGGACGAAGCAGGGGCGCGCGTCGTACATCGGAAGGATCACGATGCAGGTATCCGCCAAGCATCGCGTCTCGTACAACCAGGAGTACCAGCGACGCTGCGAGGGATCGACCCTGAGGCTCGAAACCGACAACGGCTGCAACACGCGCGGTGCCGACTGGGTTGCGGTGGGAGCGGGCAACGCATTGATATCCCCCGAGGCCAATAACCTCTACTTCGGCAATCTTCCGTATCACGTCAACCAGGCGATCTGGA
>Ga0111539_10001577_pt1 | contig 30347 bp, 27 predicted proteins | sample RhiMethybrSRZTD1_FD_79667 | JGI IMG/M metagenome (GOLD analysis project Ga0111539, IMG submission 79667) | Populus rhizosphere microbial communities from Tennessee, USA - Rhizosphere MetaG P. TD hybrid SRZTD1 (version 2) (version 2) | ecosystem: Host-associated > Plants > Roots > Rhizosphere >...
GGAACAGCCAGGCCGCCAGCGCGATCATCGCTGCGAGCGGCAGCGAGGCGACCAGGGCCAGCCGCGTGCCGCTCGAGAGCAGCTGCCGGGCGCGGGTGGTCTCGCCGGCGCCGAGCGCCTGCGGCACCAGGGTGTCCATCCCCATCACCGTGCCCATGCCGAGCACCATGAAGGCGAACAGGACCCCGCCACCGATGCCGGCGCCGGCCATCGAGGCGTCGCGGTAGTGGCCGAGGACCGCCGTGTCGACCACGCTCATCAAGTGGACGCCGGCGTGGCCGACGCAGAGCGGCAGCGCGAGAGCGGCGAGCTCTCTCAGCTCGCGGAACCTGGTGTCGGAACCGGCGCGCAACGTCGACCCGGCGCTACTTCTTGTCGCCGCCGGCGCCGCTCTCCGGCTGCATCTCGCCGGTCTTGACCTCGACGAAGCTCACCTTGCCGGGCGCGTTGCGCCGGGTGAGGCCCTCGGCGATGGCGCGGGCGAGCGCGAGGCGCGCCGCCTCGCTGGGGCCGTTGACCCGCACGTAGCAGGGGGCGTCGTCGTCGAAGAAGATGAGCTGGACGCCCGAGTGGTCGAGGCCGGAGCGCCCGACCAGGACCGCCTTGGCGCCCGGTTTGGTGGCGTGCTCCGCCATCAGGCGGGCGCCGTCGCCCATGGCGCGCTCGCGGCAGTCGAGGTCCCAGCTCCAGTCCTCCGGCTGCTCCGGGATGGCGCTGGCGTACTGGCAGGGCTTGGCCACCCCCTGCGGCGGCGTGAAGTTGGTGTCGACCGGATCGAGCGGCTTGCCGACCGCGGCCTCGACCGTCTCGGGCGCGACCACCGACTCGCACTTGAAGTCGACCGCCAGGACGCCGATGGCCTGGGCGGGGGGCGGCTTGTCGTCCTCGACCAGGATTCGCCCCTTGGCCGGCTCCTTCTCCTTGCCGCAGGCGGCCGCCATGCTCAGCCAGAGCGCCGCGGCGACTCGACATGCCGTGCGAGCTACACTCATCCGCGGGCGCAGACTACCCGGATTTGGCGGCCTTCGCCAGATCTGGCCGTCTGCTACGCTCCCCCCGTGGTCGACGGAGAGCACGAGGGCCGGTGGTGGACGCCCGACGGAGGGGGAAAGATCCTCTGCCAGCTCTGCCCGCGCGCCTGCCGGCTCGGCGAGGGGCAGCGGGCGTTCTGCTTCGTCCGCATGAACCAGGGCGGCCGGATGGTGCTCACCACCTACGGCCGCTCGTCCGGCTTCTGTATCGATCCGATCGAGAAGAAGCCGCTCAACCACTTCCTGCCCGGCACCTCGGTGCTCTCGTTCGGCACCGCCGGCTGCAACCTCGGCTGCAAGTTCTGCCAGAACTGGGACATCTCGAAGGCGCGCGAGTGGGACCGGCTGGCCGACCAGGCCGGCCCGGAGGCGATCGCAGACGCCGCCGTGCGCGCCGGCGCCCGCAGCGTGGCCTTCACCTACAACGACCCGGTCATCTGGGCCGAGTACGCCATCGACGTCGCCCGGGCCTGCCGGGAGCGCGGCGTCAAGACCGTGGCGGTGACCGCCGGCTACATCACCGAGGAGGCGCGCGGCGAATTCTTCGCCCACATGGACGCCGCCAACGTCGACCTCAAGGCGTTCAGCGAGGACTTCTACCACAAGGTCACCTACGCCCATCTCGATCCGGTGCTGGAGACCCTGCGCTACCTGCGCCACGAGACCGACGTCTGGTTCGAGGTGACGACCCTCCTCATCCCCGGGCACAACGAGTCGGTGGAGGAGATCGATCGCCAGTGCGACTGGTTCGCGCGCACGCTCGGCCCCGAGGTGCCGCTCCACTTCACCGCCTTCCACCCCGACTTCAAGATGACCGACGTGCCGCACACGCCGGGCGCCACCCTGCGGCGCGCGCGCGAGCAGGCCAGGGCGCACGGGCTCCGGCACGTCTACACCGGCAACGTGCACGACGCCGACGGGCAGAGCACCTACTGCGGCAGCTGCGGCGCCCTGCTCATCGAGCGCGACTGGTACCGGCTGGGCAAGTACCGCATCCGCGAGTCGGCCTGCAGCGACTGCGGCGCCCCGATCGCCGGCCGCTTCGAGAAGCGCCCCGGCTCGTGGGGCCCGCGCCGCCTGCCGGTCGTCATCGGCGGCTGACGTCGGCGCGCGACCTCAGGCGCGGGTCGGCTCGCCCCAGACCGAGGAGACCCCGGTGCGTGAGGGCTCGTGCTCGAAGGCGCGCAGCGTGGTCCGCGGCGAGCGGCTGGCGAAGGCGGCGGAGCGGGCGGCGGTCGCCAGCGCCTCGATACGCTGCGCTGCCAGGAGGCCGTCCCGGTACTTGGTGAAGCGCTCCGACAGCCGGTGCCCGCGCATCGCCTCCACCAGCCAGTCGGGCGGGCACACGCCCAGCTTCACCTCGATCACGCTGTGGGGCAGGCGGCTGAACACGCCGTTCGGCGCGGCGGGGTCACCCGGCCGGCGCAGTCCGCCGGGCGCCGCGAACACTATCCCATCGTCGACGGTGACGCGGATCTCCGGGCCGATCCAGGCGCGGCGGCGGAAGGTGGTGGTGAGGGTCGGGCGCAGCGCGCCGGTGCCGATCGCGCTGGCGGCCCGGAAGAGCGGCATCGTGCTGACCGCGCTGGCGTGCGATTCCCGCAGCCAGTCGTCCTGGTAGAGCAGCCGGTCGATGTCGTCGGGGGTGGCGACGATGCGGGCCTTGCGGCGCGATTCGCCGGTCGACTCCTTGAGCTCGAAGGCGCAGGTCGCGCTGATGAAGCCGCTATCCTCGGCGGTGGCGGCGCTGGCGTACTGCCGGATGCGCACCCGGCCGAGCCCGGTCTGCCGGCTGGTCTGAAACAGCCGGCGGTCCTCGGTGTCGAAGTAGGTGGTGACCAGGACGTTCACCGGATTGCTCCGGTCGTGGATCTCCTCGTCGAGGTGCTCGCCCACCTGCGCGACGAAGCGGACGGCAGCGTCGCCGTCGACCAGGAACCTGTGCTCCACCTCGGAGCGTCCGATCTGGAGAACCGGCGACACATCGGCGTACGGGTCGAGCGTATGTCGTGGAAGCCTCATGCCCGGCTGTCGATTCACCTCGCGTGCCAGCGTAAGCCCGCGTGAGGCCCCAGCCCACCGGGGGAGCCGGCTGCGCACACTGCAAGCTTCGTACACCCGAGGCGGCGTGATTCGTGTAACCGCCACCCACACGAGTGCCCGTCGCGGCGCGGCAAGTCCGCGCCCAGGCGCCGGTTGCGCAGCCCTGGTACAGCAGGCGGCGCGCGCGCCTAGCGATCCCAGAGCGAGATGAGCTCGAAGTTGTCGACGATCCGCGAGTGGTAGTGGCCCCAGACGTCGCTGATCGCGACGATGGAGCCCATGCTGAGCTGCGGCGTCAGGTAGATGGCGAAGTAGTCGGTCTGGTCGCCCGGGTCGGTCACCTCGATGTCGACCGGAATCGGTTCGAGCGGTTCGCGCGACACCGGACAGAGCAGGCGGCAGCGGGTGCCCTTCGGGATGTCGGTGAAGCCGGCCTTGCGGTCGTCGCCGTGGATCGGCGAGAGGTGCAGGAGCCCCTCGCGCTCGCCGGCCTGGACGAGCAGCGTCAGGGCCGGGTAGCCGTCGAACTCGACCCCCGAGATGCCGACCAGGGAGTCGCCGCGCGGCCCGAACGCCTGCGTCACGATGACGGTGACCCGGCCCGGCTTCTCCTCGGTGACCAGGATGTGGGCCTCGTCGCCCATCGCCTTGTGCTGACCCGTGATGCGCAGATGCTTTCTATCGACGTGCTCGTCGGACATCGCAGTCCCCCCGGCGCGAGAATATGCCCTCTCCAGCGAGCCCGGGAAGGGGTCAGGCGAGGGAATCGGAGGCCCGCGGCGGGCGCGAAATATGCGCCGGCACGGCCACGCTGGCGAGCGCAGCCGCCATGGTCTCGGCGCGGGCGAAGCGGCGGGGCGGGTCCTTCTCGAGCGCGCGGTGGACGACGGCGGCCAGCGCCGGCGGCGTGGCGGGGCGGCGCTCGCGCACCGGCCGCGGCAGCTCGAGCACGTGCCGGCGGCCGATCGCGAGCGGGCTGTCGCCGACGAAGGGCGGCCTGGCGCACAGGAGCTCGTAGAGGACGACGCCGACGGCGTACAGGTCGGCCCGTTCGTCGCACCCGCGCTCGAGCAGCCGCTCGGGCGCCAGGTAGGAGGGAGAACCCAGGCAGGTCCCCACCGCGGTCAGCGGGGCGTCGTCGAACAGGCGCGAGAGACCGAAGTCGATGAGCACGACTCCGCCGCGGCGGCCGGGCTCGCGGAACATGATGTTCTCCGGCTTGATGTCGCGGTGGAGGACTCCGGCCCGATGCGCGTGGGCCAGCGCGTCGCACATCTCGATGCCGGCCAGCACCACCTCCGCGATGGAGAAGCGCTGCGCGAGCGCGTCGCGCAGGGTGGGACCGGCCAGGAGCTCGGTGACCAGGAACGGGGTGCCGTCGGGCAGGAAGCCCCGGTCGATGAGTCGAACGCAACCCGGGTGGCGCAGCCGGGCTGCGCTCGTCACCTCGCGGGCGAAGCGCGCCGCGCGCAGCCCCTCGCCCATCTCGGGGGCCAGGACCTTGAGCGCGACCCGCTCGCCGCCGGGCGCCAGCGCCTCGTACACCGTTGCCATGCCACCGGAGCCGAGGCGGCGGATCACCTCGTAGGCTCCGACGCGACTGCCGCGCGCGAGGGGCACTCCGGGTGACATGCGACACAGGAGGCTGCAAGCGAAATGCCGGCGCTAACCCCGCGCGCGACCCGGACTTGCCAGCCAGTGTGACCGGACGGACCCTGCGGAGCGCGCCGCCCGGTTCACGACAGGTTGCGGGCCGCCAGGTGTCGCTCGTAGATGGCGGTCAGCTCCTCGAGCGGCAGGGCGGGGGCGAAGTGGCCGTCCACGCCATCCATGTCGGTCGCCATGCAGAGCGCGTTCAGGATGGCCTCCTCGGTGGCCTCGACCGCCGCCTGGTAGAGCGGATCCATCCGGTGGTCGTGCAGGACGCGCAGCCGGTAGACCGGGCGCTTCTGCTGGCGGGGAACCGAGTTTGCGTTGGAGAAGGAGACGACGATCTCGCCCGAGTTGTGCGCGGCGAAGGAGCCGGCGCGCCCGATGCCCAGCGCGACCCGCTTGGACAGGCGGGTGAGCTGGTGGGCGATGAGAGGGGCGTCGGTCGCGACGATGGCGATGATGCTGCCGTAGCTCGAGCGCCGCTCCTCCAGGTGGGCGTAGCGCGGCGCCAGGATGCGGCCCATCGGGATGCCGTCCACCCTGAGATCTTCCCGGTTGCCGAAGTTGCTCATCACCAGGACGCCCACCGTGTAGCTGCCGAGGTCCTGCGGCAGCCGGCGCGAGGAGGTCCCGATGCCGCCCTTGAAGCCGCAGGTCATCATGCCGGTGCCGCCGCCGACGTTGCCCTCGTCGACCGGGCCGCCCCGGGCGTTCTCGATGGCGTCGTGCACGTGGTTCGAGTGCACGTGGCCGCCGGCGATGTCGTTGAGCCACGAGTCGTCGCACTCGCCGACCACCGGGATGATGACGTCCGCCTCGCGTCCGATCGACGGGTAGGCGGCGATCATGTACTCGACCGCCGCGGCCGAGCAGGTGCCGACCGACAGCGTGTTGGTGAGCAGGATGGGGGTCTCGATGAGTCCCCACTCCATGATCTGGGTCAGGCCGGACAGCTCGCCGGCTCCGTTCAGGACGAAGCCGCCGGCCAGCGCCGCCTGGTGGTAGACGTTGCCGGCGCGCGGCAGGATGGCGGTGACCCCCGTCCTGACCGGCCCGCTGCCGGGGCGCGACGGCCCGCCCTTGCCGCGGATGAGGGTCGTGTGGCCGACCTGGACGCCGCGCACGTCGGTGATGGCGTTGTGGCGCCCGGTCGCATAGGTGCCGACCGCGATGCCGAGCTCGCGGGCGCGTCGCCGCCCGACGGTTGTGGTCGCATCGCTGGTCAAGGAGTCGGACCCGGTCCCGCGTCGGGGGATGGCTGCGGCGGCGCAGCGTCGGGGGATGGCTGCGGCGGCGGCGAGGGAAGCTCGACGCAGGTCTTCATCGGCTCGTCGCACACCAGGTCCTCGCCGCAGTCGGCGTCCCTGGTGCACGAGGCGCCGGGCGTGCCGCGGCCGGGCTTGCTCTCCTCCTGCCAGTTCGGGTTGGGTCCCTCGGCCGGCAGCATCCCGGCGGTCATCTGCGCCCCGCGGCAGCGCTGCACCTGTTTCGAGCCGTAGGCGCCTGACACGATGAAGACCACCGCCATGCCGGTCGCGGTCCAGGCGATGGCGCGGAAGCTCTTGCTCGAGCCGCCGTCGGGCTCGTCGCGCTCGCTCGAGGCCTGCCCGTGCATCACCACCGCGGCCGAGCCGCTCAGGACCGCGGAAGCGAAGTCGAGGAGCGGCAGGGTGTAGCTCGCGGTGCAGTCGGTCGCCTCACCCGGCTGGACATCGGAGGGCAGCCGCTTGACCCCGATGACCGAGCAGGCCGCGCCGAGGAGGAGCGTGGCGGCCGCAGGCCAGAAGACTGGCTTCGAGGAGAGCCGCGCGGCCACGGTCGGCGATTCTAGCGCCCCTGGGGTCTCTCGGGCCCGGCCGGAGCGCGACATCGCCCTACGTTCGCGCACCTACACCTGGGAGCGCGCGAACCAGTGGGGACTCGGGCCTCCAGGCTGATGCAATACCCCAGCCACTCCGCGCTGCAGGCCGCGGCAAGCACCCGGTATTGCAAGGCCAACCTACAGGCGCTCCTCTTGCATCACGAAGTGGCATGGCCGCCAGGGGACAACTCTTTATCGCGTTTGCGGTGCTGGGAGGCACGGTCCTGCCGTTCGTCCGGCAGGCGGAGGCCGCCAGCAGCAAGCACATCGTCATGCTCGACATCGAGGGGGAGCGAAGCCCGCGCCTCAAGAAGTCGATCACTCGCATGGTCAAGGAGCAGTACGAGATCATGGAGGGGTCGAGCTACCGCGACGCGGCCCGGCGGCTGCGCGCGGAGAAGCTCACGCCGACCAACGTCAAGAAGGTCTGCGCCTATCTCGAGGCGGACGGGGTCATCGACGGGACCCTGGTGCAGGAGGACGGCCGCTACAAGTTCACCCTGCGGCTCCGCTCGGCCGTGACCGGGGCGATCGCCAAGAAGATCCCCATGTTCATCAACCAGCCGAGCCTGTCGCAGAACATGGCGGACCAGCTGGAGGAGCGCCTGCTGGCGGCGATCGCCGACCTGCCGCGCGCGGGTGGTGGCACCAAGGTCAAGGGGGGCAAGAGCAAGTTCTCCGACGACGACGACGACGAGGACGCCGCGCCCGTCAAGCGGAAGGGCAAGAAGAGCAAGGCGGCCGAGGACGACGACGAGGACGACGAGGAGGATGAGCCTCGCAAGATGACCAAGGCGGAGAAGCGCGCCGCCGACAAGAAGGCCAAGGCGGCCGCCCTGGCCGAGAAGAAGGCAGCCGAGAAGGAGGCGCGCGAGGAGGCCGCCCGCGAGGCGCGCGAGAAGAGGGAGCGCGAGAAGGCCGAGAAGGAGATGGCCAAGAAGAAGAAGAAGGCCAAGTCGGACGACGACGACGAGGATGACGACGACGGCGAGGCCGACGACGAGGAGGTCGCGGTCAAGGGCAAGAAGGGCAAGAAGGACGGCAAGAAGAAGGCGTCCGCCGAGGACGACGACGAGGACGAGGCGGTCGACGAGGACGAGGCCTCGGCTGACGACGACGAGGACGAGCCGAAGCGCGCCGCCATGCGCGACGCCGGCCAGGATGAGGACGAGGACAACGCCAGCAACCCGGATCTCGGCGTCGCCGCCGCGGCCGACAAGCCGACCACGGCGACCGGCGTGCGCACGACCCCGCTCCTGGTCAACGGCGGCGTCAGCTTCATCGGGCGCAACCTGACCTTCAAGAGCTCGGCCCCGGCCGACCAGGCGCCGCGCGGCTACAAGGGCACGACCGTGCCGGGCGTCTACGCCACCGGCGAGCTCTACCCGATGACCTTCGCCGGCGCCAAGGGCGCGCTCGGCAACGTCGGCGTCGGCTTCGTGGCCGATCGGGTCATCAAGCTCAACTCCTCGGTGTCCGACGGGATGGACGGGACCGCGCTGCTTCCCACCAAGCAGTCGCGCTACGGCGTCAATCTCCGCTACCGCTACAACTTCGGCAGCGGCCCGCGCGGAGTCAGCGTGTGGGGCGCGGTCGGCTACAACAAGCTGACCTTCTCGATCGACAAGAGCGGGGCGCCCGACAACGTCATCGTCGACGTGCCGAACACCGCCTATACCTACGTGGACCCGGGTCTCGGCGTGCGCGTGCCGGTCGCCGGGCCGGTGTCCGCCCTGGTCGAGGGCAAGTTCATGGCCGTGCTCGACACCGGCCAGATCCAGACGCCGGAGCAGTACGGGGCGGCGACCGTGACCGGGTTCGACGGCGACGCCGCGCTCGAGTACGCGTTCGGCGACCACTTCCTGGCCCGGGCCGGCGCGCGGCTCATGATGATCGGCTACAGCTTCAAGGGCAACGGCGTCCAGAGCGACCGGGACGGCAATGGGTCGGCCGACGTGGGAGGCGCTTCGGATCGCTTCCTCGGTGGCTACGTCACTGCGGGATATGCATTCTGAATGATTTAATTTTGTAAATTCCCGCTAATTCCGATAGAGAATTATTGACTCACCCCGCCGGGGCGAGTGCAATGGGGTGGGACGCCATGACCCCACCCACCTGGAGAGAGCGCCTGGCCGGGCGCATGCCGGAGGCCCTGGCCGAGGAGATCGACGTCTTCGAGACCCAGATGACCCTGCGCCGGGCGGGGAAGCTGGAAGAGAAGATCTTCGCCGAGACCCGGCTCCGGCGCGGCATCTACGGCCAGCGCTACGACAACGGCCAGCGCCACGACGGCGTGGCCCAGCGCACGCTCGCCTTCCCCTGCGGCGGGCTGACCAAGGGGCCGGAGACGGTCTGGGACGCGCCCGGGATGATGCGGATCAAGATCCCGATGGGCCGGCTCAGCGTCCTGCAGCTCGAGGTCCTCGCCGAGCTCGCCGAGGAGTACTCGGATTCGATCCTGCACGTCACGACCCGGCAGGACATCCAGCTCCACTTCGTCCACATCGAAGACACGCCCGACCTCATGCGCCGGCTCGCCGCCGTGGGCATCACCACGCGCGAAGCGTGCGGCAACTCGGTGCGCAACGTGACCGCCTGCCAGTTCGCCGGCGTGTGCGGCGACCAGGCGTTCGACGTCTCGCCCTACGCCCACGCGCTGGCCTGGTACCTGCTCGGCCACCGCGACGTGCAGGACTTCGGCCGCAAGTTCAAGATCGCCTTCTCCGGCTGCAAGCCGCACCCGTGCGGGCTGGCCAACTTCCACGACATCGGCTGCATCGCGGTGGAGAAGGATGGGCGCCGCGGGTTCGAGTTCTACGTCGGCGGCGGCCTGGGCGCGGTGCCGCACCAGGCCAAGCTCCTCGACCCGTTCGTCCCCGAGGACGAGCTCCTGCCGCTGTCGCAGGCGGTCTGCCGGGTGTTCGCCCAGCACGGCGAGCGCAAGAACCGGGCGCGGGCGCGCCTCAAGTTCGTGGTGCAGAAGCTCGGCATCGACGAGTTCCGCCGGCTGGTCGAGGTCGAGCGCGACAAGATCCCGCCCGACGAGCGCTGGACGACCTACCTCGCTCACCTGGACGTGACCGACGAGAAGCCGCTCCGGCCCGGCCGCGCGCTCACCGGGGCGGGGAGCCCGGCGCTGGCCGCCTGGCGGGCGAGCAACGTGAGGCCGCAGCCGCAGCCCGGCTACGTGGTGGCGACCGTCAGGCTGCCGCTGGGCGATCTCACCTCGTCGCAGGCGCGGCGCATCGCCGACCTGGCGCGCCGCTTCACCGGCGACACCCTGTGCCTCACCGTCGAGCAGAACCTGGTGCTCCGCTGGGTGTCGGAGGCCGACCTGCCCGAGCTCCACGCCGAGCTGGTCGCGCTCGGCCTCGGCCAGGCGGGCGCCTCCACCATCGCCGACATCACGGCCTGTCCGGGGACCGACACCTGCAAGCTCGGCATCGCCGCCTCGCGCGGGCTGGCCGGCGAGCTCGGCGAGCGGCTGGCGGCCCGCGGCGACATCCACCCCGACCTGGCGGCCCTCCACATCAAGACCAGCGGCTGCTTCAACTCGTGCGGGCAGCACCACGTGGCCGACATCGGCTTCCTCGGAGTGAGCCGCAACGTCGGTGGCCGGCGGGTGCCGCACTTCCAGCTGGTGGTCGGCGGCGAGTGGAACAACAACGGCGGCAGCTACGGGCTGGCGATCGGCGCGTTCCCTTCCAAGCGGATCCCGGAGCTGGTCGACCGGCTGACCGAGGTGTGGCTGCGCGAGCGGCAGCCGGACGAGCGGCTGCAGGCGTTCATCAAGCGGGCCGGGCGCGCCAAGATCAAGGAGGCGCTCGACGACCTGCGCCACGTGCCGACCTACGAGGAGGACCGCTCCTTCTACGCCGACTGGGGCGACCCGCGCGACTACACCATCGGCGACATGGGGGTCGGCGAGTGCGCGGGCGAGGTGGTCACCGCCACCGAGTTCGGCCTGGCCACCAGCGAGCGCGAGGTGTTCGAAGCGCAACTGGTGCTCGACGGGGGCGACGCGCCGCGCGCCGCCGACCTGGCCTACCGCGCGATGCTCAGCGCGGCCCGGGCGCTGGTGACCATCGACTTCGCCGACGTGGCCGACGACGAGCACCAGATCGTGAGCGAGTTCCGCAGCCGGTTCCACGACACCCAGCTGTTCCATGACCGGTTCGCCGGGGCCAAGTTCGCCGCCTTCCTGTTCAGCTCGCACGAGGTGCGGGCCGGGCAGCCGACCCGCGAGCAGGCGCACCAGAAGATCGAGGAGGCGCAGCTGTTCATCGAGGCGGCGCACGCCTGCTACGGCAAGGTGCAGCAGCTGAAGGCGAGCGAGAAGACGGCCGCCACGCAGAAACCGGCGAAGCAACCGAGCGCCTGAGCCGACCCGAGAGCCAACCGATGCAGGCCCAGCAGCTCAGCGTGAAACTCTTCGCCGCCGATCCCGCCGCCGTGGTGCTCGATGCGTTCCCGCCCATCTTCCACCGCTGGATCCAGGAGAGCCGCATCCCGCACCAGCTGCTCATCGACGTGGCCGACTACCGGCACGTGCCGGACGGTCCAGGCATCCTCCTGGTCGGGCATCAGGCCCACTACGCCATCGACAGCGAGCGCGGGCCGCTCGGGCTGCTCTACTCGGTGAAGCGCGACGAACCGGGCGAGCTCGACGGCAAGCTGGTCGAGGCGTTCGGCGACGCGCTGGCGGCGGCGCGCGCCCTGGAGGACGACCCGGCGCGGCCGATCCGGTTCCGCGGCGACCGCCTCCGGGTCGCCGTCATGAGCCGCCGGCTGGCGCCCAACAGCGCCGAGACCTTCGCGGCTGCCCGGCCCGCGCTCGAGGTGTTTGCTGCCCGCGTCTACCCCGGCCGCGGCCCCAGCATCGAGCATCTCGCCGACCCGCGGGAGCCGTTCTCGGTCGAGATCGCCGTGGACGGCGCCACCGCGCTCGCCGACCTCGGCCAGGTCTCCTAGCGACAGCTGGCCGACGGGGCGGTGGCGCTTGAGCCAGCGTCGGTGCGGCTTCCAGCGGCCAGAGTGTGTCGAGCTGGAAACGGCCTCTGTCGCCGGCTCAGTCGCCACGTCGCTCTTGGCTCCGCGGGGGGGTGGCGCGCGTCTTGCGTGGCCTGGCGGTAGAGGAGGAATGCCATGGAGACGACCCGCGCTTCGGTCCACGTCGTCGTGGGCTTCGATTTCTCACCCCTCGCCGAGCTCGCCCTGCGCGAGGCGGCGGCGCTCGCCTGCGAACGGCCGGATCTCGCGATCCACGTGGTCCACGCCCGCAGCGAGATCGGCAAGCAGAACCGGAACTCCACGTCACCAAAGGAAGACGTCAACCACGAGCTCGAGGAGGCGCTGCGGACGGCCGCGCAGCAGGCGCTCCACGACGAGGGCGCCGGCGAAGGTGTCGAGATCTTCACCCACGCTCTCATCGGCGATCCCGCCGCGGCGATCGTCGACATGGCCCAGGACGTCGACGCCGAGCTCATCATCGTCGGAACGCACGGCCGCCGCGGCATCAAGCGGCTGGTCCTCGGCTCGGTGGCCGAGGAGGTCATGCGGGCGGCGAGCTGTCCGGTCCTGGTGATGCGCCCGCGCAAGCGCGCTGAGTCCGCACGCTTCATGCCAGAGCCGCCGTGTCCCGACTGCGTCGAGGTCCGCGAGGCGACCGGAGGGGTGGGCTGGTGGTGCGATGTGCATGCGCGCCCCTGGGTGCCTGCCCACCGCTACAGCTACCAGGGCGGCGACCTGCGCCCCTACCACCCGGACGGCCTCGGCTGCGAGAGGATCATCCTCAGTCGAGCTTTTCGGCCAGCTCGATGGTGAGGCGCAGGCGCTCGGTGGGGCGCAGCGTGAGCTCGCCGTAGTACGCGTGGTAGCTGTCGTGCCGGATCTCGATCTGGTGAACTCCGGGCGGCAGGCGCACACCGCCGCGGATGTCGCGCAGCTGGGCGACGTAGCGGCCGTCGACCCAGAGGACGGCGTCGGCCACCGGCGATTCGATCTGGAGGACCGCCCGGTTGCCGTCGCCGTCGCCGCCGCGCGCGCCGCCGCACGACAGGGTGAGCGCGCAGGCGAGCGCACAGCCGAGCGCGGCGAGAGCCGCCCGCCTCTGGCGGATCACGGCTGCTCGACCGGCGCGGTCGCCGCCGCCGAGTCGCCGCGGATCTCGACCTGGATCTGGGAATCGCCGCGCGCGCTGGCGCGGAGCGTGCCGCTCGGCAGGCGGGCCCGCTCGATGGCGGCCGCCAGGTTGCGGGCCGCCAGCCGGGTCTCGACGGCCAGGGCGATGTGGCCGCGCCGCACGTCGCGCGCGTGCACCGCCGACACACCCTCGGTGGCGCCGAGCTTCTGGATCACGGCGGCGACCGAGCTCCACGCGCGCGCCCCCTTGACCTCCACCGCGACGAACGAGCCGCTCGCGGCCGGGGCAGACACCGGCCAGCGGGCGGTGGCGCGGCCCTCGATGGCGCGCACCAGGTGCTCGGCGATGTCGCGCGCGGCGCCCGCCGCGGCCCGGTCGAGCGCGGCGTCGAAACCGGCACCCTCGCTGTCGGCGCTCGCCACCGCGTTGCCGCTCTGCACGTCGAGCAGGCGGACCTGGCCGCGCCCGGCGGCGCCGACCAGCCGGGTGCCGCGGATGCCGCCGTCGGCCTTGACGTGGACGCCGACCACGAACGCTGCGCCGGCGCCGACCTTGCGCGCGACGTCGAGCGCCGCCTGGTCGCCGACCGGGACGAGCGAGCTGTCGCCGCCCTCGGTGGTCACCGCGACCGACTGACCGGCGGCCGCCACCAGCTTGAAGCCGAGCGCCTCGATCGCGCGCGCCAGCGCCGCCCCGGCGGCCCCGCCGTCGCCGCCGCCCTGACCGAAGGTCGCGACGGTGCCGTCGGGCGTGGTGGCGACCAGGAGGAGGACCGCGCTCGGCTTGCCGGCCGGCGGCCCCTCGTCGCCCGCGTGGGCCAGGGCAGGGGTGCAGGCCACGGCGGCGGCAATGACGGGAGAGAGAGACCAGGTTCGCATTCAGGGTTTCTCCGCGACGAGGATGACGACCAGCGCCCCGGCGGCGCGGGCGTCGGCCAGCCGGCGGGCGCCATCGGCCCCCGCCAGCTCGAGAGAGCCTCCGGTGCCGCCGCCCGCCTTGAGGCGCACCGGGCGGGCGCCGAGGCGATCGGCGTCGATGGCCCCCTCGCGGCCGGCGAACACCGTCGGACCGGCGTAGCGCTGATCGCCGGCGGTGAGGATGACGCCGATCACCGGCCGCCCCAGGTGCTTGCCCGCGGTCACGACCAGCGCGGTCGGCCGCTCGCCGGCCTCCGCCTTGGCGCTCGCACTCGCCCCGGCGCCGGTCGGCAGATCCATCGGCCCGGTGGCGGCGGCGCGGATCGCCTCGATCGGCAACCCGGCGCTCAGCACGACCGATCCATCGGAGGTGTGGTCGACCGCGAGATCGAGCGAGCGGGCCACGGCGTGGTCGAAGCGGGCCGCGGCGGCCGGGTCCTTCTCGAGCGCGGCGCCGACCGTCCGGCCGTCCGCCATGCGGAGCTCGCGGGCCAGCTCGCGCAGGCGCGCCTGCGCCGCCGATCGCGCCCGCCGCTCGGCCGCCAGCCGGGCGACCTGGGGCGACGGCGCCCGCAGGTCGGCCGCCGCCGCGCCGCGCGCGACCACCAGGCCGCGCGTCCAGTCGACCCGCGCTCCTTGACCCTTGTCCACCACCACGGCGCCCTTGCCGTTCCCGGCGGCCAGCGCCGGAAAGAGCGCGAGGGCGGCGACGGCCGCAGCGGCAGCGCGCGCTCGGGTCCGGACCATGGCCTCACTCTACACCAGGGCAAACGCCCGCGCCGGCCGGCTCATTCCGCCTGGTAGTGCGCTGCGTCGAGGTTCGGGGCGGCGCGGGCGAGAGCCGCCTCCGCAGCGGCCGGCAGCGCGAGGGTTGCCGCCGGCAGCGCCTGCTGGCCGCCGCCGATCAGCGCGAGCGGTCTGCCCCCGTCGACCAGCCAGAACTCGAGGACGAACCGGCGCAGCGGGACGACCAGCGGTCGCTGGCGCGGCTCCCGTCCGAGCGGGCGCATCTCCTGGTCGACCTCGATCCACCGGTCGACGTCGGCGGTCCGCTCCTCGCCGGCGAGCTGGTAGAGGAGCCGGAAGCCGCCGGGCTCCGCCACCCTCGACCAGTCGCGCGCCTCGACCACCACCCGGTGCCGCTGGAATCCGGCGAGCGGCGCGGCGCCGGCCGCGGCGTGGGCGCTCACCCGGTGTGAGGCGACCGGGATGCGCGGGCCAGCGGTTTCGACCGCGGCCTCGCCGACCGCGTCGGCTCGGTGGCGCACCTGGACCCGGTCGAGGGCGCGCGGCAGGACGACCAGGAGGAGCAGGCCGAAGCGCTCCTGGTCGACCAGCGCCGGGTCGCGCGGATCGGCCGGCTCGCCGGCGCCGGTCAGGTGAATGGCGAGCGCCGCCGTCCGGCCCGCGACGGTCAGCGTGCGGGCACCGAACGTGCCGCCGAGCTGATCGCGCACGCTGAGCTCCACCGCGACCAGCCGGAGGCCGGTCACCCGCTCGGCCATCGGCGGGATCCAGGCGTGGTAGGCCCGCCGCACCGCGATCTCGATCGGCGCTGCGCGTGCGGTGCCGGCTGCCAGCCCGAACGCGACGGCGAGGGCGGGATGGACCAGCCAGCGCCGCGCCGCCCTCACTCCCACTCGATGGTGCCGGGCGGCTTCGACGTGATGTCGTAGACCACGCGGTTGACGCCGCGCACCTCGTTGACCACGCGCCGCGAGATGACCCCGAGGAGCTCGTAGGGCAGCTGGGCCCAGTCGGCCGTCATGCCGTCCACCGAATGGACCGCGCGCACCGCCAGCACGTCGGCGTAGGTCCGCTGGTCTCCCATCACGCCGACCGTCTGCACCGGCAGGAGGACGCCGAACGACTGCCACAGCGACTCGTAGAGCCCGGCGGCGCGGATCTCCTCCTCGATGATGAGGTCGGCGGCGCGCAGGGTGTCGAGCCGCTCGCGGTCGATGGGCCCCAGGCAGCGGACCGCCAGCCCCGGCCCGGGGAACGGCTGCCGCTGCAGCAGGTGGCGGGGCAGCCCGAGCTCGGCGCCGAGCACCCGCACCTCGTCCTTGAAGAGCTCGCGCAAGGGTTCGATGAGCGCCAGGTCCATTCGCTCCGGCAGCCCGCCGACGTTGTGGTGCGACTTGATGACCACCGAGGGGCCGCCCTTGAACGACACCGACTCGATGACGTCGGGATAGAGCGTCCCCTGCGCCAGCCACTTGACGCCCGGGATGGTGCGCGCCTCCTCCTCGAACACCCGGATGAACTCGGTGCCGATGATCTTGCGCTTGCGCTCCGGGTCGCTCACCCCGGCCAGGGCCGCGAGGAAGCGCTCCCCCGCGTCGATCACCCTGAGGTCGGCGCGGAAGTGATCGCGGAACACGGCCGCCACGTTCTCCCGCTCGCCGGAGCGCAGGACCCCGTTGTCGACGAAGATGCAGGTGACCCGCGCCCCGACCGCGCGGATGAGGAGCGCCGCCACCACCGACGAGTCGACCCCGCCCGACAGGCCACAGATGATGCGGCCCTCCTCGCCGACCTTCTGGCGCACCGCGGCCACCTCCTGCTCGACGAAGGAGGCCATCGACCAGCTGCCGGACGCCTCGCAGGTCCCGAAGAGGAAGTTGGCCAGGATCTCGTTGCCGCGCGGCGTGTGGGCCACCTCCGGGTGGAACTGGACACAGGCGATGCGGCGCGCCGGATCGGCGAACGCGGCGGCCGGCGAGTTGTCGCTCTCGCCGATGAGCTGGAAGCCGGGCGGCATCGAGCTGATCCGGTCGCCGTGCGACATCCACACCGAGATCTCCTCGCCGGCCTTGAAGCCGCGGAACAGACCGCGCTCGTCGGCGATCTTGACGTGGGCGCGGCCGTACTCGTGCTTGTCGGCCGGCTCGACCTTGCCGCCGAGCAGCCGCGCCGCCAGCTGGGCGCCGTAGCAGATGCCCAGCACCGGGACGCCGAGCGCGAACACCTCCGGCGAGATGCTGGGGGCGTCCTCCTGGTAGCAGGATGACGGCCCGCCCGACAGCACGATCCCGCGCGGCGCCATCTGGCGGACGCGCTCGAGCGGGAGGTTGAACGGATGGATCTCCGAGTACACCCCGTGCTCGCGGACCCGCCGGGCGATGAGCTGGGTGTACTGCGAGCCGAAATCGAGGATGAGGATGGTTTCCCGCGCGGCCGCCGCCATGCCGCGAACCATAGCAAACCGGTCCGATCCGGAGGACCGCCCGTCATGTAGCCTGGAGACATGGCCCGCCTGACCTTCGCGCGACCGACCGGCTGGCGGCTGAGCTACCACCGCGGCCTCCAGTGGGTCGGGGCCCTGGTCGCCGCGCGCGTGGCCGACCTGGCCTCGGTCGCGATCGTCCACCTCCGCCGCCAGGGCCCGGTCGAGGTGGCGCCGCCGTGAGCCGCGACCCGGTGCGCAGCGAGCTCGAGCGCTCCGGCCTGCTGCTCCTCCAGGACCCCAGGCTGCCCAGCCTGGCGGCGCTGGTCGCCGGCGGTCCGATCAAGGGCTCCTGGTGGGGCCACCCGGCCGGCCGCGAGATCTTCCGCATCGCCAGCGCGCTCGACGACGACGGCGACGTCACCACCGCCAAGCTGATCGCCGGCAAGGTCACCTTCGTCCACCGCAGCCTGTTCGCCGCCCTCGCCGCGGTCGGCGCCGAGCGGGCCACCTGGCAGCTCGCCAGGCTACCCCGGCCGGCCGCCGCGCTGCTGGGCCGGATCGACGGCGAGGGGGCGCTCGAGGCGAAGGGCGCCGCGGTCGGCGAGATCGAGCGGCGCCTCCTGGCGGCATCGCGACAGGTCCACACGGCCTCGGGCGCGCACGCCACCGAGCTCACCACCTGGAGCCGCTTCCGCCGCGCCACCGGCACCCGCTCGATCACCGCCGCGCGCGGGCGCGCCCAGCTGGAGGAGGCGATCGAGCGGCTCGCCCCCGGCGGTGGGGGGCGGGCGCTCCTGCCCTGGTTGAAAAAAGGCAGTAACTAGTCTACTCGGGTCATCTTCTTGTGGGCCTTGCGGTAGGCCCGGGCGAAATCGCCGGTGCGCGTGCCGACGTCCTTCTCGATGTCGGAGGCGCTGACGCCGCGCCAGGCCGGGCGGTGGACCTTGGCCATGTAGCTCGCCTGAGCCAGGATGACCTTCTCGTAGTCCGACTTGCTCAGGCGGCCGAGGTCGACCTTCTCCACCGAGTGGCGATTCCTGACCAGGAACGGGGTCCCGTCGAGGTCGATGGGGAACCAGTCGCCGGCGCTGGCGGTGCCCCAGAAGGCGCGCTTGAGCGACTGCATGCGCACCGCCGGGTCGCTCTCCTGCGGCTCGCCCGACTCGGCGACGCCCGGCTGGCCCATCTCCTTGAGCTCGATGGTGTAGGCCTTGCCGCCCCGGGCGGGCTCGACCAGGAGCCAGTAGCGCGCCAGGCCGCCCGAGCCGCCCTGGACGCGGATCAGCTCGGCGACGTCGAGGATCTTGAGCCCGGCGAGCTTGGGATTGCCGGCCACCGCCCGCTCGATGATGCCGCGCTCGTTGACGCGCGCCGGGCGCAGGCTGGGGTTCTTGCCGTAGCGGAACCGGTTGCCGCGCACGGTGCGGTCGAGGTCGTTCTTGGTGGTCTGGTCCCAGTCGGGCTGGAGGTCGGGATCGATCTCGACCGCCTTCGACGGATCGGCGACGGTGGCGGCGTACTGGGCGATCGCCTTGTCGACCAGGCTGCTCTTCTTGCCCTCGGCCAGGCGCAGCTCGGCGAAGTAGTGGGCGGCGTCGTCGTCGACGTATCCGTTGCCGCAGTCGTCGTAGTCGGTCATCCCGAAGACGGTGCGCTTCCCCACCCGGACGAAGCCGAAGTTCTCGCGGTGGGCGTCGCCGAAGACCTTGCCCACCTTTGCCAGCCGCCGCCTGGGCGGCGCCTTCCTGGACAGCCGCCAGAAGACGCCGGCGTAGGAGCGGACCAGGTTGGCCGGCGCCTCGAGCGCGACGGCGAACTTGGCGTCGAATTCGCCGCGCGTCAGGGCCGGGCTGAGCTTCCTGAAGAGCTTCCGGTTGCCGAGGAAGCGCGCCATCTTCTTCGGCGACTTGAGGGTCTTCTTCGGCTTCGGCGCCGCGGTCGGGCGCGCCGCGCGGGCGGCTTCGGCGCTCTGGCCGGCCAGGAGCAGCGTGGCGCCCAGCGCGAGCGCGCGGATCATCGTCGTCTTCATTGCGTCACCACCTGCCCGTCGACCACCTTGAAGTTGCCGGCCGGGATGCTGACCCGTCGCTTCTTGCCGTCGGCGCGCGTCAGCGTGATCCGGCCGGGCCCGGTGATGTTCATGTGCTTGTCGGGACCGTTCGGGCGGAGCAGACCGACCTCCTTCTCGAGGCCGAGCTTCATCACCAGGCTGTCGCGCCGCGCGATCAGCTTCTCCGCGTACAGCCGGGCGACCGGCCACGACTCGGCGCTTCCCGCCACCATGGCGACGATCTGCGACTCGCTGAGCGCCCCCAGCTTGCGGGCGGCCCAGCGAGCGTCGTCGAGCGTGGTCCGGTCGAAGGCGTCGAGCGTGATGCGGTTCGAGTCGTTGTGCAGGCGCGATCCGCCGAGGTCGAGGTCGACCTCCCAGCCGAGCGCGTTCGGACCCTTCTCGGTCAGGAAGTGGGCGCCGGCGTCCGACTGCACGTGCTCGAGCTCGACGGTCCCGTCGTCCTTCTCCTCGGCGTCGAGCCGGAGGTTGTTGAAGCGGACGTCGTCGCCCACGCCCCAGACCGCCGAGATGGTCGACAGCGCGCGCATCTCACGCCGGTTCACGTTGTCCGGATCGTCGGGCTGGAAGGGGCCGATCGACTCGCCGCCGCCCTCGCCCTTGAGCGCGATGTCGACCCCGTGGACCGTCACGTACTCGATGCCGTCGAGGAGCGAGGGGTCGCGGCGCGCCTGTTCGAGCAGCTGGGCGGCCTCCTCGCCCGCGATCAGCTTGCCGCGGACGCGGACGTTCTTGATCTGCGGCCGCATCTTGAACGCGGTGTGGCCGTACTTGCCCGGCTTGATGCGGAAGATGCGGTGGAGGAACGAGCCCTCGCGCACGCGGAAGCCGACCTTCTGCTGGTGCTGGTAGGCGGCGATGACCGCGCGCGGGTCCATCTTCAGCTCGGGCACGTGATAGACCGGCGAGGCGTGGTAGCCGAGCGCGTAGTAGACGCGCGACATCGCCGGCTCGGGGCTGAGCGGGTTGTCGGAGCCGCCGAGGAACTTCACCTTCCACTCGGTGCCGGTCGCCGGATCGGTGACGAAGACCGACGGATGGATGCCGTCGGCGTCCAGGCTGCGGAAGCTCTCGAGCTCGAGCACCGAGTCGGTCTCGGGCAGGGTCGGGCGATCCTCCGCCTTCATCCAGGGGCCGGCGAACAGCGCCTCGCTGGTGACCCGCTCGGGCTTGCGCGGCTTCCACATGGTCGAGTCGACCGGATCGATGTGATCGGTCCGCGCCGTGTCGCGGGCGGCGGCCACGTTGCTGGCGATGGTCCCGGGGTCGAACTGGGTGTCGCGGCGGAGGAACCAGATGCGCTGGCTCAGGCGCGGGAAGCGGAGCTGGAGGAAGCGCTTGACCTGGAGCGGGATCTGCCGCTCGGTGCCGAGCTTCTTGTTGAGCAGGCCGGACCGCATCAGGGTCGCCTGCTGCTCCTGCAGGGCGGCGCGCGCGCCCGCGGTCGGGGCCGCGCCCTCGGCGGCCATGAGCCCCTTCACGATCTTCGCGGTGGTGAGCAGGCGCTTGTCGTTGCGCCCGAACAGCATCGAGGTCCTGACCTTGGCCGCCTTGTCGCGCTGGCCCGGCCGGAAGCCGAACCCGGCCAGTTTCCTCTCGCTCCAGCGCGAGACCTCGCGGGTCGCCTGATCCTCCGCCTTGGCCTTCTTCTTCTCGAGGCTGGCGATGAGCTTGTCGTTCTTCTTGCTGCGCTGGGCGAGCGGGCGGGCGGCCGTCTTGCGGGCGGCGCGGGCGGTCACCCTGGCCTTCGTGCGGGCGGCGGCGGCCGGTCGGGCCAGGCCGGGGAGGGCCAGCGCGACGGCGATCACGAGGGCGGCGGAGCGGGTCATCGTGCCTGCCTGCAACGCAATCGCCATGCCCGCGCGACAGTGCTGTAACGAGCCGTCATCGTGGTCCTTTTGCCCGACTGCCCACAATGTTCAGCGACCGCTCGGATTGCCTGGCAGAAAGACGAGCTACCGGGCCACGACCCGGCCGCTCACGACCTTGTAGGCGCCCTCGGGGACCTCGACCGTGCGCCGGGCGCCGCGGGCGTCGGCCAGGGTCACCTTGCCCGGGCCGCTCACCGTGAGGTTCCGGTCGGGGCCGTTCGGACGCAGGAGGCCGAGCTCCTGGTGGAGCCCGAGCTTCTTCACCATGTCGTCGCGGCGCGCGATGAGCTTCTCGGCGTAGAGCCGGGCCACCGGCCACGAGTGGCTGCCGGCGGCCGCGATGGCGGTGATCTGCGCCTCGCTCAGCCCGCCCAGCTTGCGCGCCGCCCAGCGGGCGTCGTCGAACGTGGTGCGGTCGTAGGCGTCGATGGTGAAGCGGTTGTTGTCGTTGTGCAGCCGCTCGCGCGCGAGGTCGATGTCGACCTCCCAGGCCAGCGCGTTCGGGTCGTTGGTCTGGAAGTGCGCGCCGGCGTCGGACAGGACGTGCTTGAGCTCGAGGACGCCGTCGTCGATGTCGGCGTCGAGCCGGACGTTGTTGAAGCGGACGTCGTCGCCCATCGCCCAGACCGCCGAGATGAAGGACAGCCCGCGCATCTCGCGCCGGTCGACGTTGCCCGGGTCGTCGGGGTGGAAGGGGCCGATCGATTCGCCGCCGCCTTCACCCTTGAGCGCCAGGTCCACCCCGTGGACGGTGACGTACTCGATCCCGTCGAGCAGCGAGGGGTCCCGGCGGGCCTGGGCGAGCGCCTGGTAGGCGGCCTCGCCCTGCAGGAGCCCCTTGCCCCTCAGCTTGAGGTTGCGGATCTGCGGCCGCATCTTGTAGGGAGAGATGCCGTACTTGCCGGGCCGGACGCCGAGGAGGCGGTGGAGGAAGCCGTGCTCGCTGACCCGGAAGCCGACCCGCTGCTTGTGGTCGTAGGCGGCGATGACCGCGCGCGGGTCCATCTTCAGCTGTTCCACGTGGTAGACCGGCGAGGAGTGGTAGCCGAGCGCGTAGTAGAAGCGCGACATCACGGCCTCGGAGCTGAGCGGGTTGTCGCTGTCGCCGACGAACTTCACCTTCCACTCGGTGCCGGTGGCGGGATCGGTGACGAAGACCGACGGGTGGACGCCGTCGGCGTCGAGGCTGCGGACGTTCTCCAGCTCGAGCACCGAGCCGGAGTCCGGCAGGGTCGGCCGCTCGTCCGGCTTCATCCAGGGGCCGTGGAACAGCGACTCGCTGGTGATGCGCTCCGGCTTGCGCGGTTTCCACATGGTCGAATCGATCGGATCGAGGTGATCGGTCCGCTCCATGGCGTCGGTGGCGCCGATGTTGCTCGCCACCGTGCCGGGTTCGAGCTGGGTGTCGCGGCGGAGGAACCAGACCCGCTGGCTGAAGCGGGGGAAGCGCCGCTGGGCGAAGCGCTTGATCTTGCGCCACCACTGCTTCTCGGTGCCGAGCTTGCGGTTGAGCAGGCCGGAGCGCATGAGGGTGGCCTGCTGCTCCTGGAGCAGCGCGCGGCCGTCGGCGGTGGCGGCGCTCGCCTCGGCGGCCAGGAGGTCGCGCACCAGACGCGCGGTGGTGAGCAGCCGCTTGTCGTTGCGGCCGAAGATCATGCCGGTCCTGACCTTGGCCGCCTTGTCCCGCTGCGGCGGGCGGAAGCCGAAGCGGGCCAGCTTGCCGTCGCTCCAGCGCGAGACCTCGCGGGTCGCCCGCTTCTCCGCCGCGGCCTGCTTGCGCTCGAGCGTGGCGATGAGCTTGTCGTTCTTCTGGCTCCGCTCGGCGATCGGACGGACGGCCGCCTTGCGGGCGGTTCGCGCCGTCTTCGCCGCCCTGGCGCGCGGGGCGGCGGCGGCCGGCTTCGCCGTGTCCGGGTGGGCGAGCGCGACGGTGAGGAGGGAGACGAGGAGGAGGGCGCTCGGTCGTGTCATCATCGTGCGCTAGCCCGCGTCGACCAGGCGACCGTCCACCACCTTGAAGTCGCCGGCGGGAACCTCGATGTCGCGCTCGACGCCGCTGGCGTCCTTCGCCTTGAACCGGCCGGGGCCGCTCACGTTCAGGTGGCGGTCGGCCCCGTTCGGGCGGAGGAGGCCGAGCTCCTTCTCGAGCCCGAAGGTCTTGACCAGGTCGTCGCGCCGGGAGATCAGCTTCTCGGTGTAGAGCCTCGCCACCGCCCACGACTTGGTGCCGGAGGCGACCGACGCCATGATCTGGCTCTCCGACAGCTTGCCGATCTGCCGCACGGCCCACTTCGCGTCGTCGAGCCGGGTGCGGTCGAGCGCGCGCAGGGTGTAGCCGTTGACGTCGTTGTGCAGCCAGTTGCCGGTGGGGTCGATCCCCACCGTCCAGCCGACCGCGTTGGGATCGGCCGCGCCGAGCGAGGCGCCGGTGTCGCTCACCCGGTGGACCAGCTCGACGTTGCCGTCCTCGGTGTCGAGATCGAGGCGGACGTTCGACGGCTTGATGTCGCCGCCGAGCAGCCACGACTGCTGGATGACCGACAGGGCGCGCATCTCGCGGCGATCGACGTGCGGCGCGTCGTCCGGGTTGAAGGGGCCGATCGAGGTGTCGCCGCCTTCCTTGAGCGCGATGTCGACGTCGTGGACCTGGACGTAGGCGATGCGCTCGAGGATCTCCGGCTCGCTGCGGGCGTACTTGAGCAGCGAGTAGGCCGCCTTGCCGCGCACGATCCGGCCGTTCTTCATCTTCACGTGGCCGATGAAGTTGCGCATCTTGTACTGCGAGAAGCCGATCTTCTTGTCCTTGCGGATGCGGATGCCGACCCGCGGCTTGTGCTCGAAGGCGGCGAGGAGCGCGCGCGGATCGACCTTCGCGGTGCCCTGGTTGTAGGTGACCGAGGTGTGGTAGCCCATGGCGTAGAGGAGGCGCGAGACCACCGGATCCGGGCTGATGTACTTGTCGCCGTTGATCCGGCCTTCGCCCTGGAACTTGAGCTTCCACTCGAGCCCGGTCGCCGGGTCCTCGACGTAGACCGACGGGTGGGTGCCGTCGGCGTCCATGTTGCGGAAGCCGTCGAGGGCGAGGACTGTCTCGTCGGACGGCAGGGTGGGGCGCTTCTCCGGCTTGAGCCAGGGGCCGACGTTCAGCTCGAACGCCGCCACCTTCTCGGCCTTGCGGTCCTTCCACATGGTCGAGTCCTCGGGATCGCGGAGATCGCTGGCGGCGTCGCCGGCCTCGAGGTTGGAGGCGAGGAGGTTGGGGTCGAGCTGGGTGTCGCGGCGGAACCAGGGGACCAGCTTGCCGAGCGCGTAGCTCACCCGCGGCAGCTTCTTGTGCATGATGCGGCGGAGCTTCTTCAGCGCCTGCCGCTCGAGGCCCATCTTCTTGTTGAGCTGCGCCGAGCGCGTGATCTCGAACTGCTTGGCCTGCAGCTGGCTCTTCTCGATCGACGAGACCGCGGCCGCCTCCTTGACCATCAGGTCGCGGACGATCTCGGCGGCCTCGAGCATGCGCCGCGGGGTGCGGGTGAAGAGCTGCTTCTCGCGCTCCTTGACCGCCTTCTCCCGCTGATCGGCTCGCCAGCCGGTCTTGGCCAGCTTGCGCGCGCTCCAGCCGGCCACCTCGCGCTTCGCCTGCTCGGAGGCCTTCTCCTTCTTGCGGCCGAGCTTGGCGATGATGGCGTCGTTCTCGCGCTGGCGGACGGCGAGCGGAGCCACCTTGCCTGCCCGGGCGACCTTGCCCTTCTTGACCACGCGCGTTCGCGTGAGGGCGCCGGCCTGGGCCGGCGAGGCGGCCAGGGGAGCTGCCGCCATGATGCAGAGGACAACGAGTGAGGCGCGAAGTCGGCCGGTCGACATGGTGCGAGGCGCGTCTCGCAAGAATCAGGCCGCCGCCAAGCTCGCGGAACGACCGCACTCACGGCGAGTCCCGGTGGCTTCCCGCTCGGCCAGATGGCTACTTGATGCAGGCAGCGAGGATCACGCAACTCCCTGTTCGCACGCAGGAAGGAGACGGACCTCGCGCGAGCTCATTCGCCGCGGTAATTGGGCGCTTCCTTGGTGATGATGACGTCGTGGACGTGGCTCTCGCGCAGTCCCTGCGATGACATCTTCACGAAGCGGGCGTTCTGCCGCATCTCGCCGATGGTCGCGCAGCCGGTGTAGCCCATCGCCGAGCGCAGGCCGCCGACCAGCTGGTAGATGCTCTCGCGCAGCGGCCCCTTGTAGGGCACCCGGCCCTCGATGCCCTCGGGGACCAGCTTGGTCTCGGCGCGACCTCCCTGGAAGTAGCGATCGCTCGAGCCGGCCCGCATGGCGCCGATCGAGCCCATGCCGCGGTACGTCTTGTAGCTGCGTCCCTGGTACAGGATGATCTCGCCGGGCGCCTCGTCGGTGCCGGCGAACAGGGAGCCGATCATCACGGTCTCGGCCCCGGCGGCGATCGCCTTGGCGACGTCGCCCGAGTGCTTGACCCCGCCGTCGGCGATGACCGGGACCCCGCGGCCGCTGGCCGCCTGCACGCAGTCGGCGATGGCGGTGAGCTGCGGCATGCCGACGCCGGCCACCACCCGGGTGGTGCAGATCGAGCCGGGCCCGACGCCGACCTTGACCCCGTTGACCCCGGCCTCGACCAGCGCGAACGCCGCCTGGGCCGTGGCGACGTTGCCGGCGATGAGCTCGAGCTTGGGCCACTTCTTGCGGGTGGCGGCGACCGCGTCGAGCACGCGGCGCGAGTGACCGTGCGCGGTGTCGATGCAGATCACGTCGCAGCCGGCGGCGACCAGGGCGGCGACGCGGGTCTCGCGATCGGGCCCGACCCCGACCGCGGCGCCCACCATGAGCCGGCCCATCGAGTCCTTGGCGGCGAGCGGGTGCTCCTCGGACTGCTCGATGTCCTTGATGGTGATGAGCCCCTTCAGCCGCCCGGCGCCGTCCACAACCACCAGCTTCTCGATGCGGTGCTTGTGGAGCAGCTCGATCGACTGCTGCGCGGTCACGCTCTCGGGCACGGTGACGAGCTTCTTGGTCATCACGTCGGCCACCCGCTGCTCGAGGTTGCGCTCGAACCGGAGATCGCGGCGGGTGAGGATGCCGACCGGGCGCCGCTCGCCGTCCACCACCGGCAGGCCGGAGATGTGGTGCGCGCGCATGAGATCGACCGCGTCCTTGACCAGGCGATCGGGCGCGATGGTCACCGGGTCGACCACGATCCCTGACTCGGCCTTCTTGACCTTCGAGACCTCGAGCGCCTGCGCCTCGATGCCGACGTTCTTGTGCACGAACCCGATGCCGCCCTCGCGCGCCATGCGGATGGCGGTTTCTGCCTCGGTGACGGTGTCCATCGCGGCGCTGACCAGCGGGATGTTGAGCCGGATGCCGGTCGTGAGGCGGGTGGCGACCTCGACCTCGGTCGGGAGCACGCCGCTCTCGGCCGGCACGAGGAGCACGTCGTCGAAGGTCAGCGCCTCGCGCAGCGGTTCGTCGCCCAGCATGGGCGGAGGATACGGGTGCTCCCCGACACCGACAAGCGCCGCCCAGAAAGGGACGGGACGGTTGACGCGGCCGCCCCGGGACCAGGCGGGGGTGGGAGTGGTTGCACCTGCACGTGGGTAGAGGTCCCCCACCAGCGGCGCGATCCGCCAGTGAGTACAGGAGGTTCCGAGTGGCACACCTCTTGGATGGTTGGTCGCCCTGGCGGTCTCATTTCCGACGGAGGGAAACGAGATGACGAGGCACCTTGGATTGAGATTGTTGTTCCCGGCACTGGCCGGAGCCGCGCTGGTCATGGCTCCGGCGTGCGTCGGTGGCGGGCTCGAAAACGGCGGCGGTGGCGGCGGTCCCGACGGCGGCGGGGGGGGCGGCGGCGGCCCTGACGGCGGCGGCGGTGCGGTCGAGGTGACCGTCTCAGGCACCGTGGTCGACTACCAGGAGTGGATCGCCAACCAGATCGGCTCTCCGCTGGCCGGCAGCACGCTGGCGACCGAGGGCATGACCCCGGCGCTCAACGCGACCGCGGCGGCCGACGGCGCCTACACCTTCGGGGTGGTGCCGCCCGGCAGCGTCTTCTACGTCAACGCGGCGCCCGGGCCGGTCAATTACCGACCGACCCGCAACGAAGTCATCACGGTGGCGGAGGAGCCGATCGACCTCGACCTGTTCCTGGTGAGCGAGGCCCACGTCGACCAGCACTACGCGACCACGGTGGTGACCAAGGAGCTCGGCACCGCCATCGTCATCGGGGACATGATCCGCAACAACGGTGCGCCGTTCGTCGATGTCCCGCTGGCGGACGTCACCTTCACCGACGAGCTCGACGCGGCGGTCCCGGGCGTGGCCGGTCCGTTCTTCATCGGGGACGGCAACGTGATGGATCCGGCGATCACGGTGAGCACGCTGGCCTTCGGCAAGGCGCGAGTCGGCTTCCTCAACGTCCCGCCCGGCAGCTACAAGATCAACCTGGCCTACCTCGACGGCCAGGGAAACCCGCAGACCATCACGGTGCCGATCGTGACCGTGGCCGATGGCGCGACGTTGCAGAAGATCGCGGGTGGCGGCGACGGCGGTGGCGGTGGTGGCGGCGGCGGTGGCGGCGCCTTGACGTTCTCGGTCGACATCTACCCGGACCTCCAGCGTGCCTCGCAGGGTGGCCTGTCCTGCGCCGTCTGCCACACCTCGGGTGGCCAGATGGCGGCCCTGCAGTACGACAAGCCGGCGGCCGACGTCCACGCGGCGATCCTCGCGCGGCCGGGGGTCATCAACACCGGCAACCCGGCGCAGTCGGGCCTGCTGACCAACCCGCTCTACGAGGACCCGCCCGACCACAAGAACGCCACCTTCAGCACCATCGACAACGCCTACTACCAGAAGTGGCTGCTCTGGATCGAGCAGGGGGCCGTCCTCTAGGCCCCGACCGACATCTCAGCCCTCGAGAGGCGCTCCCCCGAGCGCCTCTCGAGCTTTTCGGCTACCGTCGCGACGTGACCACGAAAGCGGCGGCGAGGTGGGTGGGCGTCATCGCGCTGTGTGCGGGCGCCTCCTGCGTGTCCAAGTCCAAGCACGAGGCGACCACGGCCAAGCTGAAGGACGCCGAGGCGGAGAACGCCGAGCTCCGGCGCGAGCGCGACCGGCTACACGGCGCCCTCGAGGCGGCCAAGATCGAGATGGGCGGCAAGCTGGCCGCCACCCAGGAGGAGCTCGAGGAGCTGCGCAAGCAGCGCGAGGCGCAGAAGGCGCAGCTCGAGCTGTTCCGCAAGTTCACCGAGAAGCTGCAGTCGATGATCGCGGTCGGTGACATCGACGTGTACATGCGGCGCGGCCGGATGGTGGTCGGCATGCCGTCGCAGGTCCTGTTTCCTTCGGGCAAGCACGAGCTGTCGGACAAGGGGCAGGGCACCCTCACGCGAGTCGCCGCGGCGCTCAAGGAGTTTCCCGAGCGGCGCTTCCTGGTGGCGGGTCACACCGACAACAAACCGATCGGCGAGAAGCTGAAGTCCCTCTACGAGGACAACTGGGACCTGTCGGCACGCCGCGCCCTGGTCGTGACACGCTTCCTCATCGCCCAGGGGGTGGCGCCGGGCAGTCTGGCGGCCGCCGGCTACGGCGAGCACGACCCGGCGCGCAGCAACAAGAGTCAGGGCGGCCGGGCGAAGAATCGCCGCATCGAGCTCATCGTCGAGCCGCTGCTCGCCGAGCTCCCCAAGCTCCCGGGCGATCTGAAGAAGGAAGGCGAGGGGGAGCCGAAGAAGGAGCCCGCCGCCGACCCGGCGGCCAAGAACGAGGCCGAGCCGAAGAAAGAGCCTGCGGCCAAGAAGGAGCCGGCGGCCAAGAAGGAGCCAGCGGCCAAGAAGGAGCCAGCGCCGAAGAAGGAGCCGGCGCCGAAGGAGGAGCCGGCGCCGAAAGAGGAGCCGGCGCCGAAGAAGGAGCCGGCGCCGAAGAAGGAGCCGGCGCCGAAGAAGGAGTCGGCGCCGAAGAAGGAGTCGGCGCCGAAGAAGTGACGGGGCCGGGACTGTGAACCAGGAACGGCTCGGATCGCCGAGGGAGTTCGCCGAGAGGCTGGCCGGGCACCTCGCCGGCTTCGCCGAGCTCGGCGTGCCGCTGCCGGGCGAGGCCGATCTCATCGCGCTGGTCGACGTCACCTTCTTCGCGAGCCTGCACGAGGAGGAGGCCCGGCGGACCCAGTTCAACGTCGCCTGGCAGCCGGCGGCGCGCGATTGCGTCGCCGTGGTCGCGATGACCCGACCGGTGCGGGCCACGCCCAAGAGCCTGGTCAAGCTGGCGCCGGCCACCCGGCTGGAGGCGACGTCGATCGCCGTCCGCCGCGACGGGGACGATCTGGTCGCCTGGGCGCTCCTCGAGCGGGACACGGACGCGGCGCAGCCGTTGACGATCCGGGTGCTGGCCTCGGGCGTGCTGCGGGTCGACTACGCTGGCGAGCCGCGCGCCCTGTTCGCCCGCGGCGAGATGTACTTCCTCGGCCGCGCCGACGAGGTCGCCTCACCCGTGCAGGCTCTCAGCGATGCCTTCAAGGCGTGGGGTGGCGGCGGCGAACCGGCGATCCCCCACCTGCGGGCGGCGATCGTCGCGCAGATCGCGACGCGGGCGCTCGAGCACGGCCATGGCGGCATGATCCTCATCATCCCGGCGACGGTCGCCGAGCCGGTCGGCGTGCGCGTCCACTACCCGGTGGGGGACGGCGGCGCGGTCCTGGCGGAGCGCTATGCTGAGATGACCCGCGTCGCGGTTCCCTACGGGGCCCAGGGCCCGGGCAAGGCCTTCGGCGACGCGATCGACATGATCGCCCGCCTCACCGCCGTCGACAACGCGGTGCTCCTGGACACCGACCTCCGGCTGCGCGGCTTCGGGGTGCAGGTCCTCGAGGGCGACGCGCCCGACATGTCGTTCGAGCACGCCGACCCCTACTCGAGCGACGTGCACATCGACGACCTGTCGACCTTCAAGGGGACACGCCACCCGGCCGGGGTCGTCTTCTGCATGCGCCAGGAGCGCGAGGCCGCCGCCATCATCGCCTCGCAGGACGGCCGCCTGTCCCTCGCCGTGAGGGACGCGCGCGGCCTGGTCCGGGTCCTCGGCAGCTACGAGCGCGCCTTCGGCTGGCGCTAGTCGGCCCTCTTCGTCATCATAGGATCGTGGCCGCCGACCGCTACGCCGCACTCGAGCACGAGCTGATCGGCGAGCGCGCCCTCGCCCTCGGCCGGATCGCCGCCGGCATGGAAAAGGCGCTCGACGATCTGCGCCGCTTCGACGACGACCCCGCCTCCGACCCGGCTGCGCGCGACGAGCTGGTCGCCATCGCCGCCGAGCGCGTCTGGTTTTACGTCGTCCAGCGCGAGTCGCTCGGCTGGTACCGCCACGAGGACGCCCTCCGCTTCTACGGCGTCCCGGCCGAGCTCATCCTCCGCATGGGCCCGCGCCGCTCCTGACGCCCTCAGCATTGCGCCGCCGTCGTCCGGCCCTCCGGACAGCGTCCGGCCCTCCGGACACGCCCCGGGGCGCGTGCGTCCGGCCCTCCGGACAGCGTCCGGCCCTCCGGACACGCCCCGGGGCGCGTGCGTCCGGCCCTCCGGAC
>Ga0111539_10001581_pt1 | contig 30313 bp, 22 predicted proteins | sample RhiMethybrSRZTD1_FD_79667 | JGI IMG/M metagenome (GOLD analysis project Ga0111539, IMG submission 79667) | Populus rhizosphere microbial communities from Tennessee, USA - Rhizosphere MetaG P. TD hybrid SRZTD1 (version 2) (version 2) | ecosystem: Host-associated > Plants > Roots > Rhizosphere >...
CCTGCACCGTCACGATGAGCGCCGCGACGTCGGTCACCGCGAATTTCGGTCTGCAGTCCTTCGCGCTCACCGTGAGCCGCGCCGGCGCCGGCTCCGGCACGGTTACGAGCGCGCCCGCCGGCATCACCTGCGGCACGACCTGCTCGGCCGCCTTCAATAGCGGCACCGCCGTCACGCTGACGCCGACGCCCGCTGCCGGCTCTACGTTCACTGGCTGGAGTGGCGCCTGCACCGGTACGGGCGCGTGCACCGTCTCGATGAATGCGGCGAGCTCGGTGACGGCCAACTTCGGTCTGCAGTCCTTCGCGCTCACGGTAACCCGCGCCGGCGCCGGACCTGGCACCGTCACCAGCGCGCCTGCCGGCATCAACTGCGGCACGACGTGCTCGGTGTTGTTCAATAGCGGCACCCTCGTGGCCCTCACGGCCACGCCCGGCGCCGGCGCGATCTTCACAGGCTGGAGCGGCGCGTGCACCGGGACCGGCTCGTGCACCGTCACGGTGAATGTCGCGAGCGCGGTCACCGCGACGTTCGCGCTGCAGCCCTTCGCGCTCACGGTGACGAAGGCCGGCAACGGCACCGGGACCGTCACCAGTGCGCCCGCCGGCATCAACTGTGGCGCGACCTGCTCGGCGTCGTTCACCAGCGGCACGCTGGTAACCTTGACGGCGACACCCGCCGCCGGCTCGGCCTTCACGGGTTGGAACAATGGCTGCGCCGGCACGCCTACCTGCACGGTCTCGATGAACGCGGCGGGCAGCCTCACGGCCACCTTCGCGTTGCAGCCCCCCGTTGGGTCCGTTGCGCTCACGGTAACGAAGGCCGGCAGCGGCAGCGGTACGGTCACCAGTGCGCCCGCCGGCATCAACTGCGGCGCGACCTGCTCGGCGTCGTTCACCAGCGGCACGCTGGTGACCTTGACGGCCACACCCGCCGCCGGCTCGATCTTCACGGGTTGGAACAATGGCTGCGCCGGCATGCCGACCTGCACGGTCGTGATGAGCGCAGCGGGCGGCATCACAGCCACCTTCGGCGTCACGACGGTCGGAGGCTTCACGGACAATCCGCTGGTCGCGCGTTCGACCGCCGTGAAGGCGTCGCACATCACCGAACTGCGAACGGCGATCGATGCCGCGCGGCTCCGCAATGGTCTGACGGCGTTCGCCTGGACCGACCCATCGCTGACGGCGCGGTCGAGCATGCTCAAGGCCATCCACCTGACGGAGCTGCGGACCGCGCTCAATCAGGTCTACGCCCGACTCGGGCGGCCGGCGCCGGTCTACACGGACCCGACGATCGTCCCCGGCCTGACGCCCTCCAAGGCCGCGCACGTCCAAGAGCTCCGCAACGCCGTCAGCGCGCTGCCCTAACGGACAGCCTCCCGTGTCTCGCTGAATCGCGAGACTGCGGCGCTTCCACGACGCACTACATCGCGTTCAACCTGTCAGCCGCCAGCGCCAATGCCGACGTTCAGGCGAGAGGCGGGCGTCGAATCGAGCGAACAGCCTGCCGACGATTCTCAAATTTTCGAAACGATCACGCTCTCAAAATTGATGCGACAGATTTCATGAGCCGGATTGGCGTCAAGTGACGAGAGCCTGACGCTTCATTTCGTTCTAACGATTGCGAATAGTTCGCCGGCGCTCGATGCGACGCGCACAAATCACAACACTTAGCCGCATCACACGCCACGCATAAATTGCATGGCACTCGCTGTGCAACGAGCCCTCCGCACGTATGCGATTGAGATTGGGGTTCGCGCTCGCGCTCGCAACTGCTCTCTTCACGACGACGCCGACATTCGCCGGAGTCCTTGACGCGTCATGGACTGCACCGACGACCAACACCGATGGAAGCGCGCTCATGGACCTGGCGCTCTATCGGATTTACTACAGCACCGCGGCGTCGCCATGCCCCGGGTCGACGTTCTTTCAAACCCCCACGTCGACGACGAGGCCGTCGGCCAACCAGCGCGTCGCGTTTCGGCTGACCGGCCTCACGACCGGCACCCGGTACAACGTGTCGGTCACCGCCGTCGATACCGGTGGCATGGAGAGCGCGTGCTCGCCGGCTGCCAGCGCCGTCGCACAAGCCGGTTTCGCGGTCACACCCACCGCGACCGTGAGCTTCGGCAATGTGACGATCGGCAGCTCTGCGACGCAGACCTTTACGGTCCAGGGCATGCGTAATGGAACCGTCACGGGCACCGCCTCTGTTGCGGCGCCGTTCAGCATCGTCTCGGGCAGTCCTTTCACCCTGACCGGCACGGGCGCCACCCAAACAGTGACCGTGCGCTTCACCCCGACGAGCGCAGCAGCGGCCAGCACTAACGTCAACTTCACCGCGGACGGCGAGACGCTCTCGCGGCTCGCGACGGGTACCGGGGTCGGCACCTCGACGTCCTCGACCTTGACGGTGTCGCGAGCGGGCACGGGCACCGGAACGGTAACGAGCAGCCCCGCCGGAATCTCCTGCGGCACGACGTGCTCGGCCTCGTTCACCAGCAGCACCGTCGTCACACTGACCGCCACGCCGTCCGCGACCGCGACCTTCACGGGTTGGAGCGGCAGCTGCTCCGGCACCGGCGCCTGCACCGTGACGATGAGCGCGGCAAGGTCCGTCAGCGCCAACTTCGCCCTGAGGACCTCGACCTCGAGCTTCGTCCTTACGGCCGAGCGCTCAGGCTTCGGCCCGGGCGACGTCGTCAGCTCCCCCGCCGGCATCAACTGCGGCGCGACCTGCTCAGCATCGTTCAACAGCGGAACGCTCGTGACCTTGACGGCGGTCCCCTCCGCCACCGCCACGTTCACCGGCTGGAGCGGCGGCGGCTGCTCCGGTACCGGGACCTGCACCGTCACCATGAATGCCGCAAAGTCCGTCAACGCCAACTTTGCTCTGAGGAGCTCGACGTCAACTCCGCCTCCAACCTCGACTCCGCCCCCGACCCCGACCTTCGTGCTCACGGCTGAGCGGTCCGGCTTCGGCCCCGGCACCGTCACCAGTTCCCCCGCCGGCATCAACTGCGGCGCGACGTGCTCGGCGTCGTTCAACAGCGGAACGCTCGTGACCTTGACGGCGGTCCCCTCCGCCACCGCCACGTTCACCGGCTGGAGCGGCGGCGGCTGTTCCGGTACGGGGACCTGCACCGTCAGCATGAGCGCCGCGCGAACGGTCAACGCCGACTTCGCTCTGAGGAGCTCGACGTCAACTCCGCCCCCGACGCCGACGTTCGTGCTCACAGCGGAGCGCTCCGGCTTCGGCCCCGGCAACGTCGTCAGCTCACCCGCCGGCATCAACTGCGGTGCGACGTGCTCGGCGTCGTTCAACAGCGGAACGCTCGTGACCTTGACGGCGGTCCCGTCCGCCACCGCCACGTTCACCGGCTGGAGCGGCGGCGGCTGTTCCGGTACGGGGACCTGCACCGTCAGCATGAGCGCCGCGAGGACGGTTAACGCGAACTTTGCCCTGAAGCCTTAGCGCGCTCAGGGTGGCCGGCGCCGATCTATTCGGGCTCGATGATCGTGCCGGGGTCGATGATGGCCCACGCCTCGCAGATCGAGGAGTTGCGCAACGCCGTCAGTGCCTTGCCGTCGCGGCGCCCCCAAGCGATCGCCGGTTTTCTTGACTCGCTCGGCTGGGGAGCGCTAGCTTGAAATCCTGGCGATGCGCGGCTTCCTCTATTACCTCTACGGGCGGCGACTCCTACGGCAGGTCCGCGGCCACGATGTTCCGCGTCATCTAGGGATCATTCTCGACGGCAACCGCCGCTACGCGCTCGCGCGCGGGGTGCCGGACCTCAAAGCGGCATACGCCCTCGGCGCCGAAAAGCTCGACGACGTCCTGGAGTGGTGCGCCGAGATCGGGATCCGCGCCGTCAGCCTCTGGGTGTTCTCGACCGACAATTTCCAGCGGCCGCCGACCGAGGTCTCCGGAATCCTCTCGGCGATCGAGTCAAAGCTCACGCGGCTCGCACGGCACCCGAGCTCGCACCGCCTCGGTCTTCGCGTCCGGGCCGTGGGAAAGCTCGACCTGCTTCCCGATTCGACCATCGCGGCGATTCGGGCCGCCGAGGAAGCGACCGCGGGCAATCGCGCGATGGACCTGACGTTCGCGGTCGCTTACGGTGGTCGTCAGGAGATCATCGACGCCGTGCAGGCGATGCTGCGCGAGAAGAACAAGCAAGGCGAGGATCTTCAGACGATCATCGACGGCGTCAACGAGGACACGATCGCCCAGTACCTCTACGCGCCCGATCTCCCGGACCCGGATCTGATCATCCGCACGAGCGGCGAGATCCGACTGTCCGGGTTCCTCTTGTGGCAAAGCGCGTACAGCGAGTTCTACTTCTGCGACGCGCACTGGCCGGCCTTCCGCAAGGTCGATTTCCTCCGCGCCGTCAGGGCGTATCAGCAGCGCGACCGCCGCTTCGGCGGCTGAGCCGCTCCACCGACCGACGACGGCGGCGCGCCGCCTCCGAGCGCAGTGGACCGTTCTGCGCTAAGCTTGCCGCCATGAGACTCGCCGGCAAGGTCGCGTTGATCAGTGGCAGCGCGCGCGGAATGGGTGCTGCGGAGGCACGGTTGTTCGCGCGCGAAGGCGCGCAGGTCGTCATCGGCGACGTGCTCGAGGCCGAAGGGCGCGAGGTCGAAGCCGACATCAAGGCAAAAGGCGGCGAGGCGGTCTCCACGCGCCTCGACGTCACGAGCGAGTCCGACTGGCAGAAGGCGGTTGGTCTCGCCCAGAGCCACTTCGGCAAGCTGAACGTCCTCATCAACAACGCCGGCATCGGCGGCGGGAGTCGGATCGAGGACACCACGGTCGAGGATTGGGACCGCATGATGGCGATCAACGCCAAGGGCGTATTCCTCGGAACCAAGACCGTCATCGCCGCCATGCGCCGGGCCGGCGGCGGCTCCATCATCAATATCTCGTCGCAGCTCGGCCTGGTTGGGACGGACAACAGCAGCCCGCAGTACCAGGCCTCGAAGGGCGCGGTGCGACTGCTGACCAAGGCGACGGCGATTCAGTACGCTCGCGAGGGCATTCGCGCCAACTCCGTGCATCCCGGGCCGATCGTGACGGCGATGACCGAGCGCCGGAGAGCCGATCCCGCTCAGCGACAGCTGATGATCTCGCGCATTCCCCTCGGCCGGTACGGCGAGCCCGACGAGGTCGCCTACGGCGTCCTCTATTTAGCCTCCGACGAGGCGGCCTTCGTCACCGGCAGCGAGCTGGTCATCGACGGAGGCTGGACTGCTCAGTAGCGCACACAGAGGTGCGCGGGATGGCCGGCGATGAGCGTCGCCGGCGCGACCGTCCTGGTTGTCGACGACGAGCCCGCCGTGCTGGACACCGTCCGTGACGGCCTCGCGGCGCACGGCTATCAGGTGCTGACGGCCGCAGGCCCAGACGAAGCGATCCAGGTCGCGCAGGCGCACGCGGGAACGATCGCGCTGGCGCTGATCGACGTCGTCATGCCCGTGATGAGCGGGCCCCAGGTCGCGCGGCGTCTGCATGAGAGCAGGCCCGATCTGAAGGTGCTCTTCATGTCCGGCTTTTCGACGGAAGTGGTGCACGGCCTCACCGAGGGTGACCCTCTGCTCGTCAAACCGTTCAGCCTCGCGACGCTCGGCCGGAAGGTGCACGAGGTCCTCGACTATCGCTCGCCGTTCTCGCGTCCGCCGCAGCCTCCTCGCTGAATAGCTCCGCGTTTTCCTGCTCTTTCACGGGCATCGCCGGACGTCGCGCGAGGTGCCTTCGATTACTTGACAACTCTCCGCGGGCGCAGCAAAGTGCTAGTCCCAGGAGGGCGGCGGCGTGTCAGCGCAAGGCGACCGGTTACTGGCGGCGATCGAAGCCGAGATCAAGAACATCTCAAAGCTCGAGCACACACTGGCGCGGACCAAGCTGGTCCTCCAAGAGCAGGCAAGCCGACTGCGGTTGGGTACGAACCCTGAGCTCGTCATGACGTCGCTCCGGCTTACTGTCCCGCATGAGACGACGCTCGCCCTCATCGAGCGCGTCGACCCCGTTCTCTCCACTCCGGCCGAGCTGCCTCCAAAATCGTCGTAGGTCGGCTACCGACCGGCCGCAGTAGCGGCGGATCATCCGTCTCGAGCGGGAGCCCGCGTCCTTACCGACTTCGGGACTTCAGGAGCAGTCGATCAGCGAGGCTTCAGCAGCCAGTCGATCACCGCGCGCGAGTCTTCCGGATCCGGCGCGCCCGGTGTCGGTGTGGCCGGCGTCGGCTGGGTCTGCCCCGGCTCGCGACGCTCCGACCTTGCCGCAGGCGGCGGCGCCGTCTGCGTCGATGACGACGGGGCCGGTCGCGGAGGCGCCGCCACAGCGGGAGAGGGCGGCGGCGCTGACGGCGTCACGGCGGGCGACGGCGATGTCGCAGCCGGTGGCGCCGGTGCCGGACGCGTAGGCGCCGCAACGGCCGGCGGCGGCGTCACTGACGGAGTCGGTGGCGTCACAGCGGTAGCCGGCGGTGTGGCAGCCGGCGGAGCCGGCGCTGGCCGCGGCGGCGTCGCGACAGTCGGCGGCGTCACAGCGGGCGCGGGCACGGCCGGGGTCGGCCGCGTCACCGAAGGCGCCGGGGACGTAGCTGCCGGCGCTGGCGATGTGGCCGATGGCACCGGCGCTGGTGTTGTCCTCGGCGGGGCTGGCGGCGTGCGCTCAACCGGCGGCGTCGCCACCGTCGGCGCACTCTTCGCCGGCGGCGTGGCCACGCTGGGTTCCGGAGTGCGCACGGCGGGCTCGGGCGTGCGCGCTGTCGGCGCCGACGGCTCGACGGAAGGCCGTCCGGTTTCCGTCGGAGCGTTGATCGCCGGTGCGGGCGGTCGCCGCGTCTCTATCGAGGGCGGTGTCGCCGCCGGTGCGCCCGCAGGAATCGCCTCTCGCGCGCTCGGCTGCGACGTCGGCGACGCGGGCGTCCGCAGGGACAGCGCCCCCCAGATCACCGCGGCGACGGCGGCCGTCGCGAGTACCGCGCCACTCGCAATGACCACGGCGCGCGCGCGTCGCGGCGCTGGACCATGCGCGCCGGTCCACAGGAGATTGAGGACGTCGCCCATCAACGGGCGCGCCTCGGGCTGCTTGTAGAGCGCGAGCGCGACCGCGCGCGAGACCGAAGCCGGCACGCCGTCGCGGAGCCGCTGAATGGGGGTCGGCGCCTCTTTCAGATGCTTGGTGAAGATGGCCTCACGCGTAGCACCCTGGAACGGCGGAGCTCCGCTCAACAGCTCGTGCAGCACCACACCGAACGCGTAGATGTCGGTCTTCTCGGTGATCGGAGCCTTCTGGATCTGTTCGGGCGAGAGGTACTCGGCCGGCGGCTCCACGTTGACCAGCCCCTGCACCTCGCGCGCATCGCGCAAGCCCGACAGCTCGAGGTCGAGCAGCTTCAGGTGACCGTCTTCGAGCACGATCACGTTGCGCGGCGCGATGGCGCCGTGGACGAATCCCATGTTGTGCAAGGTCTCGATGGCTCCGCCGAGTTCGAGCGCCAGTCGTAGCGCCGTGTGGATCTCGAGCGGGGGACGGGCCGCGATGACCTGGTCGAGTCGCCGGCCTTCGACGAGCTCCGTCACGGTGAACGGACGCCCCATGTCGAGCTCGCCGAACTCCAGCACCCGAGCCATCGCGGGATGAGAGCCGGACGCCGCGATGATCGAGCGACCCATCCGCATCACGGCCTGCGCGGCCTGCGGCGTCGAGGCGAAATTGCGCGGCAGGAACCGGATGGCCACCCGGTGGCCGGTCGACTCATCCTCGCCGAGGCATACGGTCCCGAACGCGCCGGCGCCAATCTCGCTGACGACTCGGTAGCGTCCGCGAATGCGCATTCCGCTCGGGAAGCGCTCACCGAGCTGAGCGGGAGCCGCGGCAGGACCTGTCTGGGATTCTCTCGCCAATACGGGGACCCCCTCGCCAACGTCGAGACTATTCATACAACACAGGTGGAGAGGCGCGTCAAGTCCGGGGGTTCCCCTATCGCGATGCGCCAAGGTGGGATAATCAGCCCTGCGATGAGCCTCCGCAGTGCCCTCGCGGTGCTCCTTTGCGCCCTGGCAATGACCCTCAGCCCCCAGCCCGGGGCCGCCGCCCCGGGAACTGAGGCACCCCTGGTCAGGGTCGAGCTCATCAGCGAAGTCGCGGCGATCGCGCCCGGTCAGACCTTCTGGGTGGCCCTGCACCAGCGGATTGCGCCCGGCTGGCACACCTACTGGATGAACCCGGGTGACTCCGGCGAGCCGCCCCGGATCGAGTGGAGCCTGCCGCCGGGCTTCAAGGTGGGAGAGTTCGCCTGGCCTCTGCCCGACCGCATCCCGGTCGGATCGGCCATGACGTATGGATATTCCGAGTCGGTCGTCCTGCCGATACCGGTCACCCCTCCGGCGGACCTCCCGCCGGAGACCCGGGTGAGCCTGAAGGGCCAGGCAAGCTGGCTCGTCTGCGAGAAGATCTGCATCCCGGAGGAAGCGCCGATCGCGCTGACCTTGCCGGTCGTCAGGGACACGCCGGCCGCCGATACCCGCGGGGCAGCGTCGATCGCCGCGGCACGCCGGAGCATTCCGACCCAGAGCCCGTGGCGCGCCTCGTTCGCCGCGACGACCCAGGACGTCACCTTGATGGTCGACGCCCAAGGCCTGGCCGCCGACAGGATCTCCGAGGTCTGGTTCTACCCGGCGCGCTGGGGAGCCATCGACCTGACGGCCCCGCAGCGGGTGCGCATCGACGCCGCCGGTATCACGATCGACGTCGCACGTGGACCGCTGACCGAGGCGGCCGCGGCCCCGATCGAGGGTGTGCTGTCGGTGGCGGAGCGCCTCGATGGCGGGACGGTTCGCCACGGCTTCTCGATGACGGCATCGCCGACCGAGCCCGGCGTGACGAGAACGACGAGCCTGGCATCACTGCTCAGTGCGCTGGGGCTCGCGCTCGCCGGCGGGCTCGTGCTGAACCTCATGCCATGCGTCTTGCCCGTGCTCTCTATCAAGGCGCTCGGCCTGGTCCAGCTCGCGGGAGGGCGAACGGCCTCGCTCGCGCGCCACGGGTTGGCGTACACGGCAGGCGTGCTGGTCTCGTTCGCGATCGTCGCCGGGGCCCTCATCGCGCTGCGCGCCGCCGGCGAGCGCCTGGGCTGGGGCTTTCAGCTCCAGTCGCCGGCCTTCGTCACGCTCCTCGCCTGGCTGTTCTTCACGATGGCGCTGAGCCTGTCTGGAACGATCGTCGTCAGCACCCGCTTTGCCGGCGCGGGACAGGTGCTGGCGGCGCGCTCCGGCCACGTCGGGTCGTTCGCGACTGGAGCGCTCGCCACGGTCGCCGCCACGCCGTGCACGGCGCCGTTCATGGGCGCAGCTGTCGGCTTCGCCCTCGCTCAGCCGTGGCCGACCGCGCTGCTCGTCTTCGAGGCGCTCGGCCTCGGGCTGGCGCTTCCGTACCTGCTCCTAACGCTGATCCCGGCATGGCGTCGCCTCCTGCCGACGCCTGGCCCCTGGATGACGCGCCTGAAGCAGCTCCTCGCGTTTCCGCTCTACGCGTCGGCCGCGTGGCTCGTGTGGGTCGTGAGCCAGCAGGCCGGCCCGCACGGCGTCGGTGCGGCGCTCGCCGGAGTCGTGCTGATCGCCTTCGCGTCATGGCTCCATCAGTCGCTCGGTGGCGTGCGAGCGCTGTGGCGGCGCGTGGCAACCGTCGCAGTGGTGGCCGTGCTCCCGGCGCTGATCGTCGGGATGGTCGCGCTGGCTCCGCTCGGCGCGGGCGCCCGCTCGGCGGCGCCCGCCAACGAGGGTCTCGGCTGGGAGCCCTTCAGTCCCGAGCGGCTCGCGGCGGCGCGGGCATCGGGCAAACCGGTCTTCGTCAACTTCACGGCCGCCTGGTGCGTCACCTGTCTGGTCAACGAGCGCGTCGCGCTGCGCTCCTCGGCGGTCGCCGACGCGTTCGCGAAGAAAGGTGTCGTGGCCCTCAAGGCCGACTGGACCGCGCGCGATCCGATGATCAGCCGGATCCTCGGCTCGCTCGGGCGCAGCGGGGTGCCGCTCTATGTCCTGTATCCGCCCGGTCCACCCGGCACGGCGCCGACCTTGCTCCCGCAGATCCTGACCGAAGGTACGATCATCGAGGCGATCGACAAGATATGATCGTCGACAGACGAAAAGGAGAGCGCATGTCCACGCATGACTCGACCCGTCGCACGTTTCTCGCGGGCACGACGCTCGCAGGGCTCGCCGCCCTCTCTATCCGCGGCCTCACGCCGCCCGCGTGGGCCGCGGCCGTCGCCAAGGTCGGTGAGGGGGCGCCTGCGTTCGCCATCGACGCCACGACCGGCAAGAGCATGAGCCTCGCCGATCAGCGCGGCAAGCTGGTCGTCCTCGAGTGGACGAACCATGACTGTCCCTACGTGCGCAAGCACTACGAGACCGGCAACATGCAGGCGCTCCAGAAGGAGACCACCGCGCAGGGCGTGGTCTGGCTGACCATCATCTCGTCTTCGCCGGGCACGCAGGGCTACGTCACGGCGAAGCAGGCCGACGAGCTCACGACGTCGCGCAAAGCGAGCCCGACCTCGGTGCTGCTCGATCCGACCGGAGTCGCCGGCAAGGCGTACGGCGCGACCAACACGCCGCACATGTACGTGATCGACAAGAACGGGCTCCTCGTCTACGCCGGCGCGATCGACGATCGGCCGACGACCCGCCGCGCCGACGTCCAGGGCGCGCAGAACTACGTACGCGCAGCGCTCGAGGACGTGGCGGCCGGACGCGCGGTGCGGACGCCCGTGACGCGAGCGTACGGCTGCACGGTCAAGTACGCGTAGAGATCACCCGCGCGTGACGGTCTCACGCCCGCGGCCGGCGGCGCGTCTGTCCGGACTCCTGGCGCTCGTGATCTGCGTCGCGACCGGCTCGGCCTCGCACCTCGTCGCGACGGCACTCGGCGCCGACAAGCCACGCGCCGAGCGCCCGACCTATCAGGTCGGCGACAAGTGGATCCGGACCGACGGTATCTACGTGCTCGTCCGGATCGACAAGGACATCTACGTCTTCTCCGCCGGCGGCGGCAAAGAGGTTCACCTCAGCAAAGACCTCGGCGTCACGAAGATCATTCTCGAGGGCCGCACCGAGCTCGACCTCGAGCCGGCGCCGCGTTTCAACTGGCCGCTCGAGGTCGGGAAGTGGGGCACGGCCCGGCTCTTGTGGCGCTCGCCGCTACCGCAGCCTCTGCCGAACTTCACGGGCACCGTCGGCGTGATCTGGCAGGTCGAGGCGCACGAGGAGATCGCCACGCCGGCGGGTAGCTTCCGCGCGTTCCGCATCACTCAGAAGATCGAGACGGTCGCGGGCTCGTCCGGCGGCAGCGGTCAGCAGTTCGGACAGGTGATGCTGTGGTACGCGCCGGACGTCCAGCGGTTCGTGAAGGCCCAGGGCAACCTCAAGGGCTTCAACTGGGAGCTGAATCGCTCGGCGACGCCGGCGCCGCCGGTCGTCGCGACGCCCGCGCCGCAGCCCGCGGAGCCGACACGACCGCCCGTGGAACCGCCCCGGCGAGAGCCCGCGCCGACGCCTCCGACGCCCGCGCCCCCCGCGCCCGCGGTGCCGCCTGCACCGGCGCCTCCCGCACCGCGCGCCGATCCGCGAAAGGGCGATACCGAAGCGCCGAAGATCACGATCAATCAGCCGGCCGCCGACGCGAAGCTGACCGAGGACAAGGTGCTCGTCACCGGCCTGGTCCACGACAACATCGAGGTCGCCCGTGTGCAGGTGCTCGTCAACGGCGTCGAGGCGCCGTCGTTGCTCGACGTCGGCGTCGTCGGCCGCGGCGTGCCGGTGGGCGCGCTGGCCGAGCTCAAGCCTGGGCCGAACGTGATCGAGGTCCACGCCACGGACAAGGCGGGCAACGTCGCCCAGGTCGTTCGCAACGTGACGCGGGTCACCGCCGCCGGCGCGGCCGCGACGCTCGGTCCGAAGATCGCAAACCGCTGGGCCGTCGTCATCGGCGTCGGCGACTACGAGAGCAAGAGCGTGCCCAAGCCGCGGTTCGCCGACTCCGACGCTGACGCCATGTATCGCCTGCTCACGACGCGGGGCGGCTATCCGCGGGAGAACGTGATCCTGCTGACCGACAAAGCACCCGAGAAGCCGACGCTTCAGAACATCCGCCTGGCGCTCGGCGATTTCCTCGCGCGCAAGACCGCGCGTGAGGACATGGTGCTCATCTACTATGCGGGGCTCGGCGCACCGGAGGCCGACACGGCGACCAAAGAGAAGGACGGGCTCGTCAAGTATCTGATCCCGCGCAACGTGCAGCCGGACACGCTCAAGACCACGGCGTTCCCGATGGACGAGGTGCAGCGGATCCTCGGCCGCATCGCCGCCGAGCGTGTGGTGCTGCTGCTCGACACTTCCTACAGCGGACTCACCGGCGGCCGCAGCTTCGCGCCCTCGAACGCACGGCCGCGGACCTTGAGCGAGGGGTTCCTCGAGCGCCTCGCGCAGGGCCGCGGCCGCCTGGTCATGACCGCGAGCGGCGCCAACGAGGTCGCGCTCGAGCCGGCCGAGCTCGGCCACGGTCTCTTCACCTACTACGTGCTCGAGGGGCTCTCGGGAAAGGCGGATCGAAACGGCGACGGCGTCGTGACGGTGTCCGAGCTCTACCCGTACGTCGAGGATCAGGTCGAGCGCAGATCGCGGGCCGCCGGCGGCCGGCAGCGGCCTCTGATGAAGGGCGATATCGAGGGCACGCTACCGCTGTCGCAGCTCGGTCGATAGTTGACGCGGCTCCTCTCAGTCGACGCGCTGCGCGGCCTCACCGTTGCGGCGATGGTGCTCGTCAACAATCCCGGCACGTGGCGCGCCGTCTACCCGCCGCTTCGTCACGCGACCTGGCACGGCTGGACGCTGACGGACGTGATCTTTCCCTTCTTCGTCTTCATCGTCGGCGTGGCGATTCCGCTCGCGCTCGAGCCGCGGCTGGCTCGCACCGGCCGTGCCGCGGTCGTCGGCAAGGTAGCCCGGCGATCGCTCGTGATCTTCCTGCTCGGCATCGTGCTCAACGGGTTCCCCTGGTATACGTGGGCGACCCTGCGGATTCCGGGCGTCCTACAGCGGATCGCCGTGTGTTACTTCGTCGCGGCGCTGATCTATCTGTGGACGAGCACGCGCGCGCAGGCCCTGATCGTGTCGGCACTCCTCGTCGGGTACTGGCTTGCCATGATCTGGATTCCGGTCCCGGGATACGGCGCGGGCGATCTGAGCCCGGCGGGCAACCTGGCCGCGTACCTCGATCGCGCGATCCTCGGCCCGCACGTCTGGCAGGCCGCGAAGGTCTACGACCCTGAGGGCATCCTCAGCACGATCCCCGCTGTGGGCACGGCGCTTCTGGGCGTCCTGACAGGCACGTGGCTCCGCCGCCCCTCGGGCTCGATCGCCGTACGGCTCGCCGTGGCCGGGATTGTTGGCGTCGCCGCCGGTGAGCTCTGGGGGATCTGGTTTCCAATCAACAAGTCTCTGTGGACGAGCTCGTACGTCCTGCTCACGGCCGGGCTCGCCATGCTCGCCCTCGCGGCGTTCTACTGGCTAGTGGAGGCTCGTGGCTGGCGCCGGTGGGCTACCCCGCTGGCGGTTCTGGGCGTGAACGCCCTCGTCCTGTACTTCCTCTCGAGCCTTGTCGCCCGGTTGCTGTCGATCGTCCGGGTCGGGGCCGACGGCCGGAGCGTTCAGGCGGAGCTCTTCGAGCGGTTGTTCGCCCCGATGGCCGCGCCGATCAACGCCTCGCTGGCATTCGCTCTGGTCTACGTCGTCGCGTGGTGGGCGTTTCTCTGGGCTCTCTACCGCTGGAACGTCCGCATTCGGGTGTGACGGCGCCTTCGCGATGCAATATATCTCTTGTAGTTTCCGGCAGTTATATGACGAAATGCACGGCAATGCATCGGTCGCTCCTTGCACAACCATGAAGACAACTACCGAAGATTGCCCCGAGTGATCACCTGCTTGCGCAGTTTTTGAAGCCCGTCCGAGAGGTGGATCCGCAGGTCGAACGATGATCGTAGTGTTTTCGAGGGGATCCGAAGTTGGCATCGGTGTTGCCAATAACGAGGCGACCGAGATAGACTCCGGCCCGAGCCGGCGCGAAGTCTTACGCGAAATTCGATTCGATGCCGGCTCGGAGCGCGGCGGTCGCGCACGGGTCGAGCCATGAAGCCGGAGCGTTCGGGGCCGGCACGGAGGTCGAGGAGCCCGATGGCCATGTCCGCGGCGCGTCGAACGATTTTGGTGGCGGCTCTGCTGCTGGCCGCCGTCGGCTGCTCCACTACCCGCTCGGCTCAGACCACGGGCGAGCGCGCCGAGCCCACGTCCCCGGCCGGCCGGCAGCCCGCCCCCGCCGCCAAAGACTCCGACGTGTTCGAGTCGAAGGACTTCATCGTCACCGTGGCGCGTGCGGGCGATACGCCCGAGACTCTGGCAGTCCGCCACCTCGGCGACCCGAAGAAGAAGTGGATGATCGAGGACTACACGGGGACCCGCACGCTCTCCGCGGGGCAGGAGGTCGTGATCCCCAAGCACGAGTGGAACCCCGTCGGCGTGTTCCCGTGGGGCTACCAGCTCGTGCCCGTGCTCGTGTATCACAACATCGCCGCGCAGGATAAGGGCCGGCTGACACTCGCCGTACGCTCGTTCGACGCCCAGATCCGCCAGCTGCACGCCGACGGATTCCAGGCCGTCCGCCTCGCCGATTTCCTGGCGTTCACTACCGGCCGCCGCCAGCTCCCGCGCAGGTCCGTTCTGCTCACGTTCGACGATGGGTACAAGTCGTTCGTGCAGTACGCCCGCCCGATCCTGAAGGACTACGGCTACGGCGCGACGTTGTTCGTGTATTCCGACTTCCTCGGCGGCGGCAGCGCGCTCTCCTGGCAGGAGCTTCGGACGCTCACCGAGCAGGGCTTCGACGTTCAGGCCCACTCGAAATCGCACGCCAACCTGCGCCGCGCCGAGGGCGAGTCGGAGGCGGCATACGCCAAGCGCATCGAGGCCGAGCTGGCGTTCCCGAATACGCTCTACACCAAGCACCTGGGACGCCCCTTCACTGTGCTGGCCTACCCGTTTGGCGAGATGGACGATGAGCTCCTGCCGTACGTCGCCAAGTTCGGCTACTCCGCGGCGTTCACGGTGCGCAGACAGTCGAACCCGGCATTCGTGTCGCCGCTGAGAATCAGCCGGGCCCAGATCTACTCGGAGATGACCGCGAAGGACTTCACAAAGAACCTGATCATCTTCCAGGACGAAGAAGTGAAGCTGGCGCGGACCGCGGACGGGCGCGTGGCGAGCGTCGCGCAGGCTCAGGCGGCGCCGACGCAGCCGGCCGCCGGTGCGCCGGTCGTCTGGGCGGCCCGGGATCGGCTCGCGGCCTCGCACAACGGGAAATCCGAGCAGCTCGAGAAGCGCGGTTTCCTCCGCCAGGCCCTCGAAGAGCGGACGATCGCGCTCACGATCGCCCCCGGCGATCGCAAAGCCCAGGACGCCCACAAGCGGCTGGAGACGCTGATCGCCAAGGAAGTGGCGGGCCTGCTGCAGGAAGGCCGGGCGCTCCTCGATCGCGGCGTCCTCGGCGAGGCGCAGCAACGGTTTCTCACGGCGCTGAGCCTCGAGCCGACCAACCGTCCGGCGTTCGAGGCGCTGCAGAACGACGTGCGCGAGGTGCTGTTCATCACCCATACGGTCCGGCCGGGCGATACGTGTGTCTCGCTGGCCGAGCTGTACTACGGCGACAAGCTTCGCTGCGAGGTCATCGCGGAAACGAATCGCATGGCACTGAACGCGCAGCTCAAGGCCGGACAGAAGATCCGGGTGCCCGAAATTCCGGGCGTCCCGTTTCGTCTACCCTGAGGCCGAGCACGGCGTGGTGGATTTTGATGGGCGGTCGCGATTTGCGATCATCCGACTACGAGAGGGCCTCCCGAGATGATTCAGTACTGCGGCCGCACCGACGTGGGCCGGCGGCGCACGAGGAACGAGGACAGCATTCTCGTCGGCGGCGGACTCCTCGTCGTGTGTGACGGGATGGGCGGCCACCAGGCGGGCGACGTCGCGTCGCGCATCGGTGTGGACACGATCGGCGCGTTCATCAGCCGGTCGGAAGCCGATCCCGAGCTCACCTGGCCGTACGGATTCGACCCGAGCGTGTCGCTCGACGCCAATCGGATCCGCACGGCGATCAAGCTGGCGAACCGCGCGATCTACACGCGCGCCGCGGCCGAGGACGAGTACGCCGGGATGGGGACGACGGTCGTCGCCGCCCTCGTCAGCGACGCCGACGAGCCGCGCTTCACGTACGGCCACGTCGGCGACAGCCGCATCTACCTCATCCGGGGCCGCAACATCGTCCAGCTCACGCGCGACGACTCGCTGGCCAACAGCGCCTGGGCCGACGCCGACGCCGCGGTCGGCACGGTCATGAAGAACGTCCTCACCAAGGCGCTCGGCGTGCGGCCCGAGGTCGAGTTCGACGTCGCCGCGCACGACCTGGTGGCCGGGGACGTCGTTCTGCTCTGCTCCGACGGGCTCACGAACATGCTCGACGACCAGGCCATGCTCGAGATCCTCGCGCGCGACGACGACCACCTGGAAAAGACGTGCGACGAGCTCGTGGACGGCGCCAACGCCCGCGGCGGTCGCGACAACATCAGCGTGCTGCTGCTCCGGTACCGTCCATGATCCAGAAGATCGGCAAGTACCGGATCATCGAGCGCATCGGGCGCGGCGGCATGGGCAGCGTCTACAAGGCGCACGACCCGATCCTCGACCGCCTCGTGGCGTTGAAGGTGGTCTCGGCCGAGACCGACCACACCGACGAGCTGCGCGCCCGCTTCTTCCGCGAGGCGCAGGCGTGCGCGAAGCTCAGCCACCCCAACGTCGTGACGATTCACGATCTCGGCGAGGCGGACGGCAACCTGTTCATCGTCATGGAGCTCCTGGAAGGCGACGAGCTCCGCCAGCTGATCGCCCGGCGCGCGATCACGCATCTCGAGGACAAGCTGCCCCTCATGATCCAGATCTGCGAGGGGCTCGAGTACGCGCACGAGAAGGGCATCGTCCACCGCGACGTCAAGCCGGGCAACATCTTCGTGCTGCGCAACGGCCAGGTGAAGATCCTCGACTTCGGCATCGCGCAGATCGCGGCCGCCGAGACCGGGCTGACGCGCGCCGGGCTCATCGTCGGCACGCTCCAGTACATGGCGCCCGAGCGGGCGCGGGGCCAGGGCGGTCATTCGTCGGACATCTTCTCGGTGGGCGCCGTCTTCTACGAGTTCCTGACGAACCGCGCGCCCTTCTCGGGCGAAGATCCGATCGAGATCCTCGAAAAGCTCAGGACCGAGAACCCGCCGCGGCTCAGCGAGATGGACCCCGGCGCGCCGCTCGAGCTGTGCGCCATCGTCGAGCGCGCGCTCGCGAAGGACCCGACGCAGCGGTTCGCGAACCTCGGGCAGATGCGCAACGAGCTCATGACCCTCAAGCGCAAGCGCGCCGAGGACACCGAGCGCCTGCGGCAGGACGTCCAGGGCCGCCTGCGCCAGCTTCACGAGCTCAAGGGCGCGCTCGAGGCGCGGCTCGGCGGGCCGTGGGCCGACGAGACGGTCTTCGTCGTCGACGAGCACGCGCCGCTGACGACGCTCGAGAGCGTCGGCCGCGACACGTCGACGCGGATCGCCCGCCTCACCGAGCTTCTGGCGCGTGCCGAGATGCTCAAGCCGGCGCTCGACAGCGGCCTCGAGGCGCTCCGCGCCGGCAACTTCGACCGGGCCGTCCTGGAGCTCGATCGCGTGGTCGGCGAGATGCCCGAGCACGCGCACGCCGCCGAGAGCTTGCGGCTGGCCCAGCATCAGGTTGCCGAGCGCCGCCAGGGCCAGGAGCAGCTCGAAGCGTTCGTGCGCGAGGCGAGCGCGGCGTACGAGGCGCGCGAGTACGCGCGATGCCTCGAGATCCTCGACTGGGTCGCGCAGCATTCCACCGGGGAGCCGGCGCCGGCCGAGGCCGAGCGCATCCGCGCCGCCGCGCAGGCCGCGCTGGTGCGCGAGCACGAAGAAGAAGCGGCGCGTGTGGACGAGCGCCGGCGTGCGAACGAATCGGCCATGCGTATGCGCGAGCGCGCCGAGCAGGCGCGACGGGCCGCGGAAACCGCCGAGGCGCGGCTCGATCAGACCCATCTCTGGGGGCTGGCCGAGACGAAGCTCGCGGAGGGGCGCGCGGAAATCGCGAAGGAAGACTACAGCCCGGCCGAGCAGCATCTGGACGAGGCGCGCCAGCTCTTCGAGCGCGCCGAAGCGGCCGCCCGTGAGGCTCGCGCGGCGGCGCGAGCCGCTCAGCTCGCCCAGGCGCGCCGGGTCGACACGCCGATCGATACGGTGCGGCCGACGCGGACGATCGACGACACGGTGCTCTCCGAGGCCGAGGCGCCGACCGTGATGGTGCAGACGCCGCCCGTCGCGTTCCCGCCGCCGGCGAAGTGGCCGACGCCAACCAGCTCGGTCCCGGTCGAGGCCAAGGCCGCGCCAGTCGAGGCCAAGGCCGCGCCGGTCGCGGCGAAGACGACCGCGCTCGATTCTCCGCGCAGCGAGCCGCCGATCGCGACGCGCGCGGCCTCGCGGACGCGGCCCGTCTGGCAGTCTCCCCGCTATCTCGGGCCGGCGGCCGCCGTGTTGCTGCTCGCCGGGTTCGGCATCTACTACGCGGCGACTCCGGCGCGGCGAGACGCTGGGGACAGCGCCAGAGTCGCGGCCGTGGAGCAGCAGAAGGCGCAAGTCGACCAGCTCCGCGCGGAAGTCGTCGCAGCCGGCGAGCGGGCCACCAAGGCCGAAGCGGGCGCGCTGGCCGTCGCGGTCCTGTCGCGCGCGCAGGCGGCGCAGGCCGAGGGCGAGCGCCTTGCCGCCGCGGGCGACTTCAAGGCCGCCGTGCAGGCGTACCAGGAGGCCTCCAATCGGTTCGGCGAAGCGGAGCGTACGGCGCAGACGAAGCGTGAGCAGCGGACCGCGGCGGACGCTGCCCGCGCTCAGATGACGGCCGCCAAGCAGCGCGCGTCGTCCGCGGCGCCCGACTACGCTCGTGCGCTCGAGGGCGAGCGCCAGGCCGGCTCGCTCTACGCGCAAACGTCCTTCCCCGAAGCGACCGCGGGCTTCCGCGCCGCCACGGAGCTCTTCGCGAAGGCGCTGCCGCCCGAGCCGCCCAAGGCCGTGGCCACGACGCCGGCGTCGACCGCGCCGGCGACGCCCAGCGCGCCGGCCACGTCGGGAGCGCCGAACCCGCGCGCCGAGATCCGAAGCGTGCTCGATACGTACGTCCGGGCCATCGAGACGAAGAACCTCGCGAGCCTGCAGCAGGTCCGGCCCGGCTTGACGGCGGACGAGATCAATCGCATGCGGGTCGCCAACGAGATCAAGAAGAGTCACAAGGTCGACCTGAAGGTCGACGAGATCACCGTCAACGGCGACGAGGCGCGCGCCACCGGCCGCCGCGAGGACGACATCAACTTGAAGGAAGGCCAGCGGATCCGGCAGGACTCGAAGTTCATCTACACGCTCAAGCACGGCCCGCGCGGGTGGTTCATTCAGGAAGCCCGAGAGGAAGCAGTGAAGGCTCCGCGCGGAACAGCCGCCGACCCCACCTCCCGCGGCGCCAGGAAGCCGTAGCGTGCTCGCCTCGTCGAGGGTCACTCGATGGACGAGAGCAGCACGGACCGGCCGCGGCCGATGGCTGACGAGGCTCGGCCTCCTCGGGGTCGCCGCGCTCATGGTGGCGTGCAGCAGCAGCCCGCCCCTGCTCCGCGGCGCGATCACGGTCGACTCGAACGTCAACCCCGATCGCGCCGGCCGTCCCTCGCCGATCGTCGTGAGGATCTACGAGCTCAAGTCCGTGGCGGCCTTCAACGGCGCCGACTTTTTTGCGCTCTTCGACAACGAGCAAGCGACGCTGAGCAGCGAGCTGGTCGGCCGCGAGGAATTCCAGCTGCAGCCGGCCGAGACTCGACAGTATCGCCGGCAGCTCCAGCCCGACACCAAGTTCATCGGCATCGTAGGCGCATTCCGCGACCTCGAGCAGGCGCGCTGGCGCCAGGCCGTACCCGTCCCGTCGAAACGGAGCCCCACGATCACGATCGGCCTGCAGGCGCGGGCGGTCACCCTCACGGTGAAGTGAGCCGGGCGTGAGCTGGGACAACCGCATCATCTGGTCCGAGGGGACGTTCCTGCAGCCCCAGCACTTCCAGCAGCACGATCGTCATCTCGAGGCGCAGCTCGATCAGCGCGCGCGGGCTCTGCGCGCGTACGGGTATGGATTTCTCGAGATCGAGATCGACGAGTCGCTGCTCGAGCTCGGCAAGCTGGGCCTTCGCGCCGCGCGCGGCGTGCTCCCGGACGGAACGCCGTTCGACTGCCCGGCTCGGGATCCGCTGCCGCCGCCGCTCGACGTGCCGGCGACCCTGCGCGATTCGCTCGTGATCCTGGCGCTGCCGGTGCGCCGGCCCGGCGTGGACGAGGCCGATCTCGGCAGCGCCGGCGCCGACAGCCTGGCGCGCCACGTGGCGAGCGAGCTGGACGTGAAGGACAGCAACGCGTCGTTCGATCGCACCGCGATCATCCAGATCGGGCGGCTGCGGCTTCAGCTCCTCAAACAGGCCGACGTCACCGCGGCGTACTCGGGCCTCGGCATCGCCCGCGTCATCGAGCGGCGCGCCGACAACCGTGTGATGCTCGACCAGGGCTATATCCCCTCGATGCTGGACGCCGGGGCCGCGCCCGCGCTGTCGAGCCTGGTGCGCGACGTGCACGGGCTCTTGCACCAGCGGGGCGATGCGCTGGCGACCCGACTCTCGCAGCCCGGGCCGGGCGGCGTCGCCGAGATCGCCGAATTCCTCTGGCTCGAAACGATCAATCGCTTCGAGCCGGTGTTCGCGCATCTGGCCGCGACGACTCCGCTGCATCCCGAGGCGCTCTACGCGACGTGCTTGTCGCTCGCCGGGGAGCTTTCGACGTTCACCCGCGACAACCGCCGCCCGGTCGGCTATCCGGTCTATCGCCACGACGACCTGGCCGGATCGTTCGGCCCCGTGATCGCCGACATCCGGCGCTCGCTGTCGATGGTGCTCGAGCGCAACGCGATCCCGATCGAGCTGCACGAGCGCGGCTACGGGATGCGCATCGCGGCGATCCCCGACAGCGACCTGGCCAAGACCGCGCGATTCGTGCTGGCCGCCAAGGCGCAGCTCCAGCCGGATCGGCTGCAGGCCAGCCTGCCGACCCTCGTCAAGATCGGGCCCGTCGAGCGCATCCGGGATCTGGTCAATCTCAACCTGCCGGGGATCGCGCTCCGCAGCCTGCCGGTCGCGCCGCGACAGATTCCGTATCACGCGGGTTTCCTCTACTTCGAGCTCGACCGCAGCGGCGAGCTCTGGAAGCTGACGGAGCAATCGCGAGCGCTCGCGATGCACATCGCCGGCGAGTTCCCCGGGCTCGAGCTCGAGTTCTGGGCGGTGCGCGGTGCCTGACGATCCGTTCGAGGACCTCGGCGTCGACCGCACGGTGATCATGCCGATGCCGGGCGGCCGCGTGGCGCCCGGGCGGCCCGCACCGGCGCCGGCAGAGCCGCGCGTGTCATCGGCCGACCTCGCCGACGCCACAGAGGCGACCGCGGTTGCCAGCGGTCTCAATCCCCTGCTCGCCGCGGCCAATCGCCTGCTGAACGTCCTGCCGCAGCTGCGCTCGTCGGTCCAGCATCCGAATCCGACCGCGCTGCGCGACAGCCTCGCCCAGGGCATCCGCCAGTTCGAGGCGCAGGCGCGAAGCGCGGGAGTGCCAACCGAGAAGGTCGTCGCGGCGCGCTACGCCCTCTGCACCTTGATCGACGAGACGGCGACCAGCACGCCGCTCGGCGCCTCGGGCGCATGGGCGCACCAAGGGCTCCTGGCGTTGTTCCACGGCGAGGTCGGCGGCGGCGAGAAATTCTTCCAGCTGATGGCGCGGCTCGCCGAGAACCCGCAAGTCAATCTCGACGTCCTCGAGCTGATGTACGTCTGTCTCGAGTTCGGCTTCGAGGGCCGCTACCGGGTCACGGAGGGCGGCCAGCGCCAGCTCGAAGCCATCCGTCAGCGCCTCTTGATGATCATTCGCAAGCAGCGCGGCGAATACGAGCGCGACCTGGCGCCGAACTGGCGCGGTGTTTCCGCCGCGGCACAGCGCCGCCTGGGCTGGATGCCGCTCTGGGCCGTCGGCGCGGTGTCGGCTCTGCTGCTGGTCGTGATCTACGTCGGGTTCGACTGGCGACTGAGTCGCATGTCGGACAAGATCGCGGCGGACATCGCGGCCCTTCGCGTCGCCGCGCCGGTGCCGCCTCGACCGGCGGCCGCGCCCCGCCTGGCGACCTTTCTGGCCGAGGAGATCCAGCGCGGGCTCGTGAAGGTCGACGACCACGCCGATCGCAGCGTCGTCACGATCCTGGGCGACGGGTTGTTCAAGCCGGGCGAGGCCGCGATCGGCAGCGACGACCAGTGGCTGCTCGGCCGCATCGCCGACGCGCTCAACCGCGTACCCGGGCAAGTCGACGTGATGGGGCACAGCGACAACGTCCCGATCCGCACGATTCGATTCCCGTCGAACTGGGAGCTCTCGAAAGCGCGCGCGGAGTCGGTGGCGCGTCTGCTGGCCGCCCGCATCGGGCCGGCGCGCGTGCGTTACGACGGCCGGGGCGATTCGGAGCCGGTCACGCCCAACGATACGCCGCAGGGCCGAGCCAAGAATCGCCGCGTCGAGATCACGCTTCACGTCCCGGCGGGTGAAACGCCGACGCCCGTGCCCGCCGCGACGCCGCGCAAGAAATGAAGATCGTCACCACGATCCTGAAGCTCATCTTCAACCGCTGGGTGCTGCTCGGCGTCGTGGTGCTGGCGCTGGCGCTGCTGGTCTGGTTGATCGGGCCCACGATCTCGATCAGTAGCTTCCGCCCCTACGAGCAAGAGTCGGTTCGCTGGATCCAGATCGCGTTCATCGTGCTGACGCCGGTCGCCCGGTGGGGCTGGCAACGGTACAAAGCCCGTCGCGCGAACGCGGCCTTGACGACAGGGCTGCTCCAGCCGCCTACCGCCGAACCGGGCCGCCCCTCTCCATCGTCCGAGGAGGCCGCGCAGCTCGGTCAGCGGTTCAAAGAGGCGCTGGATCTGCTGAAGCAGCTGCGCTTCGGCGTCGATCGCCCGTCGCTGTGGACGCGGATCCGAGCGCTCGGCTCGCAGCAGTATCTCTATAACCTCCCGTGGTACGTCTTCATCGGCGCGCCGGGCGCCGGCAAGACGACCGCGCTGATCAATTCAGGTCTGCGGTTCCCACTCGCCGATCGCCTCGGCCGCGAGGCCGTGCGCGGCGTCGGCGGCACGCGGAACTGCGACTGGTGGTTCACGGACGAGGCCGTCTTCCTGGACACCGCCGGACGGTACACGACCCAGCAGAGCGACCGGGAGGTCGACGCGGCGGCCTGGAGGAGCTTCCTCGCGCTTCTCAAGAAGTCGCGTCCGCGCCGCCCGATCAACGGCGTGCTGGTGACGATCAGCGTCGCCGACCTCCTGCAGCAGTCGGCGGCGGAGCGCGAGACTCACGCCCGCGCGCTGCGCACTCGGGTGCAGGAGCTCTACCAGACGCTGGGGCTCCGCATCCCGGTCTACGTGCTCGTGACGAAGAGCGACCTGCTCGCCGGCTTCAGCGAGTTCTTCGGCGCACTCGGACGTGAAGAGCGCGCGCAGGCGTGGGGATTCGCGCTGCCGTACGGCACGGAGATCCTCGACCCCGCCGCGCTCTCGGGGGAGCTCCAGCGGCTCGAGCGGCGCCTCTACGATCAGCTTCCCGAGCGACTCGAGGAGGAGCGCGACGCGACGCGGCGCGCGCTGCTCTACGGCTTCCCCCAGCAGCTCGCGCTGCTGCGCGATCGCCTGGTGCAGTTCGTCGAGGGCGCGTTCTCCCCGACGAAGCTCGAGGCCAAGCTGATCATCCGCGGCCTCTACTTCACGAGCGGCACGCAGGAAGGCAGCCCGATCGACCGCGTGATGGGCGCGCTCGCGCGCGGATTCGGGCTGGAGCGCAGGCTCCTGCCCGCCCAGCACGGCAGCGGCCGCAGCTACTTCCTCACCCGTTTCTTGCGTGAAGTCGTGTTCCAGGAGGCGGGGCTCGCCGGCTTCGATCTCAAGTGGGAGCGGCGCCGTCAGTGGCTCCAGACCGGGGCGTTCGCGGGATGCGGCGTCGCGCTGCTGCTCGTCACCTTGGCCTGGTGGGGCAGCTCGCGCCAGAACACGCGCTACCTCGGAGAAGTCTCGGCGAAGTTCGGCGACGTGCAGCAGCAGGTGACCCTGGTTCGCGCCGGCGCGCGCAGCGACCTCGCCGCGCTCCTGCCGACGCTCAGCGGCGTGCAGAGCCTCGCCGAGACGCCGACCACGCCCGCAGGCTCGGTGCCGTGGTCGATGCGGTTTGGCCTCTATCAGGGCGGGCGCCTCGAGGCCGCCGCGGGCGCCGCGTATCGCCGCATGCTGCAGGACACGTTCCTGCCGTCCCTGGCCAGCTATCTCGAGCAGTATCTCAAGCTGGGCGTCGCTGCCAGCCAGGACGAGCTCTACGAGGCGCTCAAGACATACCTGATGCTCTACGATCCCAAGCATCTCGATCCCGAAGCCGTCTGGCGCTGGTACCAGACGCGCGGCGAGCAGCTGCTCGGGACCGACACCAGCCCCACGGCGCTCAAGGCCCACTTCGACGCGCTCTACGATCGCGGCTGGGTCGATCCGACCGTGCCCCGCAACGACGCGGTGATCGGGCGCGTGCGGACGGTCATCGGCAGCGACTCGCTGCCGAACCGTGTGTACGGGCGTCTGAAGCGCGATCCGGGCGTCGCGGACCTCAAGGACTTCACCATCCCCGACAAGGCCGGCCCCAAGGCGCTGCTGGTCTTCGAGCGGCAGAGTGGGCAGGCGCTGACCAAGGGCGTCCCGGGGTTCTATACGAAGGACGGCTACTACAAGTACTTCCTGACGCGGGTCGATCTGACGACCGCGCAGCTCGCCGAAGAAGAGACGTGGGTGCTGGGCGGCTCCCGCGCCGGCGCGGCGGCGTCGACGCCGGCCCTGACCGAGGCCGTCAAGCGCCTCTACCTCGAGGACTATCGACGCATCTGGCGGCAGTTCATCAGCGACATCACGATCGTTCGTAACCGCGATTTCACGAAGCTGGTCGAGATCACCCGCGTTCTCTCGGCGCCGGACACGCCACTGAAGCCATTGATGAAGGCGATCGAGCGGGAGACCACACTCTCCGTTCCGCCGGAGGTCGGCGGCGCGCTCGGTGGCCTCACCGGCAAGGCTCAGGAATACGCGAGCAAGGCCCGCTCGACGGTCACCGGCGTGCCAACCGGGATGTTCGAGAAGTCGATCGTCGACGACCAGTTCGATGATATTCGGCGCTTCGTGAGCGGTACTCCCGGCATCCAGGGGCCGCCGCCGATCGACGGGCTCGTGCAGCTGCTCGCCGAGGTCTATCAGTGGCTCGCGGCCACCAAGGAAGCACTCGCGAGCGGACAGCCGCCGCCGCCGAGCGCCGCGAAGAGCAAGCTCGGCGCGGAAGCCGCCAGTCAGCCCGAGCCGCTTCGCTCGATGCTGCAGTCTGTCGCGGCGGGCGCCACGCAAGGGACGGCGGGCAGAGAGCGCGAGCGCATCGACGGCGAGCTCCGGACCCAGGTCGCCGACTTCTGCGTCAAGGCCGCGGCCGGGCGCTACCCGTTCGTTCGCAACAGCAATCTCGACATCACGCCTGAGGACTTCGCGCGTTTGTTCGGCGCCGGCGGCGTCATGGACGGCTTCTTCCAGAAGTACCTGCTCCAGCACGTCGACACTGGACAGAAGCCGTGGCGGTTCAAGGATCCGGCGCTGGGGCAATCGGCGGCGCTGGCCGAGTTCCAGCGGGCGCAGGTGATCCGCGACGTGTACTTCCGCGGGGGCGGCGCCAACCCGAGCATCCAGCTCGAGTTCAAGGCGATGGAGATGGATGCCAGCATCCAGCAGTTCACCCTGGACGTCGACGGCAAGCTCGTGAGATACGCGCACGGTCCCCAGAGTCCGGTGTCGGTCGTGTTCCCGGGCCCAGGCGGTCGGAGCCTGGTGCGCGCGACGATCATCCCGCCGCCGGCGTCGGGGTCGAACGGCGTGACGTTCGGCGGCCCGTGGGCGCTCTTCCGCATGTTCGACGGCGTGCAGATCGTCGAGACGCGGCAGTCGGAGCGATTCGTCGCGACGTTCAACATCGAGGGCCGCCGCACGGTGTTCGAGATCTTCGCCTCCAGCGTGCGCAACCCGTTCCGCCTGCCCGAGCTCGCCCAGTTCCGCTGCCCCACCGCCCTGTGACCGAGGAGCCGCACACCGCGGTTCCCGGCTGGTACGGCAAGATCCCTAGCCTCGGAGATTTCGCGAGCCGCCGTCTACCCGTCGACTTCGTCAAGGTGTGGGACACGTGGCTGCAGGAAGTCATTGCGGCCTCGCGCGACGCGCTCGCCGAGCGCTGGTTCGACTGCTATCTGACGATGCCGATCTGGCGATTCGTCTTGCTTCCGGGGCTCGTGACCGAGAGCGGCTGGGCCGGCGTGCTGATGCCGAGCGTCGATCGGGTAGGCCGGCACTTTCCGCTGACGGTGGCCGTCGAGCTCGCCTCGCACACGGGCGCGGCGCGCGCCCTGTTCGAGGGCGCCGAGTGGTTCGCGGGCCTGGAGGACGCCGCGCTCGCAGTGCTCGATCCCACACACAGCGCCGACGACCTCGACGAGGCGCTCACGCGCAGCGAGCTCACGACACCGCCGCCGGTCCAACCCGACGGCTCGACGCAGCCGCTGCGCGCGCTGCCCTCGGTCGAGGCTTTCGGCCCGTTGGCAGAGGGCGAGGCGCTGCGCGCGTGGACCGAGAACACGGGCTGGCGGGCGCTGTGGTGGACGCGCGGCCGAATGGACGGTGAGTCACTGATGCTCGGCTCCGCCGGCCTGCCCACGGCCGTGGAGTTCGGCTGGCTCCTGGAGAGTCGTTCGAGCGGCTCTACTTAGCCTTCGGGTGATAGGGCCAGATCGAGCCCTTGACGGTGATGGTGACGGTCTTCGTGATGTTGACTCGCTGGAGAAGCTTTGTCCCCGGGTGCTTGTACTGTCCAGTGCTCTTCGTCACGACCGCGGGAACGTCGCGCGTGTAGAGGGACATGTTTTGAACGACGTCGCCCAGCGGTTTGACGTGCTGCTCGAGCGTCTTGATCCGGCCGTTGGGATCGACCTTACCGTTCACGATCGCGGTGTGGTGGCCGCGCTTCGCGAAGTGCTCGTCGGTCGTCACGACAGTTGAGCCGTCCTTGAAGAGGTATTCGGTTTTGGTCGTCGTCGTGATGACGTGATCCCGGATCTGCAGAATGTCGCCCGGCTCGACCTTGCTGATGTCGCTGATGGGGTCGCCCCAGATGTAGTCCGTGTCGGATCCGACGGGCCCAAGGTCGTTCGACGTCTGGGCACCGGCCTGCTTCAGCGCTTCCTCGCCGAGGTCCCAGCACTCGCCCCGCCCGATCTTTTTGCCGAGCTTGCCATGGGCCCAGACCGTGACCTTCTGGTTGATCGTGAGCGACGCGCCCTTGCCCACGAAGGGCGCCTATCCCCGATCGCCGCGCAGCTGTTTGACCTGCGCTTCGTAGGCGCGCCGGAACGCCTTGCCGAAGGCGGCGTTGAAGTCTTCGCGCGCCTCGCCGGAGATCGCCGCGTGGCGCTCGAGGAACAGGTCCCAGAGCTTCGCCTTGCGGTTCATTGGCAAGAGATCGTCGAGCATCGACTGCTCGGTGAGGCGCTTGGCCAGCTCCTGCGGCGCAAAGCGCGCGAGCACCTCTTCGAGAGCGGCACGCATGCCAGCGAGGAAGCCGAGCTGATGCGCCCGGAGGTCGTCGTAGGCGTCCTTCATCGCGCGCAGCGGCGGCATGAAGCCGTGCACCTGCCCGGACAAGAGGTGCGTGAGCGCGGCCTCGACCGTCGGCGAGAACTTCAGCGGGTTGTTGTCGGTCGCCATGATCATCGTGACATCGGCCCGCATCTCGCTCTTGGTGAGCCCGCGCGCGCGCAAGAGATCGAGCGTGCCCTGCACCGCTTCGCGCAGGAGCTTCCCGATCGCGTCCATCGTTTCGGGCGTGAGGCTCTTCGACTGGATGCTCGAGAGGCCGGCGCCCTGAAGGAACGCGCGCAGGAGCGCCTGCTCCTGCGGCCCCGCGGGCGGGGCGCTCACCGGCTCGGGCGCCGGCGTGACGGGGGCGCTCGGTCGCGGGATCACCGGCGGCGCCGGCGGCGTGGGTGGTGCTTCGGCCTTTGGCCGCACCACCGGCTCGGGCCTCACGACAGGCTCCGGCTTCTCCGGCTTGGCCACGGGCGGCGAGTACGGCGTGTGGATCTCGGGCCCGTGATCCGGCACTGACGGGGTCACCGGCTTCGAGCTCGGGAACAGTCCGAGAAGATCCTCGAGACTGCCGGGAAGCGGCGGCTGGGACGGCGACGCCGCCGGCTTCTCTGCGAGAAAATCGTCCGGCAGAAAATCGCGCCCGCCAGACGGCTTGGGTCCAAGCAGGTCGTCGATGCTGGGCTCCGGCGCGCGAATACCGGCGAGCGGGTCGTTCAAATCCGGAAACGGCGACTGCGCCGGTGGTCTTGCCGGCGGCGTCTGGGGCGAGATCACAGGCGCTGCCCGCGGCGGCGACGGCGGTGGCGCCAGCAGATCGGCGAACGGGTCGCGGTCGAACGGGCTCGGCGCCGCCGGCGCCACGCCGGAAGCCGCCAGGGGCGCCCTGGACGCCGTCAGAGCGACCTGGAGCAGGTAGTCGCCGACCTTGATCTGATCGCCGTCCCCGAGGCGCGTCTGGCTGCCGGAGCCGAGCGGCCGCCCGTTGACCACGACCGGGTTCTTCGTCCCCGTGTCGGTGATGAGATAGCCGCCCGCCTGGAAGGCGATCGTGGCGTGCGTGCGCGAGATGAACCGCTCGGGGTCCGACAGAACCAGCGTGTTGCCCTCGCCTCGCCCGATGGTCCCGCCGGTTTCCTCGAAGCGCGCCACCAGCTCGCGGTCGAGCGGCCGCCCCTTGAAGGAAACCGCACGGATCGTCAGCATAGCGCCTACCTTTCCGGAACCAATTCAGAGCGCGGCGTGAAGCAATTTTACTCCGGTTGGGCCGCCGCCGTCGCGCCTCAATCTGCTGTACTTCAGCGACTTTGCAAGGCTAGACTACCCGCGCTGTCGAGGGAGGCATGGATGGCCGGGCCAGAGAAACGAGCCAAAACGCTGACGTTCCAGGAGCTCACCGAGCTGCGTCGCAAGACCGAAGCTGTCTCGAAGTTCCTGCAGGAGCAGCTCGCCGCGCATCTCGAGACGCTGCGTCCGGTGCTTTCCCCCGAGAGGGTGTTCAGCAAGTTCCTCGGCACCAAAGGTGACCAGATGCTCGCGGACCGCGCCTTCGCCCAACTCCAGCAGAACTACCGGCCGTTCTCCAGCCGTCCATTCGAGGTGCCCTCGGAGTTCGATCCACAGTGGCTGACCCTCGTGGGTAATCGCATCGCGCTCTACCCCTGGGAGTACGCGCACGAGGCGAAGACCGACCGAGAGACCAAGACGATCACAATGGCCTCTCCGGTTCGCTGGGTCGTGAGCTTCACGTCGACCTACGGGCTCTCGCAGATGCGACAGGGGCTCGCCGGCAAGGGCGAGCGCCGCGTCGAGCACGTCCGTCAGTTCGTGGTCAACGCGCTCGCCACGCAGCTGGCAATCAGCCACGCCCCCGGCCTCGGCGCCCTGCTCACCGATCTGCGCTATCAGTTGCAGACCGAGTACGCGCCCGACCTGCCGAAGCTGCCGCTGACCACGATCACGTTCGGGCTGCCGTCATTCCGGCCGGCTGACGATTTGATCCTGGCCGCGACGAGCTTCTCGGGGATCCCGGCGTTCATCGAGCTGATCGATACGGATGCGGCGGCGAAGCTGCCGGATCCGTTGAAGACGCGGCTGCAAGAACTGGTGCGGTAGGTCGGTCGGGCGCGGCGTCACGGCTATTGCGCCGTCACGCGGACTCACACACGCCGAAGCGTCGCCGCGCAGGGCGCCCGGAGATTCCAACGCGGCTCGCCTAGCTGTGAAGTCTCACGAGGTTCGTTGCAGGTAGGTTGTCCATCCGAGCCTTCTCGGGGAATCTGGAAGTCGCCAAACACCCAGACAGCCCACGAAGGAGACCCGGATGAACATCCACAAC
>Ga0111539_10001583_pt1 | contig 30297 bp, 26 predicted proteins | sample RhiMethybrSRZTD1_FD_79667 | JGI IMG/M metagenome (GOLD analysis project Ga0111539, IMG submission 79667) | Populus rhizosphere microbial communities from Tennessee, USA - Rhizosphere MetaG P. TD hybrid SRZTD1 (version 2) (version 2) | ecosystem: Host-associated > Plants > Roots > Rhizosphere >...
CGTTCGGGCTCGGTGGCGTGGTGGCCCTGGCGCTGTTGGTGACCCGGCGGGCGAGGAGGGATACCCAGCTACCCTTCGGCCCGACGATGCTCGCCGGCGCCCTGCTCGCGGCCCTCCTCGGCTAGCTTGGGCACTCGAGCGTGACGCTCAGATCAGGCGCAGTTGGCGGTCCTTCGGGCGCTTCGGGGCCTCGGGGCCGCGCCGCTCGAACAGCCCGGGGTCGATCACCGACAGGAACGGCGTCGCGGCCATCTCCCGCTCGGACCCGTGCCGGAACCGACGCCGCGCGTGGGACACGTACAGCCGGTCCTGCGCCCGGGTGAGCCCGACGAAGAACAACCGGCGCTCCTCCGCCTCGTCGGCTGCCGAGAGCGGCAGACCCGGCCGCCGCAGCGGAAGCAGCCCGTCCTCGCAGCCGACCAGGAAAACCACCGGGAACTCGAGGCCCTTGGCCGCGTGCAGCGTCAGCAGCGTCACCCGATCCGCGCGCGGATCCCAGGCGTCGACCTCGGCACCGGTGGCCAGCGCCGCCAGGAACGCGTCGAGGTCGTCGCCGCACCTGGTGGCCAGCGGCGTCAGCACGTCGACGGCCGCCCACAGATCCTCGGCCGACACCACCACGTCCAGCGCCGGCCGCTCCACCAGCACCTGCACGGTCAGCCGCACCCGGGCCGCCAGCGAGCCGCCCAGCCCCGACGCGAACCGCAGTTCCCGCGCGATGGCCGCCACCCCGGCCCGGTCCAGCAGCCGGTCGTGGGAGCGCTTCTGCACCGGGATGCCGCTGCGGGTCAGCGCGTCGACGATCGGCCCGGCCTGGGCGTCGGTCCGGTACAGCACGGCGATGTCGGCAAAGGAGACGGCGTCCGGCGTCACCGCGCGCGAGTCGACGGTGCGGTGCGACACGCCGCCGACCAACTCGTCGATCGTCTTCGACACGAACACGGCCTCGTCCTCGGCGGACGCCGCACCGTACAGCGCGATCTGCGGCGCCTCCGGGTCGAGCTTGGCGGGGTCCAGCCGGCGGCCCGGCACCAGCGACGACGGCGCGATGGCCTGCACGGCGGCCGCCAGGATCGGCGCCGCCGACCGGTAGTTGCGGGACAGGCGCACCTGCCGCGCGTCGGTGAAGTCGGCGGTGAACCGCAGGAAGAACCCGACATCGGCGCCGCGGAAGGAGTAGATCGCCTGGTCCGGGTCGCCGATCGCGGTCAGGTTGCCGTCCGGCGGACAGAGCAGCCGGAGCAGGTCGTACTGCACCGGATCGACGTCCTGGTACTCGTCCACGAAGATCCATTGATACCGGTCGCGGTAGTCGTCCACCAGCTCCGAGGAACCGGACAACAGGGAAACCGGCAGGGTGATCAGCTCGTCCAGGTCGACGAGATCGCGCGTCCGCAACGCCTTCACATACCCGTCGGCGAACTCCGGCGGAACTCCGGCGGTGAGCCGCCGGCGGGCGTCGCGCTCGGTGGACGCCGCACCGCTCTCCAGCAGCGCGGTGATCCGGTCGGGCTCCTCGGCGACGCGGAAGTCCGGCGACAACCCGAACTCCTCGGCGTGCTCGCGCACGATCGCGAGCCCGAGGCTGTGGAACGTCGCGACGGTCACCTCGTCCGCGACCTCGCCGAGCAGGTCGTCGAGCCGCTGCCGCAGCTCCTCGGCGGCCCGCCGGGTGAACGTGATGGCCAGGCACTGGTCGGGAAAGATGCCCAGCTCGGCGCACAGGTACGCGATCCGGTGGGTCAGCGTGCGGGTCTTGCCGGTGCCCGGCCCCGCCACGATGAGCAGCGGCCCGCCGGGCGCCGACGCGGCCACCCGCTGCAGCGCGTCGAGCCGGTCCAGCAGGCCGGTGCCGACCTCCTCCATCCCCGCGAGCATCGGCTCCAGCGGCTCGTGCGGCGAGGTCGCCGCCGCAAGCGGGGGCTCTTGAGTCGGCGCGGCCTTCGCGCGGCTCGCGCGCCGCGGGGCGGGTTTCGGCTCGTCCCGGCGCTGCTGCGGGACGGGGACGTCGAAAAGCGTCGCCTCCGTCGTCAGCTCGCCGGGTTCGAAGATCCGGATGACGCCGTACTCGCCGTCGTATCCGGGGATGCGCTTCACGTCGCGGCGGCGCAGCCGGCCGATCGCCTCGCCGAGCAGCTCGCCGCCGGTCTTCGCGATGTGGTCGATCGGGACGTCGCGAAGGATGGCGAGCTCCGGGCCAAGCTCGCTGACCAGGGTACGCAGCTGCGACTCGACGGTCTTGGACTTGGCGCCGACCCTGTTCACCTCGCCGAGGACCTCGTGCAGTTGCAGCAGGTGGGTCACGTCCGGCGCGCCGGCGGGTTCAAAGCCTTGCGGACGGTCGGCAAGCTCCTCGACGCGGTGCAGCACCCCGACGGTCAGCGGCTTGCCGCACTCCGGGCAGCGGCCCTGCGCCTCCCGGGTCTGGGCCGGCAGCCAGTTGACGTTGCAGGCCCGGTGCCCGTCGGCGTGGTACTTGCCCTCCTCCGGGAAGAACTCGAGCGTGCCGGCGAGCCCGTCGCCGGTGCGCATCGCATTCTTCACCGCGAAGTAGTCCAGGTCCGTAGTGAAGATCGTCGCCTCGCGGGCCAGGGCCTGCGGCGAGTGCGCGTCGGAGTTGCTGACCAGGCGGTACGCGTCGAGGCTGGACACCCGCCAGTTCATCTCCGGGTCGCTGGACAGGCCCGTCTCGACGGCGAAGATGTGCCCGGCCAGATCGGCGTAGCAGTCCGCGATCGCGTCGAAGCCCGACTTGGAGCCCAGGGCGGAGAACCATGGCGTCCAGATGTGCGCCGGCACGAGGTAGCCGTCGGGGCTCGCCTCCAGCGTGATCTCCAGCAGGTCGCGGGAGTCCAGGCCCAGGATGGGCCGGCCGTCCGAGCCGAGGTTCCCGATGCGGCCGAGTGCCGTGTTGAAGCGCTCGACGGCGTCGAAGTCGGGCAGGTAGATGAGGTGGTGCACCTTGCGGGTGCGGTCGTCGCGCTTGTAGATCGTGGAGATCTCGACCGAGAGCTGGAACCGCACCGGCTGCTCCACACTCGCGAGGCTCTTCGGCAGCTTCTGCTGCACCGCCTCGGCCCGGTCGGGCTTGAGCTGGTAGAGGCCCGGCTCACCGGGAACGAGAGCGTCCTTGAGGTGGCCGAACCAGGCGGGGTGCGTGAAGTCGCCGGTGCCGAGCAGCGTGATGCCTTTGCGGCGGGCCCACCAGGCCAGATTGTCCAGGTCAAGGTCGCGGCTGCAGGCACGGGAGTACTTCGAGTGGATGTGCAGATCGGCGACGAAGCTACTCGCTGGCACGCCGCAGTGTGTCATGCCGCGTCACCCGCTGTGCTAGTGACACCCCGGGGGAACCGCGCGTGGGCGCTGTACGACTATTCACTGTGTGCGACGTGTACTGGCAATCATGTTCGGAGCGGTGGTCGGCGCGCTGGCGTTCGCGGCGCCCGCCTGGGCCCACACGACGGTAAAGGTCGAGCCGGCGGTGGCCGGCGCCCCGAACGCCCTCGTGACGGTGAACGCGGCGGCCGAGTCCGACACGGCCGGCATCGCGTCGGTGCGGGTGGTGCTCCCGGCGGGGATCGCGCCCGCCGACGTCACCTACGTCGACGGGCCGCCCGGCTGGGCGCTGCAGCCCGACGCCGAGGGCTACGTGGTCAGCGGGCCGGCGGTACCCGTCGGCCGCGACGCCGTCCATCGGGTACGGGTGAAGCAGTTGCCCGCGACGCCGACGCTCGTCTTCAAGGTGCTCCAGACCTACACCGACGGCCGGGTCGACCGCTGGATCGAGGTGCCCCAGGCGGGCGCCGCCGAGCCGGAGTTCCCGGCCCCGGTGGCGACGCTCGCCGCGCCGCCGGGCGGTTTCCCGCCGTCCGCGGCGCCGTCGTCCGCACCGCCGGCTGCTTCGCCGTCCGCTACGGCAGCCCCGATCGACCCGACCTCCGTCGCCGGCCCCGACAAGGCGGCCGATTCGAGGGGCGCGTTGCCGTGGGTGATCCTCGGGGTTCTCGTCGTGATCGTGCTGGCTGCCGCCGGCGGGCTGATCTACGCACGCCGCCGTGGTTAGGCGCTTCGCAGTGTGACCACGGAGATCTGCGGCGGGGCCCCGACGCGCACGGGCGGGCCCCAGAAGCCCGCGCCGTTGGTCACGTAGAGCTTGGTGCCCTTGATCGTCGCCAGGCCGGACACCACCGGTTGCTGCAGCCGCACGATCGCTCCGAACGGCTGGATCTGCCCGCCGTGCGTGTGGCCGGACAGTTGGAGGTCCACCCCGAACTTCGCCGCGTCTTCGACCTGCACCGGCTGGTGCGCCAGCAGCACCACCGGTCGGGTCGTGTCCCGGTCGCCGAGCGCGGCGGCGAAGTCCGGACCGTGCTCGTACTGCTCGCCGGTGACGTCGTTGACGCCGGCCAGATCCAGGCCGTCGACGTCGACCCGCTGGTTCTCCAGCACCCGGACGCCGAGGCTGTCCACCTCCGGGATCCACTCGGCGTACCCGGAGAAGTACTCGTGGTTTCCCGTGACGAAGTAGCTGCCGTGCCTGGCCCGCAGCCGCTCCAGCGGCTCGGCGGCCGGCCCGAGCTCGGCGACCGTGCCGTCGACCAGGTCGCCGACGATCGCCACGAGGTCGGCGTTCAGCTCGTTGATCATCCGGACGATGCGCTCGGTGTGTGAACGCCCGAGGATCGGGCCGAGGTGGATGTCGGACACCAGGACGATGCGCATGCCGTCGAGGCGGCGGGGCAGCCTGCCCAGCGGGATCGTGACCCGGTCCAGGCGCGGCGGCCCCATCGCCTGCGTGACGCCGTACCCCACGGTGCCGACCGCGGTGACGCCCGCGGCCACCGCCAGGCCGCGGGCCAGCAGCAGCCGACGCGCGGGATCGGGCACCGAGCCGACGCCGGGCGCCGGTGGATCGGCCTCGTCGGATCGCCCGGCCACCACGAGCGCCGGCTCCGCCGCCTCCGCCCGGCGCCGTCCCCAGGTCAGCCGCAGCACCAGTCGCGGAATCTCGACAACGAGGAGCAGCACGAACAGGTAGAACATCGTCGCCAGCCACAGGTACGCCGGCCAGGCGATCCACCGCGCCGCGTCCGGCCGCGCCAGCCGCCCGAAGAACAGCCCACCGACGATCAGCAGCACCGCGCCGACGATCAAGAGCGTCCCGACAAGACGGCCGCGCCGCGTCGTCGTGGTGTCCTTGACCAGCCGTTTCCACAGGTAGAAGTGCAGGCCGAAGAGCACGCCGAACACGACGAGCAGGAAGACCACGATCTCCACTCAGCCCCCGGCGAAGGGGGGCAGGACGTCCACCACCGCGTCCGGCGACAACGGTGCCGACCGGTCGCGGCACGCGAGCCCGTCGACGAGGAACGAGCACCCGGCGAGCACCCGGGCGAGCCGGTCGCCGTGCGCGTCGGCCACCGCCGCCAGCAGCGCGTCGAGCGTGGGCGCGACCACCTTCTCCTCCTGGACGCCGGCGGCTGCCCGCGCGCCGGCGAAGTACCGCACCAGGATCATCTCAGCCGCCGATCGCGGACATGGGGCGCGACGGTTGGAGGAACGACGGATCGTCGATGCCGTGGCCGGCGGGCTTCGCCCACATGGCGCCGGCCCACGCGCCGGCGAGGGCCTCGTCGTCGGCGCCGGAGCGAATCAGTTCGCGCAGGTCGGTCTCCTCGGTGCTGAACAGGCACGAGCGGATCGCGCCGTCGGCGGTCAGCCGGGTGCGGTCGCACGCGCCGCAGAACGGGCGGGACACGCTCGCGATCACCCCGACCAGCGCCGGCCCGCCGTCGACGAGCCAGGTCTCGGCCGGGGCGGCTCCGCGGTGCGCCGGGTCCGGGGTCAACTCGAACGCGCTGCGCAACTGGGCCAGGATCTCCTCACCCGTGACCATCTCGGCCCGGTTCCAGGTGTGCCCGGCGTCGAGCGGCATCTGCTCGATGAAGCGCAGCTCGTAGCCGTTGTCCAGGGCGAACCGTAGCAACGACACGGCCTCGCCGTCGTTGATACCGCGCATCAGCACGGAGTTGATCTTTATCGGACGCATGCCGGCCCGCTCGGCGGCCGCCAACCCGTCGAGAACGTCGCCGAGGCGCTTGCGCCGGGTGAGTTCGGTGAACCGTTCGGGGCTCAGCGTGTCGAGCGAGACGTTCACGCGATCGAGCCCGGCGGCGCGCAACTGGGCGGCGGTGCGGGCGAGGCCGATGCCGTTGGTGGTCAGCGAGAGCGTCGGCCGCGGCGCCAGTTCGGCGGCCGCACCCACGATCTTGACCAGGCCGGGACGGAGCAGCGGCTCGCCTCCGGTGAACCGGATCTCGGTGACGCCGAGCCGCTCGACGGCGACCCGCAGCAGCCGGATCACCTCGTCGTCGGTGAGGATGCGCGCCGACGGCAGCCAGGCGAGGCCCTCGGCCGGCATGCAGTACGTGCAGCGCAGGTTGCACCGATCGGTCAGCGACACCCGCAGGTCGGTGGCGATCCGCCCGTGCCGGTCAGCCAGCGCCCGCATGGTCATGCGCACAAAGGTACCCGCGGTACTGCGGCCGAACCTAGATCCGTTCGGACCGGCCGCCGGGCGCGCCCCGTACTGCATGCTCCTAGGCATGCCACGGACGCCGTCTAGCGCCGCCGGGCTCGCGCTGCTGCTCGCCACCGCCGGCGCGACCCACTTCATCGCACCCCGCCCGTACGACGCGATAGTGCCGCGGTCGCTCCCCGGCAGGCCGCGTGCCTGGACGTATGTCAGCGGCGCCGCCGAGTTCGCGGTTGCGGCGGCGGTCGCCGTCCCGCGCACCAGGCGGGTCGGTGGGCTCGCCGCGGCTGCGCTGTTCGTGGCGGTGTTCCCGGCCAACGTCAAGATGGCCCGCGACTGGCGCCGCCGCCCGCCCGCGTACCGCGCGGCCGCCTACGCCCGCCTCCCGTTGCAGGCCCCGCTCGTGTGGTGGGCCCTGCGGGTGGCCCGGCGTTAGCGGATCGCCGAAGCCAGGCTCAGCACCGCGGATCGGTACGCGGCGCCGAACAGCGCCGTGTGCACGAGCATCAGGTGCAGTTGGTGCGCCGGTACGCGCTCGCGCCAGCCGTCGGCCCGGGGCCACTCCTCGTCGTACGCGGCCACGATGCGGTCCAGGTGCGGGGCGCCGCCGAACAGTGCGAGGAACGCGAGATCGGTCTCCCGGTGCCCGCCGTGCGCCGCCGGGTCCACCAGCCAGGCCCGGTCGTGGGCCCACACCAGGTTGCCGGGCCACAGGTCGCCGTGGATGCGCGCGGGCGGCTCGTCCCCGCCGAGCGAGCCGGCGGCGATGGCGTCGAGAGAACGCGACACGACCGACGCGTCCACAGTGGACAGCGCTCCGCCGTCGACGGAAAGCTTCACAAAAGGGGCAAGCCGGCAGGCAGCGTACCATTCGCCCCACGAGCCGGAAAAGAGCGAATTGTCCAACGGCAGGCGCCCGATGTATCCCGACCACGGGGCACCGAACCCGTCGGAACCCGCCCGGTGCAGCCGCGCCAACTCCCGTCCGAACCGCTCGGCCGCCGGCACCGACGGCGGTGCCGGCTCGATCCATTCGAGCGCCAGCAGCGACGGCAACTCGACGAGCACCTCGGGCACCGCGACCGCGCCCGCGGAACGTAGCCACCGCAGCCCCGCGGCCTCGGCGGCGAAGAAGCCGGGCGGCGCGTCGTCGAGCGACTTGGCGAACACCGAGGCGCCGTCCTCCAGCGTCAGCCGCTGCGCGACGCAGATCGACCCGCCGGACACCGGCGTCTCGCGGATGCGTTGATGCGTCAGGAATGCCGGCAGGTGCTCGGGATGCGCCCGAAGGTACGCCAGGTCCACGGCGCCTATTGTGGGCCCGCCGCGGCAAGCGCGTCCCGCGCCTCGGCGTAGCGGCGCAGCGTCTCCCGCACCGGCGTCACGATCATCTCCATCGCGACGTTCGACACCGCGTTGCGCAGTTTGCGGTCGGCGCTGCGGCGGGCGCGTTTCGCCCCCAGCCGCAGGAACGGCCGCACCACGATCGCCAGCAGCACACCGAAGAGCAGGCCGCCGAACAGCAGCGCGGTGGGCAGCAGCAGGATCCCGACCTTCGGTGTCGGCAGGTCCGGCAGGCCCAGCACCGACATCGCGAACCGCACGCCCAGCCAGACGAGCCCGGCCAGGGCGACGAGCGCACCGAACCATTGCAGGCCGCCGACCACCCGCCACCACAGCTTCTGCTCGGCGAGGCCGAGGTCGGTGCGGGCGATCGCGACGTCGAGCGCGTCCGGCACGTCGTCCAGCCGGGACCGTGCGGCGGCGGCCAGCGCGGCCGGCCACGGGTCGGGAAGCTGGCTCACCGTCCCGCCGGCGGCCGCCCGTTCGGCGATCGACCGGCCGGCCAGTGCCACCGCCGCCTTCTCCGCCGCCGTCGACCCGGGCAGCGACGTCGCCGGCGTCGGCGCGACCACCTCGATCGTCGCGCGCCGCCGGCGCGGCAGTACGCCGCTCACCGCAGCCCGCGCGGGCTGGTCCGAGCCACCCTCGATGTGCAGGCGGCGCAGCGGGTCCGGCCGCATCCGGCGCATCCACTGCACCAGCGGCCACCCGGTCAGCTTGCTGGCCCGGTGCCGGTATGCCTGCTCCGTCGCCTCGACGACGGCGGGCACCCCCGCGGCGTCGGCGAGCGCGTCGGTGAGTCGGCGTACCGAGCCGCGGTCGATCTCCGCGCGCGACGCCGGCACCGCCACCAGCGGGATCAGCCCTTCGGCGGCGACGTTCAGGTCGGCCGAGAGCCGGTGCAGCGCCGCCTGCCGGGCGGTCACCGTCCGTTCCAGCATGGCGCGCAGGTCGGCGGTGCCGGGCACCCCGACCGCCGACGTGGGCAGCAGCGGGACCCCGGTCATCCCGCCCGCGTCGAGCAGCCGGCGCAGGTCGGCGGCGACCCGCTCGACGTCGGTCACGGCCAGCCGGTCGGACTGGTTGAGCAGCACCACGGTGATCTCGCGGTGGTGGGCGAACTTGGCGAAGTACCGCTCGTGCACCACCTTGTCGGCGTACTTCTGCGGGTCGAGCACCCACACCATGAGGTCGACCAGGTTCAGCAGCCGGTCGACCTCGACGCGGTGCTCCTCCTCGACCGAGTCGAAGTCGGGCAGGTCGAGCAGCACCAGGCCGCGTAGGGCCGCCTCGTCGTCGCCGTCGAGCGCGCTCTCCCGGGTGAACCGCTGGCCGGTCGGTACGCCGAGCCAGTCGAGCAGGGGCCGCGTCGGCTCGGCCGAGCCCCAGGTGCAGGAATGCGCGACACCGGTGGTCGGCCGGCGCACCCCGACCGGGGAGAGCGGCAGGCCCGCGATCTTGTTGAACAGGCTGGATTTCCCGCTGCCCGTCGCGCCGGCGAGCGCCACCACGGTGTGGTCGCCGGACAGCGACAGCCGCTGCCCGGACCGCTCCAGCACCGTCCGCGCCGGCGCGAGCCGCTCGGCCGGCACCGTTCCGTCGACGATCTCGATGAACCGGCGCAGCGCGACGACGCGCGATACCAACCGCTCGCCGTCGACGCGGCGAGTCCTCGTCGCCACCGTCATGCGTCACCCGCCGTCTTGATCAGTCCGGGTTGTGGCAGTTCCGCCGCGGGCAGGTCCACGGCCCGCCGCGCGGCCGCCACCGTGCGCGCGGCATCGCGGAGGCGCCGGGCCGTCTGCGCATCGACACCCGTCGCGACGCGCGCAGCGTCGAATCGCTCGGCCTCCGCCGCCAGGATTGCCTGGACGCGTGCCAGCAGGTCGCTTCGGGCCTGCTCCGCGAGCGACCGGACGGCCTGGTCGCCGAAGATCGCCTCGAGCACCTTCTGCGCCGCGACTGTGGTGCCGGCCGCCGTGGCGACCTCCAACCCCGTCGGGATGAACGCGGTCGCGGTGAACACGCTGACCATCACGAGCAGCCCCGTCGCGTTGACGGCGTACGCGCTCACCTTGGCCAGGTGCAGCTTGCCCTGCGCCTCCTGGCGCACCAGGTCCAAAATCCCGCGTTGCCAGTCGCGGACCAGCCGTTCCGCCCGTTCGGCGAGCTCGGGCGACGGCTTGGCCAGCGCGTCGGTCGTCAGCGGCGCGCCGGCCGGGTGGGCCCGCCAGGCGGCGGCTGCCCGCTCGGCCGCGTCGGCGGCGGCGCCGCGGATCAGGGTGACGACGCCCGATTCCAGCGCGGCCTGGAACTGTTTGCCGGGGGCCGGCCGGCCGGTGATGGCGGCCACCACGCGGTCCCTGGCCCGGCCGACCCGGGCCTGCAGCGCGCGCATCAGGTCGCCGGTGCCGACGAGCTCCTGCCAGCGGGCGAGCACCTCACCGCGGAGCAGGTCGCCGTCGTGCATCCCGCTGGCGACGGCCTGGACGGCGTCGGAGTACGCGGCGTGGACGGCGTCGGCCAGCACCTTGTCCGCGGCGACCTGCTCGTCGGCGGCGCCGGCGAGTCCGCTCATCGCGGGACCGAGCGCGTCGATCGCGCCGCCGACGGTCTGGCGCACGACGGCGGCCCGCGCCGGCGCCGAACTGGCCAGCCGGTCGAACCACGCGCGCAGCGGCGTGATGAGCCGCTCGGCGAGCAGCCCCTGCCCGTCGAGGTGGGCCTCCGGCAGGACGAACAGCGGCGCGCCGCCGAGCGCGTTGGCCCGCAGCATGGCGGTGAGGTGCGGGCCGATCTCGTCGGCGGCGCCGGACGGGACGCGGTCGAGCACCAGCGCGACGACGGTGCCGCGCTCGCGGGCGGTGCGCAGCAGGGCCCACGGCACGGCGTCGGCGTAGCGAGCGGCCGTGGTGACGAAGAGCCAGAGGTCCGCGGCGGCCAGCAGCTGGGTGGCGAGCGCGCGGTTGCTGTCGACCACCGAGTCGATGTCCGGGGCGTCGAGGTAGGCCAGGCCGGCGGTCAGGTGGTCGGCGGTGACGAGCTGCAGCGAGCCCGGATCGGTGCTCGGGCTCGACGTGCGGGCCAGCCCCGGCAGCAGCTGGTTCTCGGCGAACCATGTCGAGTCGGCCGGGTTGCAGACGAGCACGGGCGCACGGGTGGTCGGCCGGAGCACCCCGGCCGGGCTCACCGGCGCCCGGACCAGGCTGTTGACGAGCGTCGACTTGCCCGCCCCGGTCGAGCCGCCGACCACCACGAGCAGCGGTGCGTCGAGGCGGCGCAGGCGCGGCAGCAGGTAGTCGTCGAGTTGGGCGATGGTGGCCGCGGCGGTCCTGGTGGCCTCGTCGGCGCCGGGCATGCGCAGCGTGAACCTGGTGCCGGCGAGGGTGTGACGGAGCCCGACGAGCGCCGCGGTGAGATTGGGCAGGCCGCCGGCCGTCGTTCCGTTCGAGCCCGGTGCGGCGGCAACGGGCTTGGTGAGGCTGGGCGGGCTGGACGCGGGCGGGCTCGCGGCGACCGGCGCCACCGCGGAGGTGGCGGCCACCTCCGTCGTAGCGCTCTCCCTTGCGGCGTCCTCGGGCGGGTCCTCGCCGGCAGGCGCCTCTGCGGCAGGCGCCTCGGCGGTTGGGTTCTCGGCGGTTGGGTTCTCGGCGGTCTCGGTGGTGGCCTTCTCCGCTTCGGCGCGGACGGCCTCGGTCACCACACGTACCGCTTCGTTCACGGCGCGGAGTGCCTCGGTCACGTCATCGCCGTCGGCGACGTCGGCCGGCGCGGCCGGTGCCGGTGCGGCCGGTGCCGGTGCGGCCGGTGCCGGTGCGGTGACCGGTTTCGCCGCGGTCCCGGCCGTAGGCGGCTCGGCAGTCTCCGCCGCAGCAGCGGCGGCAGCCGGTGCTGCAACTGGCGCGTCCGGCGGCTCAGGAGGGTCGGCCGGTGCTGCCACCGGTGCGCTCGCCGCTGCGCCGGATGGGCGCGCGGTCGGCGCGCTGGCCGTGGATCCCCGATCGGGTGGCGTGATCATCTCGCCGGCGCTCGTGGTGGGCAGCGGCCACGGCGGCGCGGCCGGCGCCGGTTCCACGGGCCTCGTTGACGGCTCGGCGGGCTTCGGGACCGGCGGACGGGGCTTGGTGGTGCGCCTGGCGAGGGGCACCGGGGTCACCGAGCGCGGCCGGGCCGGCTCGGCCGGCGGCGGGGCGGGCTCGCTCGGCGAAGTCACGGTGTAAAGGGTGCCCGATCACCGTCTTTAGCAACAGTCCAGTGGGCTGCGTTCGTCAATACGATCCGGCCACAGATGGCAACGCGGAGCGATGAGCCCTGGCGGCGCCCCATGATCACGTCGATCTTGCAGTTGTGGCGGGAGTTCTGCCGGCTTTGGGCCCCCTTTGTCCCCGCTACAACTGCAAGATCGGCACGATCTTGAGTGGAGCGCGTGCTCGAGGTTGCGGTCGGGCGACGGGCGCTGGCCACACTGAGGCATACTTGCGTCTGCCCGACTCAACTCCTAATGTTGAGTCCAGCACACTCAACTTCACCGGAGGATCATCCACCATGGCACGTGCGGTCGGCATCGACCTGGGCACCACCAACTCGGTGGTGGCCGTTCTAGAAGGTGGCGAGCCCACCGTCATCGCGAACGCCGAAGGCTCGCGTACGACCCCGTCCATCGTCGCGTTCGCGCGCAACGGTGAGGTCCTGGTCGGCGAGGTCGCGAAGCGCCAGGCGGTGACCAACCCGGACCGGACCATCCGTTCGGTCAAGCGGGAGATGGGCACCAAGTGGGCCATCGACATCGATGGCAAGAAGTACTCCCCGCAGGAGATCTCCGCGCGCGTGCTGATGAAGCTCAAGCGCGACGCGGAGGCCTACCTCGGCGAGACGATCACCGACGCGGTGATCACCGTCCCGGCGTACTTCAACGACGCCCAGCGCCAGGCCACCAAGGAGGCCGGCGAGATCGCGGGCTTCAACGTCTCCCGGATCGTGAACGAGCCCACGGCGGCCGCCCTCGCGTACGGCCTGGACAAGGGCTCGAAGGAGGAGACCGTCCTGGTCTTCGACCTGGGCGGCGGCACCTTCGACGTCTCGCTGCTGGAGCTCGGCGAGGGCGTCATCGAGGTCAAGAGCACCAGCGGTGACAACCACCTCGGCGGCGACGACTGGGACCAGCGGGTCATCGACCACCTGGTCAAGACGTTCCGCGGGCAGCACGGCATCGACCTGTCGCAGGACAAGATGGCCCTGCAGCGGCTTCGCGAGGCGGCCGAGAAGGCCAAGATCGAGCTGTCCGCCGCCACCACCACGACGATCAACCTGCCCTACATCACGGCGAGCCAGTCCGGCCCGCTGCACCTGGACGTCAACCTGTCCCGGTCGGAGTTCCAGCGCATGACGCAGGATCTGCTGGACCGGTGCAAGGCCCCGTTCCACCAGGCGATCAAGGACGCCGGCGTCTCGGTCTCCTCGATCGACCACGTGATCCTGGTCGGCGGCTCCACCCGGATGCCCGCGGTCAGCGACCTGGTCAAGGAGCTGACGGGCAAGGAGCCCAACAAGGGCGTCAACCCGGACGAGGTCGTGGCCGTCGGCGCCACACTGCAGGCCGGCGTCCTCAAGGGCGAGGTCAAGGACGTCCTGCTGCTCGACGTCACCCCGCTGTCCCTGGGCATCGAGACCAAGGGCGGCATCATGCACAAGCTGGTCGAGCGCAACACGACGATCCCGACCAAGCGCTCCGAGGTCTACACGACGGCCGACGACAACCAGCCGTCCGTGCTGATCCAGGTCTACCAGGGCGAGCGCGAGATGGCCGCGTACAACAAGAAGCTGGGCACGTTCGAGCTCACCGGCATCGCGCCGGCGCCGCGCGGCGTCCCGCAGATCGAGGTCACCTTCGACATCGACGCGAACGGCATCGTCCACGTCAGCGCGAAGGACCTGGGCACCGGCAAGGAGCAGTCGATGACGATCACCGGTGGCTCCGCGCTGCCGAAGGACGACATCGAGCGCATGATGCGCGACGCGCAGGAGCACGCCGACGAGGACAAGCGCCGCCGCGAGGAGGCCGAGAACCGCAACCAGGCCGAGGCCCTGCAGTGGCAGACCGAGAAGTTCCTGGCCGAGAACGGCGACAAGATCCCCGAAGACAGCAAGACGGAGATCAACGAGGCGCTCGGCGACCTGCGGGCGGCCCTCGGCGGCAACGACTCGGAGAAGATCAAGGCGGCGCACGAGGCGCTGTCGGTCGCGTCGCAGAAGGCCGGCACGGCGCTGTACCAGCAGGCGCAGGCCGCGCAGGCGGCCGCCGGTGGCGGCCCGGGCGGTGGCCCGGGCGAGAGCCCGTTCGGTGACGCCGGCGGGTTCGCCGGTGCCAGCGGCGCCGAGGGTGCCGCGAGCGGTGGCCCGTCGTTCACGAAGGAGTCGCCGGCCGACGACGTGGTCGACGCCGAGATCATCGACGAGGACGACAAGAAGTGACCCACAGCCGACGTCCTTCGGAAGGACATTCAACGGAAGCGGCCGCCGACCCGGCTGCCAAGGTTGACATGGCCGCCGAGGCGCGCGCCGGCGGCGTGCCCGACCCGGCCGATCGGCCCGGCGAAAAGGCGGACGGTGCGGAGTCCACCCGTGACTCCGCACCCGAGGAGCGGCCGGAGAAGGTGCACGGTGACCCGCTGGCCGCCGACGCGGCGGAGTCAGCCACGACCACCAACGGGCCCAAGCACAGCGCACCGAAGCACAGTGCGCCGGCCGAGGTCGAGGAGGGCGCGCCGGTCGGCGAACCGGCCAAGCCGTTCGCGGCCGAGGTCGCCTCGCTGCGCACCGCGCTGGAGGAGCGCACCCGCGACCTGCAGCGGGTGACGGCCGAGTACGCCAACTACCGCAAGCGGGTCGACAGGGACCGGGCGCTCGTGGTCGAGCAGGCCACCGGCAACGTCATCGCGGTGCTGCTGCCCGTCCTCGACGACCTCGACCGGGCCCGCGACCACGGCGACCTGACCGGGCCGTTCGCGGCGGTCGCCGACCAGTTGACCGCCGCCCTGGCGAAGTTCGGCCTGACGCCGTTCGGCGCCAAGGGCGACGCGTTCGACCCGACCCGGCACGAGGCGGTCGCGCACCGCACCTCGTCCGAGGTCACGGAGCCGTCGTGCGTGGCGATCATGCGCCGCGGCTACCAGCTCGGCGAGCGTCTGCTGCGGCCGGCACTTGTCGAGGTCGCGGATCCTGAGTAGAGCGAACAGCAAGAGGAGGTGACCGGGTGAGTTCCAAGGACTGGCTGGAGAAGGACTACTACAAGGTGCTCGGGGTCACCCGGTCCGCCTCCGCCGACGACATCAAGAAGGCCTACCGCAAGCTCGCCCGCGAGCTGCACCCCGACCGGAACCCAGACGACAAGAATGCCGAGACGAAGTTCAAGGACGTCTCGGAGGCGTACGCCGTGCTGTCCGATACGGGCAAGCGCAAGGAGTACGACGACATGCGCTCCCTGTTCGGCAACGGCGCGATCCGCCGCAACGCCCGTGGGGGCGGCGGCAGCAACGTCCCGTTCGACCTCGGCGACCTGTTCGGCGCCGGGGCCCCGACCACGAGCTCCGGCGAGCGGCGGTTCGGTGGCGGGTTCACCGACCTGTTCGGCTCCCTGTTCACCGGCGGCGGCGGGTCCAGCCGGGTCCGGAGTGGACCGGTCCGCGGCCGCGACGTCGAGGCGGAGCTGTCGCTCAGCTTCGAGGAGGCGGTGCGCGGGGCGACCCTGCCGCTGACGCTGCGGGCGCCCGGCCGGTGCGAGACGTGCCACGGCTCCGGCGCCAAGCCCGGCACCGATCCGCGTACGTGCCCCAAGTGCAACGGCATCGGCCTGGTCACCACCAACCAGGGCGCGTTCCAGTTCTCCGAGCCGTGCAAGGAATGCCAGGGCGTCGGCACCGTCGTCGACGAGAAGTGCCCGGACTGCCGCGGCACCGGCGCCGTCACCCGGCCGCGCACGCTCACCGTGCGCATCCCGCCGGGCGTCGACGACGGGCAGCGGATCCGGCTCTCGGGCCGGGGCGAGCCGGGCGAGCGTGGCGGCCCGGCCGGCGACCTGTACGTCCACGTGCGGGTCAAGCCGCACCAGCTGTTCACCCGCTCCGGCGAGAACCTCGGCGTCACCGTCCCGGTGACGATCGCCGAGGCGACGCTCGGCGTCGACCTCGTCGTCCCGACGCTCGACGGCCAGGTGACGGTGCGGGTGCCGCCGGGCACCCCGAGCGGCCGGGTGCTGCGGGTGCGCGGCCGCGGCGTTCCGCGCCGCGGGTCCGGCGCGGGCGATCTGCTCGTGACGATCGAGGTCGAGGTCCCGAAGGAGCTGACGCCCGAAGCCCGCAAGGCCATGGAGGAGTTCGCCGCGCACACGGCGCCCGCCTCACGCGAGCGCATCGACGCGGCGTTGAAGGGCCGGAGGACGAGCTGATGACGCACCAGTTCGAGGATGCCAAGGTGCTGATCATTTCGGTGGCGGCCCGGATGGCCGGCATGCACCCCCAGACGCTGCGGCAGTACGACCGGCTCGGGCTCGTGCAGCCCCAGCGCACCCCGGGTGGTGGCCGCCGTTACAGCGCCCGCGACGTGGAACTGCTCCGCGAGGTGCAGCGGCTCTCCCAGGAGGAGGGCGTCAACCTCGCCGGCATCAAGCGGATCATCGAGCTCGAGCAGTGGGCGTCCGAACTGCAGCAGCGGGTGGCCGAACTGGAGCACGCGCTCGATGAGGCGCACCGGCTGATCGCACAGGCCAGGGCGGCCGCCAGCTTCCCGGCGAGGACGGCGCGGGACGCCGGCCCGTTCCCGAGCCGCGAGGTGGTCCGCCGCACGACCCAGCGCGCCGTGGTGGTCTGGCGCCAGACCGGCCGCCAGCAGTAACCCGGGTCAGCCGATCCGGCGCGGGTTGCGGACCAGGCCGCCCTCGCACCAGTCGTAGTAGTCGAACAGGTCGGGCCGGGACTGCAGGGCCCGCACATTGTGCGCCCACGCGGTGAGCCACGCGTCGCCCTGCTCCTCCGCCCGCTCGACGAACTTGCGCACCTTGCGCCGCGGGTGCGCCCGGAAGCCGGTGCGGATCGCGTCGGCGGCGTAGATGTACATGCAGTGCAGCGCGAAGCGGCGGGCCGGGCACTGCGGGTCGAAGGCCAGATCGAACAGCGTCTGGGCGAGGCGGTCGTTGGCCACCAGCAGGTCCCAGTCGACGGGCATCAGGTCCAGCCGGACCGAATCCGGGTTGTAGGCCCACCGCTGGAGTTCCTCGGGCGCCGGGTCCACCGGGTTCGCGAACGCCCGCCCCGACTCTTGCTGAAGACTCACGCGATCACCTCGAGGTCGCCCGGAATCGGCAAAAGTGCCGCATCTAGGTCCGGCACACGGTAGCCCGAACACCAGGCAAACGGAAGTGCGCCCGGGTCCGGCAAGCGCTCTCCCAGCACTGCTGTTACCAAAGCGATTGCCAACCGACGTCGATGGCGGTCGCACAATGGTGGGGTGGTGGGCGGTCGGTGGATCCGCATGGTGGCCGCGGTGGCCGCGAGCCTCGTGGTGCTCGTCGGTGCCGGCGCCGGGTCGTGCGCGCCCCCGGCCCACCAGCGGTCACCCGAGGAGCAGCCCCAGCCGCGCGGCACGCGCACCGAGCAGCGGCCGTCGTCGGAGCGGCACAGCGACCTGGACGTGGCCGACGGCCTGCAGCCGCGCGCGATCGACTTCGCCGACTCGTCCACCGGCTACCTCCTGGTCGCCGGCTGCCCGAAGACGTGCGGCGGTGTCCTGTTCGTCACGTTCGACGGTGGGTTCAGCTGGGTGCAGCGCCCGCTACCGTCCGACAAGTTCGACAGCGTCGACCGCGTCGGAATGCACGTGGTCGACGCGAGGACCGTCGTCCTGACAATCGGGTCCGACGGCTGGTACCGGTCCACCGACGCCGGCCGCACGTTCACCCACGGCCCGGGCGAGGCGCCCAAGCCGTCGGACATGCTGCGCGGCGTCGGGGTGGGCTGCCCGACGGGTGGCGACTGCCCGCTGGCGGTCCTCGTCGACGGGGTGCCGACGCCCGCCCAGCCGGCGTTCCCGGTCGGGTTGCGCGGCGCGGCGCGGGCGCCCGGCGGCCCGATCTGGGCGGTCGCGGCCGATCTGACCACCGTCTACACCGCCCGCAGCGACGACGACGGCCACACCTGGCACCCGGTCGGCGGCCCGCTGAAGGTACCCGGCACGAACGTCCTGCAGGTGTCGGCGTCATTGGACAACGTCGACGTGTGGCTGCTGGCCAGCGGAGGCCCCGGCGCGACGGCGGCCTACTACCTGCACCCGGAGGGCTGGCGCGAGGTCAACCACGACGTCCGGGTGTCGCTCGGCATCGAGGGCGGCGCGGCCGCCGGGGCGGGCGTGCTGGCCGTGCCGGGCGAGCGGTTCGGCTTCGTGTTCGTCGACGGCCAGTGGTCCGAGGCGGCCCGGCCCAGTGCGGCCCGCTCGGCGCGGATCCTCCCGGACGGCACGCTGTTCGCCGTCGCCGGGCCGGGCGACGCCTGGCTGGGCGGAGGCAGCGGCGCCGCGCGGTTGTGGAGCAATGTCACCGTGGATGCGGCCTGAACGGGAAATGATCGGCCCGACCCCGTGGTTGCACTGTGCGAGCAAAGTTGAGCGACGTAGACTCAACTAGCAGACTCACGTCACCGAGAACCGGGGAGCCATGAACGCCGAACGTCTCACCACCAAGAGCCGCGAGGTGATCTCCGCGGCCGTCGCCACGGCCAACCAGCGTGGGCACGCCACCGTCGAGGCGTGGCACCTCCTGCTCGCCCTGCTGGACACCGGCGGATCCACCGCCACCGCCCTGCTGCGCGCGGCCGGTGCGAACGGCGCCGACGTGCGGCGCGCGGCCGTCAAGGCGCTCGACCGGCTGCCCACCGTCAAGGGCAGCAGCGTCGCCGAGCCCACCCTCGCGCGCGAGTTCGTCAACGCCATCGGCGCCGCCGAGCAGATCGCGCGCCCGCTGGGCGACGAGTACACCTCCACCGAGCACCTGCTCGCCGGCCTGGCCCGGGTGGGCGGCCCGGTGGCCGACGTCCTGAAGCGGGCCGGCGCCACCGAAGACACGCTGGTCGCCGCGTTCCCGCAGGTCCGTGGCGGCGAGCGGCGGGTCACCAACCAGGACCCGGAGGCGACGTACCAGGCGCTGGAGAAGTACGGCCTGGACCTCACCGCCCGGGCCCGGGAGGGCAAGGTCGACCCGGTGATCGGGCGCGACTCGGAGATCCGCCGGGTCATTCAGGTGCTCAGTCGCCGCACCAAGAACAACCCGGTGCTGATCGGCGAGCCGGGCGTCGGCAAGACCGCGATCGTCGAGGGCCTGGCCCAGCGGATCGTCGCCGGCGACGTCCCGGAGAGCCTGCGCGACAAGCGACTGGTGAGCCTCGACCTCAGTGGCATGGTCGCCGGCGCGCAGTACCGCGGCCAGTTCGAGGAGCGCCTCAAGTCCGTCCTGGAGGAGATCAAGAACTCCGACGGCCAGGTCATCACGTTCATCGACGAGCTGCACACCGTCGTCGGCGCCGGCAAGGGCGAGGGCTCGATGGACGCCGGCAACATGCTCAAGCCCATGCTCGCCCGCGGCGAGTTGCGCATGGTCGGCGCCACCACGCTCGACGAGTACCGCGAGCACATCGAGAAGGACCCGGCCCTGGAGCGCCGGTTCCAGCCGGTCTTCGTGGGCGAGCCGAGCGTCGAGGACACCATCGGCATCCTGCGCGGGTTGAAGGAGCGCTACGAGGTCCACCACGGCGTCCGCATCACCGACGCCGCGCTCGTCGCGGCGGCCGCGCTGTCCGACCGCTACATCGCCGACCGGTTCCTGCCCGACAAGGCGATCGACCTGGTCGACGAGGCCGCGTCCCGGCTGCGCATGGAGATCGACTCACGGCCGACCGAGGTCGACGAGATCGAGCGCGTGGTGCGCCGCCTGGAGATCGAGGAGATGGCGCTGCAGAAGGAGCCCGACGAGGCGTCGGCGCACCGGCTGGAGCGGCTGCGCGGCGAGCTGGCCGACCGGCGCGAGCAGCTTTCCGCACTGACCGAGCGGTGGCGCACCGAGAAGGAGCACATCGCCAAGATCTCCACGGCCAAGGAGGAGCTGGAGCGGCTGCGCGGCGAGGCCGAGCGCGCGGAGCGCGACGTCGACCTGGCCCGGGCATCCGAGCTGCGCTACGGGCGGATCCCGCAGCTGGTGCAGGAGCTGAACGCGGCCGAGGCGGAGCTCGCCGAGCTGCAGGCGGCGGGCGCGATGCTCAAGGAGGAGGTCAGCGCCGACGACGTCGCCGCGGTGGTGGCCGCCTGGACGGGCATCCCGGCCGGCCGGCTGCTGGAGGGCGAGACGGCCAAGCTGCTGCGCATGGAGGGCTCGCTCAAGGCGCGCGTGATCGGCCAGGCCGAGGCCGTCGCCGCGGTGTCCGACGCGGTGCGCCGTGCCCGCGCCGGCATCGCCGACCCCGACCGGCCCACCGGCAGCTTCCTGTTCCTCGGCCCTACCGGCGTCGGCAAGACCGAGCTCGCCAAGGCGCTGGCCGAGTTCCTCTTCGACGACGAGCGGGCCATGGTCCGCATCGACATGAGCGAGTACGGCGAGAAGCACTCGGTGGCCCGGCTGCTCGGTGCCCCGCCCGGGTACGTCGGCTACGAGGAGGGCGGCCAGCTCACCGAGGCGGTGCGCCGCCGGCCGTACTCGGTGGTGCTGCTGGACGAGGTGGAGAAGGCCCACCCGGACGTCTTCGACGTCCTGCTCCAGGTGCTCGACGACGGCCGGCTCACCGACGGCCAGGGCCGCACCGTCGACTTCCGCAACGCGATCCTCATTCTCACGTCGAACCTCGGCTCGCAGGTGATCGCCGACCCGACGCTGTCCGGCGAGCAGATCCGCGAGGCGGTGCTCTCGACGGTCCGCTCGCACTTCAAGCCCGAGTTCCTCAACCGTCTCGACGACATCGTCGTGTTCGCCGGCCTGACCGCCGACGACCTGCGCTCGATCGTCGACATCCAGCTCGCCCGCCTCGGCCGGCGGCTGGCCGAGCGTCGGCTGGCCCTCGACGTCACCGACCCGGCCCGCGACTGGCTCGCCAGCCACGGGTACGACCCGGTGTACGGGGCCCGGCCGCTGCGCCGCCTGGTGCAGACGGCGATCGGCGACCAGTTGGCGAAGGCGCTGCTCGGCGGCGACATCCGCGACGGTGACCGGGTGGCCGTCGATCTGGCCGACGACAAGAAGGGTCTTGTGATTCATCCGGCCTGATCGGGTAGAGGGACGAACATGTGGAAGCACCGCGCGCAGTTGAAGGCACTGGCGAAGGCCGAGCGGGTCGCGTTCGGCCCGACCGGGATCGGCGGGCGGATCCTGCCCGAGACGCGCGCGTTCGACGAGTTGGTCGAGGCCGGCCGGGAGGACCCGGCCGGCCTCCGGCCGAAACTCGAGAAGCTCCTGCGCGATGCCAGCCCGGCCGGCAAGGTCTACGCGGCCGAGGCGCTGACCAGCATCGATCCCCCGGCCGGCCGCCGCGCGTGGGAGCGGCTCACCGGCGAGCCGGGCGAGGTCATGTCGATCAACGGCTGCATCCCTGGCCGCACCACGCTCGCCGAGTACGCGTCGCAGCGGCTCGCCACGGGTAACGCCTCCCTCTGAGCGGTGATCCGCCGTCCTTCTCAGGGCGGTCGCGCCGCTTCTATTCCGACCGATACCGTGATCTCGCATATTCACGAGAGGGAGATCGGAAGATGGCCTACGAGGTGCCGGCCAATACACGGCCGGGCCGCCCGCCCGTCGTCTCGGCGGCGGTCGCTTGTCTGTTCGTCCTCGCCGCGGTGCAACTGATCAGCGCGATCGTGACGGTGATCAGCTACGGCCCGATGCTCGACGCCGCACGCGACTATGCGGGCGGCACCACCGAGGGCGACACGATAGTGACCACGCTGCAGATCGGCCGGTTCGGCGGCCTCGCGATCGCGGTCCTGTTCGCCATCGGGTACGCGGTGCTCGGCATCTTCACCAACCGCGGCAAGAACCCGGCCCGGATCGTCGCCTGGGTGGTGCTGGGCATCGGCCTGTGCTGCAACGCGGGAAGCCTGGTGAGCACCGCGGTCGGCGGCGTGCTGGGCCCCGGCGGCAACGCGAACTCGAACAGCTCGATCGACCCGGAAGAGTTGCAGCGCCGCATGCAGGCCGCCCTCCCCGGCTGGGCCAACGCCGTCAGCTACATTCTGCTGGCCGTTTCCCTGGCGGCCGCGCTGGCGGCGATCATCCTGCTGGCCCTGCCGGCCGCGAACGAGTTCTTCCGCAAGGTCGAGCCGGTCTGGGAGCCGCCGGTGCCGGGCGCCGTATACCCGGCAGGCCCGGTAGGTCCGGCAGGCCCAGCCGCCGGTCCGGCAGGCCCAGCCGCCGGTCCGGCAGGCCCGGCCGCCGGTCCGGGCATGGCGACGCCGGCCGACATGCCCCCACCGGCCGCTGCCACGCCGCCGGTCGGCATGCCCCCGCCGGCCGGCGCCACGCCGCCGGCCGACCTGCCGGCGGGGCCGGGCAAGCCGACCAGCCTGGAGAAGCCCGCCGACTCGAACCAGCCGCCCGGCGGCTTCACACCGCCCGCCTGAGAATGCCGGCGTCCGTGCCCGCGTCCGTGCCCGCGTCCGTGCCCGCGTCCGCTCCCGGGCTCGCGGTGGTCACCGGGGCCACTGCCGGAATCGGCGCCGCGTTCGCCCGTCGGCTCGCGGCCGAGGGACACCGCCTGCTCCTGGTCGCGCGCGACCAGGAGCGGCTGGCGTCCGCCGTGGCCGGGCTCCGCGCCGAGGTCGAGGTCGTCGCCGCGGATCTCAGCACCGCCGACGGGTGCGGCGCCGTCGAGGACCGGCTGCGCGACCGCGACGTGGCACTGCTCGTCAACAACGCCGGCATCGGCATGAACCGGACGTTCGTCGAGTCCACGGTGGACGAGCAGGAACGGTTGCTGCGGTTGAACGTCCACGCGGTCATGCGGCTGACGCTCGCTGTGCTGCCGGGCATGGTGGCGCGCGGGCGCGGCGACGTGGTGAACGTGTCGTCGACGGCCGGCTTCGGCGTCCCGCATCCCGGCTCGACGTACTCGGCGTCGAAGGCCTGGGTGACGAACTTCAGCGACTCGGTCGGCCAGTCGGTCCGCCGGCACGGCGTGCGGGTGATGGCCTTGTGCCCGGGCTTCACCCGCACCGAGTTCCACTCCCGGGCCGGCATCGACGCGTCGAAGACTCCCGGCTGGATGTGGCTCGACGCCGACGAGGTGGTCCGGATCGGCCTGCGCGACCTGCGCCGCGGCAAGATGATCTGCGTCCCGAACTGGAAGTACAAGGTGGCGACGGCCGCGCTGCGGCACCTGCCCCGGCCGCTGCTGCTGGCGGCGACCCGCGACCTGCGCTTGCGCACCGGGCGGGATCAACACGATCACCACTAACGGTGTTCTGCCAGGAAACACCCAGGTGATCAAGATACGCTTCGACCATGGCCGACCTCGATGAACTGCGGGCCCTCATCCAGGAACTCGCAGTCGTGCATGGTCGGGTCACGCTGTCGTCCGGCCAGGAAGCGGACTGGTACATCGACCTGCGCCGGGTGACCCTGCACCACGCCGGCGCACCGCTGGTGGGGCGGGTGATGCTGGAACTGACGGCAGATCTGGGCTACGAGGCGGTGGGCGGCCTCACCCTGGGTGCCGATCCGGTGGCGACCGCGATGCTGCACGCGGCCGCCGCGCAGGGCCGAAAGCTCGACGCGTTCGTGGTGCGAAAGAGTGAGAAGGCCCACGGCCTGCAGCGGCGGATCGAGGGTCCCGACGTCACCGGTAAGCGCGTGCTTGCCGTCGAGGACACGTCGACCACTGGGGGGAGTGTTCTCACCGCCGTGGAGGCATTACGGCGGAATAGCGCCGAAGTGACCGGGGTAGCGGTTATCGTCGATCGCGGTGCGGGTGATGCCGTTCGCGCCGCGGGGATGATCTATCGCTCGGCATATTCGTTGGCCGACCTCGGCCTAACGTCTTGAAAAAATATCGATTCGGACCTGCAGATATGCAGACGAGTCGATGCTGGTTGGTGGAAGGATAGGGGTTGTGGGAACAGCGTTGGCCGAAATGACCATGCCGCAAATCTCGCCGCTTGCCGGCGAGCCGATCGACCGTGCCGATGCCGAGCGTCTCGCCGGCGTCCTGAAGGCGCTCGCCGACCCGGCGCGCCTTCGGCTGTTGAGCCTGATCCAGTCCTCGCCGGATGGCGAGGCGTGCGTGTGTGACCTCACCGCGCCGCTGGGGCTCTCTCAGCCCACCGTGAGCCACCACCTCCGGATCCTCACGGAGGCGGGGCTGCTCGAGCGGGAGAAGAGGGGGGTCTGGGCGTTCTACCGTCTGGTCCCGTCCGCGATCGGCACCATCGCCGATCTGCTGACGCCGCCCCGCAAGCGCGCCACCCGCAGGGCGCCGCGCTGACCCGTGGCGTACCCGAGCGGTGACCCGCGCGAGCAGTTGGCGCTGCTGGGCCGTTCCGCGGTAGCGGCTGGCCTTGTGGTCGGTTCGGGCGGCAACCTGTCCGCCCGGGCCGAGGACGCCGACGATTGCTGGGTCACCGCGTCCGGTACGTGGCTGGACCGGTTGCACCCCTCATCCTTCGCTCGGGTTCGGATTTCCGACGGGGGCGTCGTGGCTGGCGACGGAGCAGGCAGCGCTCCGTCGCCAAGCTCCGAGGTGGCTCTGCACCTGGCGACGTACCGGGCCCGCCCGGACGTCAATGTCGTCGTGCACCTGCATCCGCAGTCGGTGCTGCTGCTCGACGCGCTGGACGAACCGATCCGGCTGGTGACGACGGACCACGTCGCCTACCTGCGCCGGATCGAGCGCACGCCGTTCGCCCTGCCCGGCTCGAACGAGTTGGCGACGGTCGCCGCAGCCGCGGCCGCCGACGGTGCTAACTGCGTGCTGCTCGCGAATCACGGATGCTCCGTGCTGGCCGGCTCGGTCGAGCTGGCCCACAAGCGCGTCCTCTACCTGGAAGAGGCGGCGCGGCTGACGCACGCCGCGCTCGCGTTGGGTCGCGCCGACAAGCTGCGTCCGGTTCCGGCCGAGTTCTGGGCTGTCCCCTACGGCAAAGTACAGTCTTGAGGCGTGACTAGCGCCGAGAAGATCCGTGCCGCTCTCGACGGGCTGGCCCTCAACCCCCTCGACGTGAAGGGCCTGCTCAAGACGTTCGGCCTCATCGGCGTCTGGGCGATCATGTTCGCCGAGACCGGCCTGCTCGTCGGGTTCTTCCTGCCCGGCGACTCGCTGCTGTTCCTCGCCGGGGTGGCCGCGTCACCGGTCGCCCACGAGCTCGTCGGCACCGAGCTGTCACTTGTGGGCCTGCTGATCGGCGCGCCGATCTGCGCGATCGCCGGTGCGCAGCTGGGCCACTTCCTCGGCGCGAAGTACGGCCGGCGCTTGTTCTCCCGGCCCGACTCGCGCTTCTTCAAGCTCGAGTACGTGTCGAAGGCCGAGTACTACTTCGCGAAGTTCGGCCCGGCGAAGGCCGTGGTGCTGGCCCGGTTCATCCCGATCGTGCGCACGTTCCTGAACCCGGTGGCCGGCGTGCTCGGCATGCCGGCCCGCACGTTCCTGCTGTGGAACATCGTCGGCGGCGTCCTGTGGACCGACGGGATCATCCTCGCCGGCTACTCGCTGGCCACGAAGATCCGCGACGTGATCCCGGACGGCCAGGTCGACAAGTACATCCTTCCGGCCGTGGCGGTGATCGTATTCATCTCGATCCTGCCGATCCTCATCGAGGTGTACCGGGAGCGCCGCAACAAGCGCCGCCAGGCCCGCGCCCGCGCCGAACTCGACGCCGAGGCCGCCGCCCGCCCCGAAGCCGCCCGCTCCGAGCCCGCCCGCTCCGAGCCCGCCCGCTCCGAGGCCGAAGCCTGATTCCCCGCGATCTTGGACTCCCATCGGGGCTGGAGCACCGACACGAGTCCAAGATCGGCGAGATCGCGGCGGCTAGAGGCGCGGATCCACCGGTTCCGACTCGACGGCCAGGATCGCGAACACCAACTCGTGGACGCGCCACAGCGGCTCCCCCGCCGCCAACCGGTCCAGCGCCGCCACTCCCAGCGCGTACTCGCGCAGCGCCAGCCCCCACTTGCGGCCCAGGCCACGCCGGCGCAGCCGCTCCAGCTGGGACGGTTCGGTGTAGTCGGGTCCGTAGATCAGCCGCAGGTACTCGCGACCCCGGCACTTCAGGCCAGGTTGCACCGCTTTGTCCGGCGACGAAGGCCGGCGCGGAGCCGCGCCCGCGAGCGGCTTGACCACCATGCCCTCGCCGCCCTCCTCGGTCAGCGCCTGCCACCAGTCGGTCACCGCGCCGGCGTCGGCGACCGTGGTGACCAGCCGCCGGGTGGGCGCGAACAGCTCCGGGTCGGCCGCGACGAGCCGGTCGCAGATGTCCAGGTGCCAGCCGTTGTCCCTGGTCACCGCGTTGAGTCCGGCGCCGGCGAGCACGGCGAACGGCGCGACCCGCAGGCCGGAAAGCCCCGACACCGGCCAGCTGTACCGGCGGTAGGCGGCGCGGAACCCGTCGGCGTTCACAGCCCGCGCGGCGAGGCGCTCGCGCAGGCCGGCGAGCCCTGCGACGTCGGAATCCGGCAGGCCGCGGGCCGCGACCGCCTCGACCACAGCGAGCGCCGCGGGCAGCGCGGCGCCGGCGGCCGCACCGACGGGGGCGTACTGGTCGCGGATCAGGCCCTGCGCCTTGGCCGACCACGGCATGATCTCGGTGTCGATCATCAGCCAGTCGGTGCGCAGCTCGTCCCACAGACCGGCCGTGTCGGCGGCCGTGCGCACCCGGGCGAGCAGCGGCCCGGCGTCGGGGAAGAACGGGCGGCCGGTGCGGGTCCAGATCGCGCCGTCGCCGGCCAGCCCGAACGCGTCCTGCGCGGCCGCCGGCGTGCGGCAGACCAGCACCACCGCCCGCGAGCCCATGTGCTTCTCCTGGCACACGACCTCGGCGACGCCGGCCTTTGCGTAGTCGGCGAGTGCGGCGGTCGGGTGCTCGAGGTAGCCGCCGACGTCGGAGGTCGACGACGGCGCCATCGTCGGCGGGAGCCACCGCAACCAGCGCGGATCGATGGCGAACCGGCTCATCACCTCGAGCGCGGCGGCGGCGTTCTCGGCCTCCACCGTCACCCGGCCGTACCCGGTCTCCAGCACGCGGCGTCCGCTCGGGACGGGGCTGCCAGCGGGCGCAGCGGAGCGGAGCCCGCGGTCAAGCGGCCCCGGCTTCCAGCCAACAATGTCGGCCAGCGTCAGCGCGTCCGGGTTCGTCGCCGGCCTGGGCGCTTTGAGCGGACGGACGGGGGCGTAATACTCGCGCGCCGCCGGCACGCTCACGAGCTGCCGCTCGGGGTAGCGCAGGGCGGTCAGCGCGCCGCCGAACACGCAACCGGTGTCGACGCAGATCGTGTTGTTGATCCATTCGGTGCGCTCGACGGGTGTGTGCCCGTAGACGACCATCGCGCTGCCCCGGTACTCGCGTGCCCACGGGTAGCGCACCGGCAGGCCGTACTCGTCGGTCTCGCCGGTGGTGTCGCCGTACAGGCAGAACGCCCGCACCCGGCCGGAGGCCCGGCCCTGGTACGCCTCCTTGCAGCCGGCGTGCGCCACCACGAGCCGGCCGCCGTCGAGGACGTAGTGGCTGATCAGGCCGGACAGGAACGGCTCGACGGTGCCGGCGAACCCGGCCGGCGCGGCCTCGAGCTGGGCCAGCGTCTCGGCCAGCCCGTGCGAGACGCGCACGTTGCGCCCGCGCAGCTTGCGCAGCAGCTTGTCCTCGTGGTTGCCGGACACGCACAGCGCCGTGCCGGCGGCCACCATGCCCATCACCAGCTTGAGCACCGCCGGGGTGTCCGGGCCGCGGTCCACGAGATCCCCGACGAACACAGCGGTGCGCCCGTCCGGGTGCGCTGCCCCGTCCGGGCGGACGGTGTACCCGAGCCGGGTCAGCAGCTCGACCAGCTCGGCGTGGCAGCCGTGCACGTCGCCGACGATGTCGAACGGGCCGGCAAGGTCGCGCCTGTCGTTGTGCAGTCGCTTGTAGTCCACGGCGACGTCGGCCGGGTCGGTGACCACGAACACCCCGCCGCTGAAGCCCTCCCGGCGCAGCCCGCCCCCGCCCAGCGAGCGGCGCAGCGCCTGGTGCTGCCGCCGGACCACGTTGCGGCCGAAGTCGCGGTCGGGCCGGGCCGCGGTGCGCTCCCAGCAGACGCTCTCCGGCGTGTCCAGCACGATCGCGACAGGGAGCACGTCGTGCGCCCGGGCCAACGCGACGAGCGCCGCCCGCGCGTGCTGCTGGACGTTCGTGGCGTCGACGACGGTCAGGCGCCCGGCGGCGAGGCGTTTGCCGGCGACGTAGTGCAGCGTCTCGAACGCCTCGGCGGTCACGGACTGGTCGTTCTCGTCGTCGGCGAGCATGGCCCGGAACTGGTCGGACGAGAGCACCCGCGTCGGCGCGAAGTGCCGGCGGGCGAAGGTGCTCTTGCCCGAGCCGGTGACGCCGATCAGCACCACCAGGCAGGTGTCGGGAAGCGTGATCCTCATGCCGCCCCCGCGCTGAACACCGCGAGCTGGGTCGGTGCGCCCAGCGTCTCGTCCTGCGCGCCGATCCCGCCGATCGCGACGGTGTAGCCGAAGTCGTCGGCGACCTGCGCTGCCCAGCGGGCGAACGTCGCCCGGTCCCACTCGAATCGGTGGTCGTGGTGGCGCATCCCGGTCAACCCGGCGTAGTTCGCGTTGTACTCGACGTTCGGCGTCGTGACGATCACCGTCGCCGGGTGGGCGTGCCCGAACACGGCGTCGGCGAGCGCGGGCAGCCGCGGCTCGTCGACGTGCTCGATCACCTCCATGAGCACGGCCGCGTCGTAGCCGCGCAGCCTGTCGTCCCGATAGGTCAGCGCGCCCTGCGTCAGCGTGATGCGCGAGCGCTGGCGCTCGGGCAGCCGGTCCAGGCGCAGCCGCCGGGCGGCCACGGCCAGTGCGGCTGTCGAGACGTCGACGCCGACGATCGCCGTGTACCGGCGGTCGCCGACGAGCTCGGCGAGCAGCGCGCCGCCGCCGCAGCCGAGATCGAGGACGCGTTGGGCGGCGGCCGCCTCGAGCGCCGCCCGGACGGCGGTGCGGCGTTGGAGCGCGAGGGGCTCCGTGCGGGCTGCCGGCGGCAGCTCGGCGTCCTCGTCCGCGGTGGCGGTGGCGGCGGCCGCCTCCGGATCGCTGTCCGTCTCGGCGAGCCGGGCCAGCGCGACAGTCGCCAGCGCGCGGCGGCGCGCCAGGTAGCGCCGGGCGATCAGCGCGCGCTGCGGGTGCGCGGCGAGCCAGCCGGTGCCGGCACGCAGCAGCTTGTCGACCTCGTCCGCCGCCACCCAGTAGTGCTTCGCGTCGTCGAGGACGGGCAGCAGAACGTACACGTGGTTCAGCGCGTCGGCGAGGCGCAGCGTGCCGGTCAGTGTCAGGTCGACGTGGCTCGGGCTGTCCTCCAGCGGAGCCGTTGTCACGGTCCAGCCCAGCGGCGCGAACAGCGATTCGGCCAACGGACCTCCGCCCCGGCAGCGCACGGCCGGGAGGCGCAGTTCGAGCGGGATCGGCGTCGCGGCGAGCTCGGGACGGTCGGTGGAGGTCCCGCGCCGGGCGCTGCCGAAGACCTGCGCGATCGCCGCCGACAGCAGGCTCGACGCGGCGTACGGGCGGTCGTTGACGAACCGGCCGAGCGTGAAGTCCTCGGGCCGGTCGCGGCCCTTCGAGCGCAGCGCCAGCGGGTCGATGTCGAGCAGCAGGGCGGCGGTGCACCGGTCCGGGCCGGCCTGCGGGTAGCACACGTACGCCGTGCCGGTGCTCACGCGGAACTCCTGCACCCGGTCCGGATGCTTGACCAGCAGGTAACCGAGGTCGGTCGCCGGCCGATGAGTCGTCGTGATCGTGAGCAGCACGCGCGTAACGTTAGGCGGGTGGGAGGTGAACCGTCATGTCTATTGACGCCGAGGCGAGAGACGCTCTGAGCCTGGACGATCCGTACACGGTCCCCACGAATTACTGGCACGGGTTGCCGGACGGCCGGATCCAGTGCGACGTCTGCCCGCGCAACTGCCGGCTCCGCGAGGGCCAGCGCGGGCTGTGCTTCGTGCGCGGGCGCATCGACGACCAGATCGTGCTCGCGAGCTACGGCCGCTCGTCCGGGTTCTGCGTGGACCCGATCGAGAAGAAGCCGCTCAACCACTTCCTGCCCGGCACGTCGGTGCTCTCCTTCGGCACGGCCGGCTGCAACCTCGCGTGCCGGTTCTGCCAGAACTGGGACATCTCGAAGTCCCGCGAGATAGACACGCTCTCCTC